>Ga0207878_100191_pt1 | contig 44727 bp, 49 predicted proteins | sample LinPmetageLP41_FD_184053 | JGI IMG/M metagenome (GOLD analysis project Ga0207878, IMG submission 184053) | Marine viral communities from the Pacific Ocean - LP-41 (SPAdes) | ecosystem: Environmental > Aquatic > Marine > Oceanic | place: Pacific Ocean | collected 2010-08-27 | reverse complement strand
GTTCTTCGGGCGTGGCGTCCTTGGCCTCGACGATCTTTTCCAGCCGGTCGCCGTTCGCGACCAGACGCCCATACCGACCGGGTTCAGTGGCGCGGAATCCCAGAACCACGATATCCGCGCCATCGCGCCGGGCGGCCTGCATCGCCTCCAGCGTTTCCGGGCGGATGAATGGCGTATCGCCGTAAAGCACGATAACATCGCCATCGAACCCGTCCAGTGCAGCGCGGGCCTGCGCCACCGCATGCGCAGTGCCCAGTTGTTCGGTCTGACGCACGACGACGGCGTCTGCGTCATGAATGCGAACCATCGCCGCCACCCGGTCGCCGCCGTGGCCAGCGACGATGACAGTGCGGTCCGGTGACAGACTTTCGCCCGACCGCAATGCATGGACCAGAAGCGGCGCTTGCGCCACGCGGTGCAGGACCTTCGGCAGGTCGGATTGCATGCGGCTGCCCTGTCCGGCGGCCAGAACGATCAACGCTGTCGGCATCAAATGTCTTTCCATGAGTTACAGGCCGTTCTAACCGAGGGTCGATATGCTGCAACCCGCCATGGGATCAGGATAGCGAAAGGGTGCCGACAATGAAACGATGCGTGATCTTCGATCTGGACGGAACGTTGTGCGACACATCCGGCGATCTGCTGGCCGCTGCCAACGCGGCATTCGCGCATCTGGGGCACGATATCCGGCTGGACCCGATGGCGGCGCAGGACCAGGCGGCGGCTTTGAAGGGCGGGCGGTCAATGCTGCGTCTCGGGTTCTCGCGGTCAGGGGATGTGGATGAAGGCCAGGTCGACGCCGGATATCAGCCCCTGCTGGATGCTTATGACGGGTCCATTGCGGTTCATACGGCGTTCTATCCCGGTGCTCTGGATGCGGTGCGGCGTCTGCGCGCGCGCGGCGATGCCGTGGCGATCTGCACCAACAAGCCTGAAGCGCTGGCGATCAAGCTGATGGCGCAACTCGGCGCAAGTGACCTGTTCGATGCGCTGGTCGGGGCCGATACGCTTCCGGTGTGCAAGCCGGACCCGGAACACCTGCGGGAAACCATACGTCGGGCCGGCGGCGACCCGGCGCGCACGGTGCTGATCGGTGACTCTGATGATACCGATCGCAACACGGCGGCGGCGGCGGTGCCTTGCGTGCTGGTGACCTTCGCGCCCGCAGGTCAATCGGTGGCGGAGCTTTTGCCCGAGGCATTGCTGGACGATTACGCCGATCTGGACGGTATTCTGGAGGGATTGCTGACATGACCGAGGTTTTCACCAAACCGTTCATCCGCCAAGAGCCGATCCCCGAGTCCGCGATCACCGCCGCGGTCGAGGTCATGCGCTCCGGCGCGCTGCACCGTTATGGCGCAGAGCCGTCGCAGGTCGCGGCACTGGAGATCGAATTCGCCGCCCAGACCGGCGCGGCGCATGCGCTGGCAGTGGCATCGGGCGGATACGCGATGGGCTGTGCCCTGCGCGCGCTGGGGGTAGGTCCGGGCGATCCGGTGCTGACCAATGGCTGGACGCTGGCCCCGGTGCCGGGTGCCATCGCCGCCGTCGGCGCGCGCCCCGTTCTGGTCGAGGTCGGGCGAGATCTGTGCATCGAACTGGATGATCTGGAAGCGAAAGCCCCGCAGGCAAACGTCCTGATGCTGTCGCACATGCGCGGACATATCGCCGATATGCCCCGTCTGATGGCAATCTGCGATGCCCACGACATCGCCGTGATCGAGGATTGTGCGCATACCATGAGCGCCGACTGGGATGGCCATCCATCAGGGCGCTGGGGCGCGATCGGTTGCTATTCCTGCCAGACCTACAAGCATGTCAATTCGGGCGAGGGCGGGCTGATCGTCACCGACGATGCCGATCTGGCGGCAAAGATGATCCTGCTGTCGGGCAGTTACATGCTTTATGCGCGCAATGGCACGGCGCCGTCCGAGGAGGTATTCGCGCGGCACAAGGGCGCGATGCCCAACGTATCGGGCCGTATGGATGAGTTGCGCGCGGCGATCCTGCGCCCGCAACTGGCCGACCTTCCGGCACAGGTCGCGCGCTGGAACGAACGCTACCGCGCGCTGGAGACGGGGTTTCGCAACCTGCCCGGCCTGCACGTCATCGACCGGCCCGCGTCCGAGGGCTATGTCGGATCGTCGATCCAGCTGCTGGCGGACGACCCCGAAAAGATCCCCGGTTTCATTGCGGGCTGTGCGGCGCGCGGCGTCGATTGGAAATGGTTCGGCCATGCGACGGCGCAGGGCTTTACCTCGTCGCACCACCACTGGGCCTATGTCGAAGCGCAGAGCCTGCCGCAAACCGATGCCGTGCTTGCCCGGCTTCTGGATATGCGCGTGCCGCTGACGTTCGATCTGGCCGACTGCGCCATTATCGCACGGATCGTGGCAGAAGAGGCAGCCGAAAGCCTGCGCTAACTATGCGGTAAACTCACGACATCATCGAATATTATGAATTTTCCTTAGGTGTGCTCAGCGCCTATCTGTCCCTCAAGCCGAAGGGCCTCCGCCGGTTTTGCCGTCGGACCTGACTTTCCTTGAAAGGGATTTCACGATGAAAACGATCGTTACACTCGCTGCCACGACTGTGCTCGTGCTGACCGTCTCCATCCCTGCCTTCGCGCAGGACAACCTGACAGGTGTTTCGCGTCTTGATGACCGCATCGACGACATCACCGAAGCCGCCCAGGACGATCTGGATCGTGGCGAAGATGACGAGCGCTTCAGCCCCAATGGCGTCATACAGGGCTTCCGCGGCTCGGCCGCACTGACCGCATCCGGCGCGTCGGGCAACACCGACACGGGCGAGCTGTCGTTCGCCGGTCGCTTGTCCTATGGCCTTGGCGAATGGAGCCACCTGATCGGTTTTGCCGGTGAATATGGCGAAGCCAACGGTATCAAGAACGAAGAAGAATTTTTTGCGATCTACGAAGGCAGCCGCTATTTCACGCCGCAGGTCTATGCCTTCGGCACCGGCCGTTTCGAATACGACGGCTTCGACACCAACGAGCGTGACGCATTCATCGGCGGCGGTCTGGGCTATCGCATCGTAAATACCCGCCAGATGGCCTGGCGCGTTCAGGCCGGACCCGGCATTCGCTATATCGCCGATCAGGCGGGCAACGATGAAACCGAAGGCGCAGGCATCGCCTCGTCGCGCTTCTATTATGGCTTCAACGACGTCGTATCGCTGACCAATGACACCGACATCCTGTCGTCGTCGGCGGATACCGTGGTGACCAACGACTTCGGCGTGAACTTCAGGATGACCGACACCCTGTCGACCCGCGTCAGCTATCGTACCGACTATACGTCGAACCCGCTGCCCGGCCTGAAGTCCACCGACAACACCGTCGGCCTGTCGCTGGTCGTTGGCTTCTGAGGCGAATTCGGCCCGTCCAGACTGACGAATGTCAGGGTCGGATCAACAGGGGGCGGCGCAAGTCGCCCCTTTCGTCATCTCACCGACGGAGGCAGATGCAAAACGTGACTCAGAGCAAGACCGCTTCATTTTTCAAAGCCCCGAACCGCATTGCATCGAATTGCCGGATCGCCAGCCGACTTGGTGGTCTGCGCCCCGGTCCCGCGCTGCTGGTGGCCACGGGTCCGGGTCTATTCGATCCGCTTGGCCAACGTCTCTCAGCCCTGCCCAGCCTGCCCTGGATGCGCGGCAGTATGACACTGGTATCGCTGTGGGACGCCTGCGACACCCTGCCGGATCGTGATTTCGATGACGTTCTGACCCTGCTGCAGGTCGACATCCACCCGGATACGGTCAGTGCCGCCTATTGGACGATTCTGCGCAAAGCCACGGTTCTGGGCATGATCGAAGGGCGCGGTGTTCCGGTTTTCCCAAACGCCTGACACCACGGGCGGTCAGCCCAGCGCCCCGCCCATTTCGGCTTCGTCGTCCAGCACGATCAAACGGAGCAGCGCCTGCGCATTGTCCAAGGTCGTGACATGGTCCCGGATCGCCCGCAACAGATCGCCCGGCGATTTGGCGTGTGGCATCGACAGGCCCAGTGCATAGGCAATCAGTTCCGAGCAATACCAACGCCCCCGCGAATTGCGGCGAAAGTTGAACAACTGGCTCAGAACCATCGACCAGAGTTCATAGGGCGGACCCAATTTCTCGGCGACCTCGGCCGCGATAGAAGGCGACGTAATACCGCATCGTAATTCTCCTTCGGGCAATGGCGGCAGGCTGCGTGCAGATCAGCTGTACGTAAAATAAGGGTAAACCTGAAGGTCCGCCTTGACCGGAGGCCCGGTCGCGCCGGTATGATCTGTCGACAAGGCGGCATCGCGGAAGGAAACGTCATGAGGATTCTGGTGGTCGGGGCCGCGGGCGACATCGGACAGGTCGTCTGCGATGAGCTGGGTCAGCGGCATGACCTGATCCGCGCCGGGCGGAGCAGCGGCGACGTGCAGGTCGACCTGGCCGATACGGCATCGGTTGCGGCGATGTATGCCAAGATCGGGCCGCCCGATGCCGTCATTTCGACCACCGGCGACGTGCATTTCGCGCCCGTGTCACAGCAAACCGCGCAGACCTTTCTGGACAGCCTGCAACAGAAGGTGATCGGACAGGTCAACCTTGTCCTCGCCGGGCTGGACGTGGTGGCGGACGGTGGGTCGTTCACGCTGACCAGCGGCATCCTCGACCGCGTGCCGATTCCGATGGGGTCCGCCGCGGCGATGGCCAACGGCGCTCTGGGCGGTTTCGTGCGCGGTGCGGCGGGCGAAATGCCGCGCGGCCTGCGCATCAATGTCGTCAGCCCCGGTCTTTTGGAGGTGTCGGTCCCGCGCTATGGCGCATGGTTCCCCGGCCATATCCCGGTCGCATCGGACCGTGTCGCGCAGGCCTTCGCCTTCAGTGTGGAGGGCACCGCCACGGGGCAGGTCATCACTGTCGACTAACCGGGCCATTGGTCCGATCCTGAAAGCGATGGTAGACGCAAGACAACTGCCGCACTATGAACTGAACAAGCGTTCAATTCCTGGGGAGGAAGCCAGATGTTCACCGCCACGATGCAGTTCGATCTTGGGGAAGACGTGAATGCCCTGCGCGAAATGGTGCATCGCTGGGCGCAGGAGCGCATCAAGCCGCTCGCGGGTGAAATCGACGCGACCAACACTTTTCCCGCCGACCTCTGGACTGAAATGGGCGATCTGGGCTTGCTGGGCATTACCGTGCCCGAAGCGGATGGCGGAGCTGACATGGGATACCTCGCCCATGTAATCGCGGTCGAGGAAATCGCTCGCGCCAGTGCCTCCGTCTCCCTGTCGTATGGCGCGCACAGCAACCTGTGCGTCAATCAGATCGCGCTGAACGGCACGGCGGAGCAGAAGGCGAAATACCTGCCGGGGCTGATCTCGGGCGAACATGTCGGTGCGCTTGCCATGTCCGAGGCCGGGGCAGGGTCCGACGTCGTGTCGATGAAATTGCGCGCTGAAAAACGGAACGACCACTTCCGCCTGAACGGCACGAAATACTGGATCACCAACGGTCCCGACGCCACCACGCTGGTCGTCTACGCCAAGACCGACCCCGACGCCGGGTCCAGAGGCATGACGGCCTTCCTGATCGAAAAGTCGATGACGGGGTTCAGCACCAGCCCGCATTTCGACAAGCTGGGGATGCGCGGATCGAATACGGCGGAACTTGTGTTCGAAGACGTCGAAGTCCCCTTTGACAACATCCTGGGCGAGGAAGGCGGCGGCGTGCGCGTCTTGATGTCCGGCCTCGATTACGAACGCGTGGTTCTGTCGGGCATCGGCACCGGCATCATGGCCGCCTGTCTTGACGAGGTGATGCCCTATCTGGCCGAGCGCAAGCAATTCGGCAAACCCATCGGGTCGTTCCAGCTGATGCAAGGCAAGATTGCCGATATGTATACAGCGATGAACTCCGCACGGGCCTACGTCTACGAAGTCGCCAAGGCCTGCGACCGGGGTCAGGTCACGCGGCAGGACGCAGCGGCCTGCGTTCTCTATGCGTCGGAGGAAGCCATGAAGCAGGCCCATCAGGCGGTGCAGGCGATGGGCGGTGCGGGTTTCATGAACGACAGCCCCGTCAGTCGCATCTTTCGCGATGCCAAGCTGATGGAGATCGGGGCCGGGACCAGTGAAATCCGTCGCATGCTGATCGGACGGGAACTGATGGAGGCGATGAGGTGAAAATAATGCCGACAGCCCCGGTTTGTTTCATGATACCGATAATCCTACGGTAAACACATGGAACAGAACTCCTCCTCTTTTTTCGACTACGTCCGCGAAGACGCCATTCTGCAAGACGAAATCTATTGGCTTGTCTACGTCCTGGAATGGGCCGCAACGGCCATCGACATTTTCGCCTCTCTGATCCTGCTGCTCGGCGCGATTCGGTTCATCTGGGGCTTCGTGAAAGCCGAATTCAGCCGCGATGCTGACACCCGCGTCAAAGGTGTCAACAGGGAGCGGGTGGAGCTTGGTCGGTATATCCTCGCCGGTCTGGAATTGCTGATCGTCTCCGATATCATTCTCACCGCGCTCAGCCTCGCGATGGCGGACCTTGTGTTCCTCGGCCTGCTCGTGGTGATCCGCTCGCTGGTCTCCTTCTTTCTCGACCGGGAGCTGGAGCAGGTAAAAAAGGAGCTCAAGACATGATCCGCACGTTCGTTTTCCTGTTTCTGCTGGCCACGCCTGCTGCTGCGCAGTTCGCCGAGCCGGATATGTTCCGCGCCCGGTTCGACGCATGCGTGTCGGGCGCTGATACCGCGTCCGGTCTCGCCAGTTGCAAAAACCTCGCAGCAAATCTCTGCCAGGCAGAGATCGAGGGTGGCCAGACGACGCTGGGCATCACCAGCTGCAACCAGGTGGAAGCGGCGCTCTGGGACGATCTGCTGAATGCCGACTGGCCGAAACATCGGACGTGGGCCAAGGCCGGAGACGATGCGGAGCGACCGTATTTCGACGGCCGGTTCACCAACCGCGCCGAAACGCTTCTGACGGCACAACGCGCCTGGATCGCTTTCCGCGACGCGGAATGCGCGCTGGCCTATGCCTCCTGGGGTTCCGGTTCGATGCGCAACATCGCAGCCTCCGCCTGCATGGCGGATATGACGGCGGACCGGGTCATCGCCTTACGCCAACTAACCGAAGGATACTGACCATGACCCTGCACCCCAAGGCCGAGGCCACCTGCGGTCCCGACAACCGCGACGCCCCCGATTACAGCGGGCTCAAGGCTGTTTTCGTCAATACGTCGCTGAAGGCCGCGAACGGTGACAGTCACACCGCGATCCTGCTTGAACAGATCGCCACACTGATGACGCGGGCCGGGGTATCGGTCGACAACATCCACATGCGCGACCACCATGTCGCCTATGGGGTGCAACCCGATATGACCGAACACGGGGAAGACCGCGATGACTGGCCCGCCCTTTGGCAGCGGATCAAACCGGCCAATATCCTTGTCGTCGGCACACCGCTTTGGCTGGGCGAGGAATCGTCTGTCTGCCGGGTACTGATCGAGCGGTTGTATGGCATGTCAGGGGAACTCAACGACAAGGGCCAGTCCAGCTACTACGGTCGCGTCGGTGGCAGCGTCGTGACCGGCAACGAGGATGGCATCAAACACGCCGCCATGACCATCGGCTACGCCCTCTCGCATCTGGGCTACACCATCCCGCCGCAGGCCGATTGCGGCTGGATCGGCGAAGCGGGGCCGGGGCCGTCCTATGGCGACCCCAAGGAGGACGGCACCAAGGTGGGTTTCGACAACGACTTCACCGCCCGCAACGCGACGATCATGGCGTGGAACCTGATGCACATGGCGCACCTGCTGCGCGACGGTATCTCGAACCACGGCAACGATCGTCGCGTCTGGCAGGCCGAAGGCTGCGACCCCAGCTTGCCCAACCCGGAACATCGGGTGTGATGATCCGTCTCACCGTTGTTCCTGCGCTGCTCTCTACATCCGGTGCCGCGCTGCATCGCGCAGAGGATACCGAGAACGTCTTCCGGGGCCAGTTGAACCTGCGGGACGTGCAGCGGACATGGATCGCCTATCGCGCCGCAACCTGCGACCGGGAACGCGCGCAATGGGGGAGCGGGACAGAGCAGGGGGCAGTCGGGGCGAAGTGGCTGACTGGCGAGCAGACACCCCTTATGGAATCGCGATTTGAGGGGCGAACATGAAACTTGCCTCGACCCTCATCCCTGCCTCCGATCAGGCGAAAGCCAACCGCGCGGCCCATCTTGCCGCGCTGACCGAAGTCCGCGAGGCCGCCGAACGCGCGGCGGCAGGCGGTGGCGGGACATCCCGCGACCGGCATCTGTCGCGCGGCAAGATGCTGCCCCGCGACCGGGTGGCGGGCCTGCTGGACCCGGGCTCTCCGTTTCTCGAAATCGGCGTCTTCGCGGGTCACGGCATGTACGACGATGCCTCCCCCGGCGGCGGCGCGATTGCGGGCGTGGGCCGAGTGCACGGCCGCGATGTCATGGTCGTCTGCAACGATGCCACCGTGAAGGGCGGCACGTATTATCCGATCACCGTCAAGAAGCACCTGCGCGCACAGGAAATCGCCGAGGAATGCCGTCTGCCCTGCGTCTATCTGGTCGACTCGGGCGGGGCGAACCTGCCCAATCAGGACGAGGTATTCCCCGACCGCGACCACTTCGGGCGCATCTTCTACAATCAGGCGCGGATGTCGGCCAAGGGCATCGCCCAGATCGCCGTCGTCATGGGGTCCTGCACGGCGGGCGGGGCCTATGTGCCTGCAATGTCTGACGTTTCGATCATCGTGCGGGATCAGGGGACGATCTTTCTGGCCGGTCCACCGCTGGTGAAAGCCGCGACGGGCGAAGTCGTCACAGCCGAAGACCTTGGCGGCGGCGACGTGCACACCCGGCTGTCCGGCGTCGCGGATTACCTTGCCGAAAGCGACGCCCACGCGCTGGCCCTGGCGCGTCAGGCGGTGGGAAACCTGAACCGGCAACCGGGTCTGGCCGTTGCTACGGGGTTCGAACCGCCGGCCTATGACCCGGAGGAATTGCTCGACGTCGTGCCCGCCGACCTGCGCACGCCCTATGACATCCGCGAGGTCATCATGCGCCTGGTCGATGGCAGCCGCTTCGACGAGTTCAAGGCGCGTTTCGGCGAAACGCTGGTGACCGGATTCGCCCATGTCGAAGGTATGCCGGTGGGGCTTGTCGCCAACAACGGCGTGCTGTTCTCCGAGGCCGCGTCGAAGGGTGCGCATTTCATCGAATTGTGCAGTCAGCGGAATATCCCTTTGGTCTTCCTGCAGAATATCACCGGCTTCATGGTCGGGCGAAAGTACGAAAACGAAGGTATCGCGCGGCACGGGGCCAAGATGGTCACCGCCGTCGCCACCACCAATGTGCCCAAGATCACAATGATCGTCGGCGGCAGTTTCGGCGCCGGCAATTACGGCATGGCGGGCCGCGCGTATCAGCCGAACTTCCTGTGGACCTGGCCGAATTCGCGCATCTCGGTGATGGGCGGGCCGCAGGCGGCGGGGGTTCTGGCGACCGTCAAACGCGACGCCATGGAGCGTGCCGGGCAGGACTGGTCGACCGAGGCGGAGGCCGCATTCAAACGTCCGACGGAGGAGATGTTCGCGCGGCAATCGCACCCGCTCTATGCCTCGGCACGGCTTTGGGACGACGGCATCATCGACCCGCGCAAGTCCCGCGATGTGCTCAGCCTGAGCCTGAGGGCCGCGCTCAACGCACCGATCGAGGATACACGCTTCGGCGTGTTCCGCATGTGATGGGTGCGCTGATGCCGATGCACCCCCCGTGCACCCCCGGTACACCCCCCGTGCAGACGCAGGCTGCCGGGTGGAAGGCCGTGTCGTGGAAGGCCGCGTCGCGTGGCCTCCGGCGGGAATATTTGCAGTGCAAAGACGGAGGGAGCGCGCGATGAGCCGGACCTTGCAGGAGATCATCGACGCCAACCCGGAGGCGGAGACGTTCCGTTTCGGAGACAGCAAGGCGCTTTGCGATGAAATTCTGGCGCTCGTGCGGGCGGGCACCAAGACCGCGACCTGCGAGGCCGCCCGGCACTATGGCCCGAAGGGTGACACCTGGCCCGAGGTGGGGCGGCAGGACGTGGCGCTGGAATGGGACGGCATGCCCGCCGTGATGATCGAGACGGTCGAGGTCTCGACGCGGCGCTGGTCGGAAATGGACGCGGAATTCGTCGCGGCCCAGGGCGAATTCCGCGATCTGGACCATTGGCGCGAGGTTTACCGTCCGTATTTCGAGCGAACGGGCGGTTGGTCGGAGGACATGAAGATCATGTGCGAGCGTTTCCGCGTGGTCGAGGATTATGCGGAAGGGAAATCCTGATGTTCACCAGGATCCTGATCGCCAACCGGGGCGAGATCGCCTGTCGGGTGATCGACACCTGCCGTCGTCTGGGCGTCCAGACGGTCGCGGTGCATTCCGACGTGGACGCGCGCGCCCGGCACGTGGCGATGGCGGATCAGGCGGTGTCTTTGGGCGGGGCGGCACCGGCGGAAAGCTATCTGCGGGGCGATGCGATCATCGACGCGGCACGGGCCACAGGGGCGCAGGCCATCCATCCCGGATATGGTTTCCTGTCCGAGAATCCGGAGTTCGTCGAGGCGGTGGAGGCGGCAGGACTGGTGTTTATCGGGCCGTCGGCCAGTGCGATCCGGGCGATGGGGCTGAAGGACGCGGCCAAGGATCTGATGGCGCAGGCGGGCGTACCCGTGGTGCCGGGGTATCAGGGCCAAGGGCAGGTCCCGGCGGATCTGGCGGCGGAGGCTGACAACATCGGGTATCCGGTGCTGATCAAGGCGGTCGCGGGCGGCGGCGGCAAGGGGATGCGCAAGGTCGATGCGCCGGGCGGGTTCGCGGACGCGCTGGAATCGGCGCAGTCGGAGGCCAGGAAAGCCTTTGGCAACGCGCATGTCCTGATCGAAAAGTGGATCACCACGCCGCGCCACATCGAGGTGCAAGTCTTCGGGGATGGCGAGAAGGCCGTGCATCTGTTCGAACGTGATTGTTCGTTGCAGCGTCGCCATCAGAAAGTGATCGAGGAGGCCCCTGCGCCGGGGATGACGGTAGAAATGCGGGAGGCCATGGGAGACGCCGCCGTGCGTGCCGCCGAAGCCATCGGATATTCCGGGGCGGGGACCGTGGAATTCATCGTCGATGCCTCGGACGGCCTGCGCGCGGATGGATTCTGGTTCATGGAGATGAACACGCGGTTGCAGGTCGAACACCCCGTGACCGAGGCGATCACCGGCGTCGATCTGGTGGAATGGCAGTTGCGCGTGGCCAGTGGTGAGGGGTTGCCGATGTCGCAGCACCAGTTGTCGATCAACGGGCATGCTTTCGAGGCGCGGCTCTATGCCGAGGATACCGCGAACGGCTTCCTGCCACAGACCGGGACGCTGACTCATCTGCGGTTTCCCGACGGCGCGCGGGCCGAAACCGGGGTGCGTCCTGGCGATGCGATTTCGCCGTGGTACGATCCGATGATTGCCAAGATCGTGGTTCACGGGCCGACGCGGGCGACGGCGTTGCTGTCGCTGGAACGGGCGCTGGCGGGGACACAGGTGGCCGGGACGGTGACGAATTTGTCGTTCCTGCGAAAGCTGTCGCAACATGATGCATTTCGCGCGGGCGACGTCGATACCGGGCTGATCGACCGCGATGTCGAGGTGTTGTCGGCGCGGCCCGACCCATGTTCGCGGGCGCGCGCGATTGCGGCACTGGCGGCACTGGGGCTGGACCGGGCGCAGGGGGCCGAGGCGCTGCACCTGTGGGTCCCGATGGTCTGGACGGCGCATCTGGTCTGGGGCGACGAGGCGATTGCCGCGCGTGTCGAAGGGCTGGGCGGGGATCGGTATCGGGTGACACTGGACGGGGCGAGCCATGTCGTGACGCGCGTCGGCGGATGGCGGGTCGATGACGTGGCGGTGTCGGCCGAAGTGGGACATGGGCCGGGGATCGTCCATGTCTTCTGGGGCAACGTCTATTCTTTCGCCGTGCCCGACCCGCTGGCGGTGGATGCGGCGGGGGGCGCGGGCTCCGGTGTGATCGAAGCGCCGATGCCGGGGCTGGTGAAGTCGGTTCACGTCGCGCCGGGCGACAGTGTCGTCGCGGGCGCGCGGCTGGCGGTGCTGGAAGCGATGAAAATGGAACACGCGATGGTCGCGCCACGCGACGGCATCGTGGGCGAGGTGCTGGTGGCGGCAGGCGATCAGGTCGAGGCCGGGGCCGCGCTGGTGCGGATGGAAGAGGACGCATGAGCGAGATCATCCTGCACCACGTTCCCGGCAGCCGCTCGCAGCGGGTTTTGTGGTTGCTTCACGAGTTGGAACTGGATTTTGACGTTCGGGTCTGGCCCTTCGACAAGACGCTGCGGAGCGCGGAGTTTCTGGCGCTGAATCCGGCGGGACGGGTGCCTGCGCTGGAACTCGATGGACGGTCGATCTGGGAGACGGGCGCACTCATCGAGATACTTTGCGAACGGACGGGACGCCTGGGCCGTCCGCCCGGTGATGCGGAGCGTGTGGACTGGCTGATCTGGGTGCATTTCGCCGAGACGATTTCCCAGCATGCGGCGGCCTGCACGCAACAGCATCTGATGCTGCGCGAGGCATCGATGCGCTCCCCTGTCGTGATGAAGCTGGAGTCGGCGCGGATCGGCAAATGCTTCGATGCCATCGAGGCGCGACTGGCGGGCGATTGGCTGCTGTCGTCGTTTTCGGCGGCGGACGTGGCGGTCGGCCAGGCGGCGATGATGGCGCGGCGGTTCCACCGGGTGGGGGATCGCCCGCGGATGGCCGGTTGGATTGATCGGATCGAGGAGAGGGACGGTTGGCGCAGGGCCAGCGACGCCAAGGGATTCTACGACAGGGACTTCTATGAGGTGCCGGATGTCTGAGCAGATCGAAATCTTCGAGGTCGGCCCGCGCGACGGTTTGCAGAACGAAAAGCGGATGATTCCCGCGTCCGAGAAAATCGCCCTGATCGACCTTTTGTCGCGCGCCGGTTTCCGCCGTATCGAAGTGGCGAGTTTCGTGTCCCCCAAGTGGGTTCCGCAGATGGCCGATGGCGCCGAGGTGCTGGCCGGTCTCGCGCGTGCGCCGGGCGTGTCCTATGCCGCACTGACACCCAACATCAAAGGATACGAGAGAGCGCGCGCGGCCCGCGCGGACGAGGTGGCGATTTTCGTCAGCGCATCGGAAGGGTTCTCCAAGGCAAATCTGAACGCGACTATCATTGAAAGCCTGGAACGGTTCAGCCCCGTCGTCGCTGCGGCCAGGGCCGACGATGTGCCGGTGCGGGGCTATGTGTCCTGCGTCACGGACTGCCCGTTCGACGGGCCGACCGCGCCCGGCGATGTCGCGGCGGTGGTTGCGGCGATGCAGGCGTTCGGCTGTTACGAGGTCAGTCTGGGCGATACCATCGGACGCGGCACACCCGAGGCGGTGGACGCGATGCTGGATGCCGTTCTGGACGAGATCGGCGCGGATCAGCTGGCCGGACATTTCCACGACACGGCGGGGCGCGCACTGGCCAACGTGGATGTCGCGCTGGCGCGCGGATTGCGGGTGTTCGATGCCGCCGTGGGCGGGCTGGGGGGATGTCCCTATGCGCCCGGCTCGGCCGGCAACGTGGCGACCGAGGCGGTGATGACCCATGTCGCGGCGGCGGGGTTCGAGACCGGGCTGAACCCGGAAATCGTCGCGCAGGCCGCGGCGATGGCGAAGGAGATGCGGGGATGACCTACGACACGCTGGACGTGAGCCGCGATGGCCGGGGCGTCGTGACGGTGCGCCTGACCCTGCCGGAGACGCACAACGCGCTTTCGGCGCAGATGATGGACGAACTGACAGCGGTGGCGGGTGTTCTGGGCGGGGACGAGAGCCGGGTCGTCGTGCTGACCGGGACCGGAAAGTCGTTTTGCGCCGGGGGCGATCTGCGCTGGATGCGGGCGCAATTCGATGCCGATGCCGCCGGTCGTGCCCGCGAGGGCAAGCGGCTGGCAGGCATGTTGCAGGCGCTGAACACGATGCCTAAGCCGTTAGTGGTCCGGGTGCAGGGCAACGCCTTTGGCGGTGGCGTGGGCCTGTGTTGTGTGGCCGATGTGGCGATCGGGGCAGACACGGCGCTGTTCGGCCTGACCGAAACGCGGCTGGGCCTGATCCCTGCGACAATCGGACCTTATGTCATCGCGCGGATGGGCGAGGGACGGGCGCGCCGGGTGTTCATGAATGCGCGGCGGTTCGATGCGTCCGAAGCGGTCGATCTGGGCATTCTGGCCCGCGCCGTCGCCGTCGACGATCTGGATGCGGCCGTGGAAGCGGAAATCATCCCCTATCTGGCCTGCGCGCCCGGTGCTGTGGCGGATGCCAAACGCCTGGCGCGCAGCCTGGGCCCGGTCATTGACGAGACGGTGATTGCCGCGACCATCGACGCATTGGCCGCACGGTGGAAGGGCGACGAGGCGGTCGAGGGGGTCGGTGCGTTCTTCGACAAGCGCAAACCGAAATGGGCGAAGTAAGCGGCGGGATTCCACCGGATTCTGCAATGGCCCCTTGGTCCGACTGCGGGCGCACGATAGGCTGCCGAAAACCCCTCGTCAGAAGGATCAACAGGCATGTTTACCCGTCGCACATTCACCCTGCTGCTTGCCGCAGTCCCCTTGTCGGCCTGCGCCGCCGACCCCGTGATTTCGGCGGGGTCCAGCGTCCGGACCACCGATCCGGCCCTGCTTCCGCAGCCGAATCCGGGCTGGAACGACTGGGTCGCAGGTTTCAAGGGACGGGCCGCTGCCAAGGGCATCCGGGCGGACGTGACCGACAGGGCGTTTCGGGGGGCAGGATACCTGCCCGGCGTGGTCGCGCGCGACCGCAACCAGACCGAATTCAAGCGCAGTTTCGAGGACTACATCGCCATCGTCGCCCCCGAGTCGAAGGTTCAGGCCGGGCGCGCGGCCTTTGCCCGTAATCGCAACACCTTGAATGCCATCGAGAGCCGATACGGAGTGCCCGCGCAGATCGTCTGCGCGATCTGGGGCGTCGAGAGCAATTACGGCGTGCGGCGCGGCGATATCCCGACCATATCGGCCCTGTCGACGCTTGCCTATGACGGACGTCGCGGCGCGTTTTTCGAAGGGCAGTTGATCGCTGCGCTGCAAATCCTCCAGGCCGGAGACGTGACGCCCGCGCGCATGGTCGGAAGCTGGGCGGGGGCGATGGGGCACACACAGTTCATTCCGACGTCTTATCTGCAATCCGCCGTCGATTTCACCGGCGACGGGCGACGCGATATCTGGGGTGACGACCCGGCCGATGCGCTGGCCTCGACGGCATCCTATCTTTCGGGCGCGGGCTGGAAGCGCGGGGCAAGCTGGGCGGTCGAGGACGCGGATGGCAATCTGACGCCCGACGCGGGCGGCCCGTCGTTCCGCACCGGGCCGAATTTCCGTGTCATCAAGCGCTACAACAATTCTGACAGCTATGCGCTGGGTGTCGGACATCTGGCGGATCGGATCGCTGGCGGTGGTCCGCTGCGACAGGCATTCGGGCCCGACCGCTTTGGCATGACCATCGACCAGCGGAAGGCATTGCAGCGCAAACTGACCGCCGCCGGGTTCGATACCGACGGCAGCGATGGTGTGATCGGACCGAAAAGCCGGGCCGCCATCTCCGCGTATCAGCAGTCACGCGGGATGGCGGTGACGGGCGATCCGTCCCTGGCTTTGCTGAACGCGATCTAGGCGTTCGGGTTCCGGCAGCCTGTCTCTGACCGTGTTGGAGACAGGCTGCTCTGGCGCGCGGGGTCGGGATTGCATGCGGAAACGCGCGCTGTTTCTTGGCGATGTCGCAGCTTCCATATCTTTCGGCGCGATTCGCGGCGGGGGCAGCCAGACTGTCGGCAGCGGGGCGGGTAGCCACGACACTGCGCGACTTATAAAACCGTCAGGGCCGGAGTCGGAATACGGCGAGCGAGTTGCGGGCGGCGATGGGCGAGGTTATTCAATAACTTCCGCATGGGCCGGTCGGGTTCTTGCACAAACCGCAGCCTGTCTGCCATTGCGGGCAAAGCATTGCATACAGGGTCAGGTCGGATATCAGCCCGATGTCGTCGACCGGATCTGACAACGGGAGCTTGCCATGAAATCAGCCGTTCTTGCCCTTCTCATGCTGGTGAGTCCGTCGTTCGCGGTCGCGGAACCGATGCGGAATGCGAACACCTATCCGGTCAACATGCGGGGCGGGCCGGGGGTCGGATTCGCCGTGCTGGACCAGCTTGATCCGGGTGAAGTGGCCGAGCGGGGACGCTGTGACCTGCGTGGATTGTGGTGCCTGATGTCGACGGATCAGAAGGTCGGATGGATCAACACCTCCATCCTGCGGGCGACACAGGCGGAGGTCGTGCCTGGGACTGACCAGGCAGCGCCCGCCGATTCTCTGACGGTCGGCCCTGTTCCGATCAATCCGGTCTTCGTCGAACCGTTGCCAGAGGCCCCGACGGCAGAACCCCGTGCCTCCGTCGGAAGTGGCATCACGCGATCTCAGCCGGAGCCGGATAACGAGACGCCCGGACAGATTGCGCCGGTCCGCCCCCTGCCGGACGACACGGATACAGTCCGGACCCTTCCGGACGACACGGATACTGTCCGGACCCTTCCGGACGCTGCAAACCCGGTTCTGTCCGAGCCGGACCCCGTCGAGCCGGTCTGGCCCCGGCGGGACGTGGCCGGCCTGATCGTACCGGGCGCCGACATACCGCTGATCTTCGCGACCGATGCGCCGTTCTATAACGTCACGGATGGGTATGTGAATCTTCGCGCCGGACCGGGGACTGACAACGAGATCATCGGACAGTTGCAGCCGGGCGAGGGGGGATATCTGGATATCTGCGCGCCGGGGCAGAGCTGGTGCAGGGTTGAGACACCCGGCGTCGGGCTGGCCTGGGTCAAGATGACGCTGATGGGCACGCGGGGGTTCTGATGCCCTGCGTTGACGCCATGCCGCGCCAGGCTTAACAGCAAAGTGACAGATACCTCCGGAGGTCCCGATGGACGAGATGCTGCGTGAATACCTGCCGATCATCATCTTTCTGGGTGTGGCGATAGGGCTGGGTCTGGTTCTGATCCTTGCGGCGGCGATCATCGCGGTACGCGCGCCCGACCCGGAAAAGGTCTCGGCCTACGAATGCGGGTTCAATGCCTTCGATGATGCGCGGATGAAATTCGACGTGCGGTTCTATCTGGTTGCGATCCTGTTCATCATCTTCGATCTGGAAATGGCCTTCCTGTTCCCCTGGGCGGTGTCGTTCGCCGGGCTGACAGACGCGGCCTTCTGGTCGATGATCGTGTTCCTGGTCGTCCTGACGGTAGGGTTTGCCTACGAGTGGAAAAAGGGCGCGATGGAGTGGGATTGAGCGCGGGCGTTCACTGACGTCGCTGGCGAATGCCGGGAGTGTGATGCCGCGCCTCTGGCAATTGCTCCAAGCGGGGGATTACCCGTTCTGGACCGATGTATGATTGTAAATCAGGTCGCCCTGTCCGGCGATGCCCCCCCTCGCTGGAATTACCCGCAGACCCGTCCTCAGGGTTTCGTGGCGGGCAGGCGGTCAGTCCGTATCGTGAAGACGGCAATCAGACGGCGAAAGTATTGTTGCAGATCGCTTCGGGCCAGCCTTGACCGAAAGGGATGAATCGTCTTGGGCGCGGCTCGCGGCAGCGAATGGCCCAGGCCGACGATGCGGCGACCTGGCGATGGCTGGAAAGTCGCGCGATCGGACCGATATCATAAAGGTGTCCGCGTTGACCCTTCATGGGGCGCGGGATACACCGCAACGCGACCGGGGGCTTCGTGCCCCCGCGAGATTCCCGAAGGAGCGGCATCATGGGCGTGCAGACCGGATTGAACACCGCAGGTGGCGACAAGGAACACGGCACGCAACTTCTGAACCGGGAGTTGCAGGACAAGGGGTTCCTGCTGACCTCGACCGAGGACATGATCAACTGGGCGCGCACCGGGTCGCTGCACTGGATGACCTTCGGGCTGGCCTGCTGCGCGGTCGAGATGATGCACACCGCCATGCCGCGGTATGACATGGAGCGTTTCGGCACCGCGCCCCGCGCGTCCCCCCGCCAGTCGGACCTGATGATCGTGGCGGGCACGCTGACCAACAAGATGGCACCCGCTCTGCGCAAGGTCTATGACCAGATGCCCGAGCCACGGTATGTGCTGTCGATGGGGTCCTGTGCGAACGGCGGCGGTTATTATCACTACAGCTACAGCGTGGTGCGCGGGTGTGACCGGATCGTGCCGGTCGATCTGTATGTGCCGGGCTGCCCGCCGACCGCCGAGGCGTTGCTTTACGGCTTGTTGCAACTGCAGCGGAAGATCCGCCGCACGGGGACTTTGGTGCGCTGATGGAAACTCAGGTTCAGATTGACCAACTGGAAGAACTGGCCACGCATATCGAGTTGCGGCAGGCCGATCTGGTATCGTCGCATTCGATCACGCTGGGCGAGCTGACGCTGGAAGCGACCGCATCGGACATTCCCGCGCTGGTGGAGTTCCTCAAGTCCGACGAACAGTGCCGTTTCGCGTCTCTGGTCGACATCACGGCGATCGACTATCCGGGTAACGAACGACGATTCTGCGTCGTCTATCACTTCCTGTCGATGTATCTGAACCACCGCATCCGCGTGAAGGTTCGCGTCCGCGAAGAAGAGATCGTGCCATCCATCACCGGCATCCACCCCTCGGCCAACTGGTTCGAGCGGGAGGTCTTCGACATGTTCGGTATCCTTTTCTCGGATCATCCGGACCTGCGGCGCATTCTGACGGATTACGGATTTCGCGGCTATCCGCTGCGCAAGGACTTCCCGACCACGGGCTATACCGAGGTGCGGTATGACGAAGTGCAGAAGCGTGTCGTCTATGAGCCGGTGTCGCTGACGCAGGAATATCGGCAGTTCGATTTCATGTCGCCCTGGGAGGGTGCGGAATACGTGCTGCCCGGTGACGAAAAGAAGACAGGGGAGGCGAAGTGATGGACGCTTCCGTCCCGTCTCTGGACGTTGTGCGCGAGCTTGCCGTCGCCTATTGTAACGGCATTCACCATTCGCGGACCGAAATTTTCGAGACCATGTGTCACGACCGCTTTATCATGACCGCAGTCACCGGGTCAGGCGGCGCACAGTTCTGGGACAAGGCGGCTTACCTGGAGCGTGTCAGCGGACGGGAGCCGTTTCCGGGTGAGCCTTCCTACGAGATTCTCGGCGTGGATGTGGCAGGGGACGAAACGGCGCGCGTCCATCTGTGGGTCGATGTGCCACCACGGCGGTTCGAGGATCATCTGGGCTTCATCCGCGTAGATGGGCAATGGAAACTTATCACCAAGGTGTTCCGGACCATGAGCGGTCCGGCACTCGAAGGTTGAGGAGATGACGAGATGATGTATGGAACAGGGTTTTCTGGTGTTCTGGTGATGCTCGTCATGGCTGTGCTGCTGGTCGTGCCATTCTGGAAGCTCCTGCCCAAATTCGGATATTCGTCATGGATTTCGCTTGTCGCAATTATCCCGCTCGGAGCCTTGGTTCTGATCTGGATTCTTGCGTTCAGTGAACCGAAACCGAGGAATGCAGCATGATGGACGGCGATCTGACCAATCCGCGCGGGTATCAAGACGCTCTGACCGGCGAGCAGAAGATCCGCAATTTCAACATCAACTTCGGGCCACAGCATCCGGCGGCGCACGGCGTGCTGCGGCTGGTGCTGGAGTTGGACGGAGAAATTGTGGACCGCTGCGATCCGCATATCGGCCTGCTGCACCGTGGCACCGAAAAGCTGATGGAAAGCCGGACGTATCTGCAGAACCTGCCCTATATGGACCGGCTGGATTACGTGGCACCGATGAACCAGGAACATGCCTGGTGTATGGCGATCGAGCGACTGACCGGCACGCCGGTGCCGCGCCGCGCGTCCCTGATCCGGGTGTTGTTCAGCGAGATCGGACGTATCCTGTCGCACCTGTTGAACGTGACGACACAGGCGCTTGATGTTGGCGCGCTTACGCCTCCGCTCTGGGGCTTCGAGGAGCGCGAGAAGCTGATGGTGTTCTATGAACGCGCATCCGGTGCACGTCTGCACGCTGCGTATTTCCGGCCCGGTGGCGTGCACCAGGATCTGACGCCCGATCTGATCGACGATATCGAGGCGTGGTGCGAAACCTTCCCGAACGCGCTGGCCGATATTGACGAGTTGCTGACCGAGAACCGCATCTTCAAGCAGCGCAACGTCGATATCGCCATCGTCTCCGAGCAGGAGGTCATGGACTGGGGCTTTTCAGGCGTCATGGCGCGCGGGTCGGGTCTGGCGTGGGATTTGCGGCGTGCTCAACCCTATGAATGTTATGATGAATTCGATTTCCTGATTCCGACGGGCAATAACGGTGACTGCTACGACCGTTTCCTCGTGCGGATCGAAGAGATGCGACAGTCGCTCCGCATCATGAAGCAGGCCATCGCCAAGCTGCGGGAACCCGAGGGCCAGGGCGACGTGCTGGTGCGCGGCAAGATGACGCCGCCGTTGCGCGCCGACATGAAAACGTCGATGGAAAGCCTGATCCATCACTTCAAGCTTTATACCGAAGGCTTCCACGTGCCTGCCGGTGAGGTCTATGCCGCCGTCGAGGCCCCGAAGGGCGAGTTCGGTGTCTATATGGTGTCTGACGGGTCGAACAAGCCGTACCGCGCCAAGCTGCGGGCGCCTGGATACCTTCACCTGCAGGCGATGGATCATATCGCGCGCGGGCATCAGCTGGCCGATGTGGCGGCGATCATCGGGACGCTGGATGTCGTGTTCGGAGAGATCGACCGGTGAGGAATTTCGCGATCACAGGCCTTGCAGTCATGTTTCTCGGGACGATTGCCACCGCCCAGACTGCTGCGGAATACGAGGCAGGAATTCTTGACGCGCTGAGTCTGCGGAACTGTTCGTTCGATGCGTCCACGCCTGAAGATCGCCTGGCGTTTGCCCGGCAAATGTCGATTCATATCGGCGTTCCTGCCGCGGAACTGGTTGCGAAAAACGGGCCACATTATGCCCGGCTTACCCGTGCCATCCGTGAATTGGACGCCCGTGGCGTTGTGACAGTCGATGGTGCCACGCTGACCCGTACAAACTGCAAGCGCTAGGGTCCGACCGCTTGTGGGTCGATCCGCTTTGTTCCAGATAGCCTGCGCCTTACCGAAGGAACCGAAATGCTCCGCCGCCTCCATAAAGACCAGCCCGAGACCTTCGCCTTCCTGCCCGCCAATCAGGCCTGGGCCGAGGCGCAGATGACGAAATACCCCGAAGGGCGGCAAGCTTCCGCGATCATCCCGCTTTTGTGGCGCGCGCAGGAGCAGGAGGGGTGGCTGACGCGGCCCGCTATCGAACATATCGCGGAAATGCTTGGCCTCGCCTATATCCGGGCGCTGGAAGTGGCGACGTTCTACTTCATGTTCCAGCTACAACCTGTCGGCAAGACAGCGCATATCCAGATTTGCGGCACGACATCCTGCATGATCTGCGGGGCAGAGGATCTGATCGCTGTCTGCCGTGAGAAGATCGCCGCGCGACCGCATGACATCAGCGAAGACGGTCAGTTGTCCTGGGAAGAGGTCGAGTGTCTGGGGGCCTGTTCCAACGCGCCAATGGCCCAGATCGGCAAGGACTACTACGAAGACCTGACCGTCGAGCGGTTCAGCGAAATGCTGGACGAGTTCCGTGCGGGCAAGGTGCCGGTGCCAGGTCCGCAGAACGGGCGCTTCGCGTCTGAACCTTTGGGCGGCGCGACAACGCTGACCGATGCAGCAGGCAGCAAAGACCACGATCAGAACGCCAGCGTCGCCATTGCGACCGAACTGGGTGACACGATCAAGCGGATCGACGGCACGGAAGTGCCTCTGCGCGCGCCGTGGCGGAAAGCCGAACAGGCCGATCCCAATGCTGAGGTTGCCGCGCGCGACCCGATGTTGCCGCCCAGCGGGCCGGATGGAAAACAGGCCGGACGTGTTCGCGGACAGTCCGATGCGAACCGCAGGCGGGGCGATGCAAGCGACGGCGTGGCCGAAGTGCGCGGATCGGATGCCCAGACCAAGGGCAGGCCCGATAGCGGCGAAGTTGCACCAGCGACAAAATCGGGTGCAGGGGCCGATTTCCGCGCAGAACCCGAAGTAGTGCTGGAACCGGATGCATCCGAATCGCCTGAAACGCCTTCCGATGTGGCCAGGCCAGCGGGTCTGAGCGCCCCGCGCGACGGTAAGGCCGACGACCTGCAGTCCATCAGGGGAATCGGGCCGAAGTTGGAAAAAATATGTAATTCCATGGGGTTCTGGCATTTTGACCAGATTGCATCCTGGTCTGCGGACGAAATCGCCTGGGTCGATTCGCACCTTGAAGGGTTCAAGGGGCGCGTGACGCGTGACGAATGGGTCAAACAGGCTAAGGTGTTGACGGAAGGCGGGCAGAAGACGGAGTTTCCGACCCGCACGAACTAGGGGGCCGATCCAGGATCTGATCCCCCGTCAGTCTGGGGAGATATATCATGGACGACACCGGAACTACTGTTCACCGCAATCGGATGCCTATCGCTGCAGGCAGCGGCGTGATTTTTTTTCTGCTGTTCTGGCTTGCCATGGGCTGGGGGTTCTTCTGGGCTCTGATCGGCGGGCTCGTCATATTCGCGATCCTGCTGGTCGTGCTGGGAATGATCGGTGACGACAGCGCAAGCGCGACGGGAACCTCCGGAACTGCGATGCAGGGTGATCCGCCCGCATCCGCCTCCGAGACCGCGCGGCCCGCCGGTCATGTCGGCGCGGATGCTGGCGGCAGCACGGTTCCCCCCTCGGTTGCCGGGGGAGGCGCCGCCGCCGGGGGCGGCGCCGCTGGCGGCACATCGCCCGCCGCAACCGGAACGTCGATCGGCGAAGGTGCCGACGCAGCTTCGGCCAGAACCGACGCGGACGCCGCAGCCGCATCAGCCACACACGACAGCGCGCCCGTGAAAACGTCGGCCGCCGCTCCGACCAGCGCGGTGCCATCCGGCGGTGTCATCGGCACCAAGCCCGAAACCCTGGATGCCCCGCGCGGGACCGGTGCGGACGATCTGAAGAAAATCAAGGGTGTGGGGCCGAAGCTGGAGGCGATGTGCAACCGTATGGGCTTTTGGCACTATGACCAGATCGCAGGGTGGTCCGAACGCGAGGTGGCTTGGGTCGATGATAATCTGGAAGGTTTCAAGGGCCGGGTGCAGCGCGACGATTGGGTCAGTCAGGCCAAGACCCTGGCATCGGGAGGCGAGACGGCGTTTTCCCGCAAGGCCAGCAAGGAGCGCTGATCCAGTCATCGGGCCGGGCCGCGACCCTCTGGCCGCTTGACGACACCTGTCGCGACCTGTTCAACAGGGCCCGAAATGACCGGACCTTCTGACCTAGACACGGCGATCGCCAAACGCTCCGGCAGGGTGGCCATCCTGATCCTTGCCGTGTTCGCGGGTTGGGGTCTGCTGCAATTCCTGGGCGTGCAGATGGACCTGTCGCGCCGTGTCATGGGTCTGGGGGATGCGGTTGCGCTGGTCGGGATGGGCTGGGCGATCTATGAGACGGCTATGATCTGGCGGATGCGCCGCGAGAAGGAGTGACGACATGCTGCAAGACCGGGACCGGATCTTCACCAATATCTATGGCATGGCCGACCGCAGCCTGAAGGGCGCGCAGTCGCGGGGGCAGTGGGACGGCACCAGGGACCTGATCGGACTTGGCCGCGACAAGATCGTCGAAATCATGAAATCTTCCGGTCTGCGCGGTCGTGGCGGCGCTGGCTTCCCGACCGGTCTGAAATGGTCGTTCATGCCCAAGGAAAGCGACGGGCGTCCTTCCTATCTGGTGATCAATGCCGACGAATCCGAGCCGGGCACCTGCAAGGACCGGGAGATCATGCGCCATGATCCCCACACCCTGATCGAAGGCGCGCTGATCGCGTCTTTCGCGATGAACGCGCATGCCTGCTACATCTATATCCGCGGCGAGTATATCCGCGAGAAAGAGGCGCTGCAAAACGCCATCGACGAGGCCTATGAAGCCGGTCTGCTAGGCAAGGATGCCGCGAAATCCGGCTGGGACTTCGATCTGTATCTGCACCACGGCGCGGGGGCCTATATCTGCGGCGAGGAAACCGCGCTTCTGGAGAGCCTCGAGGGCAAGAAGGGGATGCCGCGCATGAAGCCGCCGTTCCCGGCGGGTGCGGGTCTGTATGGCTGTCCGACGACGGTGAACAACGTCGAGTCGATTGCCGTTGTGCCGACGATCCTGCGACGTGGCGCGGAATGGTTCGCGGGCTTCGGGCGGGCGAACAATGCGGGCACCAAGCTGTTCGCGATATCGGGTCATGTAAATCGGCCCTGCGTTGTCGAAGAGGCCATGTCGATTTCCTTCGAGGAACTGATCGAGACCCATTGCGGCGGTATCCGCGGCGGCTGGGACAATCTGAAGGCCGTGATACCCGGCGGGTCGTCGGTGCCGATGATCCCCGGTCGCGACATGCGCGAAGCGATCATGGATTTCGACTATCTGAAAGAACAGAAATCCGGTCTGGGGACGGCGGCGGTAATCGTGATGGATAACTCCACTGACGTTATCAAGGCGATCTGGCGGCTGTCTGCATTCTACAAGCACGAAAGCTGCGGCCAGTGCACGCCCTGTCGCGAAGGCACGGGCTGGATGATGCGGGTGATGGACCGGCTGGTGAAGGGTGACGCGGAAGTCGAAGAGATCGACATGCTGCTGGATGTCACCAAGCAGGTCGAAGGGCATACGATCTGTGCTCTGGGCGATGCGGCGGCCTGGCCGATCCAGGGTCTGATCCGCCATTTCCGCGACGAAATCGAGGATCGCATCAAACACAAGCGGACGGGTCGCGTGTCGGCGGTGGCTGCCGAATGACTGATGCGATGGCCCATAGCCCATACGCGCTGGCTGTTTCAGATGGCTGGGCAAGGCTGGCTGTCGGACCCTGCGCGCTGTGATGCGTCTGGCGATCCTCGTCCTGGCCGCGACGCCCGCAATGGCACAGGACACCGTTCCTGCACCGGAATATTTCGTCACCTCCGCCATGGCGACGTCCACGGCGCAGATCGTGGCGGTGAATTGCGGCACGCTTTCGGTTAATCCGGCTGCGATGACGCAAAGCACCGACGCCACGCTCGCCGCATTGGCCGAGGACGGGTTCACGCCCGAGAATCTGACCACGCGGATGCAGGACCCCGGCGACCGGATTGCCGTGTTGCAACAGGCGTTCATGGAAAAGCACGGGTTGACCGATGGCGCGACCGAAACGACGGTCTGCGCGGCGGGACGCCGGGAAATCACCGAGGGGACCGAGATCGGCGCCCTGCTTCTGGAGGTCGAAAGATGAAGTTCACGGTTCTGTTGGTCGGCGCATTCGCGCTGTCAGGCTGCGGCGCGATCGGAAGCTTGGCGTCGGGGGCTTCGGGTCCATTCAGCGGCGGTGGGCTACGCGGCAGCGGTACTGAGATCGACGGCGTGCGGTTCCGCACCCGTGTCCAGTCCAGCAAGGAAAACCGCCGCGACTTCACCACCGTGACACGGAATGCAGGCCGCAGCCTGACTGGGGCAGTCGAGGCCGGTCAGGTTCAGGCGGTGGAATACTGCCTGCGCCAGTTCGGAGGGTCGGAAATTCTGTGGTCGCAGGGACCCGACCGGCCAATCGAGCAGATCGCCATCGGTGAAGGCGGCGACCTGGTGCTGACAGGAACCTGCATTTCGCGCTGATCCCTCGGGCACCTGATCCGGCATGCCATCGCCTGACAGACCCGCAGATATTGAATAGCCGACGATAGATGCCAAGGTTCACCACCAGCGAACCTTATCGAAAGTCGAGCCGTATGACCCTGCGCCCCCTTTGCCTGACGCTTGCCGCCCTGCTGGCGTCCGCCCCTGCCTTTGCCGATCTGAAGGACGAACGACGGATCAGCGAGGGGTTGATTACGGTGGGTATCGCCTATGAAATTTCGGAAGTGTGCCCCGATATCAACGCGCGCAAAATACGCGGGTTGCGATATCTGCTGGCGCTGAAATCGGCGGCCAGCGACCTTGGATATTCTTCCGACGAGATTGACGCCTATATCGATGATGACGTCGAAAAGGACAGGCTGGAAGTCATCGCACGCCAGCGTCTGGCCGCACTGGGAGCGCGCAAGGGCGACGTGGCGGCGCATTGCGCCGTCGGACGTGCGCAGGTCGCGCAGGACACGCAGGTCGGGCGGCTTCTGAACCCGCGCTGAACGGTCGCGCGTTTTGGCGGGGGCAATGACTGGCCTCCGCCGTTCGGGCGGGCTAGAACCCCATCGATACGCGCTGTTTTAGCTGACCGGAGCGATGGGCATGGCCGACCTCAAGAAAATCCTGATCGACGGAATCGAAGTCGAGGCACCGGGGGAGATGACCCTGATCCAGGCCTGCGAACTGGCCGGCATCGAAATTCCCCGCTTCTGTTATCACGAGCGCCTGACGATCGCGGGCAACTGCCGGATGTGTCTTGTCGAAGTGGTTGGTGGCCCGCCCAAGCCCGCCGCAAGCTGTGCCATGCAGGTCAAGGATCTGCGTCCCGGCAAGGACGGTGAGCCGCCGCAGGTCAGAACCAACAGCCCGATGGTCAAGAAGGCCCGCGAAGGCGTGATGGAATTCCTGCTGATCAACCATCCGCTCGACTGCCCGATCTGCGATCAGGGCGGCGAATGCGACCTTCAGGATCAGGCAATGGCCTATGGCGTCGATTTCAGCCGCTTCCGGGAGCCGAAGCGCGCCGCCGTTGATCTGGACCTCGGCCCGCTGGTCGAAACCCACATGACCCGCTGCATCTCCTGCACCCGCTGCGTGCGCTTCACCACCGAAGTCGCGGGCATCACCCAGATGGGCCAGACCGGGCGCGGCGAGGACAGCGAGATCACGTCCTACCTGGGCGAAACGCTGAAATCGAACTTGCAGGGCAACATCATCGACCTGTGCCCGGTGGGCGCGCTGGTGTCCAAGCCCTATGCCTTCACCGCGCGGCCCTGGGAGTTGACCAAGACCGAGACGGTGGACGTGATGGATGCCCTCGGGTCCTCGATCCGGGTCGATACCAAGGGTCGCGAAGTGATGCGCATCCTGCCGCGCAATCACGACGGCACCAACGAGGAATGGATCAGCGACAAGACCCGTTTCGTGTGGGACGGGCTGCGGCGTCAGCGGTTGGATCAACCCTATGTCCGCGTGGACGGCAAGCTCAGGCCCGCAACGTGGCCCGAGGCCCTGTCGGCAGCGGCAACGGCCATGAAGGGCAAAAAAGTGGCCGGGATCGTCGGTGATCTGGTCCCGACAGAAGCTGCCTTTGCCCTGACCCGGCTGATGGCCTCGATGGACGGTGTGACCGAATGCCGGACCGACGGGGCGAAACTGCCTGCGAATCGGGCCGGTTATGCCGGAACGGCAACCATCGAAGACATCGACACCGCCGACCATATCATGCTGATCGGGACCGACCCGGCGCGCGAAGCCCCGGTGCTGAATGCGCGTATCCGCAAGGCATGGCTGCGTGGCGCGAACGTCGGGCTGGTCGGCAAAGGTGTCGATCTGACCTATGATTACGCGCATGTCGGCACCGACCGGTCCGCGCTGGCGCAAGTGTCCGGACAGGAGGTCAGTCGGGAAACGCAGGATGGGCCGTCCATTGTCATTGTCGGCAATGGTGCCCTGACCGGTGCGGATGGGGCCGAAGTGCTGGCCCATGCCCGGCAGGTGGCGGAAAATTCAAACTCCGGCTTGCTGATCCTGCACACGGCTGCGGGTCGGGTCGGCGCGATGGATGTCGGCGCGTATGCCGACGGCGGTATCGAAGCCGCGTTGTCGGCCGAGGTCATCTATAACCTGGGTGCGGACGAGATCGACGTGCCGGACGGCCCCTTCGTCATCTATCAGGGCAGCCATGGCGACCGGGGTGCGCACCGCGCCGATGTGATCCTTCCGGGGGCTGCCTGGACCGAGGAACAGGGGTTGTTCGTCAATACCGAAGGCCGCCCGCAACTGGCCTTGCGATCCGGGTTCGCACCGGGCCAGGCCAAGGAGAACTGGGCCATCCTGCGCGCGCTGAGCGCCGAAGTCGGCTTCCAGCTGCCTTTCGACAGTCTGGCGCAACTGCGTTCTGCCATGGTCGAGATCGCTCCGCATCTGGCGGAACTGGATGAAGTCGCAGTCAACAAACCGGAGCCGCTGGGCAAGCTGTCGAAGCTGGGCGATGGCGATTTCGGGCTGCCGATCGACGATTTCTACCTGACCAACCCGGTGGCGCGTGCCAGCGAACTGATGGCGGAGCTGTCGCAACTGGCCCGTGCCCGCGAAGCGCAGCCTATCGCGGCAGAGTGACCGTGCGCGCCCGCATCGGGCCGCTTCTGGGTCTGTTTCTGGGTCTGGCGGCGTGCCAAACTGAAGAGCAGCCGGTCGCCGACGTGTTCCGCCCCGACTACAAAGGGGTCGAGACGCGGCTTCTGGAGGGGGATCTGGTCAACTTCCTCGTGTCTATGACCGGGGCGCGGGACCGGCGGGACGTGCTGGATTACGCGCAGTGCGCTGCGGCACAATATGCGTTGATCCGGGGGTTCGGGTTCGCGCGACAGGTGCGGACAAACGTGATGGAAGAGGGTGGTCTTTGGCGCGGAGATGCGGTTTACACCGTCTCGGCTGGGGTCCCCCGTGGACTGAGGACGATCGATGCCGAGGTGGCGGTGGACGACTGCCGCGCGAAGGGCATCCCGACCGTATGAGGATGTGACATGGCGGACTTTCTGGCATCGGGCTTGGGTATTGCCCTGACGATTCTGGCACAGGCCCTTGCGGTCGTGGCCTTCGTGATGATTTCGCTGCTGTTCCTGGTTTATGGCGATCGCAAGATCTGGGCCGCCGTTCAGATGCGGCGCGGTCCCAATGTCGTCGGTCCGTGGGGCGTGTTTCAGTCAGTCGCCGATGCATTGAAATACGTGGTCAAGGAAATTGTCATTCCGGCCGGAGCAGACCGCACCGTCTTCATGATGGCGCCGCTCATTTCCTTTGTTCTGGCCATAGTTGCATGGGCGGTCATCCCGTTCAGCGATACCTGGGTCCTGTCGGACATCAATGTGGCGATCCTGTATGTCTTCGCGATTTCCTCGCTCGAGGTCTATGGCGTCATCATGGGCGGCTGGGCGTCGAACTCGAAATATCCGTTCCTCGGTTCGCTCAGGTCCGCCGCGCAGATGATCTCCTACGAAGTCAGCATCGGCCTGATCATCATCGGTGTGATCCTGTCGACCGGATCGCTCAACTTCGGCGATATCGTGCGCGCGCAGGACACCGGCTGGGGCTTCTTCGGCTGGTACTGGCTGCCGCACCTGCCGATGGTCTTCCTGTTCTTCATCTCGGCGCTGGCCGAAACCAACCGCCCGCCATTCGATTTGCCGGAAGCGGAATCGGAGTTGGTCGCGGGTTATCAGGTCGAATATTCGTCCACGCCGTTCCTTCTTTTCATGGCGGGCGAGTACATCGCCATCTTCCTGATGTGCGCCCTGATCACGCTTCTGTTCTTCGGCGGCTGGTTGTCGCCGATCCCGTTCATCCCCGACTCGCCCCTGTGGATGGTCGCCAAGATGGCGTTCTTCTTCTTCCTGTTCGCGATGGTGAAGGCTATCGTGCCGCGCTACCGCTACGATCAGTTGATGCGTCTGGGGTGGAAGGTTTTCCTTCCGTTCTCGCTGGCCTGGGTTGTTCTGGTGGCCTTTCTGGCACGGTACGAAGTGCTCGGCGGGTTCTGGGCCCGTTGGGTGACGGGGGTCTGATCGCATGGGGGTGGACTACGTCCTCTTCGACAAGCTGGTCGAGCTTTCGACGCGCTGGCAGCCCTCCAAGGGAGGCCGGACGTTAATGCTCGGTCGGCATGCGTTCAAAATCCAGACGCAGTTCGCGAAGGATTACGAGGCTTCCCTGAAGCGCAACGGCATCGAGGGGCGCCGTTTTGACTACCTGCAAGACGACGCATATTGCGAGACCCTGATGGAGAAACTGGGCTTCGGCCCGATGGAAGCAATGGATTTTTCCGGCTTCGAAGGGGCCACGATTCTGCACGATCTGAACAAGCCGCCTGCGCCCGAATTGGAGAACCAGTTCGACTTCATCTTCGACGGAGGCACGATCGAGCATGTTTTCAACGTGCCGCAGGCGCTGGAGACGGTGTATAGTATGCTTAAGCCCGGCGGACGTTTCGTGTCGGCGAACGGCATGAACGGCTGGCCGGGGCACGGAATGTATCAGTTCAACCCCGAATTGGTCTGGACGTTCTGGAGCCGGGCCTGCAACTGCGTGGTGCACGATTGCCGGGCGATGCCCAAGATACCGGGCGGCAAAGTCGGGGAGCAGCCCTTCCGCGACCCCGCAGCGACAGGCAGGCGGCTGCGTATGAAAGGCAAGATCGGCACCGGCCGGACTTATCTGTATTACGAAATCGAGAAGACCGAGGATTCGCATCCCCCGACCTATGCCCTGCAAAGCGACTACGAAGTGAAGTGGCAAGGATCGGATATGGCGGGCACAACCCGTTTCGAGAAGGAAGACGCCTGATGACACAGCAGATCGACTGGAACCGTTCCGTCAAATATTTCCTGCTGGCCGACATGTGGACTGGCATGAAGTTGGGTCTGAAGTATTTCTTCGCGCCCAAGGCCACGCTGAACTATCCACACGAAAAGGGTCCGCAAAGCCCGCGTTTTCGCGGGGAACATGCGCTGCGTCGGTATCCCAATGGTGAAGAACGATGCATCGCCTGCAAGCTGTGCGAAGCGGTGTGCCCGGCGCAGGCCATCACCATCGACGCCGAACCGCGTGAAGATGGCAGCCGCCGGACCACGCGTTATGACATCGACATGACCAAGTGTATCTATTGCGGTTTCTGTCAGGAAGCCTGCCCGGTGGATGCCATCGTCGAAGGTCCGAACTTCGAATATGCCACCGAAACGCGGGAGGAGCTTTTCTATGATAAGGAAAAGCTGCTGGACAATGGCGAACGCTGGGAAGCGGTGATCGCCAAGAACCTCGAGATGGATGCACCCTACCGATGACCGACTCAAACCCCTTCACCGCCTGGATGTCGCACATGCAGGGCATGGCCAAGACGATGAACCCGGCGCTTGAGAATTTCACGCCGCAGGGGTTTGAAAAGCTGTGGCCCACAATGCCCAAAGAGGTGATGGAACAGTTCATGGGCAAGGGGATGAACCCCGAAGGTCTGGATGCGAAGACCAAGATGTTGCTGACTCTGGCCGGTCTGACCGTGCTGGGCGCGCAGGCTGAAGCGCAGGTGCGGATCACGGTACGTCAGGCCGCCGAGCAGGGCGCCACCAAGCAGGAGATCGCCGAAACCATCGGCCTGATGGGCCTGTTCGGCGGACTGCCCGCGATGAACAAGGCGATGGAACTGGCCAACGCGGTTCTGGAGGACGATGAATGACGGTTCTTGATTTCGTCTTCTATCTGTTCGCGATCATCACGGTGACGGCCGGCTTGTTTGTTGTCGTGTCGCGCAACCCTGTGCATTCGGTGCTCTGGCTGATCCTGTGTTTCCTGTCGACGGCGGGCCTGTTCGTCCTGTTGGGGGCCGAATTCGTCGCGATGCTGCTGATCATCGTCTATGTCGGTGCGGTCGCGGTGCTTTTCCTGTTCGTGGTCATGATGCTGGACGTCGACTTTGCCGAGCTGAAGGCCGAGATGGCGAAATATGTGCCACTGGCCGGACTGATCGGTATCGTCCTGTTGATGCAGCTGGCCATCGCCTACGGCGTCTGGGAAGTAGCCGACGGGGTTGAGGTCGCGGCCGGTCTGTCATCCATCGACACGCCGCCGGTTCTGAATACGACGGCGCTTGGCCTGATTCTATACGATGAATATTTCATCATGTTCCAGCTTTCGGGTCTGATCCTGCTGGTCGCGATGATCGGAGCCATTGCCCTGACGTTGCGCCACAGGCGCGACGTCAAGCGCCAGAACGTGCTGCACCAGATGTGGCGCGATCCGGCCAAGGCGATGAACGTGACGGATGTGAAACCAGGACAGGGACTTTAGGCTATGTCGAGAACAACCATCATCATCATCATCATTCTGCTGATCATTCTGCTGGGTGGCTATTCGTTCCTTTAAACGGACGACTGAAAAGACGACGAACGGGGCCGCAAGTGCGCCGGAGAGGGACGAGATGATCGGACTTGAACACTACTTGACCGTGGCTGCCGCGCTGTTCGTGATCGGCATTTTCGGCATTTTCCTGAACCGGAAAAACGTGATCGTCATACTGATGTCGATCGAACTGATGCTGCTTGCGGTCAACATCAACTTCGTCGCCTTCTCGGGCTTCCTCGGCGATCTGACGGGGCAGGTGTTCACGCTCTTCGTGCTGACCGTCGCCGCCGCCGAGGCCGCCATCGGGCTGGCCATCCTGGTCTGCTTCTTCCGCAACCGGGGTACGATCGACGTCGAAGACGTCAATGTGATGAAGGGCTGACGCACATGGCAACGATCATCCTGTTTGCTCCGCTTCTGGGTGCGCTGATCTGCGGATTTGGCTGGAAATTCATTGGCGAGAAGGCCGCGCTCATCACGTCGACCGGTCTGCTGTTCCTCGCCGCGTTGCTGTCTTGGATCGTGTTCCTGGCGTATGACGGCCAGACCGATATCATCCAGTTGTTCCGCTGGATCGAGAGCGGCAGCCTTCTGACCGACTGGTCGATCCGCCTGGACCGTCTGACGACGATCATGCTGATCGTGGTGACGACCGTTTCATCGCTCGTCCATCTGTATTCCTTCGGTTACATGGACAACGATCCGCAGTGGCGCGAGGGCGAGGTCTATAAACCCCGCTTCTTTGCCTATCTGTCATTCTTCACCTTCGCGATGCTGGCGCTGGTGACATCGGACAACCTCTTGCAGATGTTCTTCGGCTGGGAAGGCGTGGGCGTCGCGTCCTATCTTCTGATCGGGTTCTACTGGCGCAAACCGTCGGCCAGCGCTGCCGCCATGAAGGCGTTCATCGTCAATCGCGTCGGCGATTTCGGCTTCGCGCTCGGCATTTTCGGCCTGTTCTTCATGACCGACAGCATTAACTTCTCGGACGTGTTTGCTGCCACGCCGGACCTGGCGGAAACGACGATCCGCTTCCTCTGGACCGACTGGAATGCGGCGAACCTGCTGGCGTTCCTGCTGTTCGTCGGCGCAATGGGAAAATCGGCGCAGCTTGGCCTGCACACATGGCTGCCCGACGCGATGGAAGGCCCGACCCCGGTCTCGGCGCTGATCCATGCCGCGACGATGGTGACGGCGGGTGTATTCCTTGTCGCCCGCATGTCGCCGCTTATGGAATATGCACCGGACACCATGGCCTTTGTAGTCGTCATCGGCGCAGCAACCGCCTTTGTGGGGGCCACCATCGGTCTGGTGCAGAACGATATCAAGCGCGTCATTGCCTATTCCACCATGTCGCAGCTGGGTTACATGTTCGTCGCCGCCGGTCTGGGGGCCTATTCGGTGGCCATGTTCCATCTGCTGACGCATGCCTTCTTCAAGGCACTTCTGTTCCTTGGCGCGGGGTCGGTTATCAACGCGATGCACCATGAACAGGACATGCGAAATTATGGCGGCCTGCGAAAGAAGATCCCTTATACCTTCTGGTCGATGATGATCGGTACACTGGCCATCACCGGCGTCGGCATTCCGCTTCTGTATGTCGGTTTTCCGGTCGGGTTCGCCGGGTTCGTCTCCAAGGATGCAATCATCGAGGTGGCATACGTGGGCAACGCCGGGGCCTTCTGGGCGCTGGTCATCGCGGCGGCATTCACCAGCTTCTACAGCTGGCGCCTGATGTTCCTGACGTTCTACGGCGCGCCGCGCGGTGACAGGCATACCCACGAACATGCGCACGAAAGCCCGGCCACCATGACCATACCGCTGGGCGTGCTCGCCGTTGGCTCGGTCCTGGCCGGAATGGCGTTCTACGGTCCGTTTTTCGGCGGCCAGGAAAAGATCGACAAGTTCTTCGGCATCCCCAAAGGCGAGGTGCGTGCCGAGGCCCCGCTTCAGGACGAACAGATTTCCGTGATTACTGCGACCGAAGAGGGCGAGACACCGGAAGAGGGCGAGGCGCTGATCGAACGCGCGCCACAGACACCCGGCGAAGGCGCGATCTTCATCGGTCCGGAAAACGATGTCATCGAACAGGCGCACGAAGTGCCTGTCTGGGTCAGGTTGTCGCCCTTTATCGCGATGCTGCTGGGCTTTGGCGTGGCGTGGCTTGCCTATATGCGGCAACCCTCGCTGCCCCGAAAATGGGCCGACACGCTGGACCCGTTGTACCGGTTGCTGCTCAACAAGTGGTATTTCGATGAAATCTACGACGCGATCTTCGTCCGTCCCGCCAAGCGCCTCGGTACATTCCTGTGGAAGCGTGGCGACGGCACTGTCATCGACGGTTCTATCAACGGCATCGCCATGGGCATCGTTCCCTTTGCGACCAAGTGGCTGAACCGGGCGCAGTCGGGATACATCTTCACCTACGCGTTCGCGATGGTCATCGGGATCGTGATCCTGATTACCTGGACAACCATCGCGTTCGGAAATTGAGAGCAGGGAACTGAGACATGGACAACCTGCTTTCGATCGTCACCTTCACACCCATGGTCGCCGCCGCGATTCTGGCGCTGTTTTTGCGGGGCGACGATGCCGCGGCCCAACGCAATGCCAAGTGGCTGGCGCTGGGGGCGACGGGGTTCACATTCCTCGTGTCGATTTTCGTGCTGGTCGGGTTCGATGCCTCGAATACCGACTTCCAGTTCGTCGAAGAACGGACCTGGATCTTCGGCCTGCAATACAAGATGGGCGTCGATGGCATTTCCGTGCTGTTCATCATGCTGACGACTTTTCTGATGCCCTTGGTGATCGCGTCCTGCTGGAACGTCGAGACCCGCGTGAAAGACTATATGGTCGCGCTTCTGGTGCTGGAGGCGCTGATGCTGGGCGTGTTCAGTGCTCTGGACCTGATCCTGTTCTATCTGTTCTTCGAGGCCGGTCTGATCCCGATGTTCCTGATTATCGGCATCTGGGGCGGGGCAAGCCGCATCTATGCGTCGTTCAAGTTCTTCCTCTATACGCTGCTGGGATCCGTGCTGATGCTGGTGGCGATGATCGTGATGTATCGCGATGCGGGCACGACCGATATCCCGACGCTTCTGAACCATCAGTTCAGCTATTCTGCGATCAAGGTGCTGGGTTTCAATGTCGTCGGCGGCCTCCAGACCATGCTCTGGCTGGCGTTTTTCGCGTCCTTCGCCGTCAAGATTCCGATGTGGCCGGTCCACACATGGCTACCGGATGCGCACGTTCAGGCCCCCACGGCCGGATCGGTCGTGCTTGCGGCAATCCTGCTCAAGATGGGGGGCTACGGCTTCCTTAGGTTCAGTTTGCCGATGTTCCCGGTGGGGTCCGACGTGATGGGGCCATTGGTGCTCTGGTTGTCGGCCATCGCCATTGTCTACACCTCGCTGGTCGCGATGATGCAGCAGGACATGAAAAAGCTGATCGCCTATTCGTCCGTCGCGCACATGGGGTTCGTCACCATGGGCATCTTTGCCGCGAATCAACAGGGCATCGACGGCGCGATCTTCCAGATGATCAGCCATGGTTTCATCTCGAGCGCGCTGTTCCTGTCAGTCGGCGTCATCTATGACCGGATGCACACCCGCGACATCGATGCCTATGGCGGTCTGGTGAACCGGATGCCCGTTTACGCGCTGATCTTCATGTTGTTCACGATGGCGAATGTCGGCCTTCCCGGAACGTCAGGGTTCGTGGGGGAGTTCCTGACACTGGTTGGCGTGTTCCAGGTCAACATCGGGGTTGCCGTGGTCGCCACGACCGGCGTGATCCTGTCAGCCGGCTATGCGCTCTGGCTTTATCGTCGGGTTGTGTTCGGCGACCTGATCAAGGAAAGCCTGAGGACCATCGGCGACATGACCGGACGAGAGAAGGCGATCTTCGCACCCTTGGTCTTCGCCACGATCCTTCTGGGGGTTTATCCGAGCCTCATCACCGACATTATCGGGCCGTCCGTGGCCAATCTTGTCGAGAATTATGACGTCGCCACTACCGATCTCGTGCTGACGCGCGATGTCGCAGTGTCCGACAACTGAGAGGTCGCCATGAGCGCTGATCTGAACACCATCCTGCCCGAGATCATCCTGGCCATCTATGCCATGGGCGCATTGATCGTGGCGGTCTATACCGGCAAGGATGCGCTGGCCCGTCCGCTGATCTGGCTGACCGCTGCGGTTCTGGCCGTTGTGGCTCTTTGGGTCGCCCTGTCGTCGGGCAGCACCCATGCCTTCAACGGCATGATCGTCAAGGACGCGTTCGCCCGGTTCGCGCAGGTCACGATCCTTCTGTCGGCTGCGGTCGTTCTGGTGATCGGTCAGGATTACATGGCCCGAACCCAGATGCTCAAATTCGAATATCCGCTGCTGATCGTCCTGTCGGTGATCGGCATGATGGTCATGGTCTCGTCGGGCAACCTTCTGACAATCTACATGGGGCTGGAGCTTCAGTCGCTGGCGCTCTATGTCGTGGCTTCGATGCGGCGCGACAACCTGAAGTCGACCGAAGCGGGCCTGAAATACTTCGTTCTGGGCGCTTTATCGTCTGGTCTGCTGCTCTACGGCATCTCGCTGACCTACGGCTATGCCGGAACGCTGGACTTCGCAGGCGTGGTCGAAGTCGCACGGGGCGAAGCACCGTTGGGCTTGCTGTTCGGTCTCGTGTTCATGATTTCCGGTATGGCATTCAAGGTCTCGGCCGCGCCGTTCCACATGTGGACGCCGGATGTCTACGAAGGCTCGCCCACGCCGGTCACCGCGTTCTTCGCCACCGCACCCAAGATGGCCGCGATGGGCATGTTTGCCCGCGTCGTCTTCGACGCTTTCGGTGGTGTGCTGAACGATTGGCAACAGATCGTCGCGCTATTGTCTGTGTTATCCATGTTCTGGGGGTCCATCGCCGCGATCGGGCAACGCGATATCAAGCGACTGATGGCGTATTCGTCGATCGCCCATATGGGCTATGCACTCATGGGTCTGGCTGCCGGGACCGCCGCAGGTGTCAGTGGCATGCTGCTCTACATGGCGATCTATGTGGTGATGAACATCGGCACCTTCGCCTTCCTCCTGTCGATGCAGCGGGATGGGCGTGACGTAACCGATATCGCCTCGCTCCAGTTGCTGTCCAGGACGCGCCCCGGCGCGTCGCTCGCCCTGCTGGTCCTGATGTTCAGCCTTGCCGGAATTCCGCCGACGCTGGGATTTTTCGCCAAATACGGTGTGTTGCTGGCCGCAGTCGAAGCGGACCTGGTCTGGCTGGCGGTGCTGGGCGTCGTCGCATCGGTGATCGGCGCCTTCTACTATCTGCGGATCGTGTTCTACATCTACTTCGGTGAGGCGGACGAACCTTTCGCCCCCGATGTACCGATGGTTCAGATGGTCGCGCTGGTGGGTGCCGCCGTTCTGATGCTGGCGCTTTTGCCCGAACTTCTGGGTCTTGAACCCCTGGCCGCCATCGCCGCCGAATCGCTGGTCAGGTAAGTGACGTCAGGCCCCTGGCCCCCGGGGGTCGACCGCGTCGTTCTGGCGGATGTCGACAGCACATCTGCCGAAGCCACGCGCCGCGCGCCGACCGTACCGACCTGGATCATGGCGCATCGTCAGACCGCCGCGCGCGGTCGACGGGGCCGGGCCTGGTCCATGTCCGAGGGCAATTTCGCCGCCTCTTTCGCATGGCGCCCCGGCGTTGACCCGGCGTCCATGGGGCTGCGCAGCTTTACCGCCTCGCTGGCCCTGCACGACGTCTTGCGCAGTTTGGGGGTCGAGGGGATGTCGCTCAAGTGGCCAAACGACGTCCTGCTGAACGATGGCAAGCTGGCGGGCATCTTGCTGGAAAACCCGACCCCCGGTCTTCTGGTGCTGGGCATCGGTATCAACCTGATCGCAACCCCGGACCCGGCCACTCTGGAACCCGGCGCCATGCCGCCGGTGTCCTTGCTGGCAGCAACCGGCCTTCGGGTCGAGCCGCAAACGATGCTGGACGCACTGGCCCCGGCCTTCGCCGCGCGCGAGGCACAGCTGACCACATGGGGCTTTGCGCCGATCCGCACTGAATGGATGAAATACGCCGCCCGCAAGGGCCAGCAGATCACCGTCAAACTGCCGGGTGACACGATCACCGGCACCTTCACCGACGTGGACGACGACGGCCATCTGGTGTTGAAGACGCCGGATGGCCTGCGCCGGATCACCGCAGGCGACGTTTTCTTCGGAGGGGGCTGAGATGCTTCTGACAATCGACTGCGGCAACACCAACACGGCCTTCGCCATCTGGGACGGCCGGACCTTCGTGGCAAACTGGCGTTGCGCGACGCAGCATCAGCGGACGGCGGATGAATATTATACGTGGCTTCGCACGTTGATGAACCTGAACAGCATCGATGTGGCGATCACCGATGTCATCATTTCGTCGACCGTGCCGCGTGTCGTCTTCAACCTGCGCGTTCTCTGTGACCGCTACTTCAGCACCCGCCCCTACGTCGTCGGCAAACCTGAAACGAAACTTCCCGTTGGCGTCCGCGTCGATGCGGGAACGCAGGTCGGGCCGGACCGACTGGTCAATACCGTGGCCGGGTTCGATCGCCACGGCGGCGACCTGATCATCGTCGATTTCGGCACCGCCACCACCTTCGACGTGGCCGATACCGACGGCGCCTATATCGGCGGTGTCATCGCGCCCGGCGTGAACCTGTCGCTGGAGGCGCTGCACATGGCCGCTGCCGCGCTGCCGCATGTGGACATTACCCAGCCACAGCGCGTAGTGGGCACCAACACCGTCGCCTGCATGCAATCGGGCGTCTTCTGGGGCTATGTCGGCCTCATCAAGGAAATTACCGCAAGAATCAGGGCTGAGCGCGATCGCCCGATGAAAGTCATCGCGACCGGGGGGCTTGCGCCCTTGTTTCAGCAAGCGGAAGACCTCTTCGACACTTACGAAGACGATTTGACGATGCACGGCCTGACCGTCATCCACAGCTACAACAAGGAAAATCCATGAGCGGCAGAGACCGTCTTATCTACCTACCCCTCGGCGGGGCAGGCGAAATCGGCATGAACGCCTATGTCTATGGCTACGGAAAACCGGGCAAGGAACGCCTGATCCTCGTCGATATCGGAATCGCTTTCCCGGATATGGCCAGCACCCCCGGCGTGGACATCATTCTGGCCGACATAAGCTGGCTGTCCGAGCGTCTGGACCAACTGGAAGCGGTGTTTATCACCCACGGTCACGAAGATCACGTCGGCGGGATCGGCCACCTGTATCCACAGCTTCAGAAACCGGTTCATGCCCGCAAGTTCACGGCGAACCTTGCGCGCCGCAAATTGCAGGAAAAAGGACAGGACCCCTCTGTCGTCGAAACCGCCGCGCCTTACCCCGCGATGATCGAGGCCGGGCCGTTCAAGGTCGGCTTCCTGCCGGTGTCGCACTCGATTCCGGAATCGAACGCGCTGGTCATCGACACACCCGGCGGGCGCATCATCCACACCGGCGATTTCAAGATCGACCGAACCCCCGTCGTCGGGGAGCCGTTCGACGACGCGCTCTGGGCCGAGGCTGCGAAGCCCGGCATCCGCGCGCTGGTCTGCGATTCCACCAACGTGTTTTCCAAGCATCCCGGCCGATCCGAAGCCGAGGTGGCCCCGAACCTGAAACCCCTCGTGGCCGCCTCCAAGGGCATGTTCGTCGCGACGACGTTTGCGTCCAACGTCGCCCGTCTGCAATCGCTGGCCATCGCGGGTGAAGCTGCCGGTCGGTCGATCTGCCTGATGGGCCGGGCCATGCGCCGCATGACCGAAGCCGCGCGCGAAGAGGGCATCCTGACGGATTTCCCCAAGACGATCTCGCCCGAGGATGCGGCGAACGTGCCGCGCGAAAGCCTGATGCTGATCGTAACCGGGTCGCAGGGCGAGCGCCGGGCCGCGTCCGCGCAACTGTCGCGTGGCAAGTACTTCGGGATGGAATTGAAGGAAGGCGACACCTTCCTGTTCAGTTCCAAGACCATTCCGGGGAACGAAAAAGAAGTTGCCCACATCATGAACAATCTGTCCGAAATGGGCGTTGACGTGGTGACGGACGACGACGGATTGTATCACGTCTCGGGTCACGCCAACCGCCCGGATCTGGAAACGGTCCACGCGATCACAGATCCGCAGATCGTCATCCCGATGCACGGGGAACACCGTCACCTGCGCGAGCATGCCAAGGTTGCCGATGCCCTGGGACGGGTTGGAGTCGTCGTCCCCAATGGCACCATGCTGGAGCTTTCTGGCAACGCACCCAAAGTCGTCGATCACGTCGAAACCGGGCGTGTCTATCTGGATGGCTCGGCTCTTGTGGGCCAGTTCGATGGCGTGGTCCGGGACCGGATCCGCATGGCGCTGAACGGCCATGTGGTGGTCGCCGTAATGGTCGATGACGACAACCAGATTCTCGAAGACACCTGGGTCGACATTCGTGGCCTGCCCGAAGTGGTCCGCGGCTCTGCTCCTCTGGCTGAAATGATGGAGGAACATCTTGCCGGCAAACTGGCCCGTGTCGACACCCGGACGGCGGGCGACGACGAGAAGCTGGAAGACCTGATCGTAAAAGGCATCCGCAAGGTCGCACAGGACGAGATCGGCAAACGGCCAGAAGTCACAGTGCTGATCACCCGGCTCGCGGCGGAGTAATGTCCCCGCGCGTCGTCAGTTGACACGAAAGGTTCAGCCATGATCCGCAATGCCCTGCCGACCTGTCTTGCCCTGTTCTGTGTCCTTGCCGGACCCGTGCTGGCGGAGGAGGACCGCTACATCGGCGTCTTCGTCGGGTCGCAGCACATCGGCAGCGACGAATACAATGACTTCAATCCGGGCCTGACCTACGGGCGACGCTGGAGCTATGGGACCGGCGGCACCGAAGTCCACGTCGAAGGCGGCGTCTTCTACAACAGCTACCGCGAAGTCTCGCCCATCGTCGTCGCTGGCGTATCGACCCGCGTGGCCCGGATCGGACCGGGCGACCTGCGGCTCGGGGCGAGCGTCGGAATGGCCTATTACAAGGAGCTGTCGGAAGTTCTCGAAGCCAAATACGACTTCCCGAGTGTCGGTGGGTTCCTTCCGGTCGCTGCTGTCACCGGGGCCTACCGCGTCCGCAACGTCGAATACCGCCTGAGCGTTCTGCCTTATGGCGATGACGTGGATGGCGTGGTGAACTTTTCTTTCGCGGTCTCGTTCTGACGCACTGACAAGGTCATTCGGCGGCTATCACATCAACCGCTTCGGCCTTCACCGCCGAGAACTTGAACTCCGGGATCTTGCCGAACGGATCAAGCGCCGGGTTGGTCAGAAGGTTGGCGGCCGCTTCGACGAAGGCAAAGGGCAGGAAGACCATGTCGGGGGCGATGGCCCGGTCGGCGCGGGCCAGAAGGGTAACCGTGCCGCGACGGGTCGTCAGACGGATCTGGCCACCGGGCGCGATGCCCAGTCTGCGCAGGGTGGACGGATGCAGCGAGCAATTCGCCTCCGGTTCCATCGCGTCCAGAACCTTCGACCGGCGCGTCATCGAGCCGGTGTGCCAATGCTCCAGTTGCCGTCCTGTCGTCAGGATCATCGGGTAATCCGCATCCGGCACCTCGTCGGGCGGAATGACAGACGCGGGTGTGAATTTCGCCCGACCCTCGGGGCGCGGGAAGCCGTCGCCAAACACGATCGCCTGTCCGGGATCGGTGGGCGAGAGCGACGGATATGTCACGGCCCCTTCGGTCTCCAGCCGGTCCCATGTGATGTTCGAAAGCGAATCCATGACCTGACCCATCTCGGCGAAAACCTCGGACGGATGGCAATAGTGCCAATCCAGCCCGCAGCGCCGCGCCAGCTCGGTCGTGATCCACCAATCTTCCTTTGCCGAACCCGGTGGAGAGACTGCAGGACGCCCCATCTGGACCTGCCGGTTGGTGTTGGTGACGGTGCCGGTCTTTTCGGCAAAGGCCGCAGCGGGCAGGATGACGTCGGCATAATTTGCCGTCTCGGTCATGAAGATGTCCTGCACCACAAGACAATCCAGCGCCGCCAGCGCGTCGCGCGCATGGGCCACGTCGGGGTCGGACATTGCCGGGTTTTCGCCCAGAATATACATCGCCCTGATATCGCCCGCGTGGACCGCATCGAGGATCTCGGTGACGGTCAGACCCTTTTCGGCAAGGATCTCGCCGCCAAAGCCGCCGTCATCGCCCCAGAGCGCCGCATATTTTGCCCGCACATCGTCGGACAACACGCTGGCGTAGTCCGGCAGGAACATCGGAATCAGGCCCGCGTCCGACGCGCCCTGCACGTTGTTCTGCCCGCGCAGCGGATGCAGCCCCGCGCCCGGTCGCCCGATCTGGCCGCACATCAGGGCCAGCGAAATCAGGCAACGCGAATTATCGGTTCCGTGGATGTGCTGGCTGATGCCCATGCCCCAGAAGATCATCGCCGACTTTGCGCCCGCGAATATGCGCGCCACCTCGCGGATCGTGTCCGCATCGATGCCGGTCAGGTCGGCCATCTTCTCGGGCGCGAAGCCTTTCAGATGCTCCCGCTCCGCGTTCCAGCCCTCGGTCATCGCCTCGATATACTGGCGATCCACCAACCCTTCTTCGGCGATGACGTGCATAATCGAATTGAGCAGCGCCACATCCGCACCCGGACGGAATTGCAGCATGTGCGATGCGTGACGACGCAGGCCCACACCCCGCGGGTCCATCACGATCAGCTTGCCACCGCGCTTGGCGAACTGCTTGAAATAGGTCGCAGCAACCGGGTGGTTCTCGACCGGGTTGGCGCCGATGACGATGGCGACGTCGGCGTTCTCGATCTCGTTGAAGGTGGCGGTGACGGCGCCCGACCCGACATTCTCGATCAGGGCGGCGACGGAGGACGCGTGGCACAGCCGGGTGCAGTGATCGACGTTGTTATGGCCGAAGCTCTGGCGGATGAATTTCTGGAACAGATAGGCTTCCTCGTTCGAACACTTGGCCGAGCCGAAGCCCGCGACTTCGCGCCCGCGCCCCTTAAGACCGTTCGCTGCGACGTCCAGCGCCTCCTCCCAGGTCGCCTCGCGGAATACCGCGCCGAAATCGCCCGGATCGACGTTCAGACCCTTGGCCGGCGCGTCGTCGCGGCGGATCAGCGGTTTGGTCAGTCGATGTTCGTGATGGATATAGTCGAAGCCGAACCGTCCCTTGACGCAGAGCCGCCCTTCATTGGCGGGGCCATTGATGCCGTCGACCTTGACGATGCGGCCCGCCCTGGCCTTCAGCGAGACCTGGCAGCCGACACCGCAGAACGGACAGATCGACTTGGTTTCCGTATCGAAATCGCGACTGTCGCCGACCTGATCCGTCGCCACCATCGTCGCGGGCATCAGCGCCCCGGTCGGACAGGCCTGGACGCATTCGCCGCAGGCCACACAGGTGCTGTCCCCCATCGGATCGTCGAAATCGAACACCGGCCAGGTGTCGTGCCCGCGCCCGGCCATGCCGATCACGTCGTTCACCTGCACTTCGCGGCAGGCCCGCACACACAAACCACACTGGATACAGGCGTCCAGATTGACGCGCATCGCGACGTGGCTGTCGTCGAGCAGGGGAATGCGCTCGACTTCCATCGTCGGCAGACGGCTCTCCTGCAGGCCCTGCGCATCGGCCACGTCCCACAGATGCGAGGACCTGTCGTGCGCCACTTCCCGTTCCGGCTGATCGGCCAGCAGCATCTCGACGACCATCCTGCGTGCTCCCCTGGCCCGCGCACTGTCGGTCACCACCACCATGCCCTCGGACGGTTCGCGTATACAGGACGCCGCCAGGACCCGCTCGCCCTCGATCTCGACCATGCAGGCGCGGCAGTTGCCATCAGGTCGATAGCCGGGCGCAGGCCTGTGGCACAGATGCGGGATCACAAGTCCCCGCCCATGCGCCACCTCCCAGATGGTATCACCGGGAACGGCCTCGACCGGCTGACCGTCAAGCGTAAAGCGAATGGTGTCGGACATGGGCGCGGCCCTCCCTCGGGGCCAACCCTAGAAGCGCCGCGCCAAAGCCGAAAGCCCATGCACGACACCGTGTCCCCCTGAAACGACGATGCCGGTTTCCGATCGTGAACCTGTGTCTTCCTCTTGGAAAAAATATTCCGGGGAGCGCGAGGGGCTGGCCCCTCGCCCCCGCCTCAGCGGTTGCGCGCAAACAATCCGTACCAGAGCCAGTCGGGCAAAAACTGCCCGCCGCGAAACAACCACGAAAAGACCGTCGGGAAGCTCTTCTTGAAATCGTCGGTGCACATCAGCTCGAACATCTGGCGGGCGGCGTCTTCCGGCTCCATCAGGAAAGGCATGTCGAAATCGTTCTTCTCGGTCAGGCGCGTCTTGATGAAGCCCGGATTGGCGACCTGCACCGTCACGCCGGTCTTTCGCAGATCGGCATGCATCCCCTCGGCC
>Ga0207878_100190_pt1 | contig 45437 bp, 38 predicted proteins | sample LinPmetageLP41_FD_184053 | JGI IMG/M metagenome (GOLD analysis project Ga0207878, IMG submission 184053) | Marine viral communities from the Pacific Ocean - LP-41 (SPAdes) | ecosystem: Environmental > Aquatic > Marine > Oceanic | place: Pacific Ocean | collected 2010-08-27 | reverse complement strand
TCTCCCGTATAGCGAAATTCGCTCAGCGATGAACTATTACCAGAAGGATCAACCACTGTAGCTTCTACAATCAATATTCCGTCACCGGCGACCTCATCTGAGGTCAACTCTCGTTCGAGACCTATACTAAATGCAACGTTTCCTCCGTTATCCGTTGGATATATTTTCCCAGTAAAATTAACAAAAGGGATTAAAGAATCGTGATGCACCACACCATCTAGATTTCTTATTTCGCTTACTTTATAACCAGAGATATTAACTTCGATGAACGACACATCGGTATCATCAGTAGCGCCTAATTCGACATTTAACGCCTGGGAACCATTACTCAGATCTATGGCCAACTGATTTAGTGTAATTTCAGGATCATTAGCATCAAAATTGAATATTTCAGACAGTGTAGATACTTCACCATCCACCTTCTGGAGATCAACTTCGATGCTTGTCCCACTCAAAATATTAGACTTTAATCCTTTAAATTCGCATGCAGATGCCGAAAATAAGCCCCCTCTAATAGCACCTGCAACAGGAAAAAACTCACCATTGTATGACAATCCTGTTAAATCATTACAATCCGAAATGTATACTGAGAATTCTTTATCCGAAACTAGCGAAGACAATGAATCAACTAGGCGAATATCATCGGCAAGTGACTGAGAAGACACTAACTCAAATATGAAAGAGAGAAAAACAATGAAAAATCCATTTGACTTATGAGCCACACTTATATCCCTATAAAAATCATGCAGTAACTCGGCGCAAAATATCCTACTACGTCAGTATAGTCAACTATCTATTTGACCAGCGCTAATCTACATACTGTTAAGCTCGAAGTATTCATCGCCCCCTAAAGGTGCCTCGCAAAATGTATTTAACCCGCCAAGAATACATTAATACTAAATATCGTCTATATATGGACGATAAGAAAAAAACAACATTCAATAATATTTTTCCGTTCATTTCAAACAGGAGTAATCGTAGATTTCACTATATTATTAAGAAATTCATGAGCGATAAATTACTCGCTCAATAAATTATTTCATGAAGAATAAAAGCCAACTCCGGATAATAAAATACTATTCTATTCACACGTATATTATTAGCTAAAAAACCTTTTTCAACCTCTACTACTTAAGAAGCTGTGTTTTCGATTACCGTATTGCTTTGAGTAAGCTTTACATAGATAACTAGCACGGTAGATAGCATTTCCAATCCCTTCTAAACTCCCTCGTTTCATAAACGTACCCGCATTTGATGGAATATGAACATAGCCCATCGCTTCACAAGGTTCTATGGTTAAAGCTCTCGCATACGCGGTTACCAGTCGAGTATATAAGTTACGCCTTAAGATATTAAATTCCCCTAAGGTATGGTATGAATTCTTATTCACAAAGAACATGAAGTGATAGTGGATTCTCCCCTCCTTTGTATACTCTCTAGTGCCTATATAACGTAAAGCTGTAGGGTACTTGATCTCTGTATTATTACTATTAATACGATTTCTAAAGGCTCTTACAAAGCCATCTATGTAGATAGCAACTTGATCTTCGTACACAACCCAGTTTGATGGAAAGCTTATATCAACTCTAAATGCATAGACGTTAGCGTAATCGTTCAACGCGCAATTAATCACATTAAAGGTTCTATCCAAATACTCCCTCACCAATCCATCTGGGGAGTTATAAATAGGCATACCTTGATACTGATTACCATAGACTAAAGTAAGGTTTTTATTTTCTTGTAGACGTTTCATTATTTGTTACCTAGTTGATTTGTTTCATACCAACTAGCAACACTGTATATAAATAATAACCATAAATTCTAATTAATCGTTAAAACCAAATAGCAGCAATCACTAACACAGCGATTAATCAATCTTCTTACTAGCATGTATATTTCTTATACATAACTATAACCGTCAATCGCTATCGACTTTAGCATCAGCGAATGCGTCATCCTTATTAATCTTAAAAAATAAAAATACCAATATAGCGATTAATTAATAAACTTAATTTGATCGATATTTTTATCCTAAAAAAGTATTTCTGGATCTTCGATTCAAACATTTTTCAGACATATATTACTTGAATGTATCAGGAGTCTTTGACTTCCGATTCTTCTATTAACTAGTCGAATTATTCATCATTTGAGGATCTGATTATGGCTCATCTCGTAGAACAAATGGCTTACGTTGGCACCACTCCGTGGCATGGCTTAGGCAATCAACTTACCGAAAATCAACCGCTAGAAATCTGGGCAGAACAAGCCGGTATGAACTGGCAGATCGAAGAAAGCCCGGTTCATTTCATTACAGGCAATGGCTCACACATGGGCGAATTAAAGGAGCATAACCCGAGCAAGGTGCTGTATCGCTCTGATACTCATGATGCTCTCTCAGTTGTGGGTAGCCGTTACAAGGTTGTTCAGCCGGAGGAGATTCTGGAGTTTTACCGTGACCTGACTGAGCAATCTGGATTTCAGTTAGAAACAGCCGGTGTGCTAAAAGGAGGGCGCAAGCTATGGGCATTAGCTCGCACTGGACAGAGCGGCATAGTGAAAGGTCGCGACGAACTGAACGCTTATGTTCTGTTGGCTACCGCTTGTGATGGTACGATGGCAACCACTGCTCAATTCACCAGTGTACGCGTGGTGTGTAACAACACCTTATCAGTAGCGTTGCATAATCAAGGCGCATCAACCGTTAAGGTTCGCCACAACACCGAGTTTAACGCCCATCAAGTGAAAAATGGGTTAGGGATTTCCATCAGTAGTTGGGACACCTTTATGTACCAACTCAAGACGCTAAGTGAACGCAAAGTTCGCGACAAGGAAGCGAGGGATTTCATCTCTAACATTTACACGAGTAATGGCGTCGTTAGCCAAAAAGCGATGGCCCGCACCTTAGAGTTGTATGAAGGCAAAGGTCGAGGATCTGAAATGGCATCCGCTAAAGGCACTGCCTATGGATTACTCAATGCCGTAACTGAATTCGTTGATCACGAACGCCGCGCTCGTGGTAACGATTACCGTTTGGATTCTGCTTGGTTTGGTGTCGGAGCCAACCTGAAGGACAAAGCGTTGAATCATGCAATGCTGTTAGTCGCCTAACCACCACCCTCCTTTAAATCTCATACTCCCACTTAATAGCCCTCATGTGTCTCGCATGGGGGCTTTTTTATTTTCGAGGAAATGACAATGAACAACCTTCAAGTCAGTAAACCCCTGTCACCTATTCGTCTTGTCTCTACCAAGGACATGTCTCGAAAGGATTGGCTGGAAGTCCGCAAGCAAGGCATTGGCGCAAGCGAAGCTGCATCAGCCATTGGCATCAACCCTTACCAGTCTCAACTGGAGCTATGGATGATCAAAACTGGACGATTAGCCAATACCACAGAAGACCCTTTCGAAAACCCTCACTCACCCATGTACTGGGGCAATGTCTTAGAGCCCATCGTTGCTGAGCATTACTCCCGCCAAACAGGACGCAAAGTCCGCCGTGTGAATGCCGTGCTGCAACACCCAGACGAAGACAAATCATGGATGCTGGCCAATCTCGATTATGCCGTCGTAGGCAATAACGATGTTCAAGTGCTGGAGTGCAAAACCGCTGGTGAGTTTGGTGCCCGATTATGGAAAGACGGTGTTCCTGATTACTACCAATGCCAAGTTCAACATCAGCTAGCTATCACCGGCAAACAAACTGCTGAGGTCGCAGTATTGATCTGTGGTCAGGAGTTTCGCATTTATCGAATCGAACGAGACGATGAACTCATCCAAGAGTTGATTACGCTTGAGCGTGAATTTTGGTCTTACGTCGAAACCGATACGCCTCCACCTGCGGACGGTTCGGAATCGGCTGATCGAGCCTTACGAGCGCTCTATCCACAAGACCACGGACACACGCTTGATCTCAGTAACGATCCCATCATGACGGAGGCATTCGATGAACTGGTTAAGGTTCGCGATTCGTTAGATGTGTTCACCACGCAAGAAGCGACGTTAAAGCAATTCATTCAGCAGAGCATGGAGGATGCCACCAAAGCGGTATTCAAGCATGGCTCTGTTAGCTGGAAGAAAAGCAAAGACTCAACAACGCTCGACACAACCGCCCTACTCACCGACCAGCCTGATCTTAAGAAGAAATACCCTCTTGTTAAAGCAGGCAGTCGTCGGTTTTTAATCAAAGCAAATAATCCAACCCAACACACAGAAGGAGCCGGATCATGATTAAAGGTCTAGCGATTACGCCACCGGTTATCGGTCGCATCAGTATTGGGCGCGTTATCGAAAAGAACGGACAACGCCTGCCAAGTAAAGACGATCAATTCACCCTCACTCAACAAGTTCAGAATAAGGATGGCTGGATACTTCACCCTTTGGATGAACAGCTTAGAAAGGATCAAAACACTGAAAAGCTGCGGACTATTCCGGTTCGTATGTTGTTCAACGATCCGGAACTGAATCTTCGTGCCGAGTACTCCATGTTCGACCGCAAATCTGGAAGACTCGTTTGCGTTGGTAATGGCACCCAGTGCAACCGACTGACGTCAGAAGGTATGCAAGAACTGGAATGTCCTGGGTCGTCTCATTGTGAGTTTGGTAAAGGGGGCCTGTGCAAGTTGTATGGTCGACTCACGGTGCAAGTGAATGATGAGAAGGATCTGAACTCATTCATCTTCCGCACAACGGGCTACAACAGCATTCGCGTCTTGCTGGCGAGAATGATGTATTACAACGCTCTATCGGGTGGACTACTGGCGTACTTACCGCTTCAGCTAAGACTTCGAAGTAAGAGCACCACCATGAGCCACCGCACACCTATCTTCTATGTTGATCTCGAAGTTGCTAGCGACATGACATTAGAAGATGCCATCGCTGAAGCCAAAGCTCGGAAAGCGCAACGTGACGAGTTAGGCCTAGATCAAGCAGCTTTGGAAGTTGCGGCCAAGAACGGCTTTGCTAATGGACTAGCAGAAATCAGCGACGATGATATTCCAGACATCATGGAAGAGTTCTATCCACACCCCCAACAGGATGAAGGTACAACCGTCGAAGCTCACAACCTTCAACCAGTTACAGCACTGAAGTCTCGTCTTAAACAACACAACCCACAGCACTGAGAGAGGTAACTCTACTATGACTAACTATCAACTCGGAGATCGACTGATCTCCCGCCAAGACGACCACGAACTTCACGGTATTTACATTGGCAATGATCAAGTGATCACGTACCCAACATTACCAAGTACGACCTATCGTCCTTACAACGCCAGGCTCATGTCTATAAAGGAATTTAGCTCTGAAGGGACTTTGTCCCTCTGCTTACATGAAGGCCAGAGTCCATCACCTGAGTATGTGGTTAACCGCGCTCTTAGTACGCTAATCGATACCAGCTTGGCACACGCAAGCAGCGAGGAGTTTGCGGACTGGTGTTTTAAAATCAACTACCCAGTGAGTACAAATACAAGTTCACCGAGCAGTTCGGTAACCAACGACGTGGTTGATATTGCACTTCAGACCGCTACGCTGGCCATCCCGTTTGTAAGCAAGAAAGGTGGGTTGTTCTTGGGGATCGGCATTGGAATCGCCAGCGCGATCAATCAAATGACGAAAGACTAAAGGCAAAATAAACAGTGCAGCAGGGCTGCACTGTTTATTTTTTAGCCATCGCGCTCTGCGACACGTTCCAATATCCATTCTTCAACTTCGGATTCGATCCAGCCCACCACGCGAGGCATAAGCGGAACACTCTTAGGGAACAGGTCTTCACTGATAAGTTTGTAGATGGTTGAACGGCCTAAGCCGGTTTTAGCGATTACTTCTGGTAGACGGATTATTCTCATGACACACCTCAATGCTTAAGTCATGGGATGTGTCATCTCTTTAAAAAACTATGTAGAGGCATACGTCTAAGGATCTAAGGATCTAAGGATCTATTAGTTTAAAAAAATCAGTAAAATCAATTACCATGAATATAATTAATTACTAGAATCATCATGGAATCATCATGGAATCATCATGGAATCATCATGGAATCATCATGGAATCATCATGGAATCATCATGGAATCATCATGGAATCATCATGGAATCATCATGGAATCATCATGGAATCATCATGGAATCATCATGGAATCATCATGGAATCATCATGGAATCATCATGGAATATGTTCAGAATTCTATTAGTTTTCTAATGGTATATTGATAGAATAAATAAAATTTATGAACGCAATGAATGGGTATATTGATGTTAGATGAACTTTCTGAATTTGAAGGCTTTGAAAGCCCCAACCCTCGACGAGAACTATTAGTGTTAATGGGCTTGTATCGAGAGTACGCAATCCCCCTTTACCGACAGCAGAATGAAAATGAAATTCGATCTGTACTTTCTGAACTAATCAAAAGGAACCTTAAGATTTCTAAAGAATATATTGAAGATCTCATGGGCGAACCGAAACAGAATATAGAGGATGCAATGAGAATGTATTTAGAAGAGCCTGAAACAGATAATCAGCTGATAAACTGGATAAAGGATGATCATCGTCTGATGCAATGGATTTTGAATAACCTCCCCAAGGAGGCATCACGATTATTACATCCCAACGATACCAAAGAAGCTGAACATCACTTTCAGAATTGTCTTAAAACTGTAAATACGAGGGCTTTTAACAATATAATTGCATTTTTAGATAGCATTCCACTAAGTATAACGACATCAAGTACGCTCAAGACCCCACAAATAGGCATAGGCATGCCTATGCCTATGCCGCCTAATAAGCCCATTAAGATACTTTTAATAGAAACATTACATTCTCGTTGGAAAGACTTTAAACAACAAACTAGGTTTTACTCCCTCTTTTTTCAAGACGACACTGAACTTAAATTGAGTCTAATTAACAATTATAAAGGAAATCAAATGGTCCTAAGAGGGGCTTTCGACAACATAGACGATGCATGCATTGCCTTGGACAAATTGGTCTGTGACAATCATCACTCAGAAGTAGAACTTTATATAAAAAATCTAAGAAATCGATACAACAAAGCCACTTACGATGCGCGCAACAAATACGCCAGACAAGTAAACTCAATGCTCCCTAACGATTTGATCGAAAAATTGGACAAAACAGCGGCAAGCAAAGGAATTAAAAGAAATGAGTTAATCGTCAGACTGCTACGTGAAGGACTAAAGTCGAAAACGTGACTGCACTGAAGCACTCACCCTGCAAATTTACAACACACCAGGTCACAAAATTCTCAAAAGCATTGGGGGACGGATTGGGGGACGACTAATCATGCAGACACAAAAAAGCCCCGCATTGCGGGGCTCTTTCATTAAATACTGGCGGTGAGGGAGGGATTCGAACCCTCGATAGGGATAAACCTATACACACTTTCCAGGCGTGCTCCTTCAGCCACTCGGACACCTCACCAATTTCTAAATGCACGCCTTAAAAGCGCAATTCAGAGGTCGCGTACTATACGCAGGCACTTACGAAGCGTCAATACACTTTGCCTAGTCGTTTGTTTTTACAAGAGTTTCGCCATTCCATTCGCTAACAAAGTCGGTAGATAGCATCACTGGCGGTTGCTTCAGTGTGCAGTTAACGTGGCCTATATAAACGAACCCAGTGATGACATCGTCAGTGGTTAGTTCCAATGCCTGACGGACACCTTCGCTATGCACCATATCTCCGGTGCGCCAAATTGCTCCTAATCCTAGAGCCCAAGCAGCTGTCAGCATATTTTGTATGCCAGCACCGGTTGATAGTAATAGTTCGTCCCGTGGCACTTTGGGATGATCTTGTACCCGCGTGACCGCAACAATAACCAATGGAGCGCGCTGCAACATGCCTCTCAGCTTCTGTTGGCGCTCCTCAGAGAGGCTCTCCCACTCCGGTGTTGATTGCAAGAAGATCTCCCCTAGCGTTGATCGTGCGTCTCCACTAATGGTGATGTATCGGCTTGGTCTTAACCATGCGTGATCAGGAGCTCGCAAGGCAGCCTGAAACAATGTCTCTTTTTGCGCCATAGTAATGTCGGGCCCTGTCAATTGAGGGACGGAAACTCGTTCAGTAATCGCCTTAATTGCGTCCATTTTTTGACCTTCTCTTTAGTTATTCATTTGGCGCATAATACCCAACATGGTTCATGACATTCCAGACAGGCTATTGCTGCGCCCTTAATTTAACGGTATATACTTAGATCTAAGACTATGTCACTAGAAGTGATAGGTTTTACCTAACATAATAATAACAATCTAGGATGTGAGCATGGCTAGTCCACAAGACCTCTCTCATTTCTCCGAGACGACCTTGCCAAGACAGGACTATGTAGCTCGCATATTTGGCTACGGGGTCGCTGCATTAGCGATGTTTGCGGCCATGCATTATGGTTACTACGGTGAGCAAATGATGATAGTCCCAGTCATTGCGCTAACGTATCCACATCTCATTTATATACTAAGTCGCCCTTTCCGTCGTCGTCGCGCTTATATTACACGCCAATTTCTTATTCATGGTGATGCACTTTGGTGTGGTCTGTTTCTTGGCTACATTAATTTCCCAATGGAACTGGTTGTACTCTTTCTCATCATGATCAACACCAGCTTTATTGTTGTGGGTAGCTTCACCGCATGGGCATTTTGTATTGTCTCGCTTATCTCAGGGGCAGCGGCAGCCTACCTCGTGATTGGCTATACCCCTATGCCTCAATTACCAACAGAAGTATTTTTAATTACTGCAACAGGCGTCGGTGTACATCTGGCTCTTACTGCGTATAACAGCTATCGCCAAGCCCGCGACCTTATTCGTTTGAAACTGAAGTTTCAAGGGCAAGTAGAGCGCTTCCAAGCGCTATCGCATCAGGTATCTAAGTACGTTGCCCCGCAGGTATGGGAATCGATCTTTTCAGGACGCCGACAAGCTCGTCTAGAAACACAACGTAAAAAACTAGTCGTATTTTTCTCAGATATCGTCGGCTTTTCCGCATTATCAGAACAAATGGAAGCGGAAGCCTTCACCGACTTACTGAATACCTATCTAACCGATATGTCGCAAATCGCGCTGAAATATGGCGGCACCATCGATAAATTTATTGGTGATGGCATCATGATTTTCTTTGGAGATCCCAAAACCAAAGGCACCAAACGCGATGCACTCGCTTGCGTATCTATGGCCATCGAAATGCGTCGTCATATGGACAAACTTCGCCAACGCTGGGCTGAGCATGGATTAACAACGCCCTTACAGATCCGAATGGGTATCAGCACGGGCTACTGCACAGTCGGTAACTTTGGTACAGAAAGCCGCATGGATTACACCATTATCGGTAAAGAAGTTAACCTAGCCAGCCGCCTAGAGACCGAAGCTGAAGCGGGAGAAATTTTAATATCCCAAGATACCTACAGCTTAGTACGAGACCGAATCGTATGTAGGAGCCGATCCAATGCAATTGTTAAAGGTTTTCGCGATCCGATACCCACCTTTCAAGTGGTCGATTATCGCCTAGATAATGGTATCGATAATAACTATGTTAACCACGATATCGAAGGCTTTGCCCTACACATGGAAACGGATAAAATTCGCGAAGAAGATAAAGATAAAGTGGCTGACGCGCTAGAAAAAGCAGCACGCAAGTTACGCGGAAAGTGCGTCGCCTGACGCACTTAATGACACGACCGAAAAATCCCAATTACTGCCGAAACAGTCTGAAATTCTCTGCTTTTGCATCCGTCATAGAACTACGGAATGGATTGATATCCAAACCGCCACGTCGCACATAGCGAGCATAAACCGTCAATGCTTCCGGCTGACATCGCGCTGAAATATCCCTAAAGGTGCGCTCGACGCACTGCTCATGAAAATCTTGGTGCTGACGTAAAGATACTAAATACTGCAACAAGCCAGCTTCGTCGATCTTGGCTCCTCGATAATAAACGAAGATACTGCCCCAATCGGGCTGCCCTGTCACCGGACAATTCGACTTCAACAGATGACTGCAGAGCCAGCCGTCGAAAATTTCATCCCCATTAGCGCGCAGAAATTCAGGATCAAGTTCGTAGCTGGATACTTCGATATCAATATCATCTAAGCATTTCGCCTCTGGCGCTAACGGAAATTGCGTATCAAAGCCATGAAAGATAACGTCTACAAACGTCCCTTCAGCCACACCTGCCGCAGCAGATAAATCGGCAACCATGAGCGCCCTTACAGCGTCTACGCTGTCAAAGCGCGACTGATTAAAGGAATTCAGATAGAGCTTGAATGACTTAGACTCAATCAAATAACGGCTAGTGGCTGGAATCCGGAACTCCGCCGTGCAAACCAAGGGCTTACCCTTGGCATTCAACCAAGAAATCTCGTAACCGTTCCAAATATCAACGCCGAAAAAGGGGAATTGATTGCGGTCTAATCCTTGTGCCCTCCAGCTTTCGTCACGCTCGATTGGAAACAGCACACTCGGATCATAGGTATCGCGATAGGCAGATACCTGACCCAATGGATTGTTGTCGCTGTGAACTGATGCCATAACACTATCTCCTACTACTGTCGCATTCCTACGCCGCGCTGCAACAACCAAACACTGTACGCGGCTAAAATGACGATAAAGAAAATCAACATACCAAATGCAAATACAACACTGACATCAGACACCCCCATCACGCCGTAACGGAAGGTATTCACCATGTACAAAATTGGATTTAACTTTGATACCCCCTGCCAAAACTCAGGCAGAAGATTAATGGAATAAAACACACCGCCTAAATAGGTCAAAGGCGTAATAATGAAGGTCGGTATAATGGCAATGTCATCAAACTTAGTAGCGAAAACCCCATTAATAAAACCACCAAGTGAGAACAAAATAGCCGATAGCAGTATGACACTGACCACGATCCAAATATTATAGATTTTCAAGTCGGTAAAATATAACGACAGAAGCGTTACGATAGCGCCAACAAGAACTCCGCGCACGACACCACCGCCAAGATATCCTAATAAAATTGTCACCGGATGAACCGGAGCCACCATCATTTCTTCAACACTGCGTTGAAACTTATTACTAAAAAACGACGACGACACATTGCCATACGCGTTAGTAATAACACTCATCATGATTAAACCAGGAACAATGAAGGACATATAATCTACGCCGCCCATCTCACCTATTCGCGAACCGATCAAAGTACCAAAAATCACGAAGTAGAGTGTCATCGTAATGGCTGGCGGCAATAAGGTTTGCTGCCAGATACGCATAAATCGACGAACTTCCTTCACTAGAATGGTATTGAAGGCTACCCATTGTACGCGCATTAAGCTCATGCGTTGTCTCCCTGCACTAAGCCGACAAATAGCTCTTCTAAACGATTAGACTTAGTTCTCATACTACGAACTTCAGCCCCCTGTTCGGTTAGCAAAGCAAAAATTTGATTAATGCTTTGCCCCTTTTCAACCGTGACTTCAATGCTTTCTAAATTAGCAATATTCGTTTCGAAACCCGGCAAGTTGAATGATTCAGCAACCGGGGATATCAAATCGAACACGAAGGTTTCAGTCTTAAGTTGACTCAGTAACTCGCGGGTACTCATGCACTTAACAATATGCCCCTTGTTGATAATGGCGATGTTACGGCACAACTGCTCCGCTTCTTCCAAATAATGGGTCGTAAGAATAATGGTAGTACCGCTTTTATTGAGCTCTTGCATAAAAGCCCACATTGAACGACGTAGTTCGATATCCACTCCCGCGGTTGGCTCGTCCAGAATCAAGACTTTCGGACCATGCACCAAAGCACGAGCAATCATCAAACGACGCTTCATACCACCAGAAAGCATTCTTGACGGCTGATCACGCTTGTCCCATAGATCAAGCTGACGTAACAACTTTTCAGTGCTGGTTGCTGCTTCTTTGCGAGTCATACCGAAGTACCCCGCTTGAGTAACGACAATGTCGTACACTTTTTCAAACTGGTTAAAATTGAATTCTTGCGGTACGACGCCCAAATGACGCTTGGCATCAAATGCCTGCTTGGACACATCAAAGCCCATAATAGATGCCGAACCAGATGTTTTCTGTATCAGACTCGATACAATACCCAAGGTGGTTGACTTACCCGCACCATTTGGCCCCAGCAAAGCAAAGAAATCGCCTTGCTGTACTGTGAGGTTTATACCTTTTAAGGCTTCAAAGCCGTTGCCATATACTTTAGCGAGGCCTTCCACCATTAATGCCGGAACCATACCTATAACCTTATGAGAGATCGAATGAGCGAACGTCTGGACTATCACTTAGGGCTACTTAAAAACACCCAAACTCGTCTGCTAAATGCGAGCAAGCAGGACAGCACAGCAATTTCGGAAGAGATTCTACAGCAATTACAGCTCGTTATTGACCAGCTGGTGCAACAAACTGGTTCAGGTTATGAATCAGGCCATGATCTATTAGCCAATATCGCAACACACCACCCGCAACTAATGCCCGCTATCGATCGCGACTTACTATGGTTCTTCGGTGGCGATTGCCTGCATTTTCTAGCAGATGACGAGATAGAACGCTTTCAGCGTTTAGAAGACATGGCAGCGGAAGCTGAAAGTGACGGTAAAACATTCGACTATCAGGCAGCGCATGGCGCATTGCGATAATAGTCGTCGATTTGGAGCGCCCAAAAAGCGCTCCAGCTCTCGACCCTTGGGTCGGGAGTTTCTCGCATAAAAAAACCCCAGTACTTTCGCACTGAGGTTTTTGAATTTGGAGCGGGAAAGGAGATTCGAACTCCCGACCCCAACCTTGGCAAGGTTGTGCTCTACCAACTGAGCTATTCCCGCTTATTACCTAACGCTTCTGCCTGGTGTATACCGAATCTTAAAAAGATTGGTATCCCCAAGGGGATTCGAACCCCTGTTACCGCCGTGAAAGGGCGGTGTCCTAGGCCTCTAGACGATGGGGACATCGCGTTAAGTGCTGCGCATTCTAGCGCTTTGTTGTTGATTTGCAAGCGTTTTTTCTTACTTTTTCAACAACATTTTTGATCAAGCGTCTGGCGTAATACCAACAAAAATATTTGGAGCGGGAAAGGAGATTCGAACTCCCGACCCCAACCTTGGCAAGGTTGTGCTCTACCAACTGAGCTATTCCCGCATAACATTTTTGATGGTATCCCCAAGGGGATTCGAACCCCTGTTACCGCCGTGAAAGGGCGGTGTCCTAGGCCTCTAGACGATGGGGACGTCTTAATCAAAGAGCGCGCATTCTATTTTCGTATCGACGAGTCGTCAAGCCCTGCAATGTAAAATTTTCGGTCTACACTGGTTTTAGACGTTATGTTTAATGCTCCTGGTTATATTTCAGTCAGAGCTAACACAGCAGGTGAACCTCAATCAGGCCCGAAGGGACAGGAATAAGACGCCATGAGCACCAGTTTGCTAATTGCTATTGCCATCGTCACTGCATTTGCAGCGCTCGCTGCTTTAACCTTCAGTCGATGGTTAGAACAGCGCCGTCTGGAACGCTTAAGGCAGGCTGTAATGCATAGCGACAACATGAATAAGGCATGCCTCTACGGAGAAGAACTCAGTAAATGGTTAAGCCCAGAAGCACTGCAATTCATTGCTCGAGTCATTCAATACCACCAAGAACAAATCCAATTACTCGGAATCCCGCCAAATGCGCGCACCAATCGCGCAGCGGCGATGGCCGAAGAATGGCAAAACAACCCTCCTCCACCGCTCAGCTACCCAATGCCAAAAGACCTAAAAAAAGCGCAGGCATTGCGTCAATCAGTCGTATCCTTGCTGGAGCTTGTGAAAGAAGCCTACGGGCATCAAATTGTCGAAACAAACATCGCTCGCCAAGTCATTAAAGAAGGACGCATGCTCAACACCCGAATCTGCATCGGTGTTTATCAAGCTCGTGCTCAAAATGCGTTAAAGCAGAACAGTCCGAATCAGGCTATCCATTTTTTGAAACGTGCTGAAGACGCACTTCGAGCGCTAGGGGAACTCCCGCACGATTTGCAGGAGTTAATGAGTGCACTATCCGAAGAAATAACTAACTTAGAGCAGCAGCGCTATGAAACACATACCAGCTCACGGCTGTCGGCAGAAACGGAAGAGCTAGCAGAGGCCGACGAGGCTTGGAAAAAGAAGAACTACGACTGATTTTTTGCCTTCTGCCAGCGTTTTATCCAGCCCCACAAGTGGTCCCTCAGGGAGGCTGCCTCATCGATAGAGACTCCAGCTCGGCACATCAAATTACTCGGCACCGTTGAAGCCAGCTCACGCAATGACATTCCCTGTTCCGTTAACCCCACAAGCACGATACGCTCATCACTTTCCGAGCGCTGACGAACGATAGATCCCGAAGTCTCCATACGCTTGAGTAACGGCGTAACCGTGCCCGTATCCAGCATCAACTCATCGCAAATATCTCCGACTTTTAACCACTGCTGATTATTTTCCATCGCTTCCCATAGCACTAGCATCACTAAGTATTGGGGATAGGTCAGGCCAAGTAGCTTTAATAGCGGGTGGTAGGCTTGGGTAATTTGTCGCGCCACGGTATAAGCCGCAAAACAAGTTTGATTCGACAAATACAAATGAGGGTATTTTTTAATCGACATTACGCTTGTGCCAATTCAGTCTCGACATCGGTTAATAATTCTTCTGGCTTGGTGGTTGGTGCGTAACGGCGCACGACTTCACCTTGACGATTAATTAAAAACTTCGTGAAATTCCATTTTATCGCCTTAGTCCCCATCAATCCGGGAGCAGCCGTTTTAAGCGCTTGATATAAAGGCGCAGCGTCGTCGCCATTCACTTCAATTTTGCTAAACATTGGAAAGGAGACACCATAATTTTTTTGGCAAAACGCTCCAATTTCCGCCTCACTGCCCTGCTCTTGCTTGCCAAACTGGTTGCAAGGGAAGCCTAAAATGACCAAACCTTTGTCCTTGTAGGCGTTATACATGCTTTCAAGGCCTTCATATTGATATGTGAAACCACATTTACTCGCAGTATTCACGACCAATACAACCTTGCCTGCGTATTCGGATAGATCCTGCTCAACACCATTAAGTAATGGCATAGTGTAATTTAAAACCGTCATCTCAACTCTCTCCCGTTTATAGCGCAACCGCGGCTGCATTTACATTGCACGAAACTATATTGTATACAATATACTTTAACAACCGAGAACAGCCTTCTGAATTCAGGCTATTTCTCTCAGGTGCCTATTCTTTGGTAGATGCTTTATCGAAGGTTAACGAAGCCGAGTTAATACAATACCTCAATCCAGTCGGTGCTGGCCCATCGGTAAATACATGACCTAGATGCGCGTCGCAATGCTTGCAAGTTACTTCGGTACGAACCATGAAATGACTCGTATCGGTACGCTCATCAATCACTTCGTGCGATACGGGAGCACTGAAGCTTGGCCAGCCGCAACCCGAATCAAATTTACTGTCCGATAAAAATAAAGGTTCACCACAACAGACACAGCGATAGGTTCCTTCATCTTTACTATCATAGTACTGTCCGGTGAATGGTCTCTCTGTTCCAGCCTCTCGAGTAACGCGATAGGATTCAGGAGATAGCGTCTTGCGCCATTCTTCGGCTGTTTTAACAAGCTTTTTCATAGGTGTTCCCACTTTCGAAGCGCACGGGGTCGGAGTATGATGCCTCCTTTTCTTTTCGATGCAACACAGGCAGATCGAGTTCCATGCAGGAAATATTAAAATCCAACAAACTGGCTAACGTTTTCTACGACCTACGTGGACCTGTACTACAGGCGGCCAAACGCATGGAAGAAGAAGGTCATCGGATTCTGAAGCTTAACATCGGCAATCCAAAACCGTTTGGTCTGGACGCGCCAGAAGAGATCATTCAGGACGTTATCTATAACCTCCCAGACTCTGAAGGCTACTGTGATTCAAAGGGCTTATTTTCTGCGCGCAAAGCTATCATGCAATACGCTCAGCAAAAGCGCATAGCCAATGTAACAATTGAAGACATCATCATAGGCAACGGCGTCAGCGAACTGATCGTGATGTGCATGCAAGGTCTACTGAATAATGGTGATGAAGTATTAGTTCCTGCGCCAGACTACCCGCTTTGGACTGGCGCGATCAGCTTAGCTGGTGGGCGCGCGGTGCACTACATCTGCGACGAGCAATCAGACTGGTATCCAGACCTTGATGATATGCGCAGCAAGATCACCGATAAAACGCGCGCCATGGTGTTGATCAATCCGAACAACCCGACGGGCGCTGTTTATCCTGATGCTTTATTGCTTGAGATGCTAGAAATTGCGCGCGAACACAACCTTATCGTTTTCTCAGATGAGATATACGACAAAATATTGTTCGATGGTGCAACGCATACCTCAACCGGTGCCCTTGCCGACGATTTATTGATTATTACCTTCAACGGTTTATCCAAAAACTACCGCTTAGCTGGATTCCGTTCTGGTTGGATGATTATCAGCGGTGCTAAGCACAAAGCTAAAGACTACATCGAAGGTCTGGAAATGCTAGCGAGCATGCGTTTGTGTGCCAACGTTCCAGCGCAACACGCTATTCAAACAGCGCTTGGTGGCTATCAGAGCATTGATGACTTAGTCGCCCCTACGGGTCGTATTTGTCAGCAGCGCGATATCGCTTATGAAATGCTCAACGATATTCCTGGCATTAGCTGTGTCAAGCCAAAAGGGGCGCTGTACTGCTTCCCCAAAGTGGATGCGAAACGCTTTAATATTCGTAATGACGAGCGCATGGTATTGGATTTACTTGAACAGCAGAAAATCTTGATTGTTCATGGTACGGCCTTTAACTGGCCAGCCCCAGACCACTTCCGCGTTGTGTTCTTACCACGCCCGGAAGATCTGACCAACGCCTTGGATAAAACCAAGCATTTCTTCGAAACCTATCAGCAGCTGTAACAGGCTGCAGATAAGTATGCTAGACGTTCATATCGACGAATTTTTTAACGATTGCGCAGTAGCCCTACTAATGGGCCTACAGTCTTTTCCTGCAGCAAAAACGCTATTTGTGGAAGACATCGCGGGCCCTGACGATATGGACGAATTTGGACTTCATAGCGCCAGACACATCGCTGCACTTGGTGCCCTGTGCTGGCTCAAAGATGAAGGTTTTGTTCGTTTTGGTGCTATGGACCGACAGGAGTCCGTCGATAATTTTGTGCTTACCAGTAAAGCGTTTTCACGGTTATTAGCGCTTGAGCCAATAGCAAACCAACCCGTGTTTCAAATACTGGAGAGCGCTCGCATGGAACAAGATTCCACACGAGTGAGCTTTCTGTTACGAACGTATCTAATCAAGGAATCGTAGCTAAATAGCTACTTAGTGCGAACGTCAAATCCTGCCGAAGTCAAGGCATCCATCAAATCATGCGCTCGCGCTGGAACTCCAACTCGTAACGTTGGTGTATCACGACGCAGTGGATACTCTTTACGTAAGCGATCAAATGTCTCGCGTAAATTCTTAGATCGACGCATCGCTGATCGCAACACGCCATCATCCACACGAATTTCATAAGCAGCCCGAATAGCCGTGCGTAAAGCCTGATGAACCGGCGCTTGCTCGGTAAAGTTAACGCGTTTAATTCCGGGTTCTGGTAAAAACTGCGCCAATTTACAGCGGATAGGTAAGCCAAAGAATTCACAAACACCGTGATATACCATCTCGGTACCGCGCATCTTGCCATCCAACGAGTATCCCGCAATATGGGGAGTACCTAGCCAGCAATAATCTAACAGCTCAGTATTTATCTCGGGTTCACCTTCCCAAACATCCAAGATTGCAGAGAAGTCGTCGTTTGCTTTCAAGTGTTCTAACAAGGCCGCATTATCGACAACCGCCCCACGAGCTGCGTTAATCAAACAAGCATCCGGTTTCATCTTGGCGAGGGTTTCAGCGTTCAGCATGTGCCAAGTAGGATGGTCACCGCTTTTCGTCATGGGCGTATGGAATGTCACGACATCCGCACTTAGAGCTTCTTCAAAGGAGGACAAAACTCCCACGTCTTCCGGATCTTTAAATGGATCAACGCCAATCACCTCAACGTCCATCTCTTCTAGCCTATTGCGCAACAGCAATCCGACATTGCCCAGCCCAACAATACCAACTGATAATTCAGTAAAGGCAATACCGCGGCTATCAACAAGAACGCTCAGTGCACTCAACACATAATCGACCACGGCTTGAGCATTGCATCCCGGCGCGCTACGAAAACCAATGCCTGCTTTTTCTAAATAATCGAGATCAATATGATCTGTACCAATCGTCGCAGTACCAACAAACTTCACCTTACTGCCTGCCAACAGCTGCTCATTCACCTGAGTAACGGAACGAACGATAAGGATATCGGCATCCGCTACATCAGCAGCCGTCATAGTTCGGCCTGGCACTCGAACGATATCTCCAAATTCTGAGAAAAACTGATCAAGTAACGGGATATTTTCGTCGGCAACGATTTGCACTGGGTAACACTCTATTCAGTAAGGAATCGGCATTGTGGCAATAGCTCGCGTCAAACACAATGATCACGAGCTAAAGCATCTTTAAGCGACGCGAGTAATCGTTACCGAGACACCATTAAGGGCCGCATTTCCGGTCAACTCATCCAAATAATGATCATCAGTTAAACGATTAGTATTCACCCCACCCGCTTGTCGCGCTTGAGCCAGTTGCACGCCATCTTCATCATGACCCCAACCGTGCGGCAAGCTCACAACACCCAACATCATGGAGTCACAAGGCTCAGCTTGCACTGTGAGCGTCGCCACCCTCGACGTCACCTTAACCGTGTCCCCTTCTGCAATACCTAAACGTTCGGCGTCGACAGGGTTCAGTAACAACCGATCACGTCTTGGCCCTTTGGTTAAACGACGGCTGTTATGTAGCCAAGAGTTGTTACTGCGTACGTGGCGGCGACCAATTAACAGTGAATCGTCACTTTGTGACGCTAACAATGCTGTGCGCAACCGCTGAAGCTCATCGACAAAAACCTTAGGAGTTAGCGATAACTTCTTGTTTTTAGTAAACAAACGATTCGGCATGGAAGACTCCAACGCACCAAGATCTAAACCTTCTGGCGTTTCAATCAACGTTTTCAATGCCAACTGATACGGTCCTCGTTTAAGCAGGACTTTAAGAATACCCACTGGCTTGAGCCAGTTCATAACGGCATAGGTCAGTGAGGTTTGGAGTCGAGTCTTTAGAGAACCGCGATTTAAACGCTTAGCCAAACCTAACAAGATTTCCCAATCTTCTTTGCCGCCCTTTGGTTTATCGAACAAAGCAGGCGCATATTTCGCCACATTACGCACCGCAAACGTATTGAAAATCAGATCATAATGATCACGCTCTAACGGGCCACAAGGGGGAAGAACTAGATCGGAGTGACGAGTCGTTTCATTAATGAAATAGTCTATCGACACCATAAAATCGAGAGATTCAAAGGCACGGTTAAGCTGATCACTGTTTGGCGTTGAGATGATTGGATTGCCTGCGACCGTCAGCATGCCACGTATCTGCCCTTGCCCCTCAGTAAGAATTTCTTCCGCCATTACAGCGACAGGAAATTCTCCGCCAAATTCAGGCAATTTTCGAACACGACTACGATATTTATCAAAATGTCCGCGACCGCCACGAGCCGCCAAAATAGCCGGTAAATCAATTGCTGGCTTAGTAAACATCACGCCACCAGGGCGATCAAAATTGCCACTGACGATATTCAATACGTTCACCAACCACTGACATAAGCCGCCGTATTGCTGCACGGATAAGCCCATTCGGGCATAACAGACGGCCGATGGGGCTGCTAACCACTGCTTCGCTAACTGACGAATATTACTTTCATCAATGCCGGTCGCCTTGGCGGCGATATCGGGAGTGAATCCCGCGCATAAACTTGCAAGATCAATACTGTCAACATAGTCCGGTAACGTTGGCAATTCATCGCGCTGTTCGTTGATCCAAATATTTAAAATCGCCAACAATAAAACCAGATCTTGCCCTGGACGAATAAACCAGTGCTCATCCGCTACCTTGGCTGTTTCGGTGCGACGCGGATCAATCACCAACACTCTACCACCGCGTTTTTGTATGGCGCGGATACGCCCCCGAAAATCTGGTGCTGTCATCAGGCTACCATTCGACGCCAACGGATTCGCACCCATAATGATCATGAAGTCGGTTCGATCAATATCCGGAATCGGCAACAAAAGTTGATGGCCAAGCATATGCAAGCTCGCCATATGATGCGGAAGCTGATCTACGGATGTAGCAGAAAACTTATTTTTTGAACCCAAAGCCCTGAGCAACAAAGGTCCAAACAACAAATTGCCATAGTTATGAACGTTAGGGTTGCCTAGATAAGAACCAATAGCATCTTTACCATGCTTAGCTTGAATCTCAGCAAACCGTTTGGCGGCAATGTCCAGCGCTTGCGTCCAGCCTATCGGTTGCCAACCAGACTCGGTTTTCAACATTGGCGTCGTTACTCTGTCCGGATCTTCATGCAGATCTTGCAGCGCCGTCGCTTTAGGGCAGATGTAACCTTGACTAAAAGGGTCGTCTTTATCTCCCTTAATTGACAGTATCTCTTCCGTTGCAGGATTAAATTCAATTTCAATACCGCAGGTGGCCTCGCACAGGCTGCAGGTGCGTTTATGCGTCTGAATAGTCATGCTGTCGTCCTAGCTGCTGATCGCCGGCAGAGACCGGGATTATTGTTTTTACTGACTATACAGACTACTCAATGGCTCGGAGCAGGCCATTTATGCCAAATTCCGGACAACAAAATTCAAGACAGCCAGGGCGTACCACAAGAGGCGCAACTAAGCCGTACCTCCCCCGCTAATACACGCCCAAAGACAGCAAAAAGAAACAGCAGAAAGCCCCTGATGATCATGCCTGCCGCAGTCGAATGCTCAGATAAGCCGGAGAAATATTAGACCTGACACTCATTACTTTTATGAATGATGCACATCAAGGGGACTAATGCGCCTGACGCCATTATTGCTGTATACTGCATGCTATCTTAAAAAAGGTGGATCCCTGCGCAGGCTGATCGTCTGTTCAGGAAACTACTTTCATACTTAATGGTACTTAGTCAGAACGAAACACAATCCCTCGTTGCTGACTAAAGTGCCCATACGTTGCTACTGAGGCTTTGAGAGGGTCGCTAATGAGTCTGTATTCAGAATATCTGGAAGAAATTGAGGTTCGTAAAAAGGATCTGGGTTTACACCCAAAACCAATCGATAGCGCAGAACTGCTGTCTGAAATCATTGCCCAGATCAAAGATACCGGCAATGCAGAGCGCGAAGCCTCTCTGAACTTCTTCATCTATAACACTCTGCCGGGCACCACGCCTGCCGCTGGTGTTAAAGCTAAGTTCCTGAAAGACATCGTAACCGGTGCAGAAACCGTTGCTGAAATCTCTCCGGAGTTCGCGTTAGAGCAACTATCTCACATGAAAGGCGGCCCTTCTGTTGAAGCCCTGCTGGACATCGCTCTGTCTGACGACGCCAACAACGCCGCTGCTGGTGAAGTTCTGAAGTCTCAGGTATTCCTGTACGAAGCCGATTACGATCGCCTGAGCGAAGCGTATAAGGCTGGCAATGCCGTCGCCAAAGAGCTTCTGGAAAGCTACGCCAAAGCGGAGTTCTTCACTAAGCTAGACGACATTCCAGAAAAAGTTAAGGTCATCACTTACATCGCTGCAGAAGGTGATATCTCTACTGACTTACTGTCTCCGGGTAACCAGTCTCACTCCCGTGCCGACCGTGAACTACACGGCCTGTGCATGATCTCTCCTGCCGCTCAGCAAGAAATCAAGAAGATGGGTGAAGAAAACCCAGACGCTAAAGTGATGCTGATCGCTGAGAAAGGCACCATGGGCGTAGGTTCTTCCCGTATGTCTGGTGTGAACAACGTGGCACTGTGGGCCGGTGAAAAAACCTCTCCATACATCCCGTTCATCAACAACCGCCCTGTGGTTGCTGGAACCAACGGTATCGCACCTATCTTCCTAACCACTGTTGGTGTAACCGGCGGTATTGGTCTTGACCTGAAAAACTGGGTTAAGAAAACCGACGCAAACGGCGAAATCGTACGTGACGCAAACGGCGACCCAGTATTAGAAGAAGCCTACTCTGTTGCTACAGGCACCGTTCTGACCATCGACACTAAAGCCAAGAAGCTGCTCGACAGTGAAGGCAATCTACTGGTCGACGTAGCAGCCGCTTTCACCCCGCAAAAAGTGGAATTCATGAAAGCCGGCGGTTCTTACGCGGTAACCTTCGGTAAGAAATTGCAAACCTTCGCGGCTGAAACTCTGGGTATTGAAGCACCAGTTGTTTACGCCTCATCTAAAGAAATCTCTCACGAAGGCCAAGGCCTGACTGCGGTTGAAAAAATCTTCAACCGCAACGCAGTAGGCGTTAAGTCCAAGACACCTTTGCACGCCGGTTCTGACGTGCGCGTTAAAGTGAACATCGTGGGTTCTCAGGACACGACTGGCCCTATGACCTGTCAGGAACTGGAATCCATGGCGGCGGCGACCATCTCGCCAAGCGTTGATGGTGCATTCCAATCTGGTTGTCACACAGCGTCTGTATGGGACAACAAAGCCAAGGCCAACACGCCTAAGCTGATGGCATTCATGAACGCATTCGGTGTAATCACTGCACGTGACCCGAAAGGCGTTTACCACTCAATGACTGACGTAATCCACAAAGTACTAAACGACATCACTGTGGACGACCGCGCAATCATCATCGGTGGTGACTCGCACACCCGTATGTCTAAAGGTGTCGCGTTCGGTGCGGACTCCGGTACCGTTGCTATCGCACTGGCGACAGGCGAATCAGCCATGCCAATCCCTGAGTCTGTAAAAGTAACCTTTAAAGGTGCTATGAAGCCTCACATGGACTTCCGTGACATCGTACACGCCACTCAAGCACAAATGCTTAAGCAATTCAGTGGCGAAAACGTATTCCAAGGTCGTGTAATCGAAGTACAGATCGGTACGCTGCTGGCTGACCAAGCCTTCACCTTCACCGACTGGACTGCAGAGATGAAGGCGAAAGCCTCCATCTGTATCTCTACCGATGACACCATGATCCAATCTCTGGAACTGGCTAAAGCCCGTATCCAGATCATGATCAACAAAGGCATGGACAACGCAGCTGGCATGCTACAAGGTCTAATCGACCTAGCTGACAAGCGTATTGCTGGTATCAAGTCTGGTGAAGAGCCAGCCCTTGCACCTGATGACAACGCTAAGTACTACGCTGAAGTGGTTGTAGACCTAGACGTGATCGACGAGCCAATGATCGCTGACCCAGACGTAAACAACGAAGACGTATCTAAGCGTTACACTCACGATGTGATTCGTCCAGCGTCATACTACGATGGCCGTAAAGTTGACCTAGGCTTCGTTGGTTCTTGTATGGTTCACAAAGGCGACATGCAAATCATCGCTGCTATGTTCCGTAACATGGAAAAACTAGGCAAAGAAATCAGCTTCAAAGCACCGCTTGTGATTGCGCCACCAACGTACAACATCGTTGATGAGCTAAAAGCAGAAGGTGATTGGGAACTACTAGAGAAATACTCTGGTTTCGAATTCTCTGATGCAAACCCTAAAGAAGCAGCACGTACTAAGTACGAAAACATCATGTACCTAGAACGCCCTGGATGTAACCTATGTATGGGTAACCAAGAGAAAGCAGAAGCAGGTGATACTGTTCTTGCCACCTCTACCCGTCTGTTCCAAGGCCGTGTTGTAGAAGACAGCGCCGAGAAGAAAGGTGAATCACTACTAGGTTCAACACCAATGGTTGTGCTTTCTTGTATCCTAGGTCGCTTCCCGACTTTAGAAGAGTACAAAGAAGCAGTAGACGGTATTAACCTAACTAGCTTCGCGCCACCTTCTAAAGATCTAGCGCGTCCAGCGATCCCTCTGAAAGCTGTTTAATTAATAGCTTTTGAGGGAATTAGCCCGCTGCCCTAATCTTCAGGTTGAGGCAGCGGGCTAAGCAAATAAAAAAACCGGCACTCGAAAGAGGCGCCGGTTTTTTTGCTTTAATACGAAAAGCTAATCAATTGGATGGAGCGCCTGCTCAATATTTCGAACACAGCTGGAATTTAAACCATCAAACTGATTTTGAAAGATGATTGTATCTGACGCAAGATTCAACGTTGACAAAGGTCTTGGAATAGCAGGCAATGGCGATCCAACCCTTTCTACAATAACGCTTTTAATCGATGAAATACCATTTCTTAACGCGTAATAAAACCTAGTATGCCCCTCAATAATAATCAAATCATTTCCAATTCTTTCCAATACTGGAGGAGTAACAATTGAGCTTCCACCCAAACTTGACTCAAAGCGTGCTGCTGAAAATTCAGCAACTTTAAAATCACGGTACATTTCGAAAAGATGAGCAACTTGAAGTAACTTATATTCTTTGACATGCAAATCTAAAGTCAAAAGATCACCAGAAACCGGAACATCCTCACATTTAAACTCTGCATTTCTGTATTGATGAACATTCTTTAGCTTATCAAAAATCACTTTTGAGTCGACGGACGTCAACTCGATCACGCTAGAGGCAGCCCTAACAGAAAGATCACATTCAACCTGCTTAACCAGAGCAGAGATTATTGAAGAATCATTCACTCTTCTTGAATAAACGGAAATTCTTTCTTCATCGTACTTATAATCCTGCCCAACAACCCCATTAGCTGAACTAACTACTGCAATAGCCTCGTCGCCAATCCTATCGACTATAAAACCTTCAAATGGCAGAGCATCTACTTCAATCAAAGACACACCAAAACTATCCAATAGTCCTCGCCGATACTTCTCATGCTCAGGATAATCGTCATATTTAACTGACTTAATCAGAACACTGATCGAAATCCCTCTTTTTAGTGCAAAAACCAAAGCGGGAAATATGAAGTAAACCCAATAACTGTTAGAAGACAAAATCACCACATCCTTTCTAGATTCATACAAATACTGAACTAAAAGAAGAAGCTTCTCATCAAAACCACGATACAGCATATTTTCCGGCCGACTTCCAACGTATATCCTTTCTTGAGCTATAAATTTTGCCACACTATCGAACCCTGACTGCCGCAGAGTGCTTTTCTTGACCTCATCAAGAACATCAAAATCAGTGGCCTTAATATTTCCTGTAGGTATATCAACTGCATAAATATTATTTTGCAACTGCAACTGTATTGTTGTTCCAGAATTAATAATTGTGGAAATCAACCTCTGAATATAATCAAATACATCATCTAATTTAGAAACCTCATCTTCAGAAAGCCTAAAACAAAGCACTCTTGTTGAATTCCCCCTAGCTTCAGATGAAAATACCCAAGAGGGCAAATTACTAACCATCCCGCCATCCACTAATACAGAACTTCCGTCAGAAACTGGCTGGAAAAAGAAAGGGATTGTACAAGAACACCTAACGGCAAAAGCCACACTTTCATTTGGGGTTTTCTCTTTACACCAGACTCTAGGTTTTCCTCCCGCAATATCTGACGCCACAACATATAAAGGCAATTTCAAGTCAGAAAATTTTACCGGGATAGGAATATTAAGATACTCGCTAAGAACTTTATCAACCCAAGCCTGAACCTCTTCAGAAGAATAGACTCCAGAGTTCCTTAAAACACCTACCAACTTACCTACATTCCCCGGAAGAACATTAGAAAAAAATCGAGGAATTTTATCCAAACCAAAAACATTATCTTTTTTTAATGGATGCCTTATAAACTCTTTAAAATCTTTTGACATAAGATTTTTAATTACATAATTAGAGTCTGCACCACTAGCCACCAAAGCAGCTACAATTGAACCAGCAGAAGTACCCGCCACCCTTCCGAAATTTACCCCTGAATTAATTGCAGACTCATATGCACCAGCCAAAGCTGCCGCCCTCACCCCTCCACCTTCAAAAACCCCCCAACAATGACTAAAAAATAGCGACTGATCTGGATGAACGATACAATTCTTTAAAAGAATTTCTGAAAACTGCCGTATAGCATTACTTTGATATATTTCCGGACAATAGGCTAAAACCCCATCTCGAACCTTCTTTGCCACAAAAGGAGATTTGCATATATCAACAATAAAACCCTCAACCTCCTCATTTAGACGTAAAGATAGTTTCTGGGAGTAGACAAGTGCTCTAACCACCTGAAATTCTGGAAATGGTATTCTATCTGACGTGAATGCTAGCTCTCTATTAGCAATAGCAGATTCAAAACCGGCTCCAACTATTTTTCCCTGCCCATGAATCTGCGACGGGAAAAATACAACCGAATTGATCGAGAAAACAGTAGTAGTAGGAAGAGTGGTAAAACAACAATTAAGATTCCTTTCCTTAATCAACCAAGTATCTTCCAAGTTCCATATATCTATTTTCGAAGTCGTCGATTCAATAACGATCCCCCCAAAAATAGTTACATCATGCTTGTATTCAGAAAGAATCTCTTCAAGCTTCTTCCCTTTTGGAATCCTAACTACGATATCAATATCTTTGGACTTAACCGCATCCCCATTAACAATCGAAGAATATTGATCGCGTACCCAGCCTCCAAAGACAACCGCTTCAATTGAGAGTCTCTTCAGCTTAGAAATTAACTTACATAATATTTCATCTTGCTCTAAAAATTCGTCAAACCTCCGTTGGATTTCCGCAACAGCAGCACCATCGAAACTTTCGGACTGAATCCTATGAACTTGCTTCAACTCATAGCAGCTAACGTTATTCACGGTTAATCCCTTTACTCTGATAAAACTCTCAGCACAATATACAAGAATGCCACTAGCTGGACACTAAAATCATGAATTTTTCATTTAACTATTAGCTCTAAACTGCTTTAAAAGCACAGGCTTACAGCGCCCCCATGAGCAACATTAATAACACTCAGGAAACCCGCAACTACATCACCTGAACGTATATGAATACACCAAGAGTATGAGTTATAGATAAGACATAAAATTGGAAACTCCCTGCTTTAAGGCCCTAATCCCATTCACTATGAGCCGCAAAACTGCCTTTACGGCTCATATAATCAACAACAGTGAGCCGCAACTCTGATATTTGCGGCACTAAGCACTATACAGCCTCCCGGACAGCCCATGAACTACATCTGGCAACACAAACACTGGCCCAAGTTCAGCTACGACAGCAGCAAGCTATCAGCTCTGGCTTACCAGTACGCCACAGCTGTCCGGCCGCCTGTCGCAGACGGATCAGAGGGACTCTATCGCCGCTCAGTTGGATCTTATGGTGGATGAGGCGATCAATACCAGCCTGATTGAGGGTGAGAGCCTGAACCCGGCCAGTGTGCGCTCCTCATTACAGAACTATCTGAACCTGACCCCTAATCCCATCAACGTCGCTGACGTTAAGGCCGAGGGAATGGCGGCGCTGCTTGTGGACGTGCGCAAACACTTCAACAAGCCTCTCAGCAAAGAGGCGTTGTTCAGCTGGCACCGTATGGTGCTCGCAGGCTTTGAAGACAATATCCTGCACAGCGACCTGACCGTCGGGCAGTGGCGTGACAGCCCGGAACCTATGCAGATCGTTTCTGGGCCGGTTGGATATTGATCGGTATGGACAGTCACACGCCAATGGCCAATGCGTTGGGTATTGTTGGCTGGGGCGTCGGCAGTATTGAAGCCGGTGCGTCGATGCTGGGCCAGCCAATGCAGATGCTGGCTCCTGAGGTGATTGGTGTTGAGCTGCTGGGCATCAATCAAACCCGGTTGTTACGCATTTTGATGTAGCGTATATTTCGATGCTCTACGGTCGGCATCGATGGCCGACTCTTTAAATGGATATTTATTACAGGATGTTGTGTTGTGACAATACCTCTCACAAAGTATCAAACGATCACTTATGAAATCGACAAAATTCCTGCGCTGACAGGGATTGGTATCATTCTCAATACAAATCAGGGCACCTCGGTTATTCGGGAAAACAATTCGTGTCTGGCTGCCGGGGATTACCTTGTTATCGACCTCGACGCAGAGGTTGCTTCTCAATATGACTGGGGCAACATTGGCCAGGAAGCCGGGCTGGCAGCCATCAACTGTTCGGCGGCGGTGATTGCTGCTTTGGTTACGTTTGGCTCTACCGCTGCGGCCCCTGTTACTGGTGGTACTAGTCTAGCGTTAACCAGCATTGGGTATGCTGCGACAGTGGCAACTGGTGCATCCTGCGCCGTTTCAGCCGTCCGTACCTATAACGCAATTACAGACCCAAAAACTAACGAGATTTACGATAATATTCCTGCTTATCAAACGACTATGAAGGTCTTGGACGGAGTTTCATTGTTAGGGGTTGGGGCATCGGCTATTGCTATGACTAAGGTGATGAAAATAATGGGCCGGGCAGGTATCACTCTGGGGGCTGCAAAGGTAGGCAGTGCAAGCCGACCTGCAAGGGCGAGACTTGCAAGAGAAGTGCTTAAATATGAGAACCCTGCCATGACCAACAGGCAGGTAAAAGAATATTTCAAGCTGGGAGTGGGCCCCAAGCGAGTGACCACTAAAGCACTTACTGAAAATACCATCTTGTCTTTGAGGGATTCTCTGGCAGCCGGTTTATCATTTCTTTCGAGTTCTCTAGATGGGCACGTGAAAAATGCCGCGATTTATATAGTTAGGCTGGGGGATTAAAGTGCTTGGTAGTGTTACTTTTGTTGTACTAGCGCTGACTATTACCTTGAGCTTGCTAGGCGTGACGTCATTATTGGACATACCGCCTTTGTTGTCAGGTTTGGTGATACCAATATTGAATAGCGCTGTTGCATTATTTTTTGGACTGGCAGCATTCAAAGGAAAGGCTTGGTCGATACAGATAACCTTACCGTTGGCTGCCTTAGCTTTATCGCATCTTGTTAAATTCGATCTGGCACATATTGCAATATTTCTGGTTAATATCGGACTTGCGGTCTTGTCTTTCTTATTGATGCGGCGCTGTATAGATTCAACGGGTCAGAGTCGTTGATTTTAGAGCTACACAGACGGTCACAGTAAGAGAAAAAGCCGTGGTTTCTTGCTCCTGCGTTCTACCTTCTACTGGCACCCGGCCTCCCCTAACAGCGTTTAGCTCTATCATCATTCACTAAGTCTCTCTTTACGGCTCAAATAACAACCCGCCTTGAGCCGCAAAACTTGCCTTTACGGCTCAAAAAATCAACAATAATGAGCCGCAATTGTGGAATTTGCGGCTCATAGCACTATAAACAAGGCTCAACACAGCCACCCGGACAGCCCATGAACTACATCTGGCAACACAAACATTGGCCCAGCTTCAGCTACGACAGCAGCAAGCTATCAGCTCTGGCTTACCAGTACGCCAAGCAAGCCTCCCAGCTGTCCGGCCGCCTGTCGCAGACGGATCAGAGGGACTCTATCGCCGCTCAGTTGGATCTCATGGTGGATGAGGCGATCAATACTAGCTTGATTGAGGGGGAGAGCCTGAACCCCGCCAGTGTGCGCTCCTCATTACAGAACTATCTGAACCTGACCCCTAATCCCATCAACGTCGCTGACGTTAAAGCCGAGGGAATGGCGGCGCTGCTTGTGGACGTGCGCAAACATTTCAATAAGCCACTTAGCAAAGAGATGTTGTTCAACTGGCACCGTATGGTTCTCGCAGGCTTTGAAGACAATATCCTGCACAACGAACTGACTGTAGGCCAATGGCGAGACAGCCCGGAACCTATGCAGATCGTTTCTGGGCCGGTGGGTTATGAACGCGTGCACTACGAGGCACCGGCCGCTCAGAATCTCGATGAGTTAATGGCAGAGTTCCTGAACTGGTTTAATAATCCAGACAGCCAGCAAGTGCCGGGCGTGATTCGCGCCGGCATCGCGCATTTGTGGTTTGAGGTTATTCACCCGTTTGATGACGGTAATGGCCGTATCGGCCGTGCCATCATCGAATATGCCCTTGCGCAAGACCTGGGCATGCCAGTCGTGCTCAGTATGTCGACGCATATAGAAAAGAACAAAAAGGAATACTATCGCCAACTGAATGCCGCAAGTTGCTGCGACACGTCTGAACTGGATGACCCTGCCGTGCTCGACATCACTGCCTGGCTCAGCTGGTTTATCCAAACCCTGATGGCTGCACAACGAGAAGCCGCAGATAAGGTAGCGACGATATTTGAGAAAACCGATTTCTGGCAGCGACACAAGAATACGGAGTTGTCAGAGCGTCAGAAGACGGTTTTAAACAAGGTATTCAAAGCTGGGAAAGAAGGCTTCCCTAACGGCATAAGCGCGCAAAAATACGCCGCGCTAGGCAAATGTTCCAAGGCCACCGCGACCCGTGATTTGGGCGATTTACTCGCCAAGAACTGCGTCCGGTCGGAAGGAGTTGGTCGAGGGCTGCGATATTTTCTCAAGATACTGTTTTGAATACAGTCAACGAACACTATTTTAATATTCGTGAAGTACGAGAAAGTGGTCCAGCTGGAAGTATGCTGTACCGGGTCGGTATTACCGATTCCATCGTGCAGCACTTCGAGCGCTGGGCGGATGTTGCTATCGTTGAACTCAACTTTAATGCTCATTTAACCTCCGCCAAGATACACGTCAAAAGTTCCTGAATTCTTCCGATCTACCTTTACCTTCCAAAGCCACTCCCAGACTTTTTGAGAATGTATTGAATCCTTCCAGAATTTTCTGATAGCCGGTGATAGTTGGCAGCGCCCAGCCGCTGCAAACCGAATATGACGGCGCTCCGCGTATCAGTTCGACCTGCAGGCGGGCTTTGCCGTCTTTGGCCATAAAACGGACGTCATATTCGGAGTAGCAGGTAGTTATTGGGGCGAAAGTCATGCCAGTTTCAATATTCCAGCTGGTCGCTCCCTTACCGAGGATTAGGCCTTCGTTTGCGTCCTGCACTCGTATTACCGAACGGCTATCACCGAACGAAGTGGCGAAGTAATCGCGAGCACGCTGAAACAGAACATCCTTTGCGGCTGAGGAGATGGTGTAGTCATAAGTATGGGGTTGCAGTACATCCTCTGTAACCATTGTCGCACCAGGTCCCATTTGTGGCGCGGCGCAGCCGGTTAACAATCCGAGCATGAATACAGTGGTGCTTAACATTAATGAACGCATCGTTTTCTCCTTGAGTGATTATCCTACGCTGAGCAACTCGCTCAGTTTATCGATGGCGTATTCACTATAACGTCAGGGGACGTACTCGCCAACCGTACTGGTAAAAGACTCATTTAACCTCCGTTAACCGGGCGTTTTGCAGGCTTTGCATGATCGCCTGTGCCAGCGTTTGCAGCAGGTTGTTAATACAGACACCCACGTTAGCGCCTAACCTAACACCCACGTCACACTTAAGGCGTCTGGATAGCGGGCATGACCCGCTCCCATGCCTGCAATGATCTGCCACGCCAGCTTTACGGCTCATATAAACTGCAAAAATGAGCCGAAAATATGAAATTTGCTGCTCATAGCCCAACCAATAAGACACAATACTGCCCACCCAAGCTCCTTTGCCAGAGCAACCTGAAGCCTGATTCACACAAAGTTGTATACAATCCAGCCCAAACGGCGCTTGTAAACCTTGATTTACCCCCTCATGTCGCTAAAATTGCTGACAATTCAAGGCCTCTGCCAACCCTGTACTCACTCGCAGGTTGTTGAAAAACTATCTGCGTTGGCATTGCTTCGTTAAAAACAGGCTCAAAATGCTCATTTATGACTTATAAACTCCGCTTTTTCGCCTGTTTTTGCCTTGCACTGACTGCCTCGAAAACGTATTTCAACAGCCTGCTAGGTACCCAGCATGACATCAGCCACTAATTTTGACCCATCCAGCTCGATCAAAACGCTTTCAGGCACGTCTCATCGTTTCCACAGCCTGCCAGAAACCGCCAAGCAGTTAGGCATCAATCTCGATGAACTGCCCTTCTCTCTGCGCCCGATTCTTGAGGGCATCGCTCGTAATGTCGGCAAAAACGGCATCACGGTTGAGCAACTGCAGGCACTGGGTAACTGGCCTGCGCATCAGGGTAAAGAGCCGGTCGAAATTCCGTTCACGGCGGGTCGTGTGATTATGCACGATCTGAGTGGTACGCCCGCTATCGTCGATTTTGCGGCGATGCGTTCTGCGGTTGAGCGAATGGGCCTTGATCCAACCATCATTGAGCCTCTGGTACGTGCCGATCTGGTGATCGACCATACCGTCACCATGGACAACACGGGCAGCCCGGCGTCGCTGCGTATCAACAGCGAGCTGGAAGCGGCGCGTAATAAAGAGCGTTATGGTTTCCTTAAATGGGGTGCGCAGGCGTTTAACACCATCCGCATTATTCCGCCGCAAACCGGCATCGTGCATCAGGTGAACCTTGAGTATCTGGCTCAGGGCTACTTAAAACAGAGCAATGGGGAGCACGGCTCATCAGAAGAAGACAAGCTGATGATCCCGGATACCCTGATCGGCATGGACAGCCACACGCCAATGGCCAATGCGCTAGGTATTGTTGGCTGGGGCGTGGGTGGTATTGAAGCCGGTGCGTCTATGCTGGGCCAGCCTATGCAGATGCTGGCTCCTGAGGTCATTGGTGTTGAGCTGACGGGCGCTCTGAAAGAAGGCGTCACGGCAACCGACCTAGTATTAACCATCACCGAAATGCTGCGTAAATACCCACGCGGTGTTGTCGGTAAGTTCGTTGAATATGTGGGTGAAGGCAGCGCGAATCTGTCTCTGCCTGACCGCGCGACCATTGCCAACATGTCACCAGAATACGGCGCGACCATGGGCTTCTTCCCGTTTGATGAAATCGCCGCTGATTATATGAAAGCGACTGGCCGTGATGGCGACCTGCCGCTGGCCTACTATCAAGCGCAGAACATGGCGTGGAAAGCTGGCCAGAAACTCCCGCGCTACACTGACCTGCTGCATCTTGATCTGTCGACCGTCGAGCCTTCTGTTGCTGGCCCTAAAAAGCCGCAAGACCGTCTGCCTTTGGGCGATATCGGCAAAGTATTCCAACAGACTGCAACGGCAGGCAATCGTACCCCCGAAGAAGTGACTGTGACGCCTGTTAAGGCTGACGAAGCGGGTATCTTTCAGTCACTGCCGGAGCGCACACTGAAAGACGGCGATATCGTGATCGCTGCTATTACCGCCTGTACTAACACCTCCAACCCGGGTCTGTTGATTGCCGCTGGCCTGCTGGCGAAGAAAGCCAACGAACTGGGCATGAAAGTGCCGGATGGCGTTAAAACCTCGTTTGCCCCAGGGTCACCGGTTGCCACCGACTTCCTCACCAAAGCTGGGTTGCAGGCGCACCTCGATGCTCTCGGTTTTAACACCGCAGGCTACGGCTGTACGACCTGTGTTGGTAACTCTGGCCCACTGGCTCCGAGTATTGAAGCGGCGTTGCGTGACCACGACGTTATTGTGTCTTCCGTTTTGTCCGGTAACCGTAACTTCGAAGGCCGAGTGCATCCGGATGTCGACACTAACTTCCTGATGTCGCCGCCGCTTGTCGTCGCTATGGCCATGGCCGGCAACGTGAATATCGACGTTACTAAAGAGCCGCTGGGCAAAGACGCTAATGGCAATGATGTGTTCCTGAAAGACATCTGGCCAAGCAACGCCGAAATCACGCAAACCATGCATGAGTGCATGGACCCGAAAGCCTTCCGTGAAACCTACGAAAACTCACTCGCTGGCCCCGAGACTTGGCAGAAGCTGGAGTCACCGACTGGCCCTGTGTACCAGTGGGACGAAAAATCCAGCTACATTCAGGAGATCTCTTTCTTTGATGGCTTCTCTCTGGAAACGCCAGCAGATTCACTGAACAACATTAGCAACGCACGTATGCTGGTGATGTGTGACGACAACACCACCACCGACCATATCTCGCCAGTCAGCCGCATCCGCCCGGATTCACCACCGGGAGAGTACCTGTTGTCGATCGGCGTGGATGCCAATGACCTGACCTCCCTCGGCGCACGTCGCGGTAACCACCACGTTATGCTGCGCAGTATCTTCGGCAACGTAAAAGCCCGTAACCTGATGCTTCCGGGCACCACAGGGGCGGTGACGAATTACTACAACGCCAATGGCGAAGCGGAGAAGATGTCGATCTACGACGCCGCATCCCGCTACCAGCAGGAAGGCACGCCGTCTGTTGTATTTGGCGGCAAGCTGTATGGCACAGGCTCATCACGGGACTGGGCAGCAAAAGGCCCGGCGCTGCTGGGTGTAAAAGCCATTATTGCCGAGAGCTTCGAGCGTATTCATAAGTCCAACTTAGTCGGCATGGGTGTACTGCCACTGCAATTGCCAGAAGGCGTGACTCTGGGTTCTCTGAACTTAGATGGCTCCGAAACCTTTGACCTAGCGGGCATTGATACCCTGACGCCACGAGGTTCTGTGACACTGACGATCAAGCGCACTGACGGTTCAACCGAACAGCACAAACTGCTGTCTCGTGTTGATACCTCGTCTGAGCTTGAGCAGATTCGCCACAAGGGCATTCTGCCGATGGTATTGCGGGATATTATCGCTGCCAACAGCTAGCTAGACAGCAAGAAAGCAGCCACTGCTCTGATTGCTTCAGATAAGTAAGACTGCCCTCTTTTATCTCAGCTAGCCTGAAATGAAAGTAAAAAGCCCGCTAGGAAACTAGCGGGCTTTTTTATCGCCAACGAACTCTCGTAACATTGAGTAGTTGTATAATCACGTTTACGTTTCGCTGCCATTGCAATATCATTCGTACCCCATAATATTTCTATACAACTCAACGAATCACATGTTTTCACTTATTCCGATAAAGCTCATTTTTTTAACTATCACCATCTACATCTGGCGCGAATTATTTAAACGCGGCTCAGCGCTAAATCAACCAAGAATAAGTCGCTACATGCTCGGTTTTGCGATCTTAAGTATCCTTCTATCAGTCATATCAATTGGTAAAATCTACCCATATGGTGCAGTCGTCGATCTGTTAATTTTTGCTATTGCAACAACCTTATGCATGACACTTACTACACGCACTCTGGTGGGTAAGCTATTACAGTTCCTATTCATCGCGATCCCCGTACTTGGCCCCCTAGCGTACCTTTTACACTACCAAGTGGTCGGCGGCGCAATGAATAAAGACAGCTTTATCGCGGTCTTCCAAACAACCTCATCAGAAGCAAAAGAATACTTAGCAAGCTTTACCTCTGTGGTGTCATTAGCAGTATTAATATTGACGGTGGGCTTACTATTTTGGATTTTGAAACAAAACAATAAAAATATCGTTAAACCATTACCCATTAAAACAGCCTCAACTTATATATTGATAGCCGTTGCGATGGTCTGTCTCGCACCACTCGAACGAGGCTTATTCACATACCCTATTGATGTGTATATTAGTTATCAAAAGGAAATGGCGACAACAAAAGAACGAATGGCTTTATTCAGCCAGCGTAAGGTTGAAAAAAATTATCAAGCATCTAAGAGTGAGTCGGGTGAGGTATATGTGGTTATCGTTGGTGAATCTCTGAACAAACATCACATGAGCATCTATGGTTACGAACTTAACACAACCCCAGAGCTACAAAAGTTAAAAGACGAGGGAGATTTGTACGTCGTAGAGAACTCATTTTCCAATTACCCTGGAACAATGTCGGCACTATCTCATGCATTGACGGGAGCAAATCAAAAGAACAATAAAAGCTATACAGATGCAGTAGGCATTGTTGAATTGCTAAATAACGCAAACTTCGAAACCCATTGGTTAGGTAACCAACCTCTTTCCAATAGCTACGACATGATACTAGGTTTGATAGCCAAAGAGGCGCATGATGTTCAACTGACATTTGATATCAAATTCCATAGCATGTCACACAAAGATCACGAGCCTGATGGCGTTCTGCTTCCAATATACGAACGAGCGCTTAATGAACTAAATCGAAATAAGAACCAGATCATATTTGTTCATTTAATGGGAAATCATACCGACTACTGCGAACGTTATACCCCTGACTTTCACCATTATGAAATAGATGAATTAGATGCCCTATATTCCTATATATTTAAAGGAGGTGTCGGTCACTCTAAAGAATGCTATGACAACAGCATCCTTTACAATGATTTCATAGTAAGTAGCCTAATCAAAGGATTAAAAGACACACTTGGCGAACAAGGCGTTGGCGGTTTACTGTATTTTGCTGACCATTCTGAAGATATTAAAAGAGGAGTTGGCCATTCAAGTGCAAACTTCTCATTTGATATGGTTGAATCGCCGACGCTTATTTGGCTATCCGACAGCTACAAAGCGAATAATATTGATAAGACAACAGCGCTAAAGGACAATATCAATAGTTTTTATCCGAATGATTTCATTTTCGATACTGTAATTGGAATGACTTCTACAGAAGTAAGTGGAGATACGTATTGTTCAAGTTGTGATCTATTCAGCAACCAATACACCCTTCCCCTTGAGGAAGCTAGAACAATGCATGGGAAACTTGCATACAAGCCAGTGCAAAATTTCACATCTAAAACTGCATCTACTATCGATAAAGAAACGATTAAAAAGGCTACCATTTTGTTTCCTAACTAATAATTTTAAACGCACACAAGGAAAGTAAGATGAAGTATATTTATAAAAAAATATCTTACGCTCTGGCACTTACTTGCATAGCAACGGTTAGCAACGCAGAAGTCTGCCAACACGAAATGCCGGCTACCGAAGCCTATAAAGAGGCCGTATTTTTTTACCCATGTGAGCTATCGGCGCCAACACCTGCAACCACCCTTACTGCAGGCTACAACAATACTTATCGGAATCTTCAATGGATGGCCGAAGCAATGGCCGACGCAGGTTACGTTGTACTCGCAATGTCCCCAATTGATATCTACGGCGACGTACCGCAATGGACAGCGGCTCATCTTGGCGGACAAAAAACACTCATCGCAGAGAACAACCGAATCGACAGCCCATTAAAAGGCAAAATCGATATCGAACGCCGCGGCATCGCTGGCTTCTCCATGGGCGGTGGCGGGACCCTACTCGCCGGTAGTGAACTGCAAAATGACGTGAAAGCATTAGCGGCCTTTGCACCATTTTTGAAAGCGGAAGATCGCTTAAAAGTAAACGTTGCAGCACCCACCATGATTATTGCTGGAGATCGAGACTTACTCGTAACCAACGAGTCTATTGAGGAGATCTACGGCCGAGTGTCCAGCGCTGGAGTTGATAATGCGCTGGCTGTTTATCGCAATGGTCGTCATCAACAATGGTATCGGGCAGAAATCACCACCAATCGTGAAAGCTATAAAGCCATGGCAATTGCTTGGTTTGATCTGTATTTAAAGGGTGATAAGTCAGCGGCCAAATCTCTCGAGACCATACGAGAAGACGTTGGCAAAAATGAGGAATTATTGAGTCGCTACGAATTGAATATTCAGCAATAACGAGTAAGTCCGGTAGAAATAGAAGTGCTGTCACAATGGCAGCACTTCGCGCTTTAGTCAGCGTTTATATTGCGGATGCGTGAATGAAGAACCCGCTGTTTCAGGAGTTGAAGCACGTTCCACTTTGCCAAATAGCCAATGCGAAAATACGGGGGAAATGCGATTCATAACGTACATTACCCAAGCTTCCGGAGTGACCGGTAATATACCTTTATTCTTTTTCACGGCCTTAACAATCGCCGCAGCAACTTTATCGGGGCCATAACCGCGTTTGGCATAAATTTTATCAATTTTATTGCGAATGCCTGCTTCATCAGCCGCCCCCGCCATTCGGGTTTCATTAATAATATTGGTATGTACAACCCCCGGGCATACGGTAGTAACGCCAATACCGAATGGACGCATATCTTCACGCAACGCCTCAGTAAAACCAAATACTGCAAATTTGGATGTGTTGTATCCCAACATACCCGCAGACGCATAATAACCGGCAGCCGATGCGACATTAACGATATGCCCACCCTGCTTACGCTCTACCATTTTCGGTACAAACTGTTTGCAGCCGTGCATTACTCCCCAGAGATTGATGTTCATCACCCACTCAAGGTCTTCTTCCGATACATCCAGTAAACCACCGGCTAAGCCAACACCGGCATTATTCACCAATACGTCGACAACGCCGACTTCTGCAGATACGCGCTCAGCAAACGCTTTCATCGAATTCTTACTCGCAACATCAACAACATCAGTAAGAACCACCGCGCTACCGATAAGATCCGCAGTTTCGGCCACGGCTTCGGGTTTGATATCACATAGCACGAGCTTAGCCCCTTCCTTTGCAAAGGCTTTGGCGGTTTCACGACCAATACCACTGCCTGCGCCGGTTACGAGAACAATTTTGCCAATGAGATTCATAGAAATACCTTAAAGCTAATTTTTTGTTATTCACTGAGAACCATTTAAGCAGGTTTGCACGTTGGGCCAAGGTTCATAACCGCCAGTGTCGGTGGGTGGCCGGATCTGTAACTGATATAATGTCGCCTTACTCAAATTCAGTGCGCACATCATGCTCCATTATCAACTTATTATTCGACTGCAGCATACGGATCGCCGTGGTAACCCGTTAAATTACCCAACCGATCTGCAAATTCTCGAATGGAAAAATGACAAATTTTCAATTTCTGCATCCATTGAACGCATCCGCACGAATAACGATATTTCAGTAAAAGAAACCTCCGATTTAGGCTGGAGTTTAGGCGATTTGCTGTTTTATAGAGACAAAGCTGGAATGATTTGCTGGCGAGAGCAAGATGAGAAAGGCGAGGTTCAATTCATTCAACACAATGTTCTGGAAACGCCGTTCCAACATACTTATACAAGACGTTTCCGCAGCGAAACCGACGAACACATACTTTGGTGCTATCAGGCTCAACACATTGATTTGCACCTCGCGGCAAATATCCAAGACAAATAAGCCTACTGACACGAAGCAACGTAAGATAGATAATCTGGTTAGCTAATAACAATTTCACAAGGAACGCACATGGAAGGCCAAAACAAACAGCCACTCAACAATCCTGCCCCGCGCGAACATTCGCAATTCGCTCTATTGGGCTCTCGTCGTTTTGCCCCCTTCTTCTGGACCCAGTTTTTGGGCGCATTTAACGACAACGTGTTTAAAAATTCGTTGATGGCCATGGTGACCTTCGGCTTATTAAGCTCGGGACTTGATCTTAACTTGATGAATAATCTTGGTGCCCTCCTCTTTATTTTGCCCTTCTTTTTGTTCTCTGCGCTGGCAGGACAATTGGCTGACAAGTATGAGAAGTCTCATTTAATTCGCTACGTCAAATTGCTTGAAATCGTCATTATGATACTTGGCAGTGCTTGTTTCTTAATGGGTTACACATGGGGCTTAATGCTGTTGCTATTTTTAATGGGCACACAGTCGGCCTTCTTTGGCCCAGCGAAATACAGCATTATTCCTCAGCACTTGCGTTCCGATGAATTAGTGGGCGGCAATGCCTTGGTAGAAATGGGTACTTTCCTTGCGATTCTTCTCGGCACGATTACAGCAGGCCTGTTCGCTATCAGCGACCAAGGTCCAGAGATTATTGGCGCCATTATTATCGCTATCGCCTTACTGGGGTATATCACTAGCCGTAAGATACCTAGTGCGCCGTCGTTAGGTAATGATATTAAAATCAACTTCAATCCTTTTACCGAAACGTGGCGGACGGTTGCTTTTAGTCGCACTAATAAACCCGTCTTTTTAGCCATTATGGCAATCTCTTGGTTTTGGTTTTTAGGTGCGGCCTACCTAACGCAACTCTATGGATTTACGCGTTTAAACCTTGGCGGTGATCAAAGTGTAGTGACCGTTCTTCTCGCCACCTTCTCTATCGGTATCGCCCTAGGCTCTCTACTTTGTGAGCGTTTATCCGGGCATAAAGTTGAACTGGGCTTAGTACCGTTTGGCTCTATCGGATTAACTATTTTCGGCTTGGATTTATATTTCCATCCACTTATCGCGGCCGGAACCGAGCTTATTAACGCTCAGACATTTATTAGCCAAGCTGGTGCTTGGCGCGTTATCGCAGACTTTGCTTTGATCGGTATTTTTGGCGGTTTTTACATCGTGCCACTATACGCCATGGTGCAAGAGCGTTCGGAAGAAGCACATCGTTCGCGGACAATCGCCGCTATCAATATTATGAACGCTCTATTTATGGTGCTTTCAGCAGCAACCGCCTTTGTACTGTTAGGTGTATTTGATTGGAGCATTCCGGAGTTCTTTGGCTTGCTGGCGGTACTGAATGCTCTGGTTGTTATCTACATATATACCGTGATTCCAGAATTCGCGATGCGCTTTTTAATCTGGATGATCACCCATACCATTTACCGTGTTACTCATACCGACTTGCATAAAATTCCGCAAGAAGGCCCATGCGTACTCGTGTGTAATCATGTCTCGTTTATGGATGCCTTAATTATCGGCGGGGCTTGTCGTCGCCCAGTTCGCTTTGTAATGTTTAAGCCCATTTTTAACATACCCGTTCTCAACTTTATTTTCCGTACCGGCAAAGCCATACCAATAGACTCCAAGAAAGCCGACCCAGAAGCGTATGAAATGGCGTTCCAACGCATATCTGAAGAATTACGTGATGGCCAAGTGGTGTGTATATTTCCAGAAGGAAAGCTGACAACCACCGGAGAAATGGACACTTTCCGTAATGGTGTAAGCAAAATTTTGGAAAGTGATGCCGTGCCCGTTATACCTATGGCATTACGTGGTTTATGGGGTAGCTTTTTCAGCCATAAAGGTAGCCCTGCCCTCACCCGCATGCCGCGTCGCTTTTGGTCACGAGTAGAGCTGATTGCAGGCGACCAAGTTCAGCCCATGGATGCGTCACCGGAATATTTACAAGAACGTGTACTATCCTTGCGCGGTGACATCAGATAGCTCATTAGGGTATCGAACGGAACTCGCCATCGCTCCTATTGATACCTAATGATCACCGAAACTCTGTGATTCATCGTCATATATGGCCAATTATGTACCCCGATGGGACTACTTTAGAAAAAGTCGAAAAAAGCGAATGACGTCACACTTGAGATCCGTATTCTGGCCCTACTAATTATAAAAATAGCAGGGTCAGGTATGAAATATTTAACCGCTTTCCGTATTGCACCGATTGCATGTGCAGCGTTTCTTCAAGGTTGTTTTGGTGGCAGCACTCCAACTGAACCCACTGATCCAACCGCACAAGATCTTACCAACCCAGGTACCTACGAAGTATGCTCATACGAAAATGGCATAGCCTCTGATACCTATGCTTCTGCGCGTATTACTTACCCTTGCGATCTGAATGATGGCCCGTACCCTGCCACTACGTTAACTGGCGGCTTTACTAATACTAAAGAACAAATGGAATGGCTGTCTGAGCATCTGACCACTCATGGTTACGTTGTTATCACCATGACACCAACTAACACTTTAGGATTTCCACCAGTATGGGCAACAGCACAACATGGTGGTTTTGACATGTTGGCAACTGAAAATAGCCGCACTGGCAGCCCTATCAAAGGCGAAATTGATCTTGATAACCGTAACCTTATGGGCTTTTCTATGGGCGGCGGCGGCGTATTACTAGCAGCTGGAGAAATGGGGACCGGCTATAAGAGCGCTATCGCACTAGCACCTTGGTTAGGTCAATACTCACCTGCATACGAAAACATTCAAGAACCGATGCTGGTGCTAGGCAGTGAAAACGACGAACTCGCCTACTACAGTGATGTTTTCTACGCCTCTTTGCCAACCAATATCGAGCGAGGTTTGGCAATTTATACTGGTGCTAGCCACTTTGACTGGTACGGCAGCAGCAACCCAGATCAAAAAGCTAAGTTCCGCACTCTAGTAACTGCGTTCTTAGAAGTGCAGCTAAAAAATAACCAAGCCGCAGAAAGCTACTTTAATGGTGCAGAGCACGACTCTCATGTAGCGGAAAGCTGGTTCTCTATGTTCGATTATCAAGCTCAGTAATTACTGAACGATTTTTGAACCATAAAAAACCCGCATTATGCGGGTTTTTTATTGGATGATAATTCAGTCATTATTCACCGAACTGCCACCATTTTTTCTCTTTCTTTTCTTCTTTCTCTGCTTTATTTGCAGCTTCTTTTGCAGGTGCCGCTTCGTTTTTAGCGCGATCTTCTACTTCGGCACGCTTCTTTTCCATAGCTTCTATTTCTTCGCGTTTCGCCTTACGCTCTTCAAGTTCAGCCTTTTTTGCGTCCATTTCTTCGCGCTTAGCCTTACGATCTTCAAGCTCTGCACGTTTTGAATCCATTTCTTCACGCTTAGCTTTACGCTCTTCAAGTTCAGCGCGTTTTGCATCACGTTCAGCTTTTGTTTTTTCTATCTCGGCTTTCTTACCAGCTTTACCATCCAACTCAGCTTTCTTTTTCTCCATGGATTCGCGTTCTGCTTTACGAGCTTCTAGCTCAGCGCGCTTACTATCCATTTCTGCTTTCTTAGCATCCATCTCGGCCTTTTTGCCTTTCATTTCAGGATGCATTTCATCACGCTTTTGCTTAATCGCTTCGACTTGCTCTGGCGTCAATTGCTTAGAATCGTCGGCGTATACAGGCAAAGCTAATGCTGTGCCCATGATAAGAGCTAATACGGTGTGTTTCATAATTATCATTCCTATTTAAGATGAGAATAACCGCCGAGGCTAAATAGGGTTCCGGCAGTACTGGCAAACATTACCACAAAGACTATTTCAACCGTACCAACGCAGAAGAAAAGCCTAAAAACAATGGACATAAAAAAACAGGCGCCGAAGCGCCTGTTTAATTTTTCATCTACCAAGTTTGCACTTAGTTAGATAAACACCTTACCGCAGTACTGGATAATCGGTAGAAGTTCCGAAATCCCAAACGGCAGCGTCCCAATCGGCGAAGATGATTGGATCACAACTTACATCGCCTGGGGCTGTTGGGCATTGAAGTTCTGCCGTGGTTTTTCCATAACCCAAATCTCCTGCAGAAATTGTGGTCCCTGAACGCTCAGCATCCCAATAACTATTTTCTACGACCAGATTAGTATTATTCGCGTATATCCCGCGAACTAATCCATACTTTTGACCTTTACTCGAAACTTTAGTCAAGACAGACGCACTATAAACATTACGAATTAATACTTCATAAGATGCTAAACCAACCGCTCCACTAGGATATCGATCGCTAGTGACACTTCCCATAGAAAAAGAATTTTCTAAAGTGGCATTCGTGATTTGACCAATAAGTCCTCCAATATTGCCAGAATAAAGTACGGCAACTGAACCTAAATCTGTAAATGCAGCGCCGGTTGCTTGAGAATTTGAAAAGGTACCATATACACCTCCCACATTATCTCCACCATTAATCGTCATTTCTGAAGTCGTATTATCAGTACTACTATTCGAAACCGCACCTGAAATACCACCAACCGAAAACCCATTAGGGCTAGCGACAACTCCTGCTGCATAAATATCATCTAACGTTGAGACTTTCGTAAGGCCAATAACACCACCGATATAGTTAGTACCAGCAACCTCTGCATTAGCAACAATGTGTCCAATATATACATCGTTTTCAACAATATTATTTCTATCACCTTCGGTAAAACCAACTAATCCACCTACGTATGTATACCCTGAAACGTTGCTAATCACCTTCAAATAAGTCAGCTCACTATTCTCACCATCAGTTCTACCTAACATCCCACCAACATAGTATTCACCCGTCACATCACTGTAGATAGAATTAACATTCGTTATTGATACGTTATTACTACCTCCAGATAAAACACCGACAGCATCATCACCAAGAGTCGTACTATTAATAAGATTTAAATTGCTAATTACAGATCCGTTTAGATTTGCGAATAATCCAATCCAATCTTGAGATGGTCTATTAATGTACATATTACGAATTGAGTGATAATTACCGTCAAAGTTACCCGTAAATGCACCTTCAGTAATAGCCCAAGTGACAACACCTGAGGTTGTATTTCCTACAGGCTCCCATCCGTCGCCATTATTCCAGAACTCATCCCCTGCATCGGCAACGCCATTGCCGTTGGTATCGAAGTCCAGATCATTAACAAGCTCATAACCATTACAGCCAGTGGCAGGACAACCTGTGCTGTCGCCATTCAAGCTTGTACCTGCAAGGTCGTAACGCATTAAATCGAGCTGTTGTAACGTACTGATTTCGATCAAGCCATTATTATCATCATCAACGTCTATTTCATTCGAATATCCATCATTATCAGAATCACGCGCAAGAACTGGATATTCTGACGAACTACCGAAATCCCAAACGGTGGCATCCCAATCGGCAAAGATCGTTGGATCACAACTTACATCACCTGGGGCTGTTGGGCATTGAAGTTCAGCCGTGCTTTTTCCTTCACCTAAATCTTGAGAAGACACAGTAGTTCCTGTGCGCTCTGTATCCCAATAACTATTTTCTACGACCAGATTAGTATTATTCGCGTATATCCCGCGAACTAATCCATACTTTTGACCTTTACTCGAAACTTTAGTCAAGACAGACGCACTATAAACATTACGAATTAATACTTCATAAGATGCTAAACCAACCGCTCCACTAGGATATCGATCGCTAGTGACACTTCCCATAGAAAAAGAATTTTCTAAAGTGGCATTCGTGATTTGACCAATAAGTCCTCCAATATTGCCAGAATAAAGTACGGCAACTGAACCTAAATCTGTAAATGCAGCGCCGGTTGCTTGAGAATTTGAAAAGGTACCATATACACCTCCCACATTATCTCCACCATTAATCGTCATTTCTGAAGTCGTATTATCAGTACTACTATTCGAAACCGCACCTGAAATACCACCAACCGAAAACCCATTAGGGCTAGCGACAACTCCTGCTGCATAAATATCATCTAACGTTGAGACTTTCGTAAGGCCAATAACACCACCGATATAGTTAGTACCAGCAACCTCTGCATTAGCAACAATGTGTCCAATATATACATCGTTTTCAACAATATTATTTCTATCACCTTCGGTAAAACCAACTAATCCACCTACGTATGTATACCCTGAAACGTTGCTAATCACCTTCAAATAAGTCAGCTCACTATTCTCACCATCAGTTCTACCTAACATCCCACCAACATAGTATTCACCCGTCACATCACTGTAGATAGAATTAACATTCGTTATTGATACGTTATTACTACCTCCAGATAAAACACCGACAGCATCATCACCAAGAGTCGTACTATTAATAAGATTTAAATTGCTAATTACAGATCCGTTTAGATTTGCGAATAATCCAATCCAATCTTGAGATGGTCTATTAATGTACATATTACGAATTGAGTGATAATTACCGTCAAAGTTACCCGTAAA
>Ga0207878_100189_pt1 | contig 45657 bp, 40 predicted proteins | sample LinPmetageLP41_FD_184053 | JGI IMG/M metagenome (GOLD analysis project Ga0207878, IMG submission 184053) | Marine viral communities from the Pacific Ocean - LP-41 (SPAdes) | ecosystem: Environmental > Aquatic > Marine > Oceanic | place: Pacific Ocean | collected 2010-08-27 | reverse complement strand
GTTTCAGGCGAGCTTTCTTAATAACACTACACTAACTATTAAAAAAGTAAGTGGCGTCCCCAAGGGGATTCGAACCCCTGTTACCGCCGTGAAAGGGCGGTGTCCTAGGCCTCTAGACGATGGGGACGCAGAAATTGGTTTGCAAATCACTGACTTGCTATTTCTGTGTAAGATTCGCCGAGCCTGCGAGGCAAATGGCATTATCTTCTCAGAAATATTTCTGTGTCACTAGGACAACTGAATGGTTTAACTCGTTTCAGGCGAGCTTTCTTAATAACACTACACTAACTATTAAAATAGTAAGTGGCGTCCCCAAGGGGATTCGAACCCCTGTTACCGCCGTGAAAGGGCGGTGTCCTAGGCCTCTAGACGATGGGGACACATAAATGTGTCACTAGGACAATTGATAAGTTAAACTCATATCATGAGTTGCTAAGGTAATGCGTAATCCACAAGTAAAGACTCGAGCTTTAATTGTTACGCTATTCTCTTGGTAAAACCACCTCTAGCTAAAGCTAGATGGCGTCCCCAAGGGGATTCGAACCCCTGTTACCGCCGTGAAAGGGCGGTGTCCTAGGCCTCTAGACGATGGGGACGCAGAAAACTGCTACCCTAGGACATTACACTAATTTTTGGTGGAGCCATGCGGGATCGAACCGCAGACCTCTTCACTGCCAGCGAAGCGCTCTCCCAGCTGAGCTATGGCCCCAACATAATCAATACTCGCTGTGATAAACACGTCGTGTATCGCTTAGTGCGGGGCGCATTCTATGCACCACCCAAAATAAAGTCAACAGTTTTTTACCTAGCTTTATTTAAATGGTTTAATTTTCAACAAACTGGCTATCAAGCGTGCTAAAAATCACAATTTAGACAAAATCTCTCATAGGGAGCTTATAATAACACCATAATCCTAAAGCCTTTTATTAAAACCTCCCTACCCCTATTAACTTCTTAAGTTGTATTATAAATAAAAGGTATACATTTATATGCAAATTAAGTTTAAGCTAATTTTTTTTTAACTTGCAGCCAAAATTAAGATCTGTTTTATCTAGAGGGCAATTTATTGGCTGGGCGAGGCTTAAGTATTTGGGGCTTCATATATAAGTAAGAACAAATAAATTTAGTAAAACTTCTGCGCCCTACTTTAATCCCTTAATTACATTTTATGTGAGCGGCACATACCTGGCATTCATTAAGTGATGCCGCTTTTTAACAATAAACACAATTTACAATTTCTGTATTGCCTAAACAGCAAGCACAACTACAAATTTAACTTTTAAAGATAAATACTCGCAAGCTACACATAAAAATATTAGAAAACTTTAGGGCGTGTTTATTTAAAGAGTTAAATTGAAACGTGTTTAACCATTTCATATAAGAGGCGTGTACTTATTAAACCTACCAGAACCATTTGTTCTCGACTAATGCTCAAAACTATAACTTGTATAAACTATAGAGTTTTTAACAAAACACGCCTAATGCATTAAAAAATAATTGTCGCTTGTAAAGTAATACCCCATTTCACCAGTGCCTATTGCTGTTTATTTGAACGGACACTGTGAAATTGCTGGTAAAATAGACGCAACTCATATCTCGTTGTTTATAAAACCTTCATTCAGTACATTTTTATCATTCAAGTGTTGACACATTTCCAACTCTATCTATAATAGCGCCCCACAACAACGCAGCAATGTGAAGTTGTTTAGATGTGGGTGATTAGCTCAGTTGGGAGAGCATCGCCCTTACAAGGCGAGGGTCACTGGTTCAAGTCCAGTATCACCCACCACTTTTTATAAGTGTTCACATCTAATTTCTATATGAGTTGTTAGCTCAGTTTAGAAAAAGAGAGCATCACCGCTATCTACAAGTAACGGCGAGGTTCACTGGTTAAAGTCCAGTACTATTTTTAATAGTAGCGTTTAATTTATATGTGGGTGATTAGCTCAGTTGGGAGAGCATCGCCCTTACAAGGCGAGGGTCACTGGTTCAAGTCCAGTATCACCCACCACATATAAAACCTATCATTATATTAATAGTCACGTTTTAAATTGTAATATGGGTCGTTAGCTCAGTTGGGAGAGCATCGCCCTTACAAGGCGAGGGTCACTGGTTCAAGTCCAGTACGACCCACCATTCTTAGAGTGGTGCATATTACAAAAATCTAAATGAGCCGTTAGCTTAGTTAGAAAAAGAGAGCATCACCGCTATTTACAAATAACGGCGAAGTTCACTGGTTAAAGTCCAGTACTATTTATTTTAATAGTAGCGTTTAATTTTATATGTGGGTGATTAGCTCAGTTGGGAGAGCATCGCCCTTACAAGGCGAGGGTCACTGGTTCAAGTCCAGTATCACCCACCACATATAAACCTATTATTATGTTAATAGTCGTTTTTAAAATTTAATATGGGTCGTTAGCTCAGTTGGGAGAGCATCGCCCTTACAAGGCGAGGGTCACTGGTTCAAGTCCAGTACGACCCACCATTCTTAGAGTGGTGCATATTGAATATATAATTTGGGTGATTAGCTCAGTTGGGAGAGCATCGCCCTTACAAGGCGAGGGTCACTGGTTCAAGTCCAGTATCACCCACCAAATTATATTAAGCATTTAGTATATAAGTTTTAGATAAAAGTCATACCTAATTATATGTGGGTGATTAGCTCAGTTGGGAGAGCATCGCCCTTACAAGGCGAGGGTCACTGGTTCAAGTCCAGTATCACCCACCACATATAAACACTTCAGAACATCTAAATAATTCCTACTATTCATTATAAAAATCCACTCGGATAATTAACCCAATTGTAAGAAAAAGAAAGCATCGCCGCCCTTTACAAATAAATATCCTTTATTAAGTACTCTTATTTTATATCTCTTAAACTTTACTGTTTAAAATCCATCTTGATATTTACCATGCTTACTCAATTTAAAATGCTAATTTATAGCCAGCTAAATGTATGAATATAAATTAATCTTCTAATAACCTCGGCTAATAGTTAAATTCCCTTGTAAGCAGCTAAACTGTTGATTATAGTCTGTGTTAAATCTAATAACGTTTAAGCCAATGCCCACTAAGATCTATGCAAAAGCCAAAATACTGATAGTTGAAGAGCAACCATTAGCTCAAAGCTATATGAAACAGTCGTTAGAAAGGCTTGGCTTTCGGCAGCTGCGTTTTGCTGATCATGCAACTTCGGCAAAAGAACAGTGTTTGAGTGAACAATTTGATTTAATAGTGTGTTCGTTTAATTTAAGCAAACAACAAGATGGTTATCAGCTTTACGAAGAGCTACGTGTTAAACAACTAATTAAAAACTCAACGGGTTTTATTTTTATATCTGCAGAAACCAGCGGCTCACTTGTCCATAGTGTTTTAGAGCTTCAGCCCGACGACTTTTTAGTAAAACCTTTCACCGTACAAGAACTTAAAACACGTATAGAACGAATTCTTAAACGTAAACATGACTTACAAACCGTCTATACGTTTATTGACGATGGTAACGATTCTAAAGCAGTAAAGTATATAGATTCTGCGCTTGATAAAAATAATAGTTACAGCCCTATATTGCTTCGCTTAAAAGGAGATGCCCTACTTCGCTTAAAAAGAAACGAAGAAGCAAAAGACTTTTTTAAATCAGTGCTTGATATACAAAAGTTTGCTTGGGCTAAAGTCGGTTTAGTAGAAGCATTAATTGCCAATAATGAGCATATACTAGCGCAGCGTATGTTAAAAACTATGCTGGAACGCCATGAAACACGCTTAGTTGCGCTCGACTTACTGGGGCGTTTAGAAATAAAACTTAGTCAATTTGAATTAGCACAGGAATTTTTAAGTCAAGCGGTTGATATCGCCCCTCGAAATATTTCCCGTCAGAAGTCGTTAAGTAATGTATCGTTGATTAATCACGACTACGAAAAGAGCTATTTAACGCAAAAAGAAATCGCCAGTTATGCAAAACATTCAATACACGACAACCCCGACATTTACCTAAATGCGGCTCGTGCAGGTATCGACTTTGCGTTAACGACTGATCAAACAGATCAAATTCAGCGTATTTCTCGTCAAACTAATAAATATATTAACGACTTAAAACAACAATTTCCTAATAACACTAATCAAGCACAAATTGATGTATTAAATGCTCGCCTACATTATTTAAAAGATGAACATCAAAAAGCTAAAAAACTAATAGAGCAACTTGATGAAGACGACTCACATATTCGCTCTGTAGATGGAGCTCTTGATAAAGCAAAAGCATTTCATGAGCTTGGTTTTCACCAAAAAGCACAAACTTTATTTACTCAAATTATTAGCCATTGCGAGCGCCACCCAACAGTAAGCGACACTACTTATCTGCGTTATATTCAACAACAGCAAAGTGAACGTAGAGATATTAAAATGGGCCCGAAAGAACTTAACAACCATGCGGTTAGTCAGTTCAACAAAGGTCAGTTAAATATGGCGTTAGAAGCGTTTACACAAGCATTTAGAGTTATGCCACGTAACCCTAGCATTGCGCTTAATTTATTACAGTGCTTGTTTGATTCAACCAAACAAAAAGGCGGCACTTTTAACATGTCTATCGCCAAAAAATGCTACGCCCTTTTGAGTAAATCATCACTACCTACAGATCAGGCGCAAAGATTAGACAAAATCTTACTTATGGCCAAAGAAATGAAGCTCGATATTCAAAATCCAGACAAATAGGATTTTATAGCTTTTTCATTGCTGCAGCGTTTACGCAATAACGTAAACCAGTAGGCTGAGGCCCATCAGGAAATATGTGCCCTAAGTGCGCATCACACACATTACAAACCACTTCTACGCGCTGCATACCGTGGCTTGAATCACTCACGTACCCTATTGCCTCAATAGCGGCTGGTTGGGTAAACGAAGGCCAACCTGTACCGCTATCAAACTTTTCATCCGCGTCAAATAATAAGTTCTCACAACATACGCATGCATATTTGCTTGGCTCTAATAATGTGCAACTTTGAGAGCTATGTGGACGTTCAGTGCCTTTTTTACGAGTAACATAGTATTGGTCTTCACTAAGGAGCTCTCGCCATTGCTCGTCGCTTTTCACAACCTTTTTAGGGGGAGTTGGATTGCCATTGTTAGCAAAATTAATAACATCGTTCCATTTCAACATAACATCCTCATAAATAATTAAATAGCATTAGGGTGTTAGCCTAATTAAGGTAGAGGTAAACTAAAGTAAATCAAAGCGTTTTAAATACACTATCACCCGCTTTGATTTATCCAAAATGTATTGTTTGCTTCTCAGATTCTGTGAGTATACGTTTAACAAATGCATCTAGCTCAGTACTTTGCGCCGGTAGGCTCACACTTAACTGACGATCATTACTGCTGTGTATTATTAGCTCATCACTTTTACTTTCAACACGTTCAATATTACTAATAACCAACCAATGCGGGCCGTGCTTTTTATCAAAAAAGCCTGTTAGGCTAAACAACATAAGATGCTGTGCGTCGCGTTGAATAAAATTATCTAATCGATTTCTCGCTTTAAATAACGCCGTTAACCTATAAAAACTAGAACAAAGTACAAAAAGCCACACACCAAATAAAAACTTAAACCACATGTACTCACTAAGATTAGTGCTTAACGCAAGCACTAAAAGCACCAAAGCGATAACCGACACCACCATCGCTATTTTTTTATTTACAGCGTCCATTTCAATCCTTTGTAATTAATTTTTTTTCTTCAGCTGCTTTTTCTGTGGGCTCAGGCCAATCGTTAAAAAACACGGTTAAATAACGACTCTTAGCCAAATACCACAGTACCCACAAAACAATAACCATTTGTACCGCTAAAAATAGCGAAAACCGATAATGGCTATGAGCCACCTGTATACTGAGCCACGCTAAATCAATCACAGCGCACAAAATAAGTGGCCAGCGCATATGGCGCCATACTTTTGCTAATTTTTCACTCGCGCTGTGTGAATCTCTTGGCCGGCGTAAACAAAACAATACCGTAGGTACAATCGCAATGGCACCAATAGTAATAGCAATAAAAAAATCATTTTTGGTTTTAAAGAATAACGACATTAAATCAAGTTCTGGTCTGCGGCTAAGGGCCGCTATCACCCAAATAAAATATGAGCGCAGTAATACCAGCACACTTAAATGAAATGCAATGGGCGTACGGTAACTCCCGTATTTGTCCCAGTACTCTGGCCCATATCGGCTCATTATTTTTTATCCTAACCGTTATATTTTTCAAACAAGGCAATTAAATCTTCTTCGCTAAGTATTTCAATACCTAAATCCTGTGCTTTGGTAAGTTTTGAGCCTGCTTTTTCACCTGCCACTAAGGCATCTGTTTTAGCCGACACACTGCCGGCCACTTTTGCACCTAGTTGCTGTAAACGGGCTTTTGCGTCATTTCGATTTAATGTATTTAATGTCCCCGTAAGTACATACGTTAAATCAGCCAAAGGTTGCTCATCTTTTGATGGTGCACTAAGCGCAGGCCAATTAATACCTTGCTCTATCAACGCATTAACTACATCAACATTATGTTGCTCATCAAAAAAGCCACGAACATGAGTTGCTACAATAGCGCCTACATCACTTACTTGCGTTAAACTATCTATGCTGGCATTTGTTACATTTTCAAGGGTTAAAAAGTGATTAGCTAAGTTTTGTGCAGTTGCTTCACCTACTTCTCTAATGCCTAAAGAGTATAAAAATTTAGCAAGCGTAGTGGCTTTTGCATCCTCAAGCGCACCGACTAAATTTTTAGCCGATTTAGGACCCATACGTTCAAGCGATTCAAAATGGCCTTGTTTCAAAATAAACAAATCTGCGGGCGTTTTAACCAGCTCTCTATCGACCAATTGATCAACTATTTTATCGCCTAAGCCGTCAACATCTAGCGCTTTGCGTGAGGCAAAGTGCTTAATAGCCTGCTTGCGCTGTGCCGGGCATACAAGGCCTCCAGTACAACGGGCTACAGCTTCACCTTCCACTTTTTCTACGTGGGAGTCACAAATTGGGCACGTTTTAGGAAACTCAATATCGCGAGCATCGTCAGGGCGGCGCTCAAGCACTACTTGTGTAATTTGTGGAATTACATCGCCAGCACGGCGAATAATAACGGTATCCCCAACTTTTACACCCAAACGGGCAATTTCATCACCATTATGAAGCGTGGCATTTGAGACCGTAACACCGCCAACAAATACGGGCTCTAAACGGGCAACCGGTGTTATTGCACCGGTACGACCAACCTGAAACTCTACATCGAGTAATTGAGTAACCTCTTCTTGCGCCGGAAATTTATACGCAATAGCCCAGCGCGGAGCACGTGCTACAAACCCTAAACGCTCTTGTAAGGCTTTTTCGTTTATTTTAATTACTACGCCATCAATTTCATATTTAAGCTCGCCACGGCGCGTTAAAATATCGCTATAATATTCAAGTGCAGCTTGAGTGCCTTCTACCAATTTAGTTTCTGGGCAAAGTGGTAATCCCCAATCGGTTAATTTAGCCAATTGCTGGTAATGATCCTCAGGGATGCTGCCATCGGCAACCAAACCTGTACTATAAGCATAAAACATCAACGGGCGTTTAGCGGTAATTTTTGAATCAAGCTGGCGCAAACTTCCAGCTGCGGCATTACGTGGATTTACAAACACTTTATCGCCGCGTTTTTGCGCTTCAGTATTTAATTTATCAAAGCCAGCACTATCCATAAATACTTCGCCGCGCACTTCAAGCTCTGCAGGATAATCGCCACGCAGCTTTAGTGGTACATTACGAATTGTTTTTACATTTTGGGTAATGTTTTCACCTGTAAATCCATCCCCTCGCGTTGCTGCTTGCACTAATACACCATCACGGTAAATAATAGAGACTGCTAGGCCATCTAGTTTTGGTTCACAGCAAAAAGTAAGCTCGCCTGTACTCATTAAACGCTCTTTTATACGGCGATTAAACGCACTGAACTCTTCTTCGCTAAAAGCATTATCGAGCGATAACATAGGCACTTGGTGAGCAACTTGTTCAAATTTACTCAAAGCTGCCCCGCCCACTTTTTGAGTTGGCGAATCGGGTGTTAAAAATTCTGGGTGCTGGGTTTCAAGTGCACTGAGTTCGCGTAATAGCCTATCGTATTCAGCATCTGGGATGCTTGGGGTATCAAGCACATAATAATTGTAGTTGTGCTGCTCTAAAGTACTACGAAGATGATTAACTTGCTTACTAATGCTGCTAGACATTTAAACCTCAAAAAACATAAAAAAAGCCACTTTTAGTTAAGTGGCTTAATAAAAAATAATGTATGCGTATTAATTACGCAGAAAATGCACGAACCTGCTCAACATATTGACGAACTCGGTCAACACTCATTTCTTCACGCTCGGCATCTAAAATTTGTGCGCCAAACTCATCAGCAATTTTTTTAGCCGCGCTGTGCAACATATTAAACGCTGCAAGCCCATCGCCTTCGCAAGGCAAAGTCATAAATAAGCTCACACCCGCTGTGCTAAATTGTTCCATATTGTCTATATCAAACGTGCCTGGGTTGTACATATTTACCAGTCTGAATAACACTGGTCCTTGGCCTGCTGGGTCAATATGACGATTAAAAAAACCTTCTTCTGAATACTTAAAGCCTAAAGTGTTCACTGCTGGCAATAATTTACTGCCCTGCATAGTTAACCCTTCTGGCATTTGTATATGCACAATTACAAAGTCAGACATCTCAACTGGCGCAGTTTCTTCGCTTTGTGGCTGGGCTTCTGGCTCTTGCACAATTTCCAAATCATCTTCAATTGGAATTTCTGGAACACTTGTATCCATTTGTGGCTCGTTAGCATCAAAATTAAGCTCACCAAATTGCGGCTCATCGCGCTGGGTAACTTCTGGCTCTTTTGGCTGTGCGGCCGGTGTATGAGATGGAGTCTCTTGCATTGGTTCTACCCGCTCGCTAGCAGGTACTTCTGGGCTGTCTTTTTTTCTAACTGACCATAAACCATGTACTAATAAGCCACCTATGACAAATACACTGATCACGATTAAAACCCATCTTAGTTCTTCGGCCATCCCCTCACCTTTTATTATTTGATATGCCTAAACCTGTGCATTAGTAAAATACTAATACGCTTAAATTAAAATATTATGTGTGTGCAAGTTGCACTGCTTGTTCTATATCAACTGCTACCATTCGTGAAACGCCTGGCTCTGCCATAGTAACGCCAGTTAATCGCCCTGCCATTTCCATCGCAATTTTATTATGACTAATATAAATAAACTGCACTGATTGTGACATTTCTTCAACCAAACGGCAAAAACGAACCACATTGGCATCATCAAGCGGTGCATCTACCTCGTCCAGCATACAGAATGGAGCTGGATTGAGCCTGAATATAGAAAACACTAATGATAATGCGGTCAGCGCTTTTTCTCCACCACTTAACAAATGAATTGTTGAATTTTTCTTGCCGGGTGGTCGTGCCATTATACTAACACCACTTTCGAGTAAATCGTCACTGGTTAACTCTAAATATGCACTCCCACCACCAAATACTTTTGGAAATAGCTCTGCAAAGTCTTCGTTAACTTGATCAAAGGTCGCTTTAAAGCGTGTTTTTGTCTCAATATCTATTTTACGAATGGCACCTTCGAGAGTATTTAGCGCTTTGGTTAAATCATCTAATTGGTTATCTAGGTATTCACTACGCTGCTTTGCAAGGTCAAACTCTTCTATTGCAGCTAAATTTACGGCGCCTAATTTTTCAAGCTGATTAGTTATTCCCGTTAACTGGTTTTGCGCGGCACTTAAACTTAAAGAGTCAGGTAATGCTTCGAGTATGTGCTTTAAGTTTTGTTTTAGCTCATCTAATGGCTCAAGCGCGGCTTGTGCTTTGATAAGTAAGCTTTGTTCTTCAATGGTGAGTTTTTGATGCTGCTCTTGTAAACCCACCAGCTCACCTTGTGAACTCTTAAGGCTCGCTTGCTTTGTATTTAAGCTTTCTTTAGCTTGAGCAAGTTTACTTTGAAGCGATATTAGCACCTGCTCACCTTGCTTGTGTTGCTCAAGCAAGCTTGTAATTTTATCTGTGAGTTCTTGCTCTGGAATGAGGAGCTCTTCTATTTCCTCAAGTAACTCTTTAGCACCTTCACTTGCACTTTTATGCTCTTGCTTTGCATGGTTAAGTTTAGTTTGGCTTAGTTGCCATTCACTTTGTATTTTTTGTTCGTATAAACTACTTTGATGCGCTTGCGTTTTATATTGCTCAAGCGTGGTTACAGCTTGGCTATACTGCGACTCACTTTGTATTCGAGCATTATTTGCATTTGCTAAATCATCAGTTAAATTAAGCTGCTGCTGTTTCATTACTTCAAGCACTTGCACTTGTTCATCGCACGTTTTTAATAACTGTGTGTGCTCAGTTGTTAATGTCAGCTTTTGCTGTTCAAGTTTTTCTAATTGTTGTAAGTGCTGAGCAACCTGCTCTTTAAGCATGTCGCTACGCGTTGTGGCTATGGCAATATTTTGTGCAAGTTGATGTATAGCCTCTTTAAGCTCGTTTAATTCATTACTTTGCTGTGTTTGCTGGGCTTTGTAATCGTCAAACTGCTGTTGTATGTTTTGCAGCGCTTGTTGTGAGGCATGTAATTGTATTGTTTTTTCTTTTAGCTGTTTATGCTTTAAAAGCTGAGAGTTATCGGCGTTTTTATCGGCACTAACATGCCAATTTCGAGCATGAAGCGCACCTGTTCTATCCATCACCGCAATATAAAAATCATCTTTTAGCAGTGTTAAATCTGCGACTTCGCTATAAGCAATGCGTGTGAGTAAATCAGGGTAAACGCCCTTATTAACAAATGCAGCTAAGCTGTTTTTTGGCGCAGCTTTATTACTTTGCCAAACACTGTTATTACTTTGCTGTTTAGTTACATGTAAATGCTCAAGTGATTGCAAGGCTTGTTCAATTACGTGCTCAAACCCTTCTTTAACTACTAATTGTTTAAATAAATTTTGGCTCTGAGCATTTTTATCTTCAAGTCCAAGGCTACTCGTCAAACCAGCTATACTGGCTTTTAGCTCGTTAAGGTGCTGTAAGTTATCTTCAAGCTGCTTTTGTGCTTGCTCAACTAAATTATTCTGCTCTGCAAGTTCAGCACTGCAATGCGACTGCGTAGTTTGCTTACTGGCAAGTTCTTGAGTGAGGGCTTGGCGCCTTTGTGTTTGCTCAACTAGCTGCTGCTCTATATCGCTACTTTTAAGTTCATTAATTTGCTGTTGTACTTGGCTTAGCTGATTACTTACATGCTCACGTGCTTGAACGCTTTGATTAATCGTACTTTGCTGCAATTGCGCTTTGCTATTATGTTCAAGCTGCTGCTCATTTAAAGCTTGCCAAACACGCGTAGTTTGCAGCTTTTCATCAGCTAATAACTCTAATGTTTGAGTCAACTCATCAACTTGCTCGGTGCACATTAAGCTTTGCTCTGTGGCGTCTTGCAAGGTAATTTCGAGTTGTTCACATACACTTTGCTGCTGTAATTTGAGTTCTAAGCTTTGCGATTGACGTAGCTCTAACTTTACACGATTTTGTTTAAGCGTTTGTGTTTGTTGTTTAATATTTATTTGTTGCTGCTCAGCACGAGTCAACTCAGTGTGAGTAACGTGTTGCTGATGCTGCGCGTCGCTTAATTTATCTTGTTGTGCTTGAACTTGCCCCTCTAGGCTTGCAAGTACGTCATCGTGCCCTGAGTGCGCCGTTTTAAAAAACGTTATTTGCTCATTCAGCTTTTTAATTTGTATGCTTTTTTCGAGCTGTTGTTGATGCAGCTTTTGCCATTTTAAAACAGCAATTTGACCTTTTAAAGTGCGCTCTTGCGCCTTGAGCTCTCGGTATTTTTTAGCATCAACTGATTGCACAGCAAGTTTATCAAGCTGAGTTTGCAGCTCTTTGCGCACATCAAGTAATCGCTCTAGGTTTTCGCGGGTACTTTTAATACGTGTTTGGGTTTCGCGGCGGCGCTCTTTGTATTTAGACACACCGGCGGCTTCTTCTAAAAATACCCGCAGCTCTTGCGGTTTACTTTCTATTAAGCGCGAGATCATCCCTTGCTCAATAATCGCGTAGCTACGCGGCCCAAGCCCTGTGCCTAAAAATATATCGGTAATATCGCGCTTACGACATTTGCTACCGTTTAAAAAATACAGCGATTGCCCGTCACGAGTTACTAAGCGTTTAATTGCAATTTGATTACGATCGGCAAAAGTATTGGGTGTATCACCTTGGGTATTATCAAAAATCAGCTCTACAGAGGCTTGCGAGATAGGTTTACGATTAGTTGAGCCATTAAAAATAACATCGGTCATGGCATCGCCACGTAAGTTTTTAGCAGAGCTTTCACCAAGCACCCATCGCACTGCATCAATAACGTTAGATTTGCCGCAGCCATTAGGGCCAACAACACACGTCATTTGATCAGGGAATGGAATTTTAGTGGGCTCTACAAACGATTTAAAGCCCGCTAATTTGATAGTGCTTAAGCGCATCTTATTGTTATTACCGATTATTATTGTTATTAATTACAAACAATTTAACTCATAAACAGTTAAAAAGTTAAGCTTGGCGTTTAAAGTTATCTAAAATAATACCGGTGGCCATTGCCACATTAAGTGACTCTGCACCGCCAAAAGCAGGTATGGTTATTTTGTCGCTCACTAATTTTGCACACTGCTCGCGTATTCCATGCGATTCACTGCCCATAAGCAAAACACCCTCACCACTGAATTGTGTCTTATGCACACTTTTCCCATCTAAAAACGCGCCATATATTGGCAAGTTTAAAGTTTGTAAATATTCAGGTAATTCAACTTGGCTTACAGATACTCTTACAAACGAGCCCATAGTGGCACTAATCGTTTTAGGGTTGTAAGCATCGGCGCTGTCGGTACTCGTTACAATATGTTTAATCCCATACCAATCAGCAACTCTAATAATAGTGCCTAAATTGCCCGGATCTGATACGCCATCAAGAGCAAGAATTAACCCATTATTTTTTGGAAGCTCTGCATTTGGCATATTAACAATAGCAATTGCGGCATTGTTACTTACCAGCGTACTTGCTTTGGTGAGTTGCTCTTCTTGAGCTTCAATTAATTGTGTGTGAGGATATTGGCTTTGATGAGCATTTATAAACGCCTGCGTAGCAAATATATCAACCGCTTTTAATGGGCTGTTTAACAACTCAAGTACGTTTTTTTCACCTTGTACAAGGTATTGATTATATTGCTTTCGGTACTTTTTTTGGCCAAGTTGGCGAATAAGTTTGAGTTGGTTTTTTGAAATCATAACAGCCCCATAAATTTATCCCCGAAGTATAACAGATTTAACAAACACATCTGAACTTCAAAAACGTGAAAACGCTGATTAAGCCTCCGCTATTTTTTTAGCGCTTCGCTCAAAGGTAAGGTTAATACGCATAAACATGCCTTTTATTGCCTCTACTTGGCTTGTTTCGCCTGCGACATCTACTAGTTCTGCGTATAAAGCGTCTGATATATTTTTAAATTCATTATTACTGCGACCCTTAGTCGCGAGTAAAAAAGCATCTGCAAGGGCTTGTTGCCAGCTAATAAGTTGCTTTAAATCTTTGCCCGCAAGGTTTGTACAAATAGACTGCAAGCGAATAGATGCATGCCCAACATTTAAAGCGGTTAATGCTAAATCGGTGATCGCCCGTGTATGCGAGCCTTGATCATAGTTGGTTAAACGTAATAAGCGGTCAGACATTCTGCGGTTATACCAAATGGCAGGCGTACGCTGCTGGTGTATTTGTAGTAGGTCGTGATGTGTTGTTTTAAATACTCTATGCACAAGCAAACGCACGCTAGGCCCAGTAATTAAGTGAAACACCCAAAATAAAATACTCACACCCGCAAAAATAGCCATTGCTGCACTTAAAGTATAATCGATAGAAAACGCTAAACTCATGTCGGTACTTGGGCGTACTAAAATAGAAAACGGAATACAAAACCCTAATCCATAAGGCAGTGTTGCTCTATCAGCAAGTAACAATAAACCTAAAAAGTAAGGCCCCGCCAGTACCAAAATTAAAATCTCTAGCTGCCCGCCACTTTGTGAAAGTAAATTAAGCGCATAAAAAACAGTGACGAACGAGGCAACAGCAATACCTATTAATAAGCGCTTTAAAACTACCTTTAACATGGCAAGAGGTATACGCGCTAACATGATTGAAAAAATGACTGGTAAAATCATAATCATTAATGCAGCCGATGAGCCCGTACTTACCCAAACAAATGCACCAATAATAAATACTAAGCTAGTTCTAAGTCCTACAAACATTCCCGCTAAAGGATCTCGATAGGTCAGCATGCTAGGGGCATTTAATAGGCTTTGGTCTCGCTCTTCTAGTGCTTTATATGCTTTGAGTAATATGGTTAACTCAGAGGCAATTTCTAGGGCTAGCGACAACATATGCGATTCAAATGGGGAGTCGGTTTGATTATTAGCTTTTAAAGCCGATAGGTTTTTTCGGTAAATTTTTATTTCTTCTGCACAATATTCAAAGCTATCAGATTGCGCAATACGGCATAAAACATCACTCAAATTTTGCATGAGCTTCGTTAAATCTGGTGTTATTAGCTCTGTGTGACTTCGCTGTAAGCGACCAAAAATTTGAATTAGCGCAAGTAAAGAGAGTACTTTTTGAGAAACTTGGTTTGCAGCACGAGCGCGCCCGGGTCCTTTGGGGCCTTCGTACCTTACCGCGCTTGAATCCTCATTTATAGCGCCAAGAGTTGCCATTATTGTATCTATTTTTTGATGACGTTTTTCGTGTGTGCCTTTTTCATCTATTTCGGTCATTAAGTAATTTAATGTTTGGTTAATAACAGCGCGTGCTTGTACCTGCAAAGTCTCTTTTACCTTAACAGGCCAAAATAAATGACTCACAAGCCCCGCGCAAATAGAGCCAACAACTATTTCGCTCATGCGTGATTGTGCGATATCAAATACTGCGTGGCTGCTTACAGTGGTGGGATTTGCCATTACCAAAAGGACAATGATTTCAGCTGTTACCGCCGCCATAGCAAAAGCATAAACAAAATTAGCTTGGCGAACCATTGCCGAAAGTGCTGAGTTTAACCCTAGCCATAATGCTAAAGTACTCAAAGCAAGGTATGGATAAGGCATAAGTTGTGTAAGCAAAAATATGCCAAATAAGCCACCTACAACAGTGCCTATAATTTGGCAAATTGCTTTTTCTATGACTAAACCGCTTTCTGGGCGTAGCTGTAAAAATATGGCTGAAACTAACGCCCAATAAGGCCTATCGAGGTTAAGGTACATAGCAACACTTAACGACATTGCCATAGCAATAACGCCTTTTGTTGCAAAAGTAATGGCCTGCTTATTAGGAAAAAACAAATTCCTCAATACATCACCCAAGGTGTTCTCCTTAATGCGTATTGAGGTGAATTGTGGCGGTCATTCCAGCGCTAAGACGAACCTTTTCAGGTATCGAGTCTAATTTAATATCAACCGGAATACGCTGCGATAAACGCACCCAATTAAATGTTTGCTGCACCACAGGTAATAACTGCGTATTACTTTGTGTGTTCGTATTAGCGATAGCTTTACCCACACTAATTACGTGACCAGTTAGAGCATCACCGCCACTTAACAGTGATATTTTAGCTTTTTGATTATCGTGTATTAAAGGGATTTTAGTTTCTTCAAAATAGCCTGTAACGTAAAACGAGTCCGACTTAACAATTGCAAAGACTGATGAGCCTTGTGCTACGTAATTACCTTGGCGTAAGTTTAAATTAATAATTTGCCCACTCACCGGTGCATACGCTTTTGTCCTATCAAAATTTAACTGTGCTATTGCTTGCTCAGTTTTTGCAAGCTCGTAATTAGCTTTGGCTATTTTTGAATTAATGCGTGTAGACTCAAGGCCTTCTTCGCTAATGGCTTGTTGGGTATTTAAGCCTTTTCTACGTTGTAATTTATGCTTTGCCAATTCCCATGTGTATAGGGCATTTTCGGTATTTGCTTTACTTTTATCAAGCGCGGCTTGATAACGTTTATTATCAACACTAAAAAGTAAGTCACCTTTTTTAATGGTTTGCCCATCTTTAATATTTAACTCAGTCACCCACCCAGATACATCGGGCGAAACAATCACTATTTCGGCTCTTATACGGCCATCACGCGTCCATGGTGTATGCATATAATCAGTCCATACCCAGCGCCCAGCAAATACAGCGGCTATAACAACTATAACGGTTAAAAGTATACGTAGATATTTTGTCATCTAATTTATCTTCCACTGAGTAAGTAAACGGTTAGGGCCAAATAACAAATAAATAAAGACACTTCAAACCAAGCGACCTTCCATATACGGTCGTGCCAATCTAAGCGATGCAATACAAACCGTGTAATAGCCGTTAAAACAAATGCTATAGGAAAATAAACAACCAAAGGACTAAACTCTACCCCGCCTAAAACAACAGCTTGCAACATAATAAAAATCCATAGGTGTTTTGAAATGGTTAAAAATAGCGCGTGATATAAATAACTGCCTAATTATAATACTTTGCTCTTAATCTAAAATTAATATCGACACAATTTTAAACCTGATACTTTTACTTATAGCCTTTTAATCAGTTACTTGCAAAAGGCTGGCGCTATTATAAATATTGAGTTTTGCACCAAATTTAGGTAAATTAACAAAAAAACAACATGGATATAATTTTAATGGAATCAATACACCCTACTCCCCCAGAAGCAAACCCACCAGCAAACGAGCCAGCCCCCCCTATTTTTAGCGGTAAAGTACAGTTTAGCGGCAAAGGCGGTGAGTTTTTTGGTATTTGGATAGTCAATATTTTACTCAGTGTACTTACTTTAGGTATTTACTCTGCATGGGCAAAGGTGCGCACAATGCGTTACTTTTATGGCCACACTCGCATAGACGGACACAGCTTTGACTACCTAGCAACACCCATGCAAATTTTAAAAGGCCGTATTTTAGCGGTTATCGTATTTTTAATTTACACCTTTGGGAGCAGCTTTTTCCCTATCATAGGCTTACTCTTTGCGGTTGCTTTTATCTTTTTAATGCCGTGGGTTATTAACCAAGGCCTGCGCTTTAATATGCGTATGACCCGTCATCGTAATGTGCGTTTTTCGTTTAAAGGCAATTACGGCGAAGCCTTTGTTAACTTTATACTGTTACCTGTAGCCAGTATTTTTACGCTTTATTTATTGATGCCTTATGTTTTAAAACGTATCGACAGTTACATACATAGCAATATTAGTTACGGCGATACGCCATTAACAGTTAACCTAAAAGGTGAAACATACTACTTAACAGCGCTTATTTGTTTTGTGGTGAGCTCTATCACTATGGTGATTTTTATGGCTATTTTAGGCTTGTTTGGGCTTGATTTGCTCAATGTAGAAAATCAACAAAACATGCAAGACCCTGCTGCCATGACACTCATGTTTGGTGCACTAATGGTCGCTTACGTATTTATGATTGCGATAATAACCGCTGTGTGGGCTGCGGCTATTCGTAATCATATTTTTGATAACAGCCAATTTGAAGACGTAGCGTCATTTAAATCACAGCTTAAGCCTATTCCTTTTGCCATATTACTATTAACAAATATGCTGGCCATTGTGTTCTCCTTAGGACTTGCATACCCGTGGACCAAAGTGCGTACATCTAGAATGCTTGCCGAGGTTACAACCGTTAATATTTACCCAAGTGCGCTAAATTTAGTAGATACTGAGCAGCAAGAGCAGTCATCGTTTGCTGAAGAAGCAGCCAATGTATTTGATATCGATTTATCGCTAACCTAAGAGCTTACTATGCACGTACAGGGACATTACTTCCCCAAAGCATCAAGTAATTATCAACAAGGTGTCGCTAATATTCGCGACACCTTGGTTGAAATTAGCCACGATGACCAGCTTATTTCAAGCTATGCAATAAGCGATATAACACTCACCTCTGGCCTTGCAGGGCTTGCTGATGAACTACGTTTTGATGATGGTAGCCGCTTCATTCCAAGTGATGTAAATTATCGCTGGCCTTTTAAAACCGATAAGCACGACCTACTAGAGCGCCTTGAAAAAAGTAAATGGGCTATTTTAGCTGCCATTATTTTTACACCGCTGTTTATGTGGCTAATGCTTTATAAAGTAGTACCAGCGATTGCTGTTTACAGTGTTGATACCCTGCCGCGCAGTGTAGTAGAGCAAATGGGTGAGCAAAGTTTTACCTTAATTGAAAAGCTAGCGCTTGATGAAAGTGAGCTGCCTATTGATCAGCAAGCTAAAGTACAGCAACACTTTAATACCATGCTTAATGAACTCTCGCTCGAGCCATCGGTTTATAGATTATCGTTTTATAAATCAGAGAGCTTTGGCGCTAATGCGTTTGCAATGCCCCATGGGCGTATTGTAGTCACTGATGAATTAGCTAATTTACTTGCAGACAAACCAGACGCGTTAAAAGCCGTGTTACTGCACGAAATTGGCCATGTTGTTCACCAACATAGTGTACGTATGACTGCCCAATCGGCAGCCAGTACCATTGTGCTTGCGGTTATATTTGGCGATTTAGAAGGTATAGCAGAAGTGGCTCTTGGCACTGGGGCTACGTTTGCGCAGCAGGGTTTTTCGCGTGATATGGAGCGTGAGGCAGATAGCTATGCCCTCATTCAACTTGAGCATTTAGGTTATTCAAGTAATGATTTTGCCGATGCCATACAAGCCCTACAAAGCGCGCATACGAGCGAAAACGAGCATATTGAAAAGGTAAATAATTTACTCGAATATTTATCAAGCCACCCAAGTGCACAAGAGCGGATTGATAATGCCAGAAAGTAACACGTTTTATATACAAATTGCTCGCTATATTGTAGGGCTGAGTTGGATATACCATGGCTTTTTTCCAAAGCTATATCATATTGCACCGCTTGAAAAATTGATGACAGGCAGTGCAGGTTTTTCAGCACAAGTGTCTGACTTGATTACACGTTCAGCGGGTGTTGGCGAAATTATATTTGGCGTGTGTTTATTAGTATTTTATAAAAATAAGCACATCGTGATCTTAAATATATTAGCGCTTGTAGGGCTTTTGTTAGCGGTTGTAGTAATGCAGCCACCATTACTCATTGAAGCATTTAACCCAGTAACTACTAACCTGCCGCTTATTGGGCTAAGCGTTATTTGGTTAAAAGAAATTAATCAACATCTCTAAAATAAAAGAGGTATGCCAGTGCATACCTTTTTAGTAGGACTTAACTTATAACGTTAATACTTATTTTTATGTGTCCACAAATGCAATAACTCGCTCGCAATGGTTGCTGCGGCAATAGCGGTAAGCTCGCTTTGGTCGTACGACGGTGATACCTCTACCACATCCATACCCACCATATTTATGCCTTTTAGCGCGCGCAGTATTTTAAGCACTTTATCTGACGTTAAACCACCGCACACGGGAGTGCCTGTACCTGGTGCAAATGCAGGGTCTAAACAATCTATATCAAACGTTAGGTAAACGGGTAAGTTGCCTACTCGCTCACGTATTTGCCCTGCAATGTCATTGGCATGCAAGTCGTTAGCTTGCATTGCATCAATCACTGCAAACTCATGCTTTGATTGGTCAAAGTCGGTGCGAATACCAATTTGTATACTGTGTTCTACATCAATCAGCCCTTCCATAGGCGCATGATAAAACATAGTGCCGTGATCAAAACGAGAGCCATTGCTGTATGTATCGGTGTGCGCATCAAAATGAACCAGTGCCATTTTGCCATGTATCTTTGCATGTGCCCGCAGTAGCGGAAGCGTTACAAAGTGATCGCCACCAAGGCCTAACAGCGTTGCACCTTGGCGAAGTATTTGCTCTGCGGCCATTTCTAGCTGTGCAGTAAAATACTCAGGATCGCCTACCGGGTAAGTAAAGTCCCCTGCATCTGCAACCGTTAAACGCTCAAACAAAGGAAATGTCCACGGGTATTTAGTGCCTTCCCAGGCTAAATGTACCGACGCTCTGCGAATGGCATCTGGCCCTAAGCGAGCACCGGGACGGCCCGATGTTGCTAAGTCAAACGGTAAGCCTAGTACAACGACATCTGCATCAATGGCATTAATATTTTGCACCATAGGACGACGTAAAAACGTCATCCCGTTTGAATACAATGAGTGGTCAACATGACCAAACAAGCTAGACATTGCTTATAACTCTTCTAAATAAGTGTAGCCATTAAGGCCGTTTTGCAACTCGTCTAAAACGCTTTGCTGTTCATTTTTATCTATTTTTGCAGACACTAACTGCGCGTACGACTGCTGAAAGCTCTCAACATCTAAATGCACATAGCGCATCATATCGGCCACCGTATCGCCTTGATTTATTTCGCTAATACTGGCAACGCCTTGCTCATCCATATTGATAATGGCGCTGTGTGTATCGCCAAACAAATTGTGCATATCACCTAAAATTTCTTGGTATGCACCCACTAAGAAAAAGCCCATTAAGTAAGGCTTATCTGCACTGTACTCAGGCACGGGTAATGTGCTTTCAATGCCTTGGCCATCAACATAGTGCTCGAGTGCGCCGTCTGAATCACAGGTTATATCAAGTAATACAGCGCGTTTTTTTGGTGCTTCGGTTAAGCCACTTAATGGCAATACCGGAAACACTTGATCAATCCCCCACGCATCAGGCAATGATTGAAAAAGCGAAAAGTTTACAAAAAACTTATCAGCTAAACGCGCATTTAACTCGTCAATAATCGGGCGATGAAAACGATTTTTGTTATCCATGTGTTTGTTAAGCTCATAACAAATACGTAAGTTAACTTGCTCTGCCCACGCACGCTGCGTTAAATCTAAAAGCCCAAGAGCAAACTGGTTATGCGCCTCTGCTAGGTCGCCTTGGCTATCGTGATAAATTTCAATCAGTGCGCGGTCATCCGTTAAATCTGTTAACTGCACAAACGAGGCCCACATATTATTTAATAAAAGCGGTGCATCTGTTGCAGGCGCTTTTAGCTGTTCTGGTATGTAGCTTTCTGTGCCTATCACGTTTGAGATAAGTACAGCATGGTGCGCCGTTAGTGCACGCCCCGACTCAGAAATAATAGTCGGCATTGGTTGCTCATACTGCTTACACGTATCGCCTATGGTGTACACAATGTTATTTGCATACTCAGCTAAGCTGTAGTTCATTGAGTTATGAGATTGACTGCGCGTACCATCGTAATCAATAGCTAAACCGCCCCCAACATCTAAGCACTCAATGCTTGCACCTAATTTGCGTAGCTCACAATAAAAGCGCGCGGCCTCGCTTACACCTAAACGCACATCGCGTATGTTTGCCATTTGCGAGCCTAAGTGAAAATGCACAAGTTGCATTAAATCAAGCTGGCCTGCGTCTTTTAAACGGTTCACTACATGCAGTACTTGTGACGCTGATAAACCAAATTTAGATTTTTCGCCGCCACTTGCTTGCCACTTACCTTTGCCTTGCGATGCTAAACGTACACGAATGCCAATACGTGGTTTAACATTTAACGCTTTTGCTTGGCTAAGCACCATGTCGAGCTCAGAAAGCTTTTCTAGCACTATGTAAACTTTGTGGCCTAGCTTTTCGCCAATAAGCGCTAAACGCACATATTCTTTGTCTTTGTAGCCATTACATACAATCACTGCACTGGTTTTTTCTGCCATTGCCAAAACAGTTAAAAGCTCTGGTTTGCTGCCTGCCTCTAGGCCTAATTGTTTTTTTTCTAATTCAGCTTGGCTTGCTACTATTTCTTCAACTACTTCGCGTTGTTGGTTTACTTTAATTGGGTAAACTAATAAGTAATCTTTTGGGTAACCATAGTTTTCAATCGCGGTATTAAACGCGCCACATAAACTGTGTACACGATGATGTAAAATTTGTGGAAAGCGCACTAAAGCCGGTAAGCTTAAGCCTTTTTCTTGAAGTTGTTTTGCGATATCTGTTAATGCAATAGTTTGCTCTGGGGCGTGAGCCTTTGGCGCAACATACACATCACCTTGATCATTAATACCAAAAAAACCTTGGCTCCAATGACGAACATTGTAACTCGTGCGAGCTTGTTCTAGTGATGTTGTCTCTTTCATTTATCTTTCTCTTTTATTTAATGAATGCCGGTTCGGCCAAGTGCGCGCATTAAAAGAAAAATAGACTTTTAAGTCCAACAAGTATTTTTACTCGTAACGAGTGATTTTTAGCATTGATAAAAGCTTTAGTCATTTCAAGCTGTTTTACTGTGGTTATAACCAGTTAAGCACAGTAATTTAATTAAAAAGTACAACTGTACTTTTTTCAGATAAAATAGAACAACTGTACTTATATGGCATAATTATGAAGCAAATTTATTTTAATCAGAGTAAACCACCTAGGTTTGCTAAAGTCACTAAAGCGGCAACATTTGGTTTAACTAAAACGTTCCCAAAATTGAGTGCTCGCCTTGCCATAAAGGTGTTTTGTAACCCGCATAGCAGGCGCCAATACGACTTTAGAACCGATATTCAACCAATAAATATTAAGCTTAATACTCAATTAGGTGCTATTAATTTGTATTACTTTAGCCAAGAGGGAAACAGTAAAACGGTGTTTCTTTCTCACGGCTGGGCAGATAGCACAAACCGCTTTACTGCATTAATAAATGAACTGGTAGAAAAAGGCTTTAATGTGTATTCAATCGATCACATTGGCCATGGTTATTCACACGGTAAAGTTTCTCATTTATACGGTTACATGCAGGGCTTAACCGCTGCATTTAATTATTTTGATGAGCAAAATATACTTATAGACAGAGTCGTTACTCACTCTATGGGCGGCGTTGCTTTATTAAATTTAGATAGCTCATTTTTAAAGAACAAAAAAATAGTGATGATTTCTGCCCCTGCGCAAATTTTTGAAGCTATGTTTGAAAAAGTAAAACAAGTAGGCATTTCTGAGCTTATGTTAGAAAATATGCTTAACAAGGTATCTGAGCAATACGGTATTAATTGGCAACACCTTCACCCAGATAACTCTAAGCATAAAATTAATGAGCATATGCTTTTCATCCATGATAAAAATGACTCTGTTGCTAACTTTGAAGCTATAAAACAGTTAACAGATAACACGCCTGCTACACTTATTGCCACTGAGAAACTTGGCCACGTTAGAATTTTAAAAAGCCAATATGTGTACGATCAAATAACAACGTTCATGAGCTAAAAATGAAAAAAAGTGAGAGCACTAAGCTATATATTTTACAAAAAGGAATGGCCTTTGCGGCTACATACGGCTTATACAGTATATCCATTGGTAAAATAGCAGCCGCGGCAAATATGTCCCGTACGGGAGTGATCTCACATTTTGCTAATAAAGAAGATATGCAAGTTGCTATATTAGCCTTCACAGAGGAAGAATTTAAAAAACAAGTTGTTGAACCATCTATTGATAAAGATGCATTAGTGCACTTGAATAACTTTCAGCAAAAATGGTTACAATGGCTAAGTTTTTTAGAAAAGTGCTGCCCTGATCAGCATACAAGTTGCCCACTAATTAAGGCCTCTATTGAATTCAAAGCAGACCCAAATTGTTTAGTAAGGCAATTTATGCAAGATCAGCAAGCCAGAATGATTAACTACCTCACTAAACTTGCAGTTAACTGCCAAGAGCAAGGCTATTTTAGTAACGATAAAGAGCCAAGTATTTTTGCTTATGAGTTTTACGGTTTATACACAGGGCATGTTGTGCAAACAAGCTTAATAAATAACCCTACGCTTGCGCATACTTATGAAAAAGTGGTGAGTGGTTTAATTACTCGATATATGTGTAATACCAATCGGCATAAATCTTTGATCAATTTAACGAATTAAATTGCACTATAACGTCGTTAAAAATTTTTTATTTAGAACAAATAGGTACAAAAATTTTTGCCTAGGTCTAGCGTAATTTTCTTAACATTAAATAGACCTCATATATAAGCAAATTGGTATAAGTAAAAAATTAATCTGATCTGTTTATGCGCTCTTAGGAGCAAAAATAATAATAGCCATACCCAGTAAGGCAACTGCTGCGCCCACTACATCCCATACTGTAAGCTTTACGCCATCAACACCCCATAACCAGAGCAATGCCACGCAGACATAAACACCGCCATACGCGGCATAAACACGCCCCGCTGCCACAGGGTGTAAAGTTAGCAACCAAGCAAATAATGCCAAACTGATTGCAGCAGGTATCAAAAGTAATATGGATTTATCTTCTTTGAGCCACAGGTAGGGTAAATAACAGCCAATAATTTCAGCAAGAGCAGTAATAATAAATAGCGCGATAGTTTTTACTTCAAACATAAAACCTCACGTAATTTAAATAAGAGAACATAGCAAAACTAAGTAACCAAAAAAGTTACTTAGCTATATAGCCCTAAATAGGCGTAATAAATCTCTTAACCACTATTTAGATTAAACAGATCACTCAGCTAAGGCCACTTCGGCCAACTTCATTGTACTTTCGAACGACTTAGTACCAGCAATAAATAAACCGTTATGACAAAATACAGCGTCATCTAAGCCTGTTTCAACTTGAAACTCTTCATCAGATAAACCAGCCCACGCTTTAGGGAGTGACTTTCTATCTTCAAATGAGCCAGGCTCAACCGGCACAGTTTGTAATATCCACTGCCCTGAATGAGACGGATAAACCATGAATAATGCGTCACTTGATAAAATATGGACTGTTTTTTTCCATGGAGTATATTTTTCAAGTACGATGACTCTAGCATCTTCGGCATTTTCAATTGCTTTGGCAACAATTGCTTTTGCATTTACACTACCGTGGGCTGAGGCAATAAAACGTGTTAGTAAACGTGCTGCAAAATCGACGGCTTCATTAAAGCACTCATCAAAGTTGCCTTCTTCTTCCCATGTTGGGTTAAACATAGAAAGCGTTTGGCTAAGGGTTATCCCCTCAACAACACCTTTAACATAGCCACAATCTATAGCATCAATGTTAGAAACTAAACCAGAGTCGACTCTATCAGCCACGGCTTGGTTATTATCACACAGTGCTAAACCGTATCTTTTCCAAATTAAGCCAAATGACGAATACGGTGTACCGTTTTCACGCTCGCCCGCACCACCACGTTGGTGATGATCAAACCGGCCTGTATCTGGGTTATATTCACCGCCTACATCAACAACAATATCAGCACTTTCTATCAATGCTTTATCGCGAGTACGTACCAGTTTAAAAGAAGGTAAAACATGTTTTAGTACTGCAATACTAAACACATCGTCTGCATGAAAATTGCCGCTGTGGGTTACTACTGTTATTTCGCTCATTTGCTTATTGCTACTTTTAAAAAAGATAAAAATTCTCGCTTTGTGTATTACCAATAATTTACAAGGCAGATTTTATACGAAGACAAGAGTTAAAAACAGTGAAGTATTTTTACAAATAGATATAAGCTATTCATATAGGGGTAGGACGTTTATTGCTAAGCAACAATAAAAGATGAAAGTGCACGGCATATTTTGTATATGCCGCGGGTTTATAGGCTCTTATTGATTAAGCCCTAATTCCATAAATACACTTTGCGGATTATCGACATATGAGCCAAAGCTACCGCAACGTTTAAAGCCTAAATTTTCATATAAATTGATTGATTGAGTTTGTTTAGGGCCTGTTTCTAAACGAATTAGTGGTATTTGTTTCTCGCCCGCCTGATGCAATAAAATTTGCATAATACGTCTTGATAGCCCTTTACCACGGTGGCTTGGTTTTACATATAAGCGCCTAATTTCACCATAAGGTTGGGTATCAAACTTTTCGACAATAGCACCGCAGGCAATAATACCTTCATCGGTTTTTAAGCCTATTGCATATACATTGGGTAAAGTTAACTCTTCTAACTCAAGAGACTGCGCTGTTGCAACAGGGTATAAAGAATTTATAAGTCGGTCTATATCGTCAAATACGTTAACTACATCGGGATCACTTGGATTCAAATCGACTAACTGCATAAAGCTTCCATTCATTGTTATAAGTTTATTAAGCTTTAAATAAAATATTTAAGCGAACGTAGCTTAGCATTGTTTAACTGAAAAATCTTTACTCCTTATCGCCCATATCATGTTCCATATCTCAGCTATAAAACTAAAAATAAATAGCCAATACCTATTACGAAATTAAACTATGAACATCACTTTTATCATTATGCCATTTTAAATAGTGTGCTTTAGGCATCGGTTTTGCAATTAAATAACCTTGGATTGAATCAATATTCATTTTGCTAAGTACTTCGTATTGCGCTGCTGTTTCGACGCCTTCGGCAACGACAACTAAATTTAGGCTTTTACCTAAACTAATTATGGTTTGCGCTATGCTAAACCCTTTAGCCTGATCCAATATTTTATCGATGAAACTTTTATCAATTTTTAACTCTTTTACCGGAAATGCGCTTAAGTACGTTAAGCACGAATAACCAGTACCAAAATCATCAATAGAAAATACAAAACCTGCCGAAATTAGCTCTTTCATTTGCACTATTGTGTGTTCTATATCACTTGAAAGCATAGATTCTGTTATTTCTAATTTAATTTGAGATGCTTCAACACCAAACTCTTTAATAGTGCTAAACAACTCTTTTTTTAAGTTAGAAGAGTTAAATTGGCTTTGGCTAATATTTATTGAAACACTAAACGAATTATCGATTGTATTAGTACTTTTAAGCTCATTAATTAACTTACAAATATCGCGCAGAACGACATTTTGTAGACTTTGAATAAGGCCGTATTGCTCTGCTATAGGGATAAATTCGTTTGGTGCTATTAACCCTTTTTTAGGATGATTCCACCTAATAAGTGCCTCAGCACCAACAACCTTACCTAATTGATTAACTTGCGGCTGAAAATAAGCACAAAACTCGTTAGACGCAATAGCCCTTACTATATCGGTTTCAAGCTCGGTTTGTTTTTCAAGCAGTGTTTGCAAGGCTGGGTCGTAAAAGCTGCTACTATTGCCGCCTTTATTTTTAGAGCGATACATAGCAGTATCAGCAAATTTTAAAATATTATCCGTTTGTGCGTTTACGCTATCAATAAGGCAAATACCAATGCTACAACTTACTTGAAAAGCAAGTTCGCCTATTTCAAATTTTTCATGAAATACGCTTTGAATTTTTGTAGCGAGCACTTTGCATTCATGACTCGCTTGCTGCGTATTTTTGCCCACGTGCTCTAATAAAATTATAAACTCATCGCCACCCGCTCTGGCTAATGTATCTGAGCTTTTAATTATTGTATTTAACCTTTTTGATAACTCTACAAGTACTTCATCGCCTGCGCTGTGCCCAAGTGAATCATTAATTCGTTTAAAGTTATCTAGATCTAAAAATAATAAAGCACCAATGTCATTACTTTGCTTAATACTCTCAACACATAGGCTTAATTTATCACTAAGCAAACGCCTATTTGGTAAATTTGTTAGTGGGTCATAAAAAGCAAGTTTATGCACTTCTTGCTCTGCTTTTTTTCTTATTGATATATCTCTTGCCATCCACACTACATGCCGCTGTGATGGATTGTCTGTGTGATAATCATCTAAAGCAGCAGCTCTGCCTTCAAATACGACCTTTCCCTTAGGAACATCTAATTCGTATTCAAAAATTTGCATTTCGTTAGTAGCGAGCGTTTTTTTAATAACTGCCATAATCATTTGAGCGTCTTTTATAGGCAATAAATTATTAACATTTTGTCCAATAAGGTCGCTTGTAGACTCTAGTAATAACTCATTAGATGTACCGTATATATCAGTATAAATACCTTCCTCACTTAATATTAAAATAAGATCGGGCATCACTTTAGTAAAAGCTTTAAATTTTTCATTACTTTGCTGCAAGCTAGCAAGGAGTTGCTTAGTTTTTTTAGCTCGTTATTTTTTTCAAGCGCAATACTTGAAAAGTGAACAAAAAAGTCAATTAGCTCTAAGTCAACCTTGGTAGGAGCTTTAGGCCTTCCATGATAGATAGCGAAAGTCCCAAGCAATTCCCCATGAGTAGAGAATACTGGCGTTGACCAACATGATCGTAAATCGAAACGTAAGGCAAGATCTTTAAAATTGTCCCAAAGTGGAGAAATTTCGATATCTTCCACAATTGTACGTAATTTTGTAAATGCTGCAGTTCCACAAGAGCCAACTTTATCTCCTATTTAAACTCCATTTATTAAATCACAATATTCTTGGGGTATCGTAGGAGCTGCACAATGAAATAGCTGCTTACCTTGTCGCGATAAAATGGAACACATAGCCGTTTTATCATCGATTATTTCTTCAATCGCTAAACAAATCTCGGTCAGTACTTCACTTAAAGGTGAACCTAGCGCAATTTTTGATAATATGACTTGTTGGTGAGATAAAAGCTTTTTTAGCCGAGCTACATTCATATTTAACCTTCAGACCTTTCTTTGTACACATTGAAACAACAAAACTCTCCAAAAGACGCTTTCTCTTAAATAATATAGTTCAGTATAGTTATGATATTTAAGTTTATTATTTAATTTTAGAAAAATTACTAAATCTATACCCGCTAAATAACATTGCATATTTTTAAACACTTGTCATCGTTATGTAAACATAAGTTACATCACAGAGCCTAACACTTTGTTACTTAAAAGTGCTGTTCAAATTTATTAAGCTATTTATACTGCTGATAATGGTAAAAAATTTATGAGGTTATAGTGCAAATCACTCAAGGTATGGAATATTTTTTTTCTGGGTTTAAATTAATTAGCCAAAAAGGGCTTAAGCGATTTGTGCTTATTCCGCTTTTAATTAATATTTTACTTTTTGGTAGCTCCTTATTCTTTTTATTTGGCTGGCTAAGTGATGGTTTTAGTTACATTAATAGTATGCTTCCCGAGTGGTTAAGTTGGTTAGAGTGGCTAATGTGGCCTATTGCAGTGCTGGTGGTGCTGTTTAGCTACAGTATGATATTTACAGTAATTACTAATTTTATTGCCGCGCCTTTTAATGGGTTGCTCAGTGAAAAAGTAGAGCTCTATTTAACCGGTCAAAAAATTAATGACGATGGTTTTAAAGAAATAGTAAAAGATGTCCCTAGAATGCTGGGCCGTGAATGGACCAAACTTTGTTATTACCTGCCACGCGCAATTGGCTTTTTTATCTTACTGTGGATATTGCCTGTAATTGGCCAAGTATTATGGGTGCTTTTTACCTGTTGGATGTATGCCGTGCAATATAAAGATTTTGCTTTTGATAACCATAAAATCGGCTTTAAGCAAATGAAAGACGATTTAAAATCGAAGCAAGGTTTATCTTACGGATTTGGTTTTGCAGTTATGTTGCTAACCGCGATCCCGTTTATAAACCTAATCGTTATGCCTGTGGCTGTATGCGGTGCAACACGTTTATGGGTTGATAATTATCGGCCAAAGTACCGCGCTAATTAAAGGCATATTGCCTTTAAAAGGTTTAACAACCAAAAATAAAAAAGCACCTAAGGTGCTTTTTTTAATCTATTTTTAAAGCGATAAACTCAAGCGTTGCTCGCCTTGGCAACGCAACACTTTGCTTATCTACTTCTTCAAAGCTTTTAATCAAAATATTAAAGTGCTGATTGTTAAAATTTACGGATGTAACTTCACCAATTTTTATGCTGTGATTTTGCTGCTGATCAAACAGCGTTAGTGTTTTACCTTTTACACGCTCTACATATAAATAAGGTGTTTGGTATGGCATTTTTAAACGAATAACATTGGTTTTACTTAACTCATGTACCGCCACCCAATTTTGATTCTGTATTAACGTATTATAACTACTCATGCCTTCAGGCTGATAAGCAACATCTTGGGTTATAACACATGTTTTACAGCCATCAACTGATTCAACACGCCAGTCCACGGCTGTATTTTTATAATACAAATTATCATTTTTTAGTAACCACTCACGTGTATTATTAGTATCGCTACACGCGATAAGTAAGCTTAAAAAACTACTACAAATAATAAGCCTAATGCCTAGACCTTGCTTCATACTATTGCTCTCTAATTGCTTTTAATTCAGCAATAATTGCACTACTTGGTTGCGCTTCTTTTATATATTTGGGCAAGGTTTCAATATTTGCAGGTGAACTTTGTATATTATTCACCTTACTATTATTAGTATTTGGTACGCCAAACCGATTACCTGCACTTTGCATATAAAACTGCAGATTGATCATGCTCCACTCATCTACATCACTTAATATTGATATAGTATTGTCTTGGTTAGTATCAAAGCTTGTTAAGCTTTCGGTGTTAATTGCGTTACAGTTAAAATCAACAGGGAGTGAGCCGTCTCGATTTAAACCCTGTACTTCAAGTATTGTACTCTCATCTAAATTTGCTGAGCTACCACTTGAGTAATCAATAATAAAGTCATCTGTAGAGCCTAAATGACTATTGGTATTTGGTGTAATATCGCAACTAGCATTACCTGGATAAAAACGCTCATAATAACGATCGCCTTCGTTATTACCTATTGTTGATAAGCCTGCTAATTGATATAAATAGTTCATAGAGCTTAGGTGATTAGGCTTAAAATTAACTTCTTCATTACCGCCATGATATAAGCCTAAGTTATGCCCTAACTCATGAAATATTGTTGATGCCTGATAATTATGAGTTACATTGCTTGCTACTTGCGTATCAAGCGTTAAACCCCAACCACCCATAGTGACCATTAAATCATTACCGCTTATTTCAGCAATACCCGACCCACTAATACTGCCGTCTTCATTCCCACTACTGGCCATTAATAAGTAATGGAAAATAGGTCTTCGGGTTATATCGGTGTATTCCATTTTATAAACAAACAAACTCGGGCTGCTTAAGTCATATTCAAATGGCGTGTAATCATTAAAGGGCACCGTATTTCCGCCACCTAAATCAAAGTTTTGCGGTGCCGTGTTTGTGTTTTGATCAAATAAATCGCCCACGTCAAAGTGAACTGTATAGCCTTTTTCTGCAAATACAGCGACTACTTTTTCAAGTGCAGTTCGATGCGGAGTGATGCCTACATCACTGCTATCCATATAATCGACTTCAATAAATATATCTTTTTGTGAGGTGCGCGCTCCCCACTCATAAAGCGGTAAGCCTGCAAATGTTGTACCCTCCTGCTCAGCACAATCAGGAATGCCATCCTCATCATCGTCTACGGTACAGCTGATATTGTTTGGCCCAGCGGGTGTATTAAACACAGAATAACTCCAATCAGTACTTTGATTAGTGTCTGTAGCATTAAGTTCGCGCTTTAAGCTGCCCCCTTGTTCAGAAAGGATCTGCTCTGAATTGCCTCCTTGCCATTGCGATGACGTTACAGGCTCTTGTGATGAGTTTCCAAATTTTACAAAGTCGATTGTTTGCGTACCCGTGCTATTTAAAATTTCTGCAAAGCCGTTTATGTACCAATAAGGTCTAACTTCATCATTTGCATTACCTATAAGCGCTATTTTAGGATTATTCAGTGATGCATTTGCTAAAAATTCATCTCCAAACTTACTTTGTAAAATAAGATATTCACCATTTTCAAGCTCTTTGTTAGGCAATGGAAATATCGTCTCTGCGCTAGTCGAGCTATCAACCATATTAATACTACGAGTTTTAAGCGCATAACTCTGCAAGTTTACCGCAGCTCCCGTGCCGTTATAAATTTCAATCCAAGGCAGGTCGTTACTAAATTGCACAGAAGAGATTTCCGTTATTTTTATATCTTGGCTTGAAGTAGAAAAAGAAGTAACTGTTTGCGTTTCAATGGCCGTGTCATCAAAATTAACTAAATCAGACGTTACACGCACACTGTATTGAGTATTTTCGCTAAACGTGGCCGTTAAATTTACACTATGAAAATACATGCTAGTATCGCTCGTCGTGCCCGATAAACTCTCTACATTAAGTGCCAAACATGTTGAAAAGCTATCGGCCGATATTTGCACACTTCCAGCACATGCCCCCTCGCTTGTATTTGTTACTAACGAACTAGTTAGCATAATGTCTGAAAACGAAATACTAACAGGGGAATCAACTAACACCGGCTCACTACTATTTGGGGGCGTAACACTACTTATTGTTGCAGGCGTAGAGTCAACGATAGTAATGTTTAGGAGGAAATTTATTGTATCTTCACCATCAGAGGCACTCAAAGTGTAGCTTTGTGAAGAAATACTATTACTAGATGGTGTGTAATTAAATATAAGCGATTGTGAATCGACAACACTAATTTGTGCGCCATTTAAATCATCTGGAAAGGTAACTTGTACAGTATCGTTATCGGCATCGTTTATAACCAAACCAAACTGTGTAGTTTGGTTGTACTGTACATTAATACTCACATCTTGCGCTGTGGGCGGATTATTGGGTGCAAGTATAACAACTGTTTTTTGAGTACTATTTGTGGCGTTGTCGTTATCTGTCGCTATAGCTACAAATGTAATATTGGTGTCTTGTGCGACTGTAGGGGCATTAAAACTAATACTTGTACTTGTTTGTGTTATATCAACAACAGGTCCATTAGTTTGCTGCCAAGTAATACTATTTATTGTACCGTCACTATCTTGCGCCTCTGCGGTAAGTGTTACTAGTTCATTTTGCTCCGCCTGCTCTGGAGCCGTTATACTTATTGTGGGTGCAGTGTTTAATTGTGTTATCAAAACAGTTGTACTTGCTTGAGCACTACTTGCAGAATTATCAGTAACGGTAACGCTAAACCCAAGTGTTATATTTTCAGCTGCATTAGGAGCCGTAAAACTCAATACTCCATCCGTTTGTGAAAATTCAACACTGTCACCTGCTGATTGAACCCACGTAATAGAACTAATTGTGCCATCACTGTCTTGGGCATTTGCTGTTAATTCGACTTGTGTATTTGCAAGTGCGCTACTTGGCCCTGTTATATTAACTGTTGGTGGATTATTTTGATTGGTAATGGTTCCGGAAAATACTTGCTCAGTAGAGGCACCAGCATTATCGGTCACGGTTACAGAAAAGCTAAAGCTAGTATCTTGTGAAACACTTGGAGCAGTTGCCGTTAGCGTGTTGCCATTAGCAGAAAATGTAAATTCAGGACCGCTTAGCTGTTGCCATTGGTAACTTGATATTTGACCATCACTATCACTAGCTTGCGCTGTAATAGTAAATGATTGGTTAGCAACAATAACATTGCTGCTAATACTGAGTGTAACAACTGGAGCGGCATTGCCGGATGAATCACTAGAGTCGCTACTCCCTCCTCCGCCACAACCTGTTATTAAAAGTGATAAAAAAAGTAAACCAAGATATTTTATTAGATTGTTTTTTACCACTTGTGAGCCTCTACTTGTTAACTATACAAATTTTGTGGCACCTTAGTAACGTTTAAATGAACGGTTATTTCCTCACGATCGTGGTACAAGTGCTTAGCTTGTAACTCATAGCTTATACCATATTTAGCAAGCTGCTCTTTAATCATCGTCAGGCATTCATAAACACTATCAAAGCGTTTTTTCATAGGCAGCTTCAAGTTAAATATCAGCTCTTTTGCGTATGCATTTACTGCCCAGTCAATCATTAGGTTAGTCACTTTGGTCGGTTTTTCCACCATATCGCATACTAACCAGTCAATATTTCTTTTTTCTGGGCGGTATTTAAAGCCATCGGCTCTAAAATGTTTCACTTGTCCGGTTTCCATTAAATCTTCGTTCATTGGGCCGTTATCAATTGCGCTTACAAACATACCTCGGCGAACTAACTGATAAGTCCACCCGCCAGGGCACGCTCCTAAGTCAACCCCGCGCATTCCAGCTGCTACACGTGTTTCTCGTTGTTGCTCTGGGATAAATACATTAAAGGCTTCATCAAGCTTAAGCGTTGAGCGACTTGGCCCATCACTTGGCATACGCAGGCGTAATATGCCCATAAAATAGGCTGAGTTATTGAAGCTATATGAATAGCCTACGTAAGCTGTGTTATTCGTTAAAAATAGTGCGTGCATTACAGGACGGTTAGCTTTTGGCTCACGTAAAACAATATTTTTCTTTTCGAGGGCTTTTTTAAGTGGTGTTGATATTTTTTTACAAAACGTTAAAAGCTCTTTGCCTTCATTTGTATCGGGGGTTTCTACGCGTAGCTCTGAGCATAATGTAAAATCTTTAGCAGCTTCAACCACTGCACTTACCCTATCTTCTACAGGCATATTTTCAACTAATTTACCGGCAAACCACTGGCGGGCAAATACCATATTTTTAAAATCGACTTTTTTGATTATTTCGTCGCTATGGTGTGCTTCAAAGCACTCATAAACAACATAGCCGGTATTTGGTTTGGCTTTTACATAACCTGCAAAACCTTGTTCGGCAGCATGAAACGTTATTTCAGCAGCAGCATCACTTTCAAAACCACTACGACAGTAAATCACAACACAAGACATATTAACCCTTAAACTCTTTAAAACTTAAATCGTGCAACTTGCACTAAAATAACAATCCAACCAATAATAAAACATAATCCGCCAAGCGGTGTTATTGGCCCTAGCCACTTCATTCCACTAAGCGCAAGTAAATATAAGCTGCCACTAAAAAGTAGTGTGCCAGCTATAAAAAAGCCACCAGCCCAACTTAAATTTATACCCCATTTAATTAAAATGGCCAGCGCAATAAGCGCAAGGCCATGAACCATTTGATACTCAGCAGCCGTTTTAAATACACCTAAAGAATATTCAGATAAACGACTTTTTAAACCATGCGCGGCAAACGCCCCTAACATAACCGACAGCATACAAAAGAGACTTCCGGTCATTAAAAATAGTTTGATCATTTCTGCTCCACTATGTGTTTTATAAATTCAATAGCACTAAATGCCGCTGCTTTGAGGTTCTCTTGTTCAGTTACTCCACTTTTTTTACGTGGTTTTAATGAATGATCCCCGTCGGTCAGCCACACAAAACTCGGCTGTTTGGGCATAGCGAGGGTTTTAAGCTCTTCACGCGTACCAAATGTATCTCGCTCGCCTTGCAATACTAAAAATGGGCAATGAATATCGCCAAAGTGTTCTGTGCGAAGCTTCTCTGGTTTGCCTGGCGGGTGAAATGGGTAACCAAACGCAATAACGCCTTTAACAGGCTGCTTAGTCGTACATGCAAGCATTGAAGCCATCCGCCCTCCCATTGATTTACCACCTATAAACAGGGGTAAATTTGGCTGCGTTTGCGTTAAAGTTTGCTCATAATAAGTCAGTAACTTAGGGGCACGTTCAGGCGGTCTACGTTTGTTGGTTTGTTTTGCAATTTGCATATATTCAAAATCAAATAAGCCTACATCTACGCCTTGCTCGCTTATCGTTTTTGCCATGTATTGCATAAAATCAGAATCACTACCAGCGCCGGCACCATGTGCAAATATAAACTGCGCAATAGCAGGCTGTGTTGTACCTTCAAACCACTCAATCATTATTAATACTCTTGTTCTTGCTCTACTAAGCTTAACATCCACTCTTTAAACGACACTATTTTACCTAGCTCTGTTTGCGACTCTCTAAGCACTAAATAATAAGCGTTTTTACTTTCAAGGCTGTGACTAAACGGAATAACTAAGCGCCCTGCGTCTATATCGGGCTTAGCTAACACACTGTTACCAATAGCAACACCTTGGCCATGTACCGCAGCTTGTAACACCATAGATGAGTGGCTAAATATAGGCCCTTGGTTAACTTGTACGTTTCGCACTCCGGCGGTTTTCATCCATGTTTTCCAATTTTTACGCGTGGTGTCGTGCAACAAGGTGTGATGTGCTAAATCACTGGGTTGATCAAGTGGTTTAGGCCCACTTAATAACATTGGGCTACACAATGGCACTAGATACTCTGTATGGAGCTTATACGCCTGTACGCCACTCCAGTGACCTCGTCCATAGTAAATAGCTATATCTACGTCATCTGTTAAAGAGTTTTCATCTTGATCTTGCGCTTTTATTCGCACATCAATTTCAGGATGTAGCTCATTAAACAAGCTTAAACGAGGTACAAGCCACTGAATCGCAAAGCTAGGGGTTAAGCTCACCGTTAAAGAACCTTTTGCACCACGTGCTAAGAGTTTTTCGGTGGCATCAATAAGCTGAGTAAAAATTTCTTTAATATCTAAAAAATAGCCTTGGCCTTCTTCAGTTAATAATAAAGAGCGGTTTTTACGTAGAAACAGCTTTAAGCCTAAATGCTCTTCAAGTGTTTTTATTTGATGACTGACTGCCGCCTGCGTAACGTAGAGCTCTTCTGCGGCTTTAGTAAAACTCAAATGCCGTGCAGCCGCTTCAAAGGCTTTTAATGCGTTTAATGGAGGAACCCGTCTTGACATAGTAACCAAGCTTAGAATTAGTTTTTCTTATGCGTGAGATTATATACACCATCTATGTGTGTGTATATTAATGGCATAAAAAAAGCGACCTGAGTCGCTTTTAAATCTACCTCTTTAAAGGTAATTAATTATAAATCACTGGCACTTGTATCAAGCGGTGCAAAGCTTTTAATTAAATCGTCTACCGCTTTCATTTGCGATAGGTAACCTTCTAATTTACTAAGTGCAAGCGCACATGGGCCATCACACTTAGCTTCATTAGGGTTTGGATGCGCCTCAATAAATAAGCCAGCAATTCCAAGCGCCATACCGCTGCGAGCAAGTTCAGCAGCTTGAGCACGACGACCATCAGCCGAATCTGCACGGCCACCTGGGCGTTGTAATGCATGCGTTGCATCAAAAATAACAGGCGCCATTGCTTTCATGTCATCCATGCCTAGCATATCAACGACTAAGTTATTATACCCAAAGCTTGAACCACGCTCACACAAAGCAACATTGTTGTTACCCGCTTCATTAAATTTAGTAATGATATGACGCATTTCGTGTGGTGCTAAAAACTGTGGTTTTTTCACATTAATAATCGCACCTGTTTTAGCCATTGCTACCACTAAGTCGGTTTGACGTGCTAAAAAAGCAGGTAATTGAATTACATCAACCACTTCAGCAACAGGCGCAGCTTGATGCGGCTCGTGTACATCAGTGATTAATGGGATATTAAAGGTATTTTTAATCTCTTCAAATATTTTTAAGCCCTCTTCCATACCTGGACCACGGTAAGAATTAATTGAAGAGCGGTTTGCTTTATCAAACGACGCTTTAAATACATAAGGGATATTTAGCTTTGTGGTTACTTCAACATAGTGCTCCGCAACACGCATTGCTAAATCACGAGACTCTAAAACGTTAATACCACCAAACAGTACAAATGGTTTGTCATTTGCCAGTTCAATTTCATTAATATTAATAACTTGGTTGTTCATTTAAATTCCTTAAGGTGCAACTGCTTGCATCATTAATCCACAAATATAAGCCATATAAGTACCCACACCATAGCCAAGTACCGCAAGCAATACACCAACCGGTGCAAGCGACGGATGAAACGCAGATGCAACGACAGGCGCAGATGCAGCACCGCCCACATTAGCTTGTGAACCCACTGCCATATAAAATAAAGGTGCTTTAATTAACTTTGCCACAATAAGCATTAAGCTTGCATGGGTTAGCATCCATATACCACCAATTAAAAATAACCCTGGGTTACTAAATATAGCGGTTACGTTCATGTGTAAACCAATTGAGGCAACTAAAATATATAAAAAACTTGAAGCCACTTTTGATGCACCAAAAGCTTCAATTTGTCTTACTTTAGTAAATGACAAACTAATACCAATCGTGGTTGAAATAACAATTAACCAAAAGAACTTACTGTTTAAACTGTACTCTTTAGCCCAGGCATAGTTATTAGCAAAAAACGGCCCTAAAAAGTCGGCGCAAAAATGAGCCAAACCAGTAATACCAAATGCAATGGCAATAATGGTCATGTAGTCATTAAGAGTTGGCATACGTGCATGCTCTGCATGGTACTTTTCAACGCGGTTTTTTAGATCTTCAATCGCCGTGGTATCTGCACCTGTAGCAGCATCAATTTTTTTATGATTAGCCGCCATTAATAATAAAACAGCCATCCAAATATTTGCCACAATTACATCTACAGTTACCATAACTGAAAATATATCGCCGCCCACTTCAAACATCTCTTTCATTGAGGCTTGATTTGCGCCACCGCCAATCCAGCTGCCAGCAACAGTTGTCATACCGCGCCAAACAGCTTCAGGACCGTGACCGCCCACTAAATCAGGATTAAATACACTCACTACTAAAATAGATAGCGGCCCACCAATTACAATACCCAGCGTGCCCACTAAAAACATAATAAGTGCTTTAGGGCCTAGATTTAAAATTGCTTTTAAATCAATACTAATAGTGAGCAATATTAAACACGCTGGTAATAAATAGCGTGATGCAACGTAATAAACGTTTGAGCTATGGCCATCTACAATACCAAAGGTATTTAATAACGAAGGCAGAAAGTAACACAGCAATAATGCCGGTACGTATTTGTAAAATGCTTTTAGTTTTGGGTTTTCACTACTTGAGGTTTTAAATATAAACCCCAAAATTATAGCAAGTAAACCAAGTACAACAGCATCATTAGTAATTAATGCAGTGTGGGTGTCAGCCATAGTTATTCCTATTCTTAATGGTGTGTTTTATTATTATCTTCTAGCTCTTCTATTTGATGCTGAATAATCTCAATTGCAGGATCATCTGGGCACTCATCAACAAAAAACTGTAAATCGTCACGTGCCATTTTAGGGCAATCAAGCTGATTGAGTAAGTAACCTCTGTCGCGTCTCTCATACGGGTCATCGCCTAATAGCTCCATTAGCATTTCTACACAGGTTAAAGCGTGACCAAATTTATTTTCACTTATGAAAGACCACTTTTGCTGGGCTAAAAACAGCTTGTACAATTCATCATCAAAAATTAGCTCTAAAGGTTCTTGTTCTTGCCCCTCTTCTTCATCAGCATTTTCAGGGATAATGTACCAGCTTTGCTGTCCACTGCTTGGCTCAATTATGTACCCTTCTTCATCACTTATAGCAACATGCACGCCTACATCACCTTGGGTAATGCTTAAATTTGCGTCAAGATTTGCTTGTTGTAAAAAATGACAAAGTAGAATAGCTAATGTGGTTGGCGTACCACTACGCATTGAGAGCGTGTAACTTAAAGTATTTAGTTTGTACTCTGGTACTTTTAAGCTTGAAGCGCTAAATAGCCAATCGCTGTAAAACACATCTAATAATTTTTCGAGACGATCGTGCTCATCACTTACTTTTAAGCACAGCGCTGTAATTTGCTGCTCAAAGTCAGTGAGAGTTTCATAACATGGTGTTAAATCTATTTGAGGGTCCCATTTTGACTCAGCTTTAATACAGCGGTAAATCGCTGGAGGAGTAAACTCATCGTAAGCATCATCAAGATAGGATTCATCGTGTTCATCAAACCCGAGGGTAGTCATTCATACTGCAACATTTTAGAAAACGAAGGCGTAGTTTACCTAATTTTAAAGTCAGATACCAATAGTGTCATGTCTTGAATTTATAAGGGAGGGAGTAAAAATTGGGCTTCACCAATCAGTAAAGCCCAAGCAATTAAATATAACTTAAAACAATAAAGCCGACTTAGACGTTGCCAAATAACCAATCGCTAAAATAACAGCAGTGTTTACTAAAACATAAATGATTTTAGCAACCATATTAGTTTGCCTTGCACTTTTAACCCCAATTGCAATGTATATAACAACTAATACTATTTTTTCTAACAGCCAAAGCTGTTCAAATGGATTAATTTTAGCCATAAAAACAAGAGTTAAAGCAGATACTAGTAACAGTGTATCTATACTATGGCTGCCAATCATCACCACTTTATTTTTTGCTAATTTACCGCTACCCATGCGCGAAAAAGCGCGAACATAAAATAAAATCACACTCAATAACGCAATAGCCATGTGCGAGTGTTTTACTGCTATATAATCCATATGCCTCTAATCTTCTGTTTTAATAAAACTGCTAAGTACCGTCTCTAACTCATTTAGCTTCTCATTAAACACTTCAACCAATTTTGGCTCAAAGTGTGTGCCTTTTTGGCCGTTAATTTCATCAACAACATTTTGCAATGTCCAAGGCTCTTTATAACATCGTTTATGGCGCAGTGCATCGTATACATCGGCAAGCGCAACAATTCGGCCAAAAACATTTATTTCATCACCTTTTAGCCCTTGCGGATAGCCAGAGCCATCCCACTTTTCGTGGTGCTCTTTTGCTATAATGGCTCCGGCACTAACAATTTCATGTGGAGAATCTTTTAAAATAACATACCCTTTATCAGTATGGGTTTTCATTATTTCCCATTCTTGAGCATCTAATTTTGCAGGCTTATTTAATACCGCATCCGGAATGCCCACCTTACCTACATCATGCAGCGGCGATGCGAGCCTAACTAAATCGGCATCGTGTTTAGATAACCCGTAACCCTGGGCTAATATATGGCAAATATGTGCAACTCGTTTAACATGATTACCTGTTTCTGTTGAACGCTGTTCAACAGCTTCACTAAGCCTATACACAAGCTCTTGCTGGGTTGCTTCTATTTCAGATTGCAGCTGAACATTTTCAAACGCAAGTTGCACGTTTTGAGAAAAAATTTCAATTAAATGTCGCTGTGTAGGTGTTAAATCTTTTGGAATACCTGATATAAACAACATGGAGTTGTGATTGTACTCACTGCTGCAATACGCAAATAAGTAATTGTCTTTATAAATAATGCTCTTTTCATTAAGCGCTTGTTGACAGGCACTTAATTGCTCTGTTTGTAAAACATCTTCAAGCTCTTTACCTTCACTTTGCTCAAAATCACCAGTACCAGAGCATACAATGAGCTTTTTATTATTTTCTTGTTCAGGGTTTTGGGCAACTAAAGTCGTTGCATACATAGCTTGATCGGCAATACCTAATAAAGACGTTAATTGCTGCATGACTCCTTCAATAAAGTTTTCTATTGAATGAGCTGAGAATATATCGCGAGAAGCGGTGATTATCTTTTCCAGCCCTTCGCGAGATTGCTCAATCGAAATAATGTCGCGGTATGAACGCAGGCTCGACATGATTACAGTAAATAGCTTTTGAGCAGTAAGCTCAGTTTTTGATTTGTAATCGTTAATATCGTAATTAATAATTACTTGGCGTTCAGGGGCTTGGCCTGGCTGGCCGGTTCTTAAAATAATTCGTATATGATTATTTTTAGCCTCTTCGCGAATAAACTTAGCAACTTGTAAACCAGCGTCGTCAGTTTCCATTACTACATCAAGCAGTACAATAGCTGCATCTGGATGCTCTTTAACAAGCTCTTTTGCTTCAGCACCCGAATAAGCGCTAATAAACTCTAAACGTTTGTCTTGAAACTCAAAGTCACTCAATGCAAGTTTAGTAACAGCATGAACTTCAGGCTCATCATCAACGATTAATACTTTCCAGGTACCGTGTTCAATCTCATTGACCGACTCTTCTGGTTCATCTGAAAATAAAAAATCACCCATCATAATAGGAATTCCTTCATGGCATTATTTAACGCACTAGTAGGCAATTATTATTCTTTAGGGCCACTGTGCAAGCGTTACACGGTCATTGTTACCAAAGTCTTTAACTGTTTTAATATTTATAAACGCCATCTCTTTAAACAAATGACGAACAGCTTCAGCTTGCTCAAAACCGTGTTCTATTAAAAGATAGCCACTAGATAGCAAATAGTCACGTGATTGTGTAATTATTTGTTTAATATCAGACATTCCGGCGTCATCGGCCACTAATGCAGATAGAGGCTCAAACCTAACATCACCTTGATTAAGGTGTATATCATCTTGCTCAATATAAGGAGGGTTAGTGACAATTAAATTAAATCTCTCGCCTTGCAAAGCACTAAACCAATTACTTTGCTTAACGTCTACATTATTAATACCTAGGCGCTGCTGATTTTTATTAGCAAGTGCTACCGCTTCAGTTACTCTATCTACCGCTACTATTTGCCAATTAGGCATCTCGCAGCCTAATGCAAGCGCTATTGCACCTGTTCCCGTGCCTAAATCAAGTACTTTTGCAGTATCGAGCATAGCCAAGTTTAATGCGCATTCAACCAAGGTTTCAGTATCAGGGCGAGGAATTAGCGTTGTTGCATTTACTTCAAGCGACAAGCTCCAAAACTCACGCAGCCCTGTAATGTGGGCCACTGGCTCACCTTTTAAACGCCTTTGAAGAAATACATTAAATTGCGACTGCTGCTCATTACTAAGCACATGCTCTGGCCAAGTAAAAAGGTAGCTACGAGGTTTTTGAAGTATATGAAGAAGTAAAACTTGTGCGTCTAATTTGGCGCTTTCGCTGCTAGATGCTAATAAATCAGCACCTGCAGCAATTGCTTGTTCAAGAGTGAGGCTCACTATTAATCGTCGCCCATCGCAGCCAATAAATCTGCCTGATGTTCTTGCATTAATGGGTCTACAATTGCACCTAAATCACCCGCTACTACTTCATTTAAACGATAAAGCGTTAAATTAATACGGTGATCGGTAATACGACCTTGTGGGTAATTGTAAGTACGGATACGCTCAGAACGATCACCGCTACCAACTAAGTTACGACGCTCAGAGGCCTCTGCAGCATGGCGCTTTTCATCCTCAGCTTGTTGCAAACGCGCTGCAAGTACTGACATCGCTTTAGCACGGTTTTTATGTTGCGAACGCTCATCCTGACACTCAACCACAACACCGGTTGGTAAATGCGTAATACGGATTGCTGAGTCAGTTTTATTTACGTGCTGACCACCAGCGCCCGACGCCCTAAAAGTATCTACTTTTATATCGGCGGTGTTAATTTCAATCGCTTCTGCTTCTGGCACTTCTGCCATTACTGCTACAGTACATGCAGAAGTATGCACGCGCCCTTGCGATTCGGTTTCTGGTACACGTTGAACACGGTGTACACCTGATTCAAACTTAAGCTTACCGTAAACGCCTTCACCACTAATATTCGCGATTACTTCTTTATAACCGCCGTGTTCACCTTCGTTAGTAGTAACCACTTCAAGTTTCCATTTTTGCGTTTCAGCAAAACGGCTGTACATTCTAAATAAATCACCAGCAAATATAGCCGCTTCATCACCACCTGTACCTGCGCGCACTTCTAAAAATACATTGTTATTATCTTTAGGATCTTTAGGTAACATTAATACTTGAAGTTCATCTTCTAGTGTTAAAATTTGCGCTTTAGCTTCTTTATATTCTTCTTGCGCCATTTCACGCATATCAGGGTCTGAATCTTTAAGCATTTCTTCAGCACTGGCTAAATCATCTTGTGTACCCTTGAACGATAAAAACGTCTTAACGATTTCTTCAAGCTCCGAATACTCTTTAGAAAGCGCACGAAAACGGTTTTGATCACTAATGACCGACGGGTCGCTTAGCAGCGCTTGTACTTCTTCATAACGCTCTACTAAGGTTTCTAACTTATTATAAACAGACTCTTTCATTTAACGGTTATTCCTGATCAATACCTAACATTTTTTTCAACTGGTTTAGCTGTGCCACTTCACCTTTTTTCGCTGCATCTTGAATAGCACGGGTAGGCGCGTGCATTAAGCGATTGGTTAATTTATTGGCGAGCTCTAATATAATTTTTTCTGCATCTTTACCTGTATTTAGCTGACTAACAGCACGTTCTACAAGTTCTGATTTAATTGTTTGTACATCATTTCTATAATGGCGAATTAAATCGACCGAATCGAGCGAGCGCATCCACATTGCAAACTCTTTGGTGCGTTCGCTAATAATTATTTGTGCTTGCTGCGCAGCTTGCTCCCGAGCGGCCATATTCTCGCTTACAATGGCTTGTAAGTCATCAACGGAATATAAATAGGCAGCATCAAGCTCCCCTACTTGGCTTTCAATATCACGTGGTACTGCAATATCTATAAATAGCATAGGTTTATGGCGGCGCTGCTTTAACGCCTGCTCAACAACACCTTTACCTATAATTGGTAAAGTACTGGCTGTCGAACTGATTACAATATCGGCCTTATGCAAACGCTCTGGTAATTGCGCTAAAGCAATTACATCTGCCGACACTTCGTCGGCTAAACCACGAGCACGCTCAATGGTTCTGTTTGCCACCGTAATATTTTGTGGCTCATTTTGGTATAAATGCTTTGCAACTAATTCTATTGTTTCGCCAGCACCTATTAATAAAACATTGGTTTTATCAAGCTTTCCGTAAATGTGCTTTGCTAAATTAACCGCAGCAAACGCCACCGATACCGCACTTGCGCCTATATCGGTTTCTGTTCTAACTTGTTTAGCAACCGAAAACGTTTTTTGGAACAACCTATCAAATGTAACGCCTATCGCATCATGCGTTTTAGCACTAAAAAAAGATTGCTTAATTTGCCCCAAAATTTGCGGCTCGCCCAACACTAAAGAATCAAGCCCACACGCAACACGCATTAAATGATTTATAGCTGCGCTATCTTCGTGACAGTAAATATTTTTACTCAGTTCATGTTCATCCAAACCGTGGAAACTGGCAAGCCACGATAACAGTGTTTGGGAATTTTGCTGAGCAAGGCTACAATAGATTTCGGTTCGGTTACAGGTAGACACAATAACCGCTTCATTAAAGTCGGCATGGCCACTTAATTGTTGCAACGCCTCTGAAATTTGCTCAGGCGAAAAAGCCACTTTTTCACGTAGTTCTACGGATGCGGTTTTGTGATTTATACCTAGTGCTATTATGGTCATATTTGCCAAATATTGCTGAGCCCTACTTTAAAGGCGGCAATTTTACCAAAAATCAGCGGAATATGGAAAGTAAGGAACAACATTTGATTCGACAATATTTGATTTTATTCATGTTTTTTTTGTTTTTGGGGGGCTGTGCTCATCAAATTGATACAAAAACAACACTTTATGATGATTGGAAACCACGTCTTAGTGCGCAAAAAACTTGGCAGGTGGAAGGGAAACTTGCTTTTATAAGTCCAGAAGAACGCCAATCTGCAAACTTAAATTGGCAGCAAACAGCAAAAACCAATAATTTAATTTTAACTACATTTATTGGTACTCGCATTTTATCACTCAAGCAAACAGTAAATGGGGCTGAGCTTGAATTTGATGGCGATGAGTATTTTGATACTAATGCCTCAGCACTTTTAAAACGCCTAACAGGCTTTACCCTACCAGTAGAAAACGCCGATAATTGGCTAAAAGGCACCATAGAGGATCAAAGTTTAGTGGTTGATGAGCTAGGTCGTGCTAAACAAGTGTTGTGGTTTGATAAAACAGGTAAAAAGTGGCAAATAGATTATGGTACTTATATACAAAGTAATGGTTATTGGTTACCAACAAAGCTTACTTTGAAGCATCAACAAATAAAAATTAAAATTCAACTCTACGATTGGCAATTTAATTAATACCAATCCGCATAATTAAGTGATCTATTTTGAGGGCGGATAAACGTGTTGATAGCAAGGCAAAAAATTCGCTATTTAGTTGTTCTAAATGAGAATTTTTTAACGCAGATAGCGACACGTTTAGCC
>Ga0207878_100187_pt1 | contig 46600 bp, 52 predicted proteins | sample LinPmetageLP41_FD_184053 | JGI IMG/M metagenome (GOLD analysis project Ga0207878, IMG submission 184053) | Marine viral communities from the Pacific Ocean - LP-41 (SPAdes) | ecosystem: Environmental > Aquatic > Marine > Oceanic | place: Pacific Ocean | collected 2010-08-27 | reverse complement strand
TGATAGCTGATAGCTGATAGCTGATAGCTGATAGCTGATAGCTGATAGCTGATAGCTGATAGCTGATAGCTGATAGCTGATAGCTGATAGCTGATAGCTGATAGCTGATAGCTGATAGCTGATAGCTGATAGCTGATAGCTGATAGCTGATAGCTGATAGCTTTAACACTTATCTATTAAAGCTTAAAAAACCTGCTTGCTTAATTATCCATCTAAGCGTAAAATGCGCGCTCATTTCGGCTTTTAAACTATTAATTCCTTGCCTTAAACCGACCGGCCGAAACGGTAGAAGGCTCTATTAACCGTAAGGAATATCCATGCGTCATTACGAAATCGTATTCATGGTTCACCCTGATCAGAGTGAGCAAGTATCTGGTATGATCGAACGTTATACTGGTTCTATCACTGAAGCTGGTGGTACTATTCACCGTCTTGAAGACTGGGGCCGTCGTCAACTGGCTTACCCAATCAACAAGCTTCATAAAGCTCATTATGTTCTTATGAACGTTGAAGCACCTACTGAAGTAATCAGCGAGCTAGAAACTACTTTCCGCTACAACGATGCAGTGCTTCGTAACTTAGTTATGCGTACTAAAAATGCAGTAACTGAAGCGTCTCCTCTTGCAAGAGAAGAGAAGAAAGAAGCACCAGCTGCTTAATTGTTTTGAGTCCTAGCATGGCACGTAGTCAGCAGTTAGTATAATGGTTAGCCCATATATGAATCAGCTGGTTATATCGGGGGTTGTTTGTAAAACACCCAAGTTTAGCCAAAGCCCTGCAGGCATACCGCATTGTATTTTTGTTGTAGAACATAAATCGATGCAAACCGAAGCAGATCTTAACCGTAATAGTTACGTTAGGCTTCAGGTTGTTGCCAGTGGTAAGCAAATGCAACAACAGACTCAACATTTGCACGTTGGGCAGGCATTGCAAGTGAGTGGTTTTTTAAATCGCCACGAAGGTCGTAACGGCCTTAGCCAATTGGTTTTGCATGCTCAGCATATAGAAAGAATTATTTGAGGAATTAATCTCATGGCACGTTATTTCAGACGTCGTAAGTTCTGCCGCTTTAAAGCGGAAGGCGTACAACAAATCGATTACAAAGATCTAGCTACTCTTAGAAACTATGTTACAGAAAGTGGCAAAATCGTACCTAGCCGTATTACAGGTACTAGCGCTAAATACCAGCGCCAGCTAGCAACTGCTATTAAGCGTGCTCGCTACTTAGCCCTTCTTCCATACACTGACTTACATAAGTAAGCAGCGGATTAACAGTTTTTAAAAGGTGTAGAAACATGCAAGTTATTCTACTAGATAAGATCGCTAACCTAGGTAGCCTAGGTGAACAGGTTGTAGTTAAATCTGGTTTCGCACGTAACTTCCTTTTCCCGCAAGGTAAGGCAGTTCCTGCGACTAAAGCTAACATTGAAACTTTTGACGCACGTCGCGCAGAACTTGAAGCGAAAATCGCTGAACAGTTAGTTGCTGCACAAGCACGCGCTGACAAACTAGAAGCATTAGCAGAAGTTACTTTAGTATCTAAAGCTGGTGACGAAGGTAAGTTATTCGGTTCAATCGGTACTCGTGACATCGCTGACGCTATCTCAGCTGTTGGTGTTGAAGTTGCTAAATCAGAAGTTCGTTTACCTCTAGGTACTATCCGTGAGACTGGCGAATTTGACGTTGCAATCGCAGTACACTCAGACGTAACAGCTACTATTAAAGTAATCGTTATTGCTGAAGCTTAATTTTTAATTAAGCCCAAAAAGCCGTGCTTTTAGCGCGGCTTTTTTGTGTCTAAAATTCCTCTAACACCCTCCTAAATCTCACCAAATAAAAATTTTTATTATTTTTTAAACCTTTTTCGTCTGTCTTTGCGTCTTACTAATCAATAAACTAAAAGCATAAAAATAATTAAAAGGCGATATCACGGATGTTACACGTTAAACCCGAAAACGCGCCCATGTGCGAAGCTGCATTAATTGAGCGAGTTAAATCGGGTGACCAAGGCGCATACAAAGCGTTATATGAGCTGCACATAAAACGTGTTTACGGTTTATGTTTGCGCTTACTGGCCGACGAAGCGCACGCTGAAGACGCCTCCCAAGAGGTGTTTGTGCATGTATGGAACAAAATAGCACAGTTTGATGGGCGCTCTCAGTTTTCTACTTGGTTACACAGTGTGGCAAGTAACGTGGCGATTAGTTATGTACGCAAACATAAAAGCTGGCTTAATAAAGTAATAAGTATTGAACAAAGCGGTATGGATGAGCAAAGCGCACAAAGCTGTAAAGGCTTAAACGGGTTAGATAAATTAATTGTTCGCTTACCAGAGCGTGCCCGTATGGTGTTTGTTTTATACGCCATTGAAGGCTATCGCCATGAAGAAATAGCAATGCAATTAGGTATGGCTGTAGGGTCTAGTAAATCGCAATATCATCGTGCAAGGCAGTTATTACAAGAGTGGTACGAGTATGAGTAAACAAAACTTTGATGACTACTTAAACGAGTCTTTAAACAATTTAAATAAAGACATAGCGCCCAAAAAAGCGCTTTGGGCGGGTATAGAGCATGCCATAGTAACGGCAAAACCGAGAGTTAATAAAGCACCGTTATGGCCAAAGTTAACAGCTATTGCTGCTTGCAGTGTTGCCGCATTGCTTGCTGTAAATATGTTTATAAACAATAACGAGGCAAGCCAAGTGGTTGCTATGAGCGATTACTTTAAAGCGCAAAAGCAAAGTTTATTAGTGCAGTACAAAAACCAGGATGCACTTACCAATAACTGGCAAGCACAGTTACAAGAGCTTGAAGAAGCAGAGCAGGCAATTAAACAAGTGCTTGAAAACGAGCCACAAAACCAAGCGTTACTAACTATGCTGGCGCAAGTTTACCAGCAACAACTCGATTTAATAAACAAGGTGCATGCACCGCGTTGGCAGCAAATATAGGGGAATAACATGAAAGCAATTTTACTCGGATTAAGCCTATTACCACTAAGCGTTTTAGCGGGTGACAAAATAGATAAGCAAATAGAAGTACCAAGCGGTGGTACTATTTTTATTGAAAACCAACGCGGCGACGTACAGATAACTGGTTGGGATAAAAATGAGTTTAAAGTATCTGGTGAGCTTGATGATAAAGCACAAGGCTTTGAGCTAAAAACAACGGGCGAAAAAACCGAGTTTATAGTAAAAATGCCAAGCAATTTGGGTTGGGGAAACAATGGTGATGGCTCTAACTTAACTGTATTTATGCCAAAAAGCAGTAGTTTAGAGTTTGCTGGTGTTAATGTATCTGTGGTTGCTAAAACCCTTAAAAACGGTGCTGAAGTAGATGTAGTTAATGGTGAAATTACCGTTGATGATATTACTGGCAATATTAAGCTCACTACGGTAAATGGTGATGTAAACGCAGAGAATTTAAACGGTAATATTCAATTTGAAACCGTAAACGGTGAAATTAACGATAGGCAATCAAGTGGCGAGCTGCGTTTTAGTGCCGTAGATGGCGATATTAAATCAAACTCAACAGCAAGTGATGTACGATTAGAAAACGTTAACGGCGATATCGATTTTACATTATCGAGTATTAAAAACTTGCGTATAAATACCGTAAATGGCGAAGCCGAAGTACATATTAAAGAGCTGCTAAAAGGTGGCGATGTACGTTTTGAGTCGGTTAGTGGCGATGGTGAGTTTTACTTCCCGCAAAGTATATCGGCTAAATTTGAAATTAAAGCTCATGCTAATGGTAAAATTATTAATAAAGTAACCCGCGATAAAGTAAGCAAAGCCAAATATGGTCCTGCGAGTGATTTAGAGTTTAGCGCAAATGGCGGCAATGCAAACGTTGAAATGGATACGATAAGTGGGCGCATAGCGCTTCGCACTAAATAGCGTATTTAGCGTGTATGATTACAAAAAGCAGGAAAAGATTTCCTGCTTTGCTATTTGCACAGCCCCGCCAAGTCGATAGAATAGAGCCCATTCAATTTTAGTACTGTGAAGTTATGGCCAAACCAGATAAGCAAGTCGATACCCTTAAAGTTCCTCCCCATTCAATAGAAGCTGAACAATCTGTTTTAGGTGGCTTAATGCTTGATAATCAAGCTTTTGACCGCGTAGCTGAGCTTGTTGTATCGCAGGACTTTTATACCCGCACGCACAAGTTAATTTTTGAGGCGATGACGGCGCTTGCTGAAATTGGCGATCCGATAGATTTAATTACAATTTCTGAAAGCCTAGAAAAAAATAATCAACTTGCTGGTATTGGTGGTTTTGCTTACTTAGCTGAAATAGCTAAAAACACCCCAAGTGCTGCTAATATCGATGCTTACGCAAACATAGTGCGCGAGCGAGCCGTTGTTCGTGAAATGATTGGTGTTGCAAACGAAATAGCCGAAGCAGGCTTTAATACCGAAGGGCGCACCAGCCATGACTTATTAGATTTTGCCGAGAGTAAGGTATTTAAAATTGCCGAGCAGCGCTCAAAAAGCACTGAAGGTCCGCAAAGCATACACAACATACTCGAAAAAACCGTTGATAAAATAGAAGAGCTTTATCAATCACCACAAGATGGTGTTACCGGCGTAAGTACGGGTTATGCCGACCTTGATAAAATGACCACAGGCTTACAACCTTCTGATTTAATTATTGTTGCAGCACGTCCGTCGATGGGTAAAACCACCTTTGCGATGAACCTTGCAGAGCACGCGGCTATGACTCAAGACAAGCCTGTGCTTATTTACTCATTAGAGATGCCCTCTGAACAAATTATGATGAGGATGTTGGCATCACTTGGTCGTATTAACCAAACTAAGGTACGTACCGGCCAGCTAGATGACGACGATTGGGCGCGACTTTCATCAACCATGGGTTTGTTGATGGAAAAAGGCAAAATGTACGTTGATGATGCATCGGGGCTTACACCTACCGATGTACGCTCACGCGCAAGGCGTATAGCGCGTGATCATGGTGGTATTAGTATGATCATGGTCGATTACTTGCAGTTAATGCGTGTACCTAGCTTATCGGATAACCGAACACTTGAAATTGCAGAAATTTCGCGCTCTCTTAAGTCTCTTGCAAAAGAGCTTAAATGCCCTGTTGTTGCGCTTTCGCAGCTAAACCGTACGCTTGAGCAACGTGCTGATAAACGCCCAATTAACTCAGATTTACGTGAATCAGGTTCAATAGAGCAAGATGCCGATTTAATCATGTTTATATACCGTGATGAAGTGTACAACGAAGACAGCACTGAAAAAGGCATCGCCGAAATCATCATAGGTAAACAGCGTAACGGTCCAATTGGTAAAGTACGCTTAACATTCCAAGGTCAATTTTCTCGCTTTGATAATTACGCGGGGCCAGCAGTAGATGACGAATATTAATGCGACTAGCCACAGCTGAAATAAATTTAACGGCACTTGCGCACAACCTAGCACAAGTGAAGCGTTTTGCGCCTAATAGTAAAATTATGGCGGTATTAAAAGCCAATGCATATGGGCATGGTTTAGTAACCATTGCCCAGCATTTAAATGGCGCTGATGCCTTTGCTGTTGCCCGTATTGATGAAGCCTTAGCGCTTCGTGCAGGCGGGTTAACCAAGCCAATAGTGCTACTAGAGGGCTTTTTTAATAAAGCTGATTTGCCTATTTTACTCGCGAATAATTTTCAAACCATTATTCATGATGCTAACCAATTAGCGGCACTAGAAAATGCCAAGCTTGATGCGCCAATAACATGCTGGCTAAAAGTAAATACCGGTATGCACCGACTAGGTATTGCACCTGAGCAGTTTGAAGAATTTTATAATCGCTTGCAAAAAACAGCGAATGCAAAAAACACCATTAATTTAATGACTCATTTTTCGTGTGCTGATGATGTTGATAATACAAAAACGGTTCAACAAATTATGTTATTTGATAACTTAGTAAATGGTATTGACCAAGCGCATTGCTTATCAAATTCGGCGGGAATTATTGCTTGGCCAACAGGGCATGGTGATTGGGTGCGCCCTGGACTTATGCTTTATGGTGTATCGCCAATGGCTAACAAAGTGGGGCAGCAGCATCAGCTCAAACCCGTTATGCATTTAACAACTAAAGTGATTGCAGTACGTAATGTAGCTGCGCACGAGGCTGTTGGGTATGGTGGACGCTGGCAAAGTGACAAGCCAACCAAGCTTGCTGTTGTGGCAATGGGTTATGGTGATGGTTATCCGCGCCACGCAAAAGAAGGCACCCCAGTAATGATCGCAGGACAACGCTACGGTATAGTGGGTAGTGTTTCTATGGATATGATCAGTATTGATATTGGCTTAAATGAGCACAATGTAAAAGTAGGCGACAGCGTTACAATGTGGGGGCCAGAGCTTCCTGTTGAAGAAATAGCACAATGTGCCGATACTATCCCTTACGAGTTATTGTGTAATATCACACCGCGCGTAAGTTATGAGTATCAGCCATAGTTAGTTTTTAGCGTATACCAGTTGGTATAATTACTCTTTTATAAAGTAAATATCGCTAAAGCCCATACGGGCAAATTCTTGGTCGCGAAAATTACGTACTGCCGATGACCCTTTAGAGGTCATTTCTATTTGGCGCACCATATTTAAGTAGTTTGTTAAATCGATACCTTCGGCAGCCGCAATAGCTTGATACATATCGTGGTATTTGTCTTTTGCGAAGTTAATTTCGCGCGGTTGGTTTTTAAATGTATAGGTTATTCTGCGTGCCATAATAAGCTCAGCTAAATTGAGTGTTAGTGTAATTTTACACTGTATTGAACCGGCATTGAATGATTTGTTGAAATCAAATAATTAAAAGTAGAGTTTAAAATGAAATTATCAGTAGAGATCAGTAAATACCCGCTTCATCAAGATTACATCCCGTTTATTAAAGGCTTTATTGACCGCTTAAATGAATACGACAATTTAAAAGTAATCACTAATACGCTTTCTACACAAATTTTTGGTGATTACGATTTAGTTATGCAAGTGCTTAATACCGAAATTAAACGCTCGTACGAAGAGTTTGGTAAGGCAATTTTTGTATGTAAGTTTTTATCTGGCGATTTATCTCCAGAGTAATCGCTCCTATTTAATTTGTATTAAAAACGGTAACCGCACACATGGACTTTTTAACGCAAACCTTAAGTGGTTTTACAGCAATGTCACATTGGGAATATATTGCGGTAGTGTTGTCTATTGCTTATTTATTGCTCGCAATAAAAGAGAGCTTATGGTGCTGGCCTGCCGCTTTTCTAAGTACACTTATTTATACCATAATGTACTGGAATGGCGCGCTACTTATGGAGTCCTTGCTTAATTTTTATTACATGTATATGGCTGTATTTGGTTGGGCTGTGTGGCGTAAAGGTAAAAAAAATAGCTTAAGTATCACATCGTGGTCGATTGACCGTCACGCTAAACTTATAGCCACTACAAGCGCTACGGCTATTGTTATTGGCTACGTAATGCAAAATTATACCCACGCTGATTTTGCCTACCTAGATAGCTTTACTACTTGCTTTGCCGTAGTGACCACTTACTTAGTTGCTAAAAAGGTACTCGAAAACTGGTTATATTGGATAGTCATAGATGCAGCCTCAATGTATCTATATTACGAAAAAGGCTATTATCCAACGCTAGCGCTCTTTGTTTTTTATACTATTATGGCTGCTTGGGGCTTTAAAACCTGGTACGAAGAATACGAGCAGAGCCAAGCTAAGCCACTGGCACAGCTTTAGTTAATGATTGAGTATACTCAGTTAGTAAAAGTGTGTAGTGCGTTTATGGAGCCTTTAAGCATTGTTTCAACCGAACGATTGCTTAATGGTTTTAGTAACGATAATTTTTTAATACGCACTCAGCAAAGCGCCTATTTATTAAAATGTTATAAAACGCAGTGGCCAGCAATTGGCTTACAGGCGCAGCAAGAACTAAGTAAGCAATTTATTTGCCCAAAACCGATATGGACAGATAAAAAAAATAACTACGCGGCTTTTAATTATATAGAAGGCGACATTGCTCAAAATAATACCCAGCAAAACCTCATTAGCAAACTTGCTAAAGTGCATGCTTACCCTGTAAAAACGCCGCCCATGAACATAGCTCAAGAGTTGCTTTACTATCAGCAAAGCGATATATATAAACATCACAAATTACAAATAGAACATGCTTTAAAAAGCATTGCCAAAATGCCTTACAGTGAAGGGTTTTGTCATAATGATTTAGTAAAAGACAATATTATTGTGAATACTTCGGGTATGTACTTAATTGATTTTGAATATGCTCAAACCAACGATATTTACTTTGATTTAGCTGCACTGGCAGTTAGCTTTAATTTAAACGAGCAAAGTAGAGAAGCGTTATTAAACAGTTATAAAACCTACTTAAAAAAAGAAGGTGAGTTTTATCACTCGACAGAGAAACTTGATTATTACAGCGTGTTATTTTTAGTGTTATGTATTGGTTGGTATGAGCAGCGCGACATAAATACAAAATCTGTAGGCTTACGCGCGCAACTAATTAAACTTTTAAAGACTTTATAATGCGATTACAGGCCACCAAAGCGCTCAGCTAATTCTTTATATTTTGCAACTTCTGCTGAATCAAATTGTGGCTCGCCGTTTTCATCTTCTGATTTAGCTATTAGTAAACTCTCGCGAGCAAGACGTTTTACACGCTCAACTTTCACACCTAAAAATTCAGCTGTTTGCTCTGTAGACATTAAACTCATAATTATTTCCCTCGTATTAAATCAATTCGTATCACAATAACCATAGTAATAATGTTGCTAAAGCGTTACTGCTTTTTACCGAATATGAATAAATAGCGTGTTTTTAAGTCATTGTGAAGTGTTTTATTTAAAACAGCTTAATTAATAAGCATATAAGCTGATGTTACTGGTATTTATTTAAAGATCTCTTTATTATTGCTGATGCTAAAGCACTGATATCGCGAGTTGGTGTGGCGGCACAAATGTGCTCTCGTGGTGAAATGGATATCACGTGGCCCTCCGGAGGCTGAGTTGTAGGTTCGATCCCTACCGAGAGCGCCATTTGATTAAAGCTTTTGTGCAATATATGTTTTTATCTTCTTACTTTATAAAACCTTCCATAAGTAATCCTTTGTAGTTATTTATTACTGCATGCAACTCAAAAACTAGACTTTTAAGCTTAATTAATGCTATTTAAGGTACATATTCTCAAACTGTAAAAAATCCTGCCTTTATGCTAATTACTTTGCCTATATCTGAGCTTACCCCTGGTATGTACGTCGATAGCGTAACTAAACAGCACGAAGGCATTAATAGCATTAAAATTAAGACCAGTGGTTTAGTGCGAGATAAATCAATTATTCAGCGTTTAGTCGCTGAGGGGGTGTTAGAGCTTCTTATTGATTTTACTAAAGGCGATGCGGCTATTCCCGCTAAATACAAGCCGCAAAATAAACCTAAAACCTTTAATAGCCAACAAAAAGCTGAAAAAACACCTATAGCAATAACACTCGAACAAGAATTTGCAAAAGCGAGTGTTAATTACGATCAGCAAGGGCGTAAGCTGCAATCGCTTTATGGCGATTTAACATCAGGGCTTAGTTTAAATGTAAAAGTGCTTGATGAAATAGCCTGTGAAATAGTGAGCTCGGTATTTCGTAATGCAAACGCTATGACTATTCTTACCCGCATTAAAGACAAACACAGTTATAACTGGCGACACATGATCAACTGCGCCATTTTTACTGCAGTATTTGCTAAGTACCTTGGTTACAAAGAGCCTTTAGTACAAGAGTTGGCTATGGGCGCATTACTTCATGATTTAGGCCAAGCAAAGCTTCCACAAGGTATTTTTTCAAAACCAAGTAAAGTAACCAATAACGAGCTTGTTGCTATAAAAAAGCATGTTGCACAGGGTCTTGGTTTAGTTAAAGGTGAAAAAGGCATTACACCGCTTATGCTCGATATGATAGTAAATCACCATGAACGGTTAGATGGCTCTGGTTATCCACGCGCTATACAAGGTGATAAAATAAGCCGACCAGCACGTATTATGGCAATTGTAGATGTATATGATGCAATGACTGCCGATAGACCGCATCAAGATGGTGATGAGCCGATTAATGCGCTACGTTACTTGTTAGCTAATAAACAAATGTTTGATGCCGAGCTGGTACAGCACTTTATTAAGTGCTTAGGAGTGCACCCCGTAGGGACAATAGTAAAGCTGACTAACGATCGTTTAGCGCTAGTACTTGAAGGTAATAAGCTTAATCCTATAAAGCCTAAAATTAAGCTATTTTATAATGCTAAGCATAACCATCATATAACGCCAAAAAACATTGATTTAAGTGAGCACACCCACGACATAAAAATACTAGCAAGTGTAAAGCCACTCGACTATCAAATTAATTTGTCTCGCTTGTTAAAAGAGCATTTGCTGAATTAGTTTTACTACATTGCCTTTTTTTACTTTGCTTAGCCGAAATAAACGCCCCTAAAAAGCAGCTTCCCATTAATGTTAACCATATTAAAGTGCCCAGCTCTACATGAAGCGCAATGCAACACAGAGCCAAAGAAACCAACGCATTTAACATTGCTCCTAGCCAATAATGATTTACCGGGTTATCACATTGCCCAGCTTGTGTGCATGCGCAATAATTTGCTTTGTAAAAGCAAAATACACTCGCACCACAAAATATTAGGCCTGCAATAATAAGTGAAATGATCACAGCATTACTTCCTTAGTGATTTTATAAAGAGTGTAATTTGCTCTATATTTCATGTCAATCTAAATGATAATTAATTACAATTAGAGCTTTAGCTCTAATAACACATTTCTCATCCGATGAGTTTTAAATAGTTGTTAAAATGTCGTTAAATAACATGTTTTTTGCTGTTTTTTGACGCTTTCATAGGGTTTTTTACAAAAAATTAAGGTAGTGTAGCAAAGTTTCAAATCCTAATAACAACACACATAGCTACCCAAACAGTAGGTTTGGTTAAGGACTCAACAATGAAATTTTCTAAAACGCTTATTGCAGCCTCGCTTGCATTTGTTTCGGCTGATACTTTTGCAGCCGCGTTTCAATTATCAGAGCAAAATGCATCAGGTTTAGGCCGTGCATATGCTGGTGAAGCATCTATCGCAGACGACGCGTCTGTAGTTGCACGTAACCCAGCATTAATGACTTTATTTAAAGACAAGCAGCTAAGTGTTGCTGCTATTGGCGTAATTCCAGATGTAAGCTTAGAAGGCGAAAGTGCTCCAACAGGTATTGATGAGTCATCATTAGATGATGATAGCATTGCCCCAAGTGCAGTGGTACCAGCAGCTTACTTCACTATGCCTTACAACGATAAAGTATCAATTGGTTTTGGTGCGTTTTCTAATTTTGGTTTATCAACAGATTTTGAAGATGATTACTCAGCAGGTCAAATTGCTGGTAAAACAGAAATCTTCACCGTTAACTTAAATGCAAGCGTTGCCTATAAAGTAACTGAAAAATTTAGCTACGGTATTGGATTAAACGCAATTTACGCTGATGCAACAATCGTTCGTCATGCAGGTTCTGGTTTACCATTTGCTGCAAGCACTGAAGTTGTTAATTTAGAAGGTGATGATACAGGTTACGCTTTAAATGTTGGTTTAATGTACCAGCTAGATGATAATAGCCGCTTTGGTTTTAATTATCGTACTGAAACAGATATTACATTTGAAGGCGACTTTTCTAGTGCTCTACCAACAGAGTTTGGTGGTACTAGTGGGGTGAAATACCCTGGTTCTGTTGATATCACGCTTCCTGCAATAGCCGAGTTTTCTGGCTCACACCAGCTAGATGACAAGTTAGGCTTACATTACAGTGTATTATGGACAGGTTGGAGCAGCTTTGAATCATTAGAAGCACAAGTAACAGCTCCAACTGGCGATAAGTTTAGCGCATTTAATAAAGATGAAAGCTTCTCTGATTCATACCGTTTTGCTGTTGGTTCAGATTACCAATATAACGAAAACTTATTACTTCGTGCTGGTGTAGCATTTGATGAATCTCCAGTTTCACAAGATCACCTATCGATTTCTATCCCAGATACCGATCGTTTTTGGTTCTCGTTTGGCGGTAACTACGCAATTGATCAAAACTCAAACGTTGATCTTGGTGTAAGTATTATCCGTGGTAAAACTCAAAACTTTGAAGAAGAAGGATTTGAGTTTGAATCTAAAGGCCACGCGGTATTACTTGGCGCTCAGTACAACTACAAGTTCTAATATAGAAGTGCTTTGTAGTTAAATGCAAGGTACAAAAAAGCCGCTCACTTATTAAAGTGAGCGGCTTTTTTAATGCCTATTAAATGATGTTAATAGGCATTCTTATGAAAGCTTATAAGCTATCTATTTTAGTTTTTTGCTCAAGTAGCTTAGTTTTAGCATCGGTGAATTCAGCTAATTTAGCGTTTTCTTTTGCAAGTACGGCTTCAGGTGCATTGTTTACAAACTTTTCGTTAGCTAGTTTGTTTTGCACTTGTGCTAGGCCTTTTTCTGCTTTTTCGAGTTGCTTGTTAATACGTGCAAGCTCGGCTTCAACATCAATTAAGCCCGCCATAGGGATCATAATTTCAAGGTTGCCAACATAAGAGGTTGCACACGCTGGTGCCCCGTCTTTGTTTTCAAGCATTGTAAACTCTTCAAGTTTAGCAAGTGATGCTAAGAATGATTTGTTCTGCTCAATGCGGCGTACATCATCGCTTGATGCGTTGGCAAGTAATACGCTAAGCGGTTTACTTGGGCTAATATCCATTTCACCACGAATATTACGAATAGCTAAAATGAATTGTTTAACCCACTCTAAATCGTCCATCGCTTGTGCATCAACGCTTGCTTCATTATAAACAGGGAAGCCTTGTACCATAATGCTAGTGCCATTAGTTTCAAGGCCTGCAAGTGGCGCTACACGTTGCCAAATCGTTTCTGTGATGTATGGCATCATTGGGTGCATTAAGCGCAGTAGGCTTTCAAGCACGGTAATTAGTGTATTACGTGTACCGCGCTGTTGTGCTTCATTACCTTTGAATAATACCGGCTTAGTGAGCTCTAAGTACCAATCACAGAACTGGTTCCATGTGAATTCATAAAGTGTATTAGCGGCAAGGTCAAAACGGTAGTTATCTAAGTGCTCAGTATACGTTTTAACGGTTGCTTCATACTGACCTAAAATCCAGCGATCAGCTAGCGAGTACTCTTTGGCTGCATCGCTTGTAAAACCACAATCTTGTTCTTCGGTATTCATAAGTACGTAACGGCTAGCGTTCCATAACTTATTACAGAAGTTGCGGTAACCTTCTAGGCGGTTCATATCCCAATTGATATCGCGACCTGTTGACGCCATTGCTGCTAATGTAAAGCGCAGGGCATCGGTACCGTGTGCTTCAATGCCGTTATCGAAGGTTTTACGAGTATCTTTTTCGATTTTTTTAGCGACTTTTTCTTGCATCAAATTACTGGTGCGCTTGGTTACTAAGCTCTCAAGGTCGATACCGTCAATCATGTCGATTGGATCAAGTACGTTACCTTTTGATTTTGACATTTTATCGCCATTTTCATCGCGAATAAGACCGGTAACGTAAACAGTTTTAAATGGCACTTGTGGCTTGCCGTTGTCATCTTTGATGAAGTGCATGGTCATCATGATCATACGCGCCACCCAGAAAAAGATAATATCAAAACCGGTTACCAGCACGTCAGACGGGTGGAAAGTTTTTAAATCATCGGTATTTTCAGGCCAACCTTGCGTTGAGAACGTCCAAAGCGCAGACGAGAACCAAGTATCAAGTACATCTTCGTCTTGGCTTAGCGCAACATCATCAGCTATATTATTTTCGCGGCGTACTTCAGCTTCATCACGACCAACAAACACATTGCCTTCGCTGTCGTACCAAGCTGGAATACGGTGACCCCACCAAAGTTGGCGTGAAATACACCAATCTTGTACATCGTTCATCCACGAGAAGTACATGTTTTCATACTGCTGTGGCACAAACTGAATATCGCCATTTTTAACCGCGTCTTTTGCAGGCTCAGCAAGCGGAGCAACACGCACATACCATTGGTCGGTAAGAAGTGGCTCAATGACCACACCAGAGCGGTCGCCATAAGGCACTGTTAACGCATGGTCTTCGATTTTTTCAAGTAAACCAAGTTCTTCAAATTCTGCGATAATCGCTTTACGTGCAGCAAAGCGATCAAGCCCGTGCAAGCGCTCAGGAATTGGCGCATCAAACTCAAGCACTTTACCGTCAAAGGTGTATGTTTCACCTTGAGTAAGGATAGCGGCGTCTTTATCGAAAATGTTGATCATCGGCATTTGATGACGCTTGCCCACTTCGTTATCGTTAAAGTCGTGAGCTGGGGTGATTTTTACACAGCCCGTACCTTTATCTTTATCGGCATGTTCGTCAGCAACAATTTTAATACGACGATTAACAATAGGTAATAAAATCTCTTTACCAATTAAATCTGTGTAGCGCTCGTCATCTGGATTAACCGCAACACCTGAGTCACCTAGCATGGTTTCTGGACGTGTTGTGGCTACGACAATGTAGTCTTTGCCGTCTTGTGTTTTAATGCCATCGGCTAGTGGGTAACGTAAGTTCCACATGTGGCCTTGTTTGTCTTTGTTTTCAACTTCAAGGTCTGAAATAGCCGTGTGTAATTTTGGATCCCAGTTTACTAGGCGCTTACCGCGGTAAATTAGGTTTTCTTTGTGAAGACGTACAAAGACTTCTTTAACGGCTTCAGATAGGCCATCGTCCATAGTAAAACGTTCACGGTCCCAATCAACCGATGCGCCAAGACGTCGAAGCTGCTTAGTAATTGTACCGCCAGATTCGTTTTTCCATTCCCAAATTTTATTAATAAAATCTTCGCGGCCTAAATCGTGACGTGTTTTACCTTCTTCAGCGTGTAGTTTACGCTCAACCAACATTTGCGTTGCAATACCCGCGTGGTCAGTACCTACTTGCCATAATGTGTTGTTACCTTGCATACGTTTAAAACGCGTTAGGGTATCCATTATTGTATCTTGGAAGGCGTGGCCCATGTGCAAGCTACCAGTAACATTTGGCGGCGGGATCATAATTGAATACGGTACGCCTTGGCCAGATGGCTTAAAGTAGCCTTTTTGTTCCCAGTCTTGATATAGAGACTGTTCAATATCTTGCGGATTGTAGGTTTTATCCATTACACAGAACCTTAAATAAGTACTTAAATTAGTTGGTTAGTTTGCCTGATTGGCTAGCTATTTATATCTTGCGTGGTGAGATTGGCACCGAGTTGGCGTAGCTTTTTAAAACGCTCGCGGGCTGCTTGTTTAGCAGCAGGTTCTACGGGGACAAAATCAAAAACTTGGTTAAATCGACGAATATAATCCGGTAACTGGGTAGCCAAGTTAATTAAAACTTTACGGTTGCCAACAGGTGGCGTAATGCCAATTTCTACAGGTGCGCCGCCTTTTGGGCCTTCACCTTGTAAATTATGTGGCACAAAACTATCTGGGTCGAATGCCCAAATTATTTCATCAATGGCACAGGCCGTTTCGTTATCGTTTACACAAATAAATACACGCTGCCCATTTCGATACTGATCGGCCGCAACTTGTGCAGCCAAAGCAAAATGATCATCAGCCTTGGCTTTAGACTCATCTTGTTGCTTTAGAACGAAAAATTTAGCGTTCATGTTCATTGTATCGGGGTTTCCCATGACATCGAATGTATACCAAGTTGATACACATAAATTAAGAGGCAGATTTTGCCATATAACCGAGTTTGCTTCAATTAATACACAAATAAATAAGGCGCCAAATGGCGCCTTATAAAGAGCTATTTTAAACGGTATGTTTAATCTTGAGCGGCTTCACTTACACCGGCTCTATTTAATAAATACTGAGTAAGCATAGGAACAGGGCGGCCAGTTGCGCCTTTTTTAGCGCCACTGCGCCACGCGGTACCGGCTACGTCTAAGTGAGCCCAGTTATACTTTTTAGTAAACTTAGATAAGAAACACGCTGCGGTAATAGTACCAGCAGAGCGCCCACCTAAGTTTGTAAAATCGGCAAATGGGCTATCTAGTTGATCTTGATAGTCATCCCACAGTGGTAACTGCCATGCACGATCGCCACTTTGCTCAGAGGCTTTTAATAAGTCATGCGCTAGCGGGTTATGATTTGAAAGTAACCCTGTAGCATGAGCACCTAATGCCACAATACACGCACCCGTTAGTGTGGCTACGTCAATCACTGTATCTGGGTCAAAGCGTTCAACGTAAGTAAGTGCATCACATAATACTAAGCGCCCTTCAGCATCGGTATTAAGTACTTCAACAGTTTGGCCCGACATAGTTGTTAAAATATCACCTGGGCGATATGCATTAGAACTAGGCATGTTTTCACAGCCGGCTAAAACACCAATTACGTTAATAGGTAACTGCATTTGTGCCAGTGCGCGCATTGCGCCAATAACACCTGCTGCACCACCCATGTCGTATTTCATTTCATCCATGGCCTCGCCAGGTTTAATAGAAATACCGCCTGAGTCAAACGTTAAACCTTTACCTACAAGTACAATTGGCGCTTGGTCATCGCTTGCGCCTTTGTAGTTAATAATCGACATAATAGATTCGTTATCACTACCACGGCCAACAGCTAAGTATGAGTTCATACCGAGCTCAGCCATTTTTTCTTCGCCAATAATGTCAACAGTGATGTTATCAAAATTGGTAGCCAGCTCTTGAGCTTGTTCACCTAAATACGCAGGGTTACAAATGTTAGGCGGCATGTTCGCTACGTCTTTACATAGCTTGCTACCTGCTGCAATAGCTAAACCATGCTCAATAGCGCTTTCGCCAATAGTGAGTTCGCGACGAGTAGGTACGTTAAACACCATTTTACGAAGTGGACGACGCGGGTCTACTTTTTTACTTTTCAGCTGGTTAAACGTATATAAACAATCTTGTGTTGTTTCCACCGCTTGGCGTACTTTCCAGTAGGTATCGCGACCTTTAACGTGTTGCTCTGTTAAAAAGCACACAGCTTCCATAGAACCTGTTTCGTTTAAGGTATTAATTGTTTTAGAAATAATTTGCTTATATTGCTTATCATCAAGCTCACGCTCTTTACCACAACCAACAAGCAATACGCGCTCGCTTAATACATTAGGTACATGATGCAATAATAAAACTTGCCCCGGCTTACCTTCTAGGTCGCCACGGCGAAGTAAATTTGAGATATAACCATCACTGATTTTATCGAGTTGTTCACCAATGGGGGATAACCTACGTGGCTCGTAAACGCCAACTACAATACATGCGCTGCGTTGTTTTTCTGGGCTACCACTTTTTACGTTAAATTCCATTGTCACTCCTGATTTTGAGTCATTTAAGTTATAAATTGGGGCTAAAAAATTATTTTCTAGTCTAAATTACGTAACTTATGTAGAGATAGTTTTAATTTTAGCTGACTTTACTAGACTCTTACTGTGTAATTGAACTTTATATGCTTAAGGGCTACTAATGCAACATTATATCGCGCACTTAGGTAGGATAATTAATTTTGATAGCTTATAATAATAGCCTATTTACCAATTTTAACTGGGTAAAATAGCTATTTAACTATTCAACACTCACTATTGTAGTGAAATTCCATGTTTAACAGGGGCGAGCATTGCTTATTTTCCGTTATTTGACCGCTGAGGTTTTAAAATCGCAGGTCGCCGTATTTTTAACTTTGATGACTATTTTTTTGTCGCAAAAGTTTGTTGGCATTTTAGGCGATGCGTCTGAAGGAAGTATTCCTGCTAAGTTAGTTTTATCGATGATTGCGCTAAAGCTTCCGCAACTAGCTTCGCTTATTTTACCTCTGAGTATATTTTTAGGCATTATTTTAGCCTACAGCCGAATTTACGCCGATAGCGAAATGACCGTTCTTAAAGCCTGTGGCGTAAGTGAATGGTACGTTGTACGAGTAACCCTAATTTCAAGCGTTGGTTTGGCTATATTGGCGGCTGCATTAACTATGTATATTGCCCCTTGGGCAAGCGAGCAAGAGTATCAACTAAAAGAACAAGCTAAAGCTGATGCCGGATTATCAGCGCTCAGAGCTGGGCGGTTTCAAGAAACCGGCAATGAAAAAGCCGTGGTGTTTATTCATAATATTGAAAAGGGCGGCAAAGAGCTAAACAAAGTGTTTGTAGCACAACTGCCTGATAGCGAAAAAGACAACCTAGCTCGCTTAGTATACGCCGAGCAAGGTGTCGTTGTGGAGTCAATCAGTGGTGAGCAACAACTTGTTCTTACTGATGGTAAACGCTACGAAACCGACGGTAAAACACCGGCACTTAATTTAACCGAATTTGACGGATACAGTGTGCAAATTCGTGAACAAGAAATAGAGCACCAGCGTCGTAAATTAGAAGCCGTACCTACTAATCAATTACTGGCTTTAAACACCTCTGAGTCTATTGCTCAATGGCAATGGCGTATAGCTATACCACTTTCTATTCCTTTGCTTACTTTACTAGCCGTGCCATTAAGTGTGGTTAATCCTCGCCAAGGTAAATTTGCAAAATTAGTGCCTGCAATTAGCTTGTACTTAGGGTATTTCATTTTACTTAATGCCGCCAAATTTGCAGTAGAAGATGGCAAAATTCCGCCTTCAATAGGCCTGTGGTGGATACATTTAAGTGCACTCTTTATTGGCAGTTTATTAATTATTAAAGGGCGCCCGTTAGGTGCTTGGCTTAAAGCTGTTATTACTAAGCGGGAGTTAGGCGTATGATGAAAACGCTTGATTGGTATTTAGGTCGTAGTGTTTTACAAACAACCGGCTTTGCATTGCTGGTACTTGTAGGTATTAGCACCTTAATTAAATTTATCGACCAGTTAAAATCGGTAGGGCGCGGCAGCTACGATTTAATGACTGCGATGCTTTATACTTTGTACTCTATACCTGGTGATTTAGTTATATTTTTCCCTATGGCGGCACTGATAGGTGGTTTAACGGGCTTAGGCGCACTTGCCTCAAATAGTGAGCTAGTTGTTATGCAAGCAGCGGGAATGTCGCGCTTGCAAATTATTGGTTCAGTAATGAAAACCGCTGTATTTATGGCGGTATGTATGATGGCTTTAGGCGAGTGGGGCGCACCAGAAGCGCAGCTGCATGCCAAAGAAATGCGTAATCAGGCAATACATGGTGGCGATGTATTTAATGCTCAAAAAGGTGTCTGGGCAAAAGATGGCAACAACTTTATTAATATTGAAGATGTAGACCAAAACGGAAAGTTAAATGGTTTGCACATGTATCACTTTGATAAATCGTTAGATTTAACGCAAATCACAAAAGCCCGTGAGGCCGTAAGCCGAGATGAAGGCTGGTTATTACGTGATGTAAATAAAGTACATATAACAGATGATGAAATTAGCAGTGAACAAATAAAAGAAGAGTTTTATCCATCGCAATTAACAGCTGAAAAGCTAGGCGTGGTATCGGTAAAACCTGAGTCGCTTTCGTTCACAGGCCTTTGGTCATATCTTGGCTACTTAAAGCAGAACGAGCAAGACACTAGTACTTACGAGTTAGCGTTATGGCGAAAAATAATGCAGCCAGTATCTGTTGCGGTTATGTTGTTAGTGGCACTGTCGTTTATATTTGGCCCGCTGCGTACGGTAACAATGGGCGCACGTATTATTATGGGTGTAGTAACTGGGATTATATTTCACTTAACTAACGAAATATTTGGCCCTGTGGTTATGGTTTACCAAATACCCGCTATTATCGGTGCTGTACTGCCAAGTGTTATATTTATAAGTTTTGCTACGTATTTAATGAATAAACGGGTATAGCTGTTTATTTATGCATTAAAAAGGGTGACCAATGGTCACCCTTTCTGCTTTTAGTTACTTTAATTAGTACTAATCAAGCTCTCGGTAAATGCGTTTATTTTCTTCTTTGGTAAGCGCTATGACCTCTGTTTTAGAGAGGTAATCTTGCAGTGCTTTATTGTTTTTAAAATCAACTAATACCAGTAAATTACCCAAACCAAGCAATGCACAAAGACTGCGAATAATAGCCTGCGGCCAGCTAATTAAGTTACCTTCAAGAGTTTGCACCTTTAAACGCCATGCACGCATACCGATTGTTTGACCGCTTTTAGTCCAAAAATAGCCAAAAAATACTAAGGTAACAATAATAAGTAGGGCACTTCTAATACTTGAAAATAATAACGATTCTTGAATAAGTGCCGATACATCTTCAGCGCCATTTAAACTAATAACATCGAGAGAAATAAGCCCTTGTACGGCAAACAAATAGAGTACTACCGTTAACATAGCAAACGCAATAATGGCTAACGTATCGTAAACTAACGAAGCAAAGCGACGCCAAAAACCAGCACGTGGAAACTCACCCGACATAAATATACTCTCACTATTAATATGCGCGCTAGTTTAGCAAAAAAGCTTACAAATACTAAGCGCTATAGTTTAGCGATACTATTTAACCTAATAATTACTTTTATAAATGTTAATAGGTGGCTAAATGTTAAGCGGTTGATCATGCTAATGTCATAAAACGCTTGCCGCTAACCCTATTGTTTGTATAATGCTTGGCATAGAGACGAAGGCACATAAATAATCCTTAGCTCTAAAGTGGTTTTTCTTTATCTTCTCGTGTTTAGAAGGTTAAAGAAAAATGACGCCAGCGTGATGAAATTGGTAGACATGGGGGATTCAAAATCCCCTTCCGAAAGGAGTGGCGGTTCGAGTCCGCCCGCTGGTACCACTTTTTATAACCTCTGCTAGTTTTAGCAGAGGTTTTTTTATGTCTGAAATTTGTGTTGGGGCGAACTCGAGCACCACTCAAGTGGCGCTAGTATCAGTTACAGTCCGCCCGCTGGTACCACTTTTTATAACCTCTGCTAGTTTTAGCAGAGGTTTTTTTATGTCTGAAATTTGTGTTGGGGCGAACTCGAGCACCACTCAAGTGGCGCTAGTATCAGTTACAGTCCACCTGCGGGTACCTCTTTTTATAACCTCTGCTAGTTTTAGCAGAGGTTTTTTTATGCCTGAAATTTAGTAGGTGAGTTCGAGCATCATTCAAAGTGACGTTATTATTTGTATTTCAAGTGCAGGTACCTTTTTATAATTCTGACCAAATTAATTAGGGTTTCTTTCTAAAATTTGGGTGTTTTGATTTAAGTGAATCTGAGAGCTCTTTTATAGTTTGCATTGCGTGCATAAAAAGAGTTATGTCAGATCCATAAAATAGTAACTGTATTTAAAAATGATGTAAGCTATAACTCAACAGCTCTTTTTGATAACACTAAATCGGTTGTTAGCTTCATTAAAATAATAAAGGAAAACAGGATGAAAAAATCACTACTTTCAGTGGCATTAGGTTTTGCTGCGCTAGGTGCGTTTAACGCACAGGCAAACCTTGATCAGCACGTTAAAAATGTAGAGCAGCAGGTAATTGAATGGCGACGCGATTTTCACCAAAACCCTGAGCTTGGTAACCGCGAAACGCGTACCGCAGGCATTGTGGCTAAACATTTAAAGTCGTTAGGTATGCAAGTACAAACCGATATTGCTTACACAGGTGTTGTTGGTATTTTAAAAGGCGCAAAGCCTGGCCCTACAGTAATGCTACGCGCCGATATGGATGCACTACCGGTAACAGAAAAAACAGATGTGCCATTTAAATCAACCAAAACCACAAATTTCCGTGGCGTTGATGTAGGCATAATGCACGCTTGTGGCCACGACACGCACGTAGCTATGTTAATGGGCGCTGCCGAAGTATTAGCAAATATGAAAGATGAATTGCATGGCAACATCATGTTTGTGTTTCAGCCTGCTGAAGAGGGCGCACCTTTAGGCGAAGAGGGCGGTGCAGAGTTAATGCTTAAAGAAGGTATTTTTACTAAATATAAACCTGACGTAGCATTTGGTCTACACATCACATCGAGCCTACATACAGGTAAAATTGGCTATCGAAGTGGGCCGTTTATGGCCAGTGCTGATCGCTTTGAAATAACCGTACATGGTCGCCAAGCGCATGGCTCAGCACCGTGGACAGGCGTTGACCCTATTGCTGCCGCTGCGCAAATTGTAACGGGCGTTAACCACATTGTGAGCCGCCAAGTAAATATAACCAAAGAGCCCGCTATTGTGTCGTTTGGTAAAATTGCCGGTGGTGTACGTAATAATATTATTCCTGAAGAAGTTGAAATGGTCGGAACTATTCGTAATTTTGATATGGATAATCGCGCGCAAATCTTTGAAAATATTAAAACAACCGCTACGCATATAGCTAAATCGTCGGGGGCAACGGCTGATGTGCATATTCACGAAGGTTACCCTGTAACGGTTAATAACCCTGAGCTTACAGCGCAAATGTTACCTAGTCTTGAAAAAGCAGCGGGTAAGCAGAATGTGCTAGAAATGGGTAAAATTACTGGCGCAGAAGACTTTTCGTTTTATGCATTAGAAATACCCAGTGTATTTGTGTTTTTAGGTGGCACGCCTGCAAACCAAGATTTAAAAACGGTAGCAAGTAACCACTCACCGTATTTTTACGCTGATGAGTCATCGTTTAAAGTGGGCACAAAAACACTTAGCCAATTAGCGGTAGATTACTTAAATAGCCACAAATAATGTCGTAGTTATCCAGCGAGTAAAGTAATTGCTGGCTGGGTATTGTTGTTTATATTAACAAGCTGCACTATGTGTGCACTTTAACCTAACACGTTTAAATTTATGTCTGATCAACCCTTTTTGGCACCTAAGCAACAACGCAGCCAGCAAACCCAAGAAAAACTATTAAAAGCGTTGCATCATAGTTTAAAAAGTAAGTTTTTTGAGCACATAAGTATAAAAGAGTTGGCCGATTACGCCGAAGTGTCGGTAGGTACGTTTTACCGTCGCTTTAAAAATAAAGAGTCGCTGCTGCCCATGTTGTATCAAGACTTTGGTATTGATTTAAATAACTGGGTAACAGAGCTTGAGACACAGAGCTATAAAAACCTAGACGATGTAGTTAACACTCTATGTCATAAAACGTATGTGTTTTTATCATCACAGCAGGGAATATTTAGAACACTGCATTTAAATTCGCGTTTGCACAGCGAGTTATTAGGCACCGATAAACACATAAACACATAAACACATAAACAGACGAGTTATTTATCAGCGTTTAGCGCAATTAATTACCCAAACAGATACTAAAGTAAGCGAGGCGGCAGCAAGTACGGCGGTATTTTTAATTGTTAGCTCATTGCTTGATAAAGTGCTTTATCACGATTTAACACCTGCTATTGCTTGCCCTTTAAGTGCAGCGCATTACGCAGAAGAACTACCTAAAATTGTGTTAGCTTATTTAGGTTAAACACCTTTAAACATGCTCAAGGAGAGTAAAATGAAAATTACTGGAAGCTGCTATTGTGGTGAAATTAAATACCAAGCAGAATCTCAAAACAATAATGCACTTATTTGCCATTGCAGCGATTGCCAACGTATGTCGAGCGGTCCATTTAGAGCCGTTATAATTGCAGAGCCAAACTCGGTTGTGTTTACCCAAGGCGAGCCAAAAGAGTTTGTTAAAACAGCCCAAAGTGGTAACAAGCGTGCGCAGGGATTTTGTGGCACATGTGGTACAACACTTTATGCTACAAATGCAGAAAAAGAAGGTCGTGTTTATGGTTTGCGTATTGGTGCGGTTGATCAGCGCGATGAGTTTAAACCGTCTGCACAAATTTGGTCACAATCTACGCTCGCGTGGCTAAACGATTTACACAAAGTGCCGGCCTTTGAAACTACACCTCAATAAACAGGTAGGCTATTAATGAAAACACTGATAAAAACAGCCTTATTAGCAAGTGTACTACTTACCGTTTTTGCGCAGGCAAAATCCAGTAATGTCGACTTTTTAAATACAGGCAAAGCGAATCCTAACTTGCCATTTTCGCAAATAGTAAAAGCAGGTAATACGCTTTATATGTCGGGACAAATAGGGATTAACCCTGCAACCGGTAAGTTAGCAGCGGGTGGTTTTGAAGGTGAAGCTAAGCAAACTCTTGAAAATATTAAGCGCACTTTAGAGCTGCATAACTACAGCATGAGCAATATTGTAAAGTGCACGGTTATGCTGACCGACATAAGCGACTTTAAAGCGTTTAACGCTATTTATACGCAATATTTTAGTGCGCCGTATCCTGCACGTAGTGCCTTTGCTGTTAAAGCGTTAGCCCTTGATTCTTTAGTAGAAGTTGAGTGTATAGGCTCACTTTAAATTTAAAAAGTAAGTTTTCTGAAATTTTTTTAGCCAAATGACTGTCTATTTATAAGTCAGTCATTTGGAGGAAAATATGTGTAGTTCACCTAAAAGCAGCCGAGCAGTTAAAAAATCAGCCATTAACTTTAATGACGAGCTAACCCAAGAGCAGCGCCTGCGTTTTGCAGCAAAAGCTAATTTAGCACAAGAGCGCCGCGCACAGCGCGAAGCTACTCATAAACGCTATGAGAAAAAATATACCCCTGTAAAAAAGCCAGCAACGGGATTGTTCTCATGGTTACAGCAGTTAGTAAGTTAGTTACAGCAGTAAAAAATTAACTGTTATTAAGCGTGGTATTTTTACCGCTAAACCATCCGCATATAGCACATAACAGGCCCGCAACAGCACATAGCCACAATGGCGCACTCCAGCTCCCTGTTGCAGTATGCAATGCCCCTGCAACCATAGGGCCAATAGCCGCCAGCAAATAACCAATACTTTGTGACATACCCGAAAGCGATGCCGCTTGCGTGGAGTCATCAGTACGTAGGCTAATAAACGATAGCCCTAAAATAAAACACGCTCCAGAACTAAAACCAAGTAGTAGTGTCCATACCAAGGCAAAACTTGGCATATACAACAAACCAAGCGCACATGTTGCACTAAGTGATGCAAGTATAAAGCTAAGCGCGCTTTGATCTTTGAGCTTGGCAAGTAGCGGTATAAGTACAAGCCCAGGTATGGCGGTCGCAATTTGAAAAGCCCCATGATAGGCGCCTGCTTGCGTAGCGCTTTGGCCCGCTTCGGTTAAAATGCCCGGCAACCACGTAATGATGATGTAGTTTAAAAACGAATTTAAACCTAGCAATAGTGTAATTTGCCATGCAAGAGCATAACGCCAAATGCTTTTAGTCAGTGTTGAGGTATGTGCTGTTTGTGTAGGTTTTGTGTGTTTATTTAATTGCGCCATCCATACAATTAAAGTGGTGACTGTAATAAGCGCACTTGCGCCTAAAGCAAACTGCCAGCCCAAGCCTTCATATTGGCTAAGCGGGTAAACTAACGCTGAAAACCCACCCGATGTAACGCCCATAGTAAGTACATAAGCAGAGGTCATAACGGCGACTTTTGCGGCAAAGTCACGTTTTATTAAACTCGGTAATAAAACGTTAGCTATAGCAATACCAGCACCAATAATAGCTGTGCCAACAAACAACATTATTGACGAATTAAACACCCGCCCAGCAATACCCATTAATATTAAAGATACAGCACAAAACAAAGTGCGCTCAAGCCCTTGGCGTTTAGCTAGGCTTGCTGCCATGGGCGATATAATCGCAAATGCAATAAGCGGTAACGTGGTGATAAACCCCGCCTGCGAAGCGGTTAAACCAAAGTGCGCAATTATTTGATCAAGCACTGGCGCAACACCTGTAAAAGGTGCACGTAAATTGGCGGCAATAAGTAAAATACCTATTACCAGTAGTATGCTCGAAAAGCGCGACGTGCCGGTATTGCTTTGAGGTGTGTGTGTCATTATTAAAAAATAAGTTAGCTAATTATTGGCGCTAGTATAATTAAATCAGCACTATTATAATTTAGCTATACTGACATTAAATTGCTAAAAACAGACAAAACTATGTTTGAACCTAAAGGGTGGGGCTATCTGCAAAATTATGAGCATATGGTACAGCCCATAATCGCCAAAGTAGATACCGCACAAGGCAGTAAAGAATACCCCTTACATACTCACCCAAAGGGGCAATTAATATTAGCGCTTGATGGCTATGTAACCTGCGAAGCGGCAAATAAAATGTGGATGGTGCCAACTCACAGCGCTATTTGGGTGCCTGCTAATACGTGCCACAGTAATCGTGCATCAGATAACGCCAATTTATGCTTTGTATTTATTGATGCCAACCTAAAAGGCATGCCCACACACACTTGTACTTTGGCTATTACTTCCCTCGTTAAAAGCTTAATGCTTAAGCTGGCAAGCGAAAACCAAGCTTATAGCGAAGGAGATAAAACCGCGCGTTTAGCCCAAGTATTGTTTGATTTATTAATAGAAATGCCAGCGCAGCCGCTTGATTTTGCGCTTTCTAAGCATGTAGTTATACAAACCATGAGCCGGGAGTTAATTGAGCATCCCAATAACCGCAAAACCCTTGCACAATGGGCAGTGCAATTTGCGTTAACCGAACGTACGTTGGCACGACTTATAAAAAAGCAAACCGGCATGACCTTTGGTAAGTGGCGAACGCAACTACATATAATTACCGCGCTGCAGGCACTTTCAGATGGGCAAAGCGTACAGCAAGTGTCGGAGTTATTAGGGTATGAATCGGTGAGTGCGTTTATAACTATGTTTAAAAAGGTAATGGGAAAATCGCCCACTAAATACTTGGGCGATTTAAATTAAGCTAAATATGTGCTTTACCAAGTATACGTGGCTGAGAGCATTGCGTTACGTGGCTTACCAGGAAAGTACCTGTCGCCAGTAAAACTAGTGAAATCGGCACGCTCTGCGTAAGCTTCGTCGGTAAGGTTTATTACAGGGGCAAGCACTTCTAGGTTATTGGTAACTTGCCATTTAGCGCGTAAGCTTAAAATATCATGGCCCTCGTAGCTATGAAGGTTTTCTGGGTCGGTATAGTAACTACTTACGCTATGCCATTGCAGTGCAAGCGCTAGGTTATTAAAGGCTTGCCAATTTAAATCAAGATTAGCAATGTTGCGCGGCGCAGTATCTACCTCGTTGCCGTTAATATTTAAGCCACTCACTAACTGGTTATTAGTATACGTATGCTTTGCATGTGTACCTGCAAATTGTAAGTTAAGTGTTTTACTTAATGCGTAATCTACTTCAAGCTCAATACCACGATGGCGAGAACTGCCATCGTTAACGTTAAAAAAGTCGCTATCGCGATAAATAGTGTTGTGCTTACTCATGGCATACACAGCCAATGCATAACTCACATCGCTGTAATATCCTTTTAAGCCAAGCTCGGCATTATTAGCTATTTCTGGGTTTAAATTAGCGGTGGTTTGCTCGCGTTGTAATTGGTATAGCTCAGCCGCTTGGGGCGCTCTGTAACCACGCGAAAAGTTAGCATATACAGTATTGTTGTTATTGACCTTATAGCTTACACCTAGCTTAGGCGATGTATTGCTAAAACTATTTTTACCACTAGCTGGGCGGCTATAGCGGCAACCGCCAAAGCTACATTCACTGCCATCATCTTTTGTACGGCCAGTAAGCATATTATTAGTATAATCGTACTGCATATGCTCATATCTTAGGCCGGCGCTAATAAACCATTTATTTAATTGCCAATCAATAGATGCAAATGGCGCATACAGTGTTGCGTTTACGTCGTAATCGTAGTGTTTGCCTTGCGGTACTGTGGCAACTAAAAATGCAGAGCCCTGAGTTGGTTCGTTTTGGCTTTGTGTAAAATCGCTGCGGGTATATTCGCCATCAAGCCCTAGGTTTACTTTTATATTACTTTGTAAATTGTGCTGATAAAGAGATTGCACCCCAAAGCCTGTTTGGCTATTAGTTTCAAGTGGGGTGCCGGGTAAAAAGTGCTTAAAAAAGTCCATGCTTTGGTCGCGCACATAAGGTGTAATAGAAAACACATTCCCGTTTTTTAATTGCCACTGGGCATTGCTCCACGCTCTAAATGAGCGGGCTTTTCTAAATGCATCCGGGTCAAAGTTTTGCTGTGCTATGTCTTCGTTTTTATAGCTTTCAAAACCCGTTATAAAGCCCGCTGTTTGCTGATCTAAATCTGTGTATGTAAGGCCAGAGGTAAGTAATAGGTTTGAACGCTCAAAGCGGTGGCGAATATTTACTTTTTGCTGTTTTACGCTCTCGTCGTCGCGATAACCAGTATCGTCAGTCACACTTGCGTTAATGCCAATCCCACTGTTGCCGTAGTCTTTCCCTGCGCGTAATTTATAACGAGCATAACCGTATGATCCATAGTCAAGCCCTAGCAGTCCGCCGCCTTGGGTGGTGTCAGGCGTTATTACATTAATAACACCATGCACGGCATTAGAGCCATAAAGCGCAGAGCCCGGGCCTTTTAATACTTCAATACGCTTTGCCATTTCGCTATGCGCTTCAAATAGCTCGTTTATATTACAAAAGCCCGCAGCGCGAAGTGGTATGCCATCTTCAAGGGTGAGTATGCCGCCACATGCTGCCGCGCCCGAAAGCACAGGCGAGCGAAGTGCAGGTAAATACTCTTGCCCGTTACCACGTTGTACATTTGCGCCAGCAATACGCTGTAATGATTCTTCAACATGAGTTGGCGCAATACTGTTTAATTGCGCCTCAGATAAGGTGCTAATAGTAAGAGGAAGGGGTGTGGCAAGTGCTTCTGTACGCGAGGCGGTGGTTGTTATCGTTTCTATAGCATCATCGTTTTGATTATCAGCAATTGCAACATGGCTTAGTGGCAATAATAGCGGCAAAAAATAAGGTTTCATACATTCCTTTAAGGTAAGTAACGCTTTATTAACGCCATGGTAAGGTGTTTTAAACAATTTTAAAACCGATTGCGTTAAAGTGTGCGAACTCTATAAACCCTATACGTTATCGATAATACAAAGCACGCCAGTGCAGGCACCACTAAAGCGAGTATTGAGTAATACTCAAATAAAATAAACCCAGTAATACCGCCAAATAAAAAACCAATAATAATAAGTAAAAACATTACACCTTTTCGGCTATCAAAGGTTTCCCCTTTAAGTGCTTTACCTATCATTAGGCCAAGGTCGGTAAAAATTCCGGTTAAGTGAGTAGTACGCACTACGGCGCCGCTATAATTAGTGGCTAATGCATTTTGTAAACCACACGCGGCGCTGGCAAGTGTAATGCCATAAACATAAGACTGGTCGAGCAAATAAGCACTTAAAAGTAGTAAAAGGCCTTCAATAAATAACAAAGTGTCGTAATGTCGGCCAAGCTTTAACGAGCCACCAGTGAGTAAAAAGCCAGAAAGCGCCGAGCCCAGCATAAAGCTTAAAACTATACTCATTAGTAGTAACGCAGCAGAGGTACTGTTCATTAGTTTTATACCAAGTAAAGTAACACTGCCCGAAAGGTGAGAAATAGCCTGATGCTCAAATCCTAATAATCCTACAGCATTCACAATGCCAGCAATAAAGGCGAGCGCAAACGCGCCATATTCAACCCACTGTGGTAATTTTGTAAACATTAGATATCTCGTAAATATAATCGTGGCTATTGTTTTTGATTTTTAAAACGTATTATTTGCTCATCAACCAACTTGGTGTTTATTACGCCGTGTTTAAAGGCAATATAAACAGGAAGAGCAAACTCATTTAACTGCCTAGCGGTTATGTTCTTATGGTTTTTTGCATACCATAATCCGGCCTGATAATTAGTTATTGCGTAATCAACGCGGTTTTTATCAAGTAGCTCAAAAGTGGCTTTAGTGGAGAGCGAGCGCATTAGATTACTATCATCAATATTGTAATGCGCAGCAATAATGTTTGGTAAAGCAACACCTCTCAACATAGCTATACGCGCAGCTGATAAATCCGTTGTGTTTAACTGCTCCTTGGTTTTACCAAATAAACCAAATTGGGTGATATGCAGTGGTTCACTGGTAAAGTCTAAATATTGAGTGCGCTCTTGGTTATTTGCCAATGAAAAATAGCAATCGTAATACCCGAGTGTCATTTCTTTTTTAATGCGTGCCCACGGTAAATGCATCACATCAATGTTTAAATTTAAATTACGCTCAATAAACCTTAAGTACTTTATATCAAGGCCAGAAAAGGTATTGGTTTGCTCATCATATATTGTAAAAGGAGGGTAGTGCGTGGTTGCGCAGCGAAGCGTTTTATTAGGCGTTGCCAATAATAGCTGAGAAAAAGTTAAAGCTAAAAACACCAATACAGCGCGCATAAACACAAACCCAAAAATTTTTATAAGTATAGAACCTGAGCGCTTATTATACAGATTAATTGCTTTAAATTGTGTTGATCTATGTATTTTTATATCGCGTATAAATTAAATTTTTGAGAGCCACATGTTTAACGCAGAGCAGCAATCGCGCATTATTGAAATGGCGTGGGAAGATAGAACACCATACGAGGCAATAGAGCAGTTATACGGGCTTAAATATCCGCAGCTGGTGGTATTTATGCGCGAACATATTTCAAAAGGAAGTTTTAAAGTGTGGCGCAAACGCCACGCAGGGCGTACTACAAAACATTTAAAACTTCGCGACCCTTCAATAATGCGCAGCCATTGTAAAACCCAATATAAACATCGCTAGTTTTAAACTCGTTGTTTCATACAATGTTCAGTCGTGTTTGTTAATCTTTAGGTATTAACTACACAAGAGATTATGTATGAAAGCACCTATTTATAACGCTTTAATCGCATTTGCTTTATTTTCAGTGAGCGCTGATGCAAAACCACATAAAGAAAAGCATGCTTATAAACACGGCCATAATAAGCATTACTCAAGTAAACACTATGACGATAACCACCTTTCTAAAAAAGAAGAAATAAAGCTGATACGTGCAGGGTGGACGCCACCAGGCTTGAGTAAACGTTATCACCGAGGTGATTTTTTAGAGCGTGATATATATAAGCAAGGTAGAGTGATTGAACGCTCTAGAGATAATGGTACAGTAAGTATAGTAATTGACCGTACGATTATTCATATGGTCCACGATACTCGAGAAATTCTTTCTATTTTAAGTCGTTAAGTTAACTTTATAAGGATATTTAAATGCTTATTGTATTGGCTATAATTGCAGGCTTTTTTTTACTAGTCACCTTATTACCTATGTCATACAGCCAGCATTATTTAGTTCGTAGCTGTGACTTTGTTCGTTTACAAGTTTTTTATATAGCTAGCTTTGTTGGAGTGGCTTCACTTTTATTACTTTGGCAAAGCGGTAATACAGGGTATTTACTCACAGCTTTAACGTCACTCGTTATTATGGTACTACAAGGGAAGTGGATTTTTCCTTATACTTGGCTTGCTAAAAAAGAAGTTAAAACAGCTTCTGTGAGTGAAGATCACAGTGTAAGAATAATGTCGGCTAATGTGCTTATGTCAAACCACAATAGCGAGCAGCTTATTTCACTTGTTGATAAGCATCAGCCTGATTTATTAATAACACTTGAAAGCGATAGCTGGTGGGAAAACAAGTTATCTGTACTAAAAAAACACTACCCATACTTTATAGAGTGCCCAAAAGACAACCGCTATGGCATGCACTTATACAGTAAATTTAAAATTCTTGACGCTCAAATATGTGAGTTAATTGAAGATGATATACCCTCAATTCATATATTGTTTGAAAACGATGAAGGCCTGCAAATGCAAGGGCACTTTATTCATCCCGCACCACCAAGCCCCACTGAAGAAGACTCATCGCGCCCACGCGACTCGGAGCTAATAATGGTGGCTAAAGCACTTAAAAATCCAACCAGGCCAACAATTGTAGCGGGCGATTTAAACGATGTGGCATGGTCGCGTAGCACCCGTTTGTTTATGCAAATAAGTGGTTTTTTAGACCCACGCAAAGGCCGTGGTTTTTATAATACCTTTCACGCGAGTTACTTTTTTATGCGCTGGCCGCTGGATCATTTATTTCACAGCCAAGGCTTTAAAGTAAAACGTATTAAGCGCCTTGCTAAATATGGCTCAGACCACTTTGCACTGCTTACCGAGCTGGTGTTTGAAAATGCTAAGCAGCATTCATTAGAAGATAAATCAGACGAGCTTAAGCAAGAAGAGATACAAGAGCTTGCTATGAGCAAAGCTGATAAACGAAAAGTACCAAGGTTTGAGGAGGGCTAGCTGTTAGCTTGTGTAGGTCGGATAAGCGAAGCGCCATCCGACACAGTAAAATACCTTGCCTTATTATCAACGTTTTATGTTGCCGAGTGGCTGAACTCACAGCCAAAAGCAGACGTTTAACAACTTTCTAAAAATTTGTTTTATGAAGTGCAGCAATTTCCCACCCAGAAAATTCAAGACCATCATCAACTAACAAGCTGCTTGGTTCGAATTCCATTGGGTTAACACCAGACATTATAAGTTTTTGTATTTTATCTTTTTGTTCACTCGTTAACATCTTCCACCATAAAGGTGAAGTAAAAGTATTTTCTGCTACTGCGAAAAAGAACCTAATTAGTGCGCTAAAAATTTTACTTTCATCTATGGCTAATAGTGAATTAATGAAGCCTAAAACCTTTTTTGATTCTTTTACCCAACTAAAAACTACATACCCTTTTCCGTCACTAGAAAATGAATTGAAAATCAGTTGTTGAGCATCAACACTTAAATCTCCTAAATCTTGAATAAAGTTGCCAGAAAAATCACTTATTGGTGCAACAATTGATGAAACAGCCACAGGCATAGGTTCTGACGATTCGATAATCAGATGAGATAAATTACCAGTTGTGTTACCAAGAAGTTGATCATCAAGTTGATGCTTTAGCTCGGAAAGCTCCTTGATAGCAGCATTAATACCCAGCTGTTGATTAGCTGCAAACTTCTGCAGGAACATTTGCTCTAATGGTTGTCTACCTCTATCACCACCTTTAATAAACTCAGATGTATTAAGCATGCCCTCTTTAGCATACAGCTCTTTTGCAACTGAACGGTACATCAGAGCTAAACATTGATCTTCATCTCCAACAAACACCCTGTCTTCTATACAAGAAAAAAGCGTCTTATCATGAGTAGAACAAAACCCTTTAAACGTCGAAGCTTGATTAATTCCGATTTTCTCTGGGATTAATTTACCTTTATTTATCATTATATTTGGTAAGTTTATTTTTAAGCCCAATACATGGTTACTTTCATCTGCAATTTCTTTCAAGCTACCGCTTTTCGATATGGTATGAGCGTTAATAATTTTTTTACTACATTCATGTTTTAAATCAGGCGAAACGTAACATAATTTTCTTGATGAGTTTTTCTTTGTATGCCCAATTGCTTCACCTTTACTAATAGGAGCTTCATTTTCACGACCATAATGGCAATGTTTAAACTTCTTACCAGAATTACACCAACACTTTTCATTTCGTCCTATTTTCATGTATTCCCACTCACTTCCTGTCTGCTTGCAAAATATGTGATGATTGAACCAAATCTCTTACAATTTTAAAGTGCGTAAATCGGACATATTTTTGCCGATATCACGCTCATTTTCTACTTTCTACAGTTTAAACAAATTACCTAAGATATTGCTATCAAATGCTATTTAATATTTACAAGTAAAGCTAAGGATATAAGTACGCGTTTACTCATTTCAATGAATATGCGCAAAGAGCTGTTTGACCAATCAATTCACGACGATATTTGGCCAAACTCAATGACCGGTTATCGCTCATTATTGCCCGTCAGGTTAAGTCTAGTGAAATAGATTGCATTGCATAGTTAAAGTTTTTATATTGCTCGGCAATATTTTACTTGGTGCTAATGAAGCACTGCGTGCAAAGGAAAGCATGTGAATTATAAAAAAATGTACTACCCAGTTAAGGCGCTTGCTGCCTTATCTTTAGTTGCAGTTGCAATCAAGTACTGGATGCCAACGGAGATTGGCTTTGCGTTTATGCTATTACCTTATTTGGTTTTGTATTTTTTAGCGAGTGCTAACAACTACCAAAATAAACGACTCTTTCTTATCAGAATTATAGCTGCATTATTTACTATTATTTTAGCGCCAGTTCTCATTTTTGGCATTGAACCTGACCCTCAGGCCGGAATAGGTATCATGTTTTTGCTGGTGATGCAGCTAACTGCAATTAGTGCCTCAGAATTTATTATATTATTTTTTAATGTTGATAATGATTAAGAAGAAAAATGTACATTTTCAGCTATTAGTATTTAGTTTCGTGGGGTTTGGTCAGTAAAGGATGAGCTCTGCTGTAATCTAATTTTAAAGAAAAAAAACCTAAAAGAGGTTACCCACTTTTAGGTTTTTTATATATTGGTATTTAAAGCTATATTAGCTATTAATCATAATACATTTGATATTTACAAACTCGCGCATACCAAAGCCGCCATGTTCACGGCCGTAGCCACTTTCTTTAACACCACCAAACGGTAGGTTTGGCTGTGCGAGACCATAACCGTTAATGTTGATCATACCGGTATCAAAGTGCTTTTTAGCCAGTTCAATGGCTTTTTTCTCATCTTTAGAGAAAATACCGCCGCCTAAACCATAGCGAGAGTTGTTGGCAATGCGCATAGCATCGTCGTTGTCTTTTGCTTTAATAAGCGAAGCAACTGGGCCAAATAGCTCATCATCGTATGCTGGCATGCCTGGTGCTAAGTTATCTAGCAGAGTAGGTGGGTAGTAATAACCCGTTTGCGAAGGTACTTCGCCACCAGTAATTACATTTGCACCGGCCTTAACCGATTGCATTACTTGGTCATGAATTTTGTCACGTAAATCTTCACGTGCCATTGGGCCTAGGTCTGTATCATCAGCCATTGGGTCGCCCATTTTTAACGCTTCAAATTGCTCTTTAATTTGGGCTTTAAAGTCATCATAAAGTGATTCAACTACAACAAAACGTTTTGCTGATACACAGGTTTCACCGTTGTTGATCATACGCCCTGTTACACAGGTTTTAACGGCAAGCTTTAAGTCGGCATCATCCAGTACTAAGTAAGCATCGTTACTACCTAGCTCCAGTACTGTTTTTTTAACGTGTTTACCGGCTTCTTCGGCTACTTTTTTACCGGTCCCATCACTACCCGTAAAGGTTACACCGCTAATTGCTTTGTGCGAAATAAGTGAGCTGGCTGTTTTACCATCAATAAGTAGATTGCTAAAACAATGCTCAGGAAAACCGGCTTGTTTAAATAGTGTTTCGATTTTTTCGGCCATGCCAAAAACGTTACCCGCATGCTTAAGTACGGTCGTGTTGCCGGCCATAATGTTAGCTGCGCTATAACGAATAACTTGATAAAGCGGGAAGTTCCAAGGTTGAATACCTAATAATACGCCCGTTGGTTGATAACTAATAATTGCACGGCCGCCGTCCATATCACGCTCTTCGTCGGCAAGTACTTGAGGGCCATGCTCTGCTGTATAACGACAAATGCCAGCACACAATTCAACCTCTTGGAAGCCTTGCTCGTAAACTTTACCCATTTCTTCGGTCATTAGTTTAGCAATGGCTTCTTTTTGTTCTTCAAAAAGTGATGCTAATTTATTTAAATGCTTAGCACGTTCGGTAAATGAGGTTAAACGCCATTTTAAATATGTTTCGTGAGATTTTTCAATTGCCTGCTCTGCCTCTTCTTGAGAAAGCAGTGTGTAGGTTTCAATGGTTTGCTCAGTTGCGGGATTGATCGTCTTAACTGTGTTACTCATTTCTATCTCCTTACAAATTAGTTATTTGTAAGGGTGCAAGGGCAAAGCCAGTTTTTATATTTTTAAAGTTAAGTGAGTATGCATTTGATTATATTGATATTATTTTTAATTTTAAGTGCTAACTTAAGCTTTAACTACAAAAATAAAAAAATAAATGCAGTAAAATATTCTGGGGGCTGCAAAATTTACAACACCCAAGGTGATAATGATTAAAAGCTAGAGTAGATCGCAAGCTATACGCTTAAGTAAAAAAGTTTCTCTTAATATAGAAAGTCCTTGTTTTTCGCTATTAGCAAGTGTGCGCTCGTTATGGGCAATGGCTTCGTTAATATCAACCCATTTAGTGCTCATGCCATTTTGTTGCTCATAATGCTCTAGTTGGGCTTTACCAAGTTCGTCGGCAATACTGCATACATAGCAGTACGATTTTATATGAATAATATCAAAGTCGTCTTTATACCAAGGGCGATATTCTTCGTATAAGCCAAAAGGTTTAATAACCTGTATGTTTTGTGCTCCGGTTTCTTCATTAAGCTCTCTTATCAAGCCTTGTTCAATACTTTCACCTTCATCAACGCCACCCCCGGGCAAGCTGTAATCTTCATAGCGTGCTGTATACATAAGTAATATTTTATTATTTTGAATAACAATGGCACGTGCTGTTAAACGGGTAAATGAGGTACCTTGGTTAATGTTAATACCAGAATGAACCAAGGTTTTTAATTGCTGCATTTCGTCTCCTTTTTTTGTAGCTTAATGATAACAGTTGCTATAATTATATAAATACAAACGATTTTAATTATTTTTTTTAAATTAAATGTGATCGTTTTTTTTCAGCCAGCATAAATCTTAAGTTGGTATAATAAATCGTTGAATTACTAAGTTAAAAATTTGATGAAAGCAAATTCGCGTTACCCTTTAAATTAATGGTTAGGGTGCGTAGAATAATAAAAAAGCATAGGGATTTATCATGTTGAACATACTTTTAGTTGATGACGATATAGAGTTTAGTGACGTCGTTTGCCACATAGTCGAATTCCTCGGCCACAATATTAATACTGCAACGAGTTTAAAAGAAGCACATCAGTGGTTTGAAAATAATACCTTTGATCATGTACTACTTGATTTTATGCTGCCTGATGGCAGTGGCTTGCACTTACTAGATCATTTAAAAATGATTGGCCAAGATCCAAAAATTACACTTATATCTGGGCACCCATCGGTAAAAGGTATTTTAGCCGATATGTGTGAGCCCAATATTGGCCATTTATTAAAACCATTACAACGCGAAGACTTAGAACTTGTATTAAATGGTCCTAAAAAAGCACCTAAAAAAACAAAGCAAAGTGGTATTACACGTCACTTTGGTGGCTTAATTGGCGAGTCTGAGCCAATGCAACAGCTTTACAACATGATTGAACGTGTAGCTAAAACTAATGCTAACGTTATGCTTATGGGCGAAAGTGGCGCAGGTAAAGAAGTGGTTGCACAGGCTATTCATAATGCTAGCCAATGCGAAGGCCCTTTAGTTGCAAGTAACTGTGGTGCACTTTCTAAAGAGCTAATTGGTAGTGAACTGTTTGGCCATGAAAAAGGCGCATTTACGGGTGCAATTGCACGCAAAGAAGGCGTATTTGAGCAATCAAACAATGGTACTTTATTTTTAGATGAAGTGACCGAAATGCCTATTGATATGCAGCCTAATTTATTACGCGTACTTGAGACTAAAAAAGTAACACGTGTAGGCGGTAACCGAGAAATACCGACTAATTGTCGTGTTATATCAGCGACCAACCGCACACTTACTGATTTGGCACAAAATAATGTAATACGCGAAGATATTTACTTTAGGCTTGCTGTATTCCCTATAGATATTCCGCCACTGCGAGAGCGCAAAGAAGACGTTCCTCTTTTAGCTAAAGCCTTTTTAGAGCAATTAAATGATGAAAATGGCACTTCATTTAGCTGGACTGCTGCGCAGTTAAAAGAGCTGCAAAGTTATGAGTGGCCTGGTAATGTGCGCGAGCTTCGCCATGCCATACACCGCGCTTTTATAATGAGCGATCCGCAAACAAGCGAGATTACTTTGCCGGCTAATTTAGAGTCGCCTTTTTCACGCGTGAATACGCAAACAGAAGATAAGCAAGTATCGGCAGGGCAAACTATTGAAGAGGTTGAAAAAGAACTGATTCATGCAACGCTTGATAAGGTACAAGGTAATAAAACCCTTGCTGCGCAAATGCTAGGAATAAGTACTAAAACACTTTATAACCGTTTAAACGCCTATGGCGGTATTGGAGAATATAAATAACCCTAAATTTTAGTTAGTAGGTTTAAGGAAAAGCATGACATCAGAAAAGCAAACAGAGCCATTAAACAAATTAGTGCACGATGCAAGAGCACCGCTTAACCGTATATCAATGAACGCAGAGCTTATTAAACTCGTGCTTGAAAACGATATGCCAAAGCAAAAAGCGCTTGAAGCACTTGATAAAATTATTGCTAACTGCCAAGACTGCAGTAACAGTTTACAAAAAATTTCTGACTCTCAATAATGATAATATTAACCAGTTTTATAATGTGGGAAGCTAACGTTAAATGATCAAGCAAAAACAGCAAGGCAAGGCTAATGTAACCTGGGCAGCGTTTATTGTTGTAGTGCTAAGTATTATTGTTGGTAATGCATTTTTAGCACTTAATACCATACAAGGTTTAACTCTAACGCAAAAAAGCTTAGATAATACTAATATGCTTACAACTGCTATTGAGCAATTGCATTTGTCTATTGTACAAGCTGAGTCAGGCCAGCGAGGGTACTTATTAACAGAAGAAGATGATTATTTAGTACCTTATTATGATGCGGTTAACCAGCTCCAAGCGCAAACTGATCATGTTAAATCATTACACTCTGAAATTGACGGTCAAGCTGAGCGTATAGCTGAGCTATTATTACTCACCGAAGCTAAAATTGCTGAGTTAAAACAAACCGTAAAGCTTGCAACTAACGATAAAGAAAGACGTGCACTTTATGTATTAAATACTCATAAAGGGCGTAAACTGTATAAGCAAATTCGCGCTAAAGTAAATGATATTCAAGACCGCGAATTACTTTTTAAAGTTAGCCATTTTTCTAAGCTTGCTAAAATTAAAAACGAGGCAAAAATTACGTTTGCTATTACCGCTATTACCAGTGCTTTACTTATCATTGGTATGTTTGTAATGACCCGACTTAATTTAAGAAATGCTGCGCAATATCGCGCCGATCTTGAAAAACAAAACGAAACTTTAGCGAGTAAAGTCTCAGAGCGTACTCAAGAGCTTACTTTGTATTCTGACGAGCTAAGTCGCTCTAACCGAGAGCTTGAAGAGTTTGCGTTTGTAGCGAGTCACGACCTGCAAGAGCCGCTTCGTAAAATTCAGGCATTTAGTGACCGCCTAGAAACTATGTTTAAAGATGAGCTAGGTGAAAAAGGTATAGACTACATTGGGCGAATGAAAAATGCAGCACAGCGTATGTCTAACCTTATTAACGATTTGCTTGAGTTTTCTCGTGTAACAACACGCGGCAAAGACTTTATCGATACTGACTTAAACGATGTGGTTGCAGATATTTTAAGTGATTTAGAAATTGCGATTAATGAAAGTAACGCGCAAGTAAATGTTGATAAACTACCTGTAATTCAGGCCGATAAAAGCCAGATGCAACAGTTGTTTTTAAACTTACTTTCTAACGCAGTTAAATTTAGAAAGGCAGGCACAACACCTCGTATAGATATTACATATGAAGATGTAAATGAGTTTAGTGAAGAGCTAAATGTCGATGCTCAATGGCAGGTAGTAACAATTAAAGATAATGGCATAGGCTTCTCGCAAGAATATGCAGATAAAATATTTGTACCATTTCAGCGTCTCCATGGGCGCTCTGAGTATAAAGGCACAGGGATAGGGCTTTCGGTATGTAGGCGTATAGTTGAGCGTCATGGTGGTGTTATACACGCTCAAAGCATAGAGGGTGAAGGTGCAACCTTTACTATAAAATTACCAGTGGAAGCATCGCTTTTCACTTTGCAAGGAGAGGCGTAAATGCCGTATTCAAAAATAAAACCAATCACCATATTAATGGCAGACGATGATGAAGATGATCGCTTGTTAACACAAGATGCGCTTGCAGAGAGCCGCGTTTTAAACGAACTTCATTTTGTAGAAGACGGCGTAGAGCTATTAGAGTACTTAGAGCGCCGTGGTAAGTTTGAAGATAAGTTATTGTCTCCACGTCCGGGGCTAATTTTACTTGATTTAAATATGCCAAGAATGGACGGCAGAGAAGCGCTTGAAGCTATCAAAGCTAACCCTAACTTAAAAGGCATTCCTGTTGTAATTTTAACGACGTCTAAGCAAGAAGAAGACATGGTTAAAGGTTACAACTTAGGTGCTGCATCTTATATTACTAAGCCTGTAACGTTTGATGGCTTAGTTGATTTGATGAAAACATTAGGAAAGTACTGGGTAGAGTTTGTAGAGCTACCATCAACATTTAACGATTAAAGGGAGATTCTATGTTAGATAAAGTGACTAAGCTGCTGCTAGTAGAAGACGATGAAGATGATTACATACTCACCTGCGACTATTTACAACAATTAGATTCACATACGTTTAATGTAGAATGGATAAGCTCTCCAGAGCAAGCAATTGAAAAGCTAAGTAAAAATGAGCACGATATTTGTTTGCTCGACTATCGCTTAGGTGCATCTAACGGCCTAAGCGTTTTAAAAAAAGCGATAGCCAACGGCTTTAGCGGCCCTATTATTATGTTAACGGGGCAATCTAACGATGAGTTAGACTCAGCTGCGCTTGATGCGGGCGCCGTTGACTACTTAATAAAAACAGAAATGAGCTCGAGTCGATTTGCGCGTGCTATACGTTATGCTTTAGCGCGTAAAGATGTAGAAGGTGAGCGAGTTGAGCGTTTAAAAGCGGAAGCTGAAAACCGCTCAAAAGATAGATTTTTAGCACATTTGAGCCATGAATTACGTACTCCGCTTTCTTCAATTTTAGGTTACACCGAACTATTACTTCAAAGTGACTTTAGCCACCAAGCCGAAAACGAATTAGGTGTTATTTATCGAAATGGTAAACACTTATTAAGTTTATTAAACGACGTACTCGATTTATCAAAAATAGCTGCCGACAAGCTAGAGCTTACTTTAAGCGAAGTAAATTTAGACAGCATGCTTGCAGATGTGTACACACTAATGCGGGTATCGGTGCTTGATAAAGGCCTTACTTTACGCTTTGAATCCCAAGAGCCTCTCCCGTTAGTTGCCAAGCTTGATGCAACGCGTGTGCGCCAAATACTCATTAACTTAATTAATAACGCGGTTAAATTTACCGATAAAGGCGAAATTGTTGTAAAAGCTTGGACTCAATGGGTTGATGATACTGAAATGCTATTTTTTAGCATTAAAGACTCAGGCATGGGCATAGCACCAGAAAAACAAGAACTTATTTTTAAACCTTTTGAACAAATAGCCGATGTTGAATCTCGCTCTGTTGGGGGCGCAGGTTTAGGTTTAGCTATTTGTGCTGAACTACTAAACAGAATGCACGGGCGAATAGATTTACATTCAGAAATAGGCAAAGGCTCTACTTTTACTATTTCGGTTTATCCGGGGGATATTAGTGAGGTAGAGCGCCAAACACTTAACTTTACTAGTGCGCCGCAATTACAAAGTAAATCTGCGCCCTGTAAAGTACAAGGCCGTGTGTTAGTTGTTGATGATTTACGTGATTTACGCATGCTTGTGGGTCATATGATAAGCACCTGTGGTGCACGTGTAGATTACGCAGAGCATGGCCAGCAAGCGCTTGAAAAAGTACGTATAGCTGAGGCCTATAAAGCCCCATACGATATTATTTTTATTGATATTCATATGCCAATAATGGGTGGTAAAGAAGCCACAATCGAACTTAGAAAAATGGGCTACAAAGGGCCTATTATTGCGCTTACAGCGGCTACTATGAAGGGCATTCATGAAGAACTTGCGGCGCTTGGTTTTAACGATGTAATACCAAAACCCGTAGATAGCAGCGCGTTATATCAATGCTTACAGGATTATTTAATTGCTCCTGAGTGTGCGCCACAGGCTAAAAATATTGCATCAGATAAAGTGCTAACAGTAAAAAAACAGCGCTTTTTACTTGTTGAAGATGACCATGATGCTGCACAAATCACACAACTATTACTAGAAAGCTTAGGGGTTGAAACCGTAATTGCCTCAAGTTGCGCACAATGTTTGCAAATTCTCAATCATGACCAACAATTCAACAAAGTATTGCTTGATATGCACTTACCCGATGGTCGAGGTGTTGATTTAGGGCAGCAAATTAATGATCGTTATCCTGAGTTAAGGCTTGTTATTGTAAGTGGTGCAGAGCCAGATCCTAAACAGATCAAAGATTTAAATATAGATCGCGTTTTACTAAAACCTATTAACTTGAGCTTGTTAGAAACACTAATCAGCTCATAATTGAGATGTTATTATATGCAGTCAGTAAAGTTAGTATCTGAACAATTAACTCCTTCAAAAGTGGTATGTGTTGGGCGTAACTATACCGCACACATTGCAGAATTAAACAACGAAACACCTGATCAAATGGTGTTGTTTAACAAACCAAATAGTGCAATTACAGGCACTCTTTTATCTACTCATAATAACGATACTCTTCATTATGAAACCGAGCTTTGCTTTGTTATTAAAAATAAGAAAATTGCAGGCGTAGGGCTAGGTCTTGATTTAACTAAGCGTACAGTACAAAGTAAGTTAAAAAATAAAGGGCTGCCATGGGAGCGTGCAAAAGCATTTGATAGCTCTGTAATTTTAACTGACTTTGTTGATCTTAGTGATGCAGCGCAGCACTTTACTTTTGAGCTTAAAATTAACGATAAAGTAACTCAGCAAGGTGATACTCACTTTATGTTGCACAAGCCAGAGCAAATACTTACAGAGATAAGCGAATTTATGAGCCTAGAAGATGGCGATATTATTATGACCGGTACGCCATCGGGAGTAGGGGAGGTTAAGCGTGGTAATACATTTACGGTTAGTCTTTACTCAAATGAGAAGTGCTTGCTAACTCAGCAGTGGGTTGCTCAGTAATAGGAAGCACTTGTTGCTTAAAGTGAGAGTTAAACTCAGGAAAGCTCTGTTTAAGCCAAAACTGTTGGCTTTGCTGGTACTTTTCACTATTGAGGACTTTGTTTTTTAGTGCCTTATTTATTTTGCTAATTGCTTGTTTTGCAAAATTATTAGGTGCGTTAGCTGCACATCCCACTGCACCTAATACATACTCCCGGTTATCTTCTTCTATTGCTAAACTCACTATGTTTTTAAATTTACTGTGCTTAACAAAGTAATCACTCATAAATGGGTAGTCGATAGAGTAATCTAAAAAACCATGGCTCAAGCGTGATATAACCGCTTGGCTTTCGTTCTCGCTACTCCAACTTAAAGATGCTTTATGATGGGCTGTGGTATTTTCAATAATAGTATTTATTTTATCTGTGTACTTTCTTGCGGCTGCCTGTCCATAAACATAAGACGGATCTGCAAGTAGATTTATTAACTTTATAGGCGAGCCGTGTTTATTACTAAGCTCTGGTGCTAACTCCTTAGTGGTAATAATATTAAACGGCGGGTAAACCGTTGTAGGTGTAGAGTAGTTAAATAAGTGATTATTTACTTTTTTATGGATAACACACGGAAAACAAATATTTTGCCCTTCGTTTAAGTACTTATTAATTCGCTCCTGAGGAACAATTAATCGAGTGTGTTTTACATCATCAATCTCATTAATTAATTGCTCGGTTAAATTATCACAAATTCCGCCTTGAGGTGCGTCTTCGTTTTTAGCTATGTGAAAAGGTGGCGTGTAACTTTGCAGCCAGATAATTTCTTTTATTGGGGTATTTTCTTCAGCCCAAGTAGACGTACTCAAACAGCTAAATACGCTAATAAATAAAAACGATTTTTTCAGCATAACTCATTAAGTATTAATTTGTTAACGGTGAACTAAGTATAGTTAGAGAGAGTTTTTCAGCAAATTTTCTTATAAAAAAAGCAGTATAAAAATACTGCTTTAATACGCTTCTATTTTATAACAGCGTGCTTTAGTAAGGCATTGGGTAGTTTTTAAATATAGTCGCTATATCATCAAGTAATTCACTACTAAGTGTAATGTTAAATGCATCTATATCTTCTTTGAGCTGAGTCATGCTTGTAGCGCCAATAATAGATGAGGTAACGCCATCCACTTGGTTACACCATGCAAGAGCAAGCTGTGCGGGCGTTATATTGTTAGCATGAGCTAAATCAACATATTGCTGCGTCGCTTTTTGAGCATTGGCTGTGTCTCTAAAAATGCCATTACGTTGCATGAAAGTCCAACGCGAGCCTTCTGGGCGAGCGCCGTTTAAGTATTTACCTGTTAACATGCCTGCCGCAAGTGGCGACCAAGGCAAATAAGCAATATCTTCGTGTATACATTGCTCAATTAAATAAGGCCAATCTTTGGCATGCGCTAAGCTAAATTCGTTTTGAATAGACACCATGCGCGGTAAATTATGCTCTTTAGCTAAATTTATAAACTGGCTAATACCCCATGGTGTGTCGTCTGATAAACCACAATGCTTAATTTTACCTGCTTTAACACACTCGTTAAGGCCTTCTAAAATATCCAACATACTGGCTTGGTGTTGCTCAGTATTTACATCGCTAAAGGTTAGTTTGCCAGGCCACTGCCTACCAAAATGTGGAGTAGAGCGATTAGGCCAATGTAATTGGTATAAATCTATATAATCGGTTTGCAGGCGTCTAAGTGAGTTATCAACGGCTTCTATTACTGCGCTGCGGGTTATATCGCTGCCATCACGCACCCACGATAACCCATTACCCGCTATTTTTGTCGCAAGTACAATATCGCCACGTTTTTGTGTGTTTCGGCTAAGCCAATCACCAATAATTTCTTCGGTTTTTCCGTAAGTTTCAGGAGAAGGTGGCACGGCATACATTTCGGCGGTATCAATAAAGTTAACGCCTTGCTCGAGTGCGTAAGCTATTTGCTCATCAGCATCACTTTGGGTATTTTGTTTACCCCATGTCATGCTACCTAAGCATACTCTTGAAACATCAACGCCGCTGCTGCCTAACGGACTGTATTGCATTTAAAATCCTTAAATTAAGTAACCTGAAATCTGGATAATAAATCTATCTCTAGCTGCTATTTTCAGTGCTAACTACGTTGAATTTACTTGCAATAGGCTAGCTATTGACGCGTAAATTCGCCTTATTTTTACAGAAAATCTCTGGCTAGAGAAATAATTCAAATATCACTATGATTTAATACGTTAGTAAATCTCTTAACCAAAGTTCAGGTTAAGTAAGATCTTGAGAGTGGCTAATTAAGGCCGATAATAATGGCTCTGAAATAGCGGCTTTTTGCCCTGTTTTAAAGTCGAACATTACAACCAAAGAAGACCCTGTAGTTGTAACGGCTTGTTGAGCATGACTAAATACTGAATAATTCATTAAAAAACGATCCGTTTTTATATCTGAAATAGTAATACCAACGGTTAAAGTATCTGGAAAAGTAACAGGGCGTTTGTAACGAATATTGTTCTCGCTTATTACCGGACCAATACCGCCCGGTTTTATTGTATCAAACAGGTTTATTTTATTTAAAAAGTCGATGCGAGCAATTTCAAAATAACGTAAGTACACTACGTTGTTAACGTGCTGCAGTGCATCCATGTCAGCCCAAGCTACTGTAATGTCAGTATGGATAGTGTGTTTATCTTTGAACCTTTGCATGTACTTATACTCTTAGTTTTAAATGAGTTAGGTTATCAATATGGTGTATTTAGCTCAAGGTAATTAATTTTATGTTTTTTATAAGATGATTGTACCTATTTAAATTTTAGGTCTACAGTTTAATTAAACAGACACAACACACACGAGAACACACATGCAAAATATAATTAATTGGGCATTAGCCAGTTTAGTTTTTATAGCGTCTTTTGCTTGCTACGCAATGGGCAATGCTTCTGGTGGTATTATACTACTGGCAGCAGGGTTTTTATTTGAGTTTGTTTTTTGGCTACATTGTTTTAAAAAACCTAAGCGTTTTAAGCAGCCATTTTAATTAATGGGACTTGCTAATTAAAAGTGATTCCATAATAATGGCTGTATAAATAAACAGTTGTTTGCGGTGATGAAAAAGTTTATTCATATCGATATTTTATCTAACTTGTCAATACTTGACAGGTATTTAATTTGTTTTTTATGTGTTTGATTATAAAGTTTTTATTTTTTATTCTTTGATGTAACGTTTACTGTCAATATTGACAAATTTGGTCTTTGATTAGTCGATATAAAGTGGTGTTGCAGAATTTCACCACTTTATATTTACCTTCGTGAGCATTTGACTTTAATTTAGAGTTGTAACCTGCGTACTTGTTTTTTTATACCTATTAACCATGACTTCTCCACATTTTGAACTTCCAGATCTTAGTCCGTCAGATACTGCTTCTTTGATGTCTGGTAGATTTTTAATTTCTTGCTCTACTAAAGCAGGAATGATCTTCAAAACTTCATTAACTGCATGTTGATACCCAGCCATTACACCAATCTTTACACCAATCGATACACCCGTATTTAATCCCTCCTCATATGTTGGTTCCTTAGTCTGGCAAGCTTTTATAAGCTCTCTGTAGTGGCATAGTTAATTTGGCCACCCATTAAGAAAGAAATGTTATGCTAATAAGCATACAAATTTGGGTGAAAAAATGACGAAATTAAAACGCGCAACGTATTCTGCAGCAATAAAATTAGAGAC
>Ga0207878_100185_pt1 | contig 47114 bp, 40 predicted proteins | sample LinPmetageLP41_FD_184053 | JGI IMG/M metagenome (GOLD analysis project Ga0207878, IMG submission 184053) | Marine viral communities from the Pacific Ocean - LP-41 (SPAdes) | ecosystem: Environmental > Aquatic > Marine > Oceanic | place: Pacific Ocean | collected 2010-08-27 | reverse complement strand
TGGGTAGCTCTGTTGGGTAGCTCTGTTGGGTAGCTCTGTTGGGTAGGCCTCTTGGGCAACGCCCATTGGGTAACCTCGGTCAAACATCCGAGAGGCTGGCAGTCGTCAGGTGCGCCTGTATAATGCCCGCCCACGCGGGTGATCGCTTTTTCTGCCCGATGCCTGTCCTTGTTCAAATCCTGTTCTTGGTCAAAGGCCTGTTTTTGACCAAAGTTTTTGACCAAAGTCCAGGGCAGGCATTTCGTTATTCTAGAGGTCGTATTGATGATAATGGACATCAACCAGGTTCGTGAGTATCTACCGCACCGTTATCCGTTTTTACTGGTAGATCGCGTGATGGAAATCACGCAGGGCGAGTCGATCGTTGCGCTCAAGAACGTTAGCATCAATGAGCCTTTCTTTGACGGCCATTTTCCGAATCACCCGATCATGCCTGGTGTGCTGATCATCGAGGCACTGGCACAGGCCTGCGGTATTCTCGGCTTCAAGACCGTCAACAAGATGCCGGCGGATGGCTATGTCTATTATCTTGTCGGCAGTGACAATGTGCGCTTCAAGCGCCCGGTGATGCCGGGCGATCAGCTGCGACTCGAAGCCAACGTCATCAAGGGCAAACGCGGTATCTGGAAGTTTGCCTGTCGTGCCACGGTCGGTGGCGAGCTGGCCTGCGAAGCCGAAATTATCTGCGCCGAGAGGAAAATTGCTTGATTCATCCCTCCGCCATCGTCGACCCCTCCGCCCACCTGGCCGATGACGTCGAAGTCGGTCCCTTCAGTGTGATCGGTCCCGACGTCGAGATCGACGCCGGTTGCGTGATCGGACCGCATGTGGTGATCAAGGGCCCGACCCGAATCGGCAAGCGTAACCGGATCTTCCAGTTCGCGTCGGTCGGCGAGGATTGTCAGGACAAGAAGTATGCCGGAGAGTCGACCCGGCTCGAAATGGGCGACGATAACGTCGTACGCGAAAGCGTGACGATTCATCGCGGCACGATTCAGGACCGCGGTGTGACGACGATCGGTCATCGCAATCTGTTCATGGCCTATTCTCATGTCGGCCACGACTGTTTGATCGGCAACGACTGCGTTCTCGCCAACCAGGCCACCCTGGCGGGCCATGTGACGCTGGGTGATTTCGCGATCATGGGCGGACTCTCGGCCATCCATCAGTTCGCCAACATGGGTGAACATTCGATGGCGGGCGGTGGCTCGATCATCTCCAAGGACATTCCCGCTTTCATCATGATCAACGGCAACCCTGCTGCTGCCCACGGTCTGAATTCGACCGGTTTGCGACGCCGAGGCTTCTCCGAGGAAGCCGTGCGCGCCCTGAGCGAAAGTTATCGGCTGGTCTATCGCAAGGGACTGACGCTCGAGCAGGCTATCAGTGAAATCGAAAGCCGCTTCTCGCTCGACGAGACTCGCCGCTTCGTTGATTCTCTGAAATCCTCCAAGCGCGGTATCACGCGCTAGACGCAATCTGGCCGGGCTTCGCTAGCCGGGCTTTTCCAGCCAGGTTCGGCAGCCGGTTATCTAATCAGACCTTTCTCACAGGAGCCGGCTTATGCGCGTCTACCTGGTGGCAGGCGAGCTCTCGGGAGATATTCTCGGTGCCGGTTTGATGCAGGCGCTCAAGCGCCGTCACCCGCAGATCGAGTTTCGTGGCATCGGTGGCCCGCGGATGCAGGAGCAGGGTCTCGAATCGCTCTATCCGCTGGAAATCCTGTCGGTCATGGGGCTGGTCGAGGTGTTGAGACATCTCCCAGGGCTGATCAGGGTTCGCCGTCATCTCAAGCGCGACGCGTTGGCCTGGCGACCCGACATCATGGTGGGTATCGACGCGCCGGACTTCAATATCGGTCTCGAGCGCCAGCTGCACGATCACGGCATTCGCACCGCACACTATGTCAGCCCGTCGGTCTGGGCCTGGCGGCAGGGCAGGGTCAAGACGATCGCCAAGGCGGTGGACTTGATGCTGACATTCCTGCCGTTCGAAGCGGATTTCTATGCCGAGCATCGCGTGCCGGTCGCCTATGTCGGCCATCCGCTGGCCGACGAGCTGCCGCTGATCAACGATCGAGCGGCGGCCCGCGCTGAACTCGGGCTGGCAATGGAGGTGCCGACACTGGCGGTGCTACCTGGCTCGCGCAGCAATGAGATCCGTTTTCACGGGGAGATTTTCCTGCGCACGGCATCCGCACTGCGTCAGCGTCTCGGCGCGCTCCAGGTGGCCATCCCGGCGGCATCGCCGCAGCGGCGTCGCGAACTCGAGACGTTGCTCGAACAGTTTCCGGATCTCTCTGCCGATACGTTGATCGTCGAGGGGCGCTCGCGGGAGGTAATGACTGCCGCCGACGCGGTGTTGCTGACATCCGGAACCGCCGCGCTGGAAACCATGCTCTGCCACCGGCCGATGGTGGTTGCCTACCGCATGGCGCCGGCGACCTATTGGCTGGCGCAGCGGCTGGTCAAGACGCGCTGGATATCGCTGCCCAATCTGATCGCTCAGGAAGCGCTGGTACCCGAGCGGGTCCAGGATGCGGCGACTCCCGAATCGCTGGTCGAGACGCTGCTGCCCTGGTTCGAGGATGAATCTCGGCGGCTGGTCCTGGAGCGTCGTTTCGCCGGTCTTCACGCCGAGTTGCAGCGTGGCGCGAGCGAGCGTGCAGCGATCGCCATCACGTCGCTGGTCGAGCACGGAACGCTGGACATTCAACCCGAAAGCGTTTGATGAGAGAAGCCATGCCATCGAAGTCTTCGATAACCGCTTGGCCGGAGATCATCATCGAGTACGATGGGCATTTGATCGCCGGTGTCGATGAGGTTGGCCGAGGGCCGCTGGTCGGCTCGGTGGTGGCTGCGGCGGTGATCTTGAACCCGGCCCGCCCGATCGAAGGCCTGACCGACTCCAAGTGTCTGAGCGCCGCCCGCCGCGAGGCTTTCGATCTGCAGATTCGCGAGCAGGCGCTGGCATTCGCGATAGGAGAGGCGTCACCGCAGGAGATCGATTCGCTCAATATCTATCACGCCACCCACCTGGCGATGCGACGAGCGATCGATGCGCTGCCGATGCCTGCCGAATATCTGCTGGTCGATGGCAACCGATTGCCCGGCCATGTCTGTCCAGGGAAGGCCGTAGTCAAGGGCGATCTAAGACATCCCGCGATCAGCGCGGCGTCGATTGTGGCCAAGGTGGCCCGCGACGCTCAAATGGTCGAGCTGGACGCGCGCTATCCGGGTTATGGTTTCTGTCGCCACAAGGGCTACTCGACGCCGGAGCATCTCGACGCGCTGGCGCGGCTCGGGCCGCTGACGGAACATCGCTGCTCCTTTGCGCCGGTTCGCGAACGGCTGATGCCGGTATGACGGGCGGGTCTGTTAAAATCGTTCCGGTCGGTTTCACCGGTCGATTCGCACCGGTGGCCGCCAGCATGCCGGAATCCTGTACCTAACGTCTGAATTCATTCGCCGCCTGACTCGAGTTCGTCATGACAACACCTTTCGTTCACCTTCGTGTCCATAGCGAATACTCTCTGGTCGATGGTCTGGTCCGCCTCAAGCCGCTGATCAAGGCCACGGCCGAGGCCGGCATGCCGGCCGTCGCCGTGACCGACGACACCAACCTGTTCGGGCTGGTCAAGGTCTACAAGGCCGCCCAGGGCGCCGGACTCAAGCCGATTATCGGTGCCGACCTCTGGCTGCACAACGCCCACGACGAGAGCCATCCCTATCGTCTGACCCTGCTGGCGATGAACGATACCGGTTACCGCAATCTGACCGAGCTGATCTCGCGGGCCTGGACCGAGGGCCAGCGGCACAACATGGCGATCCTCGACAAAGCCTGGGTGTTCGCGCAGAGCGAAGGGCTGATCGCGCTTTCCGGCGCCCGTGAAGGCGAGATCGGCCGCTTTCTGATCGCCGAGCATATCGACACCGCGCGCCAACTGCTGCAGGAGTGGTGCCAGCATTTTCGGGGCCGTTTCTACCTGGAGTTGCAGCGCACCGGTCGCCAGTACGACGAGGAGTGCGTGCACCATTCGGTACGTCTGGCGGGCGAGAGTGGCACGCCGGTGGTGGCGACCAACGATGTGCGCTTTCTCGAACGTGGAGACTACTGGGCCCACGAAACGCGCGTCTCGATCGGCGAGGGCAAAGCGCTGGAAGATCCTCGACGCGAGCGGCGCTACAGCGAAGAGCAGTATCTCAAGACGCCCGCCGAGATGGCCGAGCTTTTCGCCGACGTGCCTGAGGCGCTCGAAAACAGCGTCATGATCGCGGCGCGCTGCAGCGCCAGCGTGCGTCTTGGCGAGATATTCCTGCCTGAATATCCGATCCCCGAGGGGCTGACCCAGGACGAATTCTTCCGCAAGATTTCCCATGACGGCCTCACCGACCGCCTGAACACGTTATTCGCGGGCGACACGCCGATCTATCCGGGGCGGTCGCTGGCCGAGCACGAGCCTGCTTACCGCGAGCGGCTCGACTTCGAGCTCGATATCATTCTCAAGATGGGGTTCCCCGGTTACTTCCTGATCGTGATGGACTTCATCCAGTGGGCCAAGGACAACGACATTCCGGTCGGTCCGGGGCGAGGTTCCGGGGCGGGCTCGCTGGTCGCCTACGTGCTCAAGATCACCGATCTCGACCCGCTGGAATACGACCTGCTGTTCGAACGCTTCCTGAACCCCGAGCGGGTGTCGATGCCCGACTTCGATGTCGATTTCTGCATGGAGAAACGCGATCGAGTCATCGACTATGTGGCCAATCGCTATGGCCGTGATGCGGTCTCGCAGATCGTCACCTTCGGCACCATGGCCGCCAAGGCGGTGGTGCGCGACGTGGCGCGTGCCCAGGGCAAGCCCTACTCGATGGGCGACAAGCTCTCCAAGTTGATCCCGTTCGAGGTCGGCATGACCCTGGCCAAGGCGATCGAACAGGAGCCGCAGCTCAAGGAGTATCTCGAGTACGACGAGGAAGCCGCCGAAATCTGGGAGATGGCACTCAAGCTCGAGGGAATCACGCGCGGCACCGGCAAGCACGCCGGGGGCGTGGTGATCGCGCCGACCAAGCTGACCGACTTCTCGCCGCTGCTGTGCGATCCGGATGGCTCTGGCTTGATGGTGCAGTTCGACAAGAACGACGTCGAGGATGCCGGGCTGGTCAAGTTCGACTTTCTCGGCCTGCGCACGCTGACGATCATCGACTGGGCGCTGGAGATGGTCGATGTGGTGCGCGCCCGCGATGGCGTCGGCCCGCTCGATATCAGCACCATCCCGCTGGACGACAAGCCGACCTTCGATATGCTCAAGAAGGCCGAGACCACGGCGGTGTTCCAGCTCGAATCCCGCGGCATGAAAGAGCTGATCAAGCGCCTGCAGCCGGATTCGCTGGAGGACATGATCGCACTGGTGGCGCTGTTCCGTCCCGGCCCGCTGCAGTCCGGCATGGTTGACGACTTCATCAACCGCAAGCATGGTCGCGCCGAGATCGCCTATCCCAGTGCGGATTATCAGCATGAATTGCTCAAGCCGGTGCTGGAGCCGACCTACGGCATCATCCTGTACCAGGAACAGGTCATGCAGATCGCCCAGGTACTGGCCGGCTACACGCTCGGCCAGGCCGACATGCTGCGCCGCGCGATGGGCAAGAAAAAGCCGGAGGAGATGGCCAAGCAGCGTCAGGGCTTCATGGACGGCTGTGCCGACAACGGCATCGACAAGGGCTTGGCCGGTAACCTGTTCGATCTGGTGGAAAAGTTCGCCGGTTACGGCTTCAACAAGTCGCACTCGGCGGCCTATGGCCTGGTTTCCTACCAGACCGCCTGGCTCAAGGCGCATTATCCCGGCCCGTTCATGGCCGCGGTGCTCTCCACCGAGATGGACAATCTCGACAAGGTCGTGCCGCTGATCGAGGAGTGCCGCCATCTCGGGCTGACGGTGACGCCGCCGAACGTCAACGTCGGTGCCTACAAGTTCACCGTCGATGAGAGCGGACAGGTCGTCTACGGGCTCGGCGCGATCCGCGGCGTCGGCGAGGGGCCGATCGGGGCGATCGTCGAAGCCCGCGAGGCGGGAGGCGAGTTCACGGACCTGTTCGATTTTTGCCGTCGCATCGATGGCAAGCGCATGAACAAGCGTACCCTCGAGGCGCTGATTCGCTCTGGTGCGGTCGATACGCTGGGGCCGTCTCGTGCGGTGCTGGCGGCTTCGCTCGAGGCCGCGATCAAGGCCGCGTCGCAGAATCAGACCAACCAGAACCTGGGCATGATGGACATGTTCGGCGAGGCCTTTGCCGACGCCGCCGAGAGCGACGATATCTACGCCGACTATCGCCACGCCCGCGACTGGAGCGACAAGGAGCGCCTGGCCGGCGAGAAGGACACCCTCGGTCTCTATCTCACCGGTCATCCCATCGACGAGTACGAGCACGAGCTGAAGCGCTTCGTGGCGACCCGGATCGTCGATCTCAAGCCCTCCCGCGAGCCGCAGCGCGTTGCCGGGCTGGTCGTCGCGATGCGCACCATGAAATCGAAGCGTGGCGACACCATGGCCTTTCTCACGCTGGATGACCGCACCGGGCGGATCGAGGCCTCGCTGTTCGGGGAGCTGTACGATCAGCTCCGCGGGCAGCTGACCGCCGAACAGGTGCTGATCGTCGAGGGAGAGGTTTCCAGCGACGACTACTCAGGCGGCCTGCGTCTGCGCAGCAAGGACATCACGCTGATGGCCGATGCCCGTGCCCGCTTTGGTGAGGCGGTGGAGCTCTGCGTCGATGGCGCCCAGCTCAACGGTCGATTCTCGCGGTCGCTGCACGATAGTCTGTCACCATGGTTGAGCGAATCCGGTCTGCCGGTCAGGGTGCGCTATCGCAATGCCGAGGCCAGCGGCTGTTTCGAGCTGGCGCCGAACTGGAAAGTCTCGCCCAGCGATGAATTGATGACGGCGCTTCGCGGGGTCGAAGGCTACGAGCAGGTGGCGCTCCGCTATCGGGGTGGCTAACGTGTGACAGTAGGGCGCCTCCTTGCGAACACTCATGAAGGTGCGATAATAGTCTGTTTCGCGGCACGCCGGTCGCCCGTGTTTCAGAAATCCGCCCTGTTTCAGAAATCGAAGCCGCCAGGATCACAGTAGAAGCTCTATGAATCCCAATTATCTAGACTTTGAACAACCGATTGCCGAACTCCAGGCCAAGATCGAAGAACTGCGTCTGGTCGGTAACGATAGCCGCATCAGCCTGAGTGACGAGATCGCCAAGCTCGAAGAGAAAAGCCGTAAGCTCACCGAGCAGATCTTTCGCGATCTGACCGCCTGGCAGGTGACGCAGCTATCGCGCCATCCACAGCGCCCCTACACGCTCGACTATCTCGACAGTATCTTTACCGACTTCGACGAGATGCATGGCGATCGCCATTTCGCCGACGACGCCGCCCTGGTTGGCGGTGTGGCGCGTCTCGACGACAAGCCGGTGATGGTCATCGGTCACCAGAAAGGGCGTGACGTCAAGGAGAAGGTGCGGCGCAACTTCGGCATGCCGCGGCCTGAAGGCTATCGCAAGGCGTGTCGGCTGATGGAGACGGCCGAGCGCTTCAAAATGCCGGTACTGACGTTCATCGACACGCCCGGCGCCTATCCCGGCATCGATGCCGAGGAGCGTGGGCAATCCGAAGCGATCGCCTACAACCTGGCGGTAATGTCGCGTCTGAAGACGCCGATCATTGCCACGGTGATCGGTGAGGGCGGCTCCGGCGGCGCTCTGGCGATCGGCGTCTGCGACGAGCTGCAGATGTTGCAGTACTCCACCTACTCGGTGATCTCGCCGGAGGGCTGCGCCTCGATCCTGTGGAAGAGCGCCGAAAAGGCCTCCGACGCGGCTCAGGCCATGGGTATCACCGCGTCACGCCTGAAGGAACTCGGCTTCGTCGACACGTTGATCGGTGAACCGCTGGGCGGCGCGCACCGCAATCCGCGCAAGATCGCCAGTCAGGTCAAGGAAGCGCTGGTGGGGAGCCTCGACCGGCTGCAGGCGATGGATACCGAGAGTCTGCTCGAGCGTCGTTATGCGAAGTTGATGAGCTATGGCGCGCCCCAATAACGCAAGGCCGATCCCCGAAGTTCTTGTCGACGACGCCCTGGCGATGATCTCGCCGGGGCGTTGCGTTTGGGTGGCACTTTCCGGCGGTCTCGACTCTTCTCTGCTGTTGAGCGTGGCGGCGCCGCTGGCGCGCCAGCGCGGCATCGATCTGCGCGCGATCCATGTCAACCACGGCCTGCAGACGGCGGCGAGCGACTTCGAGACAGTCTGTCGCGAACTGTGCGGCTCGATGACCGTGCCGCTGACCATCGTCCGTGTCTCGGTCAATCCTGACGGTCACGGAATCGAGGCGGCCGCGCGAGACGCCCGTTATCAGGCGTTTGCCCATCATCTCTCTGGCGGCGACCGCCTCTGGTTGGCGCAGCACGCCGACGACCAGGCCGAAACGCTCATGCTGGCGGCGCTTCGCGGTAGCGGGGTGCGGGGCCTGGCGGGGATGCCTGCGGTGCGCCAGTGGCGAGGCCTCTCTATCGAGCGCCCCTGGTTGGGTCTGGCGCGATCCGAGCTGGTGGACGAGGCAACACGTCGCGGGCTCGTCTGGTACGAAGATCCTAGCAATGCCGAAGTGACGTTTGATCGCAACTATCTGCGTCACCGCGTGCTGGCACCGTTGCGACAACGCTGGTCAGGCGCTGCCGAGGCCTTGGCGCGAAGTGTCGGCCATCTGCAGGAGGCCGACGAGCTGCTGGGGGAGCTGGCCGAGATCGACCTGGCGGAGGCGGGTGGCGATCCCGGTCGTCTGCGGTTGTCGACACTGCGTGGGCTCACCTCCTCGCGCCGACGTCTGTTGATTCGCCATGCGCTCGAGCGGCTGGGTTTACCGACGCCGCCGGCGACGCGTCTGACCGAACTCGAACGTCAGCTGACCACGGCAGCATACGATCGCCTGCCAGCGCTTGGCTGGGCAGGGGGCGAGGCCCGGCTCTGGCGGCATCATCTCTACTTGTTGGCACCGCTGCCACCGACCGATCTGTCCTGGCAGATGACCTGGGATGGCGTTTCGCCGCTGGAAACACCCTGGGGTCACTATTTTTGTGTGCTCCAGCCGCCTCGAGGTGCCGCGGCATCGTCGCTGCGGGTCGGTCTGCGCCAGGGCGGCGAACGATTATGTCTAGCCGGTCGTGGCACTCGCGATCTCAAGCGCCTGCTACAGGAGGCCGAGATCCCGCCCTGGCAGCGAGATCGTCTGGCGCTGGTATGGTGTGGCGACCAACTGGTGGCGGTACTCGGGGTTCTGTCAGCGGAAGGTTGGCATCAGACGTCGTATGTCAGTGTCAGCCCGGCAGCTTCCTGATAGGCAGCTTCCTGTTCGAGATCGTTGAGCAGCAGCGCCTGGGGTTTGGTTTCCGGCAGCGTGAGATGCAGGTCGTTACCTTTGCCACCCTTGATGACGAGACGAAAGTCGACAGGGGCCTGTTCCGGCCGGGCGTGATTGAGCATCACCGCCAGCCGCAGCAGCCGAGCCAGGCGCTGGTAGGGGGGCTGTACCGCACCCGGCAGGGCCTCCAGCTCTTTCTGGACGAATTTACGCCGATGAGCACGGACCAGAAACGCCAGCGCTTGCTGTTCGGGACGGGAGAAACCGGTCAGATCGGAATATTCGAGCAGGTAGGCGCCATGACGGTGGAACTGACTATGAGAGATCGCCAGGCCAATCTCGTGTAGCTGCGCCGCCCAGAACAGGAACAGGCGCTGCTCTTCACTGAGCGACCAGCTGTCGCGGACCTGATCGAAAGCCGCCATGGCGGTCTGCGCCACGTGATCGGCGTGGGCCGTCTCGACACTGTAGCGCCGCATCAATGACTCGATACTATGCCGCCGAGAATCCTCGGGGGTATTGCGGCCGATCAGATCGTACAGCACGCCTTCGCGCAGTGCGCCGTCTGAATACCGCATTCGCTCCAGCCCAAAAGCCTCGAAAACGGCACACAGGATGGCGACACCGGCGGGAAAGACTCGCGCCCGATCTTCCTTCAGGCCTTCCATCGCGACCTTGTCCAGATCGCCGAAGCCGATCAATTTCTTGCGTAGCTTGATCAAGGCGTCGCGCTCGATCAGCGTGGTATCGCCATCACCTCTAGCGCCGATCACGGCTGCAGCGGCCTTGATTGTGCCGCTGGAGCCAATCGGGTCCTGCCAACCCAGCTGGCAGTAATGTCGCTGGATGTTGGCCAGTTCGGATATCGCCGCCATCTCGGCGCGCCGAAAACGCTTTTCACTGAGTTCACCGCTGGAGAAGAACGCGCCAGTATAGGCGACACAGCCCATGTGGAGACTTTCCAGCGCTTGAGGTTCGAAGTCTTCGCCGATGATGAACTCGGTGGAACCACCACCGATATCGACGATCAGGCGTCGGCCGTGAACTTCGGCCAGCGCGTGCGCAGCGCCCAGATAGATCAGACGCGCTTCTTCGCGCCCGCCGATAATCTCGATCGGGTGTCCGATCAGCGCCTCGGCACGTTCGATCAGACGGTGGGCATTGCAGGCTGCGCGAAGCGCGTTGGTGCCGACGATTCGCAAATTGGCGCTCGGCACCCCTTCGAGAAACGGAGCGAAACGTTCCAGGCAGGCCAGTGCTCGCGCCATGGCCGCATCGGTAAAGTTCTCGTTTTCGTCGAGACCGGCGGCGAGCTGGACTTTTTCGCCCATCTTGGCAACGACCTGGAGTTGGTCGTCCTGATAGTTGGCGACCAACAGGTGGAAGCTGTTGGAACCGAGATCAATCGCGGCCAGGCGACGCGTCGCGTCTTTGGCGGTCGACTTCCCGCTCATGGCGTGGCGTCCTCGAAAGCTGGCATAAAAGATAGGTGGCTTTGTACTTTGTATAGGTGGCTTTGTATAAGTGACTGTGGATAGATGGCTGTAAGATGTTGTCCGAACCGATACTATTCCTGGCGAGCGCCACGAGAGCGCCGAATGGATCAAGATTGCGGTGGTGGTTCAGTCTTGTCAATCGTTCACGCGGCGGGCATGCTGGCTACAGCAAAGACATCGATCGACAGAGACTCCAGTTCATGCAGCCGCAGCGGCGCCGTTTGGATAGTAGAGCTTTCGAGCTTCAACGCGAGGAACAGGAAACGCCATGGCTCGCGGTCTTCGTTACCGACTGGTGTCAGCCCTGTGAAATTCTGCTATCTCGACTTTCTTCGGCAACGCCGGAGCCGATTCGCCATCTGCCGGTGGGCGTGGTCGATGTCGATCGCGAATCAGCGCTGGCGGAACGTTACGGAATCAAGGGAACTCCGACACTGATTCTGTTCATCGAAGGGGAGCCCCGTCTCACCAGAGTCGGTGCACTATCGGAAGCGCAGTTGCTGCAAATTGGCGAAGAAAGTACGCGTCATTGACCCAAGTGCACTGATATCGCCGCATATTATCACTACGGCGATGCTTGCTTTCGGCAGATAGCTTGTCTACCATCTGGATGTTAACCTGTTTCGAACGCTTCTTGACCGCATCGCGGTCCCCCAAGTCGTCAGTCGATCCCAGTCCCAATCTTCGACCCGTCTGGATTTTTGAACGGTTTTGATTGATCGGCGGTTTTGATTTATGGATAGTGACAACGCTCATGGATGACTCTTTCCATGAGATTGTAGGCGAATCGAACCGCTCTCCAGGCACTCTCGCAATACGGCAAGCCGATGTCCGGCCTGTTTCGACGTAACGCCGAGAGTCCATGCGAAATATCTGACCCCGGGACGACTGAACGCGCTGCGCGGCGTTCGAATTGACCGCCCCTTGTCCTCCTTTTCTATCTCGGCAAAAGTCATTGCCTGCGACACGAGCCATCTTTGACAAACTCATGAATCTAACTGAACTCAAGCAAAAATCCGTTCCTGAGCTGCTGGATATCGCCCGTGAAATGGGCATTGATAACCTGGCCCGCTCGCGCAAGCAGGACATCATTTTCGCCATTCTGAAAAAGCATGCAAAGAGCGGCGAAGACATCTATGGCGATGGCGTCCTGGAAATTCTCCAGGATGGCTTCGGTTTCCTGCGTAGCGCTGATTCTTCCTATCTGGCTGGCCCCGATGACATTTATGTCTCGCCGTCACAGATTCGTCGGTTCAACCTGCGCAAGGGCGACTCGATCTCTGGCAAGATTCGCCCACCGAAGGAAGGTGAGCGCTACTTCGCGTTGTTGAAAGTTAACGAAATCAACTTCGACAAGCCGGAAAACGCCAAGCACAAGATCCTGTTTGAAAACCTGACACCGCTGTTCCCGCAGGAACGGATGGTGATGGAAATGGGCAACGGCTCCACCGAGGATATCACCGCCCGGGTAATCGATCTGACAGCGCCGATCGGCAAGGGACAACGTGGTCTGATCGTATCTCCGCCCAAGGCCGGCAAGACCTTGATGCTGCAGAACATCGCTGCCTCGATCACGCGTAACAATCCTGAATGTCACATGATCGTGCTGTTGATCGATGAGCGTCCGGAAGAAGTGACGGAGATGTCACGGACGGTGCGTGGTGAAGTGGTGGCCTCGACCTTCGATGAGCCGCCGGCACGGCACGTTCAGGTCGCCGAGATGGTGATCGAAAAGGCCAAGCGTCTCGTCGAGCACAAGAAGGACGTCGTCATCCTGCTCGACTCTATCACCCGTCTGGCGCGTGCCTATAACACCGTGGTGCCGTCTTCCGGCAAGGTGCTGACCGGTGGTGTCGATGCCCATGCCCTCGAGAAGCCCAAACGCTTCTTTGGTGCCGCGCGTAACATCGAGGAGGGCGGTAGTCTGACCATTATCGCCACGGCGCTGGTCGATACCGGCTCGAAGATGGATGAAGTGATCTTCGAGGAGTTCAAGGGTACCGGCAACATGGAAGCGCATCTCGATCGGAAGTTGGCCGAGCGGCGTGTCTACCCGGCCTTCAATATTCGCCGTTCCGGCACGCGTCGCGAGGATCTGATCACCTCCGAGGAAGAGATGCAGCGGATGTGGATTCTGCGCAAGCTGCTCAACCCGATGGATGATGTGGCAGCGACGGAGTTCCTGATCGATCGCCTCAAGGATACCAAGACGAACTTGGAATTCTTCGAAGCCATGAAAAGACGTTGATTCTGGCTGGCTGCACTCGATGACACTGCGTTGGAAAATCGCTCAAGCTGCTCATTTACCCCAGTAAATTCCGCTTTGGACTCGCGACGTCCATGTCGCTCGCTCTGCGAGCAGCGGAGCTGCCTAAATCGTCGATCCTGACGATTTGTCGCGATTTTCCGCCTTATCTCATCTTCGTTCGCTCAGCCAGCTCTCAACGCTTCGTGAGATATTCGGGGCAAAGCAGAAAATGGAGGGCAGCATGTTATGCTGCCCTTTTTGCGTTCTTGGATAGTGGGATACGGGCAACGTCATGAAATATCACGATTTGCGGGATTTCATCACGGCGCTGGAGCAGCGTGGTGAGTTGAAGCGCGTCACGGTCGAGGTGGACCCGTATCTGGAGATCACCGAGATCTGCGATCGCACGCTGCGCGCTGGCGGGCCTGCGCTGCTGTTCGAGAACGTCAAGGGCAGCGAGATGCCGGTGCTGGGCAATCTGTTCGGGACTCCCGAACGCGTCGCTTTCGGCATGGGGCAGGAGAACGTCGAGGCGTTGCAGGAGGTCGGCAAGCTGCTGGCCTTCCTGAAGGAGCCGGATCCGCCCAAGGGGCTCAAGGATGCCTGGGACAAGCTGCCGATCTTCAAGCAGGTCATGAGCATGGGCCCGAAGACGGTGCGCTCCGCGCCATGTCAGCAAGTCGTGTTCGAGGGCGAGGAGGTCGATCTCGACCGCCTGCCGATTCAGCACTGCTGGCCGGGCGACGTGGCACCGCTGGTGACCTGGGCATTGGTCGTTACCAAGGGGCCGCACAAGACGCGCCAGAACCTGGGCATCTATCGCCAGCAGAAGCTTTCCAAGAATCGATTGATCATGCGCTGGTTGAGCCACCGCGGTGGCGCGCTGGATTTCCGCGAGTGGCAGCAGGCCCATCCGGGCGAGCCGTTTCCCGTGGCGGTGGCGCTGGGCGCCGACCCGGCAACGATTCTCGGGGCGGTAACGCCGGTACCGGATACGCTTTCCGAATACGCGTTCGCGGGGCTGCTGCGTGGCTCGCGTACCGAACTGGTCAAGTGCGGCCACGCCGATCTGGAGGTTCCCGCTTCGAGCGAGATCGTGCTGGAAGGCTTCATTTATCCGGATGACATGGCGCCCGAAGGGCCCTATGGCGATCACACCGGGTACTACAACGAAGTCGAATCCTTCCCGGTATTTACCGTCGAGCGCATCACCCATCGTCGCGACCCGATCTATCATTCGACCTACACCGGGCGGCCGCCGGACGAGCCCGCGGTACTGGGACTGGCGCTCAACGAAGTGTTCGTGCCGATCCTGCGCAAGCAGTTTCCCGAAATCGTCGATTTCTATCTGCCGCCGGAAGGCTGTTCCTATCGGATGGCGGTAGTGACCATGAAGAAGCAGTATCCCGGTCACGCCAAGCGAGTAATGATGGGCGTGTGGAGTTTCCTGCGCCAGTTCATGTATACCAAGTTCGTGATCGTGCTGGATGACGATGTCGATGCGCGAAAGTGGGAAGATGTGATCTGGGCCATCACCACGCGCATGGATCCGGCCCGCGATACGGTCTTGGTCGAGAATACGCCCATCGACTATCTTGATTTCGCCTCGCCAACCGCGGGGCTGGGCTCCAAGATGGGACTGGATGCCACCAACAAGTGGCCGGGCGAGACCACTCGGGAGTGGGGCGAGCCCATCGTCATGGACCCGGCAGTCAAGTCGCGTGTCGATGAGCGGTGGGACAGCTATGGTATCGATATCGCGGCGCCGTCGGCGCGAACGGGAACCTCAAGCAAAGATGAGGTGGCATGACGGTAAGCAGCGAGGTGGATATGACGGTCAGGACGTTGACCTGCCAGGTGGAAACGGTCGAAGACCTGACCCCCGATGTGTTTCGAGTCGTGCTCGAGGGGCGGGTCGAGGCGATCGGCCATGCGCCGGGCCAGTATCTGGAGCTGGAGCTGCACGAAGGGACCTGGGTGCCGTTTTCGATTGCTTGCGCCGACAATGGTGATGGCCAGCTGGAGCTGCATATCCAGCACTGGCCGGAACGCACCCACTCGGCGCGATTACGCGAGCTGCTGACACACCGCAATCGGTTGTCAGTGCGTCTGCCCAGTGGCGATTGTTTTCTGCCGAGGGGAGGCGTGCAGCCGCTGCTGCTGATCGCGGCCGGTACCGGTTTCGCCCAGCTCAAGGCAATCGTCGAGGCAGCGCTGGCGGAAAACCCCGACCGTGAAATAGCGGTCTGGTGGGCCGTGCGCGAGCGACGCGACCTGTATGCCGAGTCCTTGGCCCGCCAATGGGCCCAGGCGTATTCGAACGTCCATTTTCACGCGGTGGTCGAGGCGTCGGAGGCCGAGCTCGAAACGCTGCCGGGCATTCACTGGCATATCGGGCGTATCGATGAGGCGCTGGCGGCGGCGTTGGAGACACTTTCAGGCCTCGATATCTATATCGCCGGTTCACCGGGCATGGTCTACGCCTGCGTCGACACGCTGGCGCCATTGGGTCTCGCGGAACATCAGGTACATTCGGACGTCTTCAGTTACGCGCCACGGGTGCCATTCTTGCCGCTGCCCGAGGGTGATCCGGCGCAGGCGCCGTTGACGCCGGGCGAGGCGCTCGCGATATCCAAGAAGGGCGTGACGTCCCAGAAGGGCGCGACATCCCAGAAGGACGTGACATCCCAGAAGGACGTGACATCGAAGAAGGGAGAGTCATGAGCCAGTCCCCGATCTTGATTACCGGCGGTGCCCAGCGATTGGGGCGTCACTGTGCCGAGCGGCTGCTCGACGACGGCCATCCGGTCATCGTCACCTACCGGCGTGAGCGAGATACGCTGGACGCGTTACGCCAGCGGGGCGCGATCACGCTGGCGGCGGATTTCGCCAGTGAAGCCGGTATCCACGATTTCATCGCCCGGCTGCGCGAGACTACCTCCAGCTTGCGTGCCATTATTCACAATGCCGGCGAGTGGCTGTCGGATCCCGAGCCGGCGGCGGCGGGAGAAACTCTGGAGCGACTGTTTCGGGTCCATATGCAGGCGCCGTATCTGATCAACCTGCACGCCAGAGATATGCTGGAAGCATGTCAGGAGCCTCAGTGCGACATTGTGCATATTACCGACAGTATCGTTTGGCACGGGGCGGCGCGTGGTGCGGCAGGGCAGTCGGCGTATGCCGCCACCAAGGCGGGGCTCGAGAGCCTGACCCGTTCGTTCGCGGTACAGTTTGCGCCCCGGATTCAGGTCAATGCGATAGCGCCGGGCCTGGTCATGCTTAATGGCGATGAAGGCATCGACAGCGATCAGCGAGTACCGGGGCCCGGGGTGGTCTATCAGACACTGCGCTATCTGCTCGACAACGATTTTGTCACCGGTACCACCGTCGCGGTGGATGGCGGCCGTCATCTCGGCTGACAGCCGCGTCGCGCGGCGTTGAGATCGCGGCGTCTGTCACCAGACGGCTGCGGTTGCCGTGCCGTCTCGCTACAGCGACACGGTATTGCTGCGGATCTGAATCAGCTTGCCTTCGTCGATCACCGGTCCTGACGGCTTGCCGCCCGGCGCCCCTGCGCTGGGTTCCATGCTCACGGCAAAATCGGCGGTCTTCATCAAGCCCAGCATCTTGGCGGGCAGTTGCATGGTCGCTTCGCCCTGGCTCGGCAGCATGCCCAGCGAGATCGGCGTGCCATTCTCCATCATCCACAGCTCGCCACCCTTGCCGTCGGGCATCGGATCCGGTGACACTGTCTGGATCATCATCTTGCCGTCCAGGGTGGCGTTGAGGATCCACGCCGTCTGCCCGCTGGGCTGATTGATCACGAACACGTATTCGCCTGGCATCATGCCCGACTCCTTCGGCACCAGAATCAGGACGAGCAGCGCCAGCGCCGCGGCAGTCGCGAGACCGCTGAATGCGCGCCAGAACCCGAGACGCTGCAGCAGGCCGGTCTTGAGTCCCAATCGGATCGCAATACCGGACCACAGCTGTGGGGGTGGTTTGACGGGCTCCAGCTGCTGGTTGAGCAGTTGCAGATGCTCGCGCCACCTATCCACGCTGTGCTGCAGACTCGGGCTGACCGCCAGTAGCGCTTCGAATTCGGCGCGCTGGTCGCGATCCAGAGTACCGAGGACGTATTCTCCGGCTGCCATCTCGCGCTCGTCGGGATCGGTCAAGCCAAACGTGTCATGCATTCCTTCAACCTCTCGAGGCCTCTCCGGACCCAGCTCTTGACGGTTCCCAGCGGTTTGGTCAGATGTGACGCCAGATCGTGGTGGGTCAGCCCTTCGAAAAACGCGAGTTCCAGCGCCTGACGCTGCTGCGGGGTCAATTCGGTCAGACACTGCTGCAGGGTTTCTGCCTGCTGATTGATGTCGCTTTCGCTCTCGACGTCGGATTCGCCCGGCAGCGTATCGATGATGGCATCGCCGTCCGCTTCCTGAGGGCGCTGACGTCTAAGCCAGTCGATCCCGATATTACGCGTGAGCGTCGATAGCCAGGTCATTGGGCGGGCGCGCGAGGCATCGTACTGCCCGGCCACCTGCCAGACACGCAGGTAGACCAGTTGCAGGCAGTCCTGGGCGGCCGCTTCCTGTCGTACGATACGCAGCAATTGCGCGTATAGATGCGGACTGGTCGCTCGATAGAGTTTCTCGAACGCGAGACCGTCGCCGCGGGCGCTGGCGTGGAGGTTATCGATCAGCACTTCATGAGGCGGGTAGGCCATGGAGTTCCTTGGAAGGCTTTCTTTTTCTTGTCCATCAGTCTCGCCAACGGGGTCGAACAAGTAAAGCCTGGATAGCGCTCGGGTAGCGCTCGAGTCACCCTTCGGCATCAAAAGACTTGTCAAAACGCGTCGGGACGTTAGGATAGAGCCACGGCTTACTTGAAAACTCCCTGCGAGAAAACGTCATGACCGAACGCCACGACTCACGTTTCACCGACACCGCCCAGGTTTGCGGCGGTGCGCTGGCGTGTGCGTTCTTGGGTTATGGCTATTGGTTTAGGACTGGCGTGCCCGCCGGTTGGTCACACTGACCTGAACCCGCGAGGCACGCCCGGAACCGGGCTGCCTCCTCGCATCAAGAACCCCCGGATGGCTGCCCACCCGGGGGTTCTCGCGTTTCGGGTCTCTATTCTTGAACTTCATCCTGGAATGAGATCGTTATGGACGCTGCTACCTCTGAGCTGAAACCGACCCCATCGACGCGGGCGACCTCACCCGCCGTCAACACGCGAGCGTTGCCGACGGCCGCTGAGCTACGCCGACGCCTGCCGCTGAGCGCGGCGCTGGAGGCGCAGATTGGCGCACAACGCCGCGCCATACAGGCGATTCTGGACGGCGAGGACGACCGCCTGCTGGTGGTGACCGGGCCCTGCTCGGTGCATGATCCTGTCGCCGCGCTGGAATATGCCGAACGGCTGGCGGCGCTCAATGCGGCCGTCGAGGACCGGCTGCTGCTGGTGATGCGGGTCTATGTCGAAAAGCCGCGCACGACCGTTGGCTGGAAAGGCCTGGCTTACGACCCCCACCTCGATGGCAGTGACGACATGGCGGCGGGGCTGGCCATGGCGAGACACCTGATGCGTGACATCGCCGAGCTGGGCCTGCCGGTGGCCACGGAGCTGCTGCAGCCCATGGCAGGGGCCTATTTCGAGGATCTGCTAAGCTGGGTGGCGATCGGCGCGCGTACCACGGAATCACAGATTCATCGCGAGCTGGCCAGCGGACTGGCGGCGGCGGTCGGTTTCAAGAACGGTACCCAGGGCAATGTCGATGTCGCCATTGCCGCGATGCAGTCTGCCGCGCACCCGCATCGCCATTTCGGTGTCACCGCGGATGGCGGCCCGGCGATGATCGAGACAGCGGGCAATCCCGCCACGCACCTGGTGTTGCGCGGCGGCCACGACGGACCCAATCACGATGCCGCGAGCGTCGCCGCCAGCCGCCGCGCCATGGAACAGGTTGGGCTCAGGGCCAACGTGATGGTGGACTGCAGCCATGCCAACTCGCGCAAGGATCATCGACGTCAGACGGAAGTGCTGTTCGATGTGCTGGAGCAGCGGTTGGCGGGGGATCGCAGCCTGATCGGCGTGATGCTAGAAAGTCATCTGTTCGAAGGCAAGCAGGCGCTCAACCCGTCAGCGCTACGCTACGGCGTTTCGATCACCGATGCCTGTCTGGGCTGGGAGGCGACAGGCGCCTTGTTGACGCGAGTCGCCGAACGTCTGCGTGGTGCATCAGTGTCATCGAATCGACGTTGAAAGGTTGCGATCGCCATCATTTCGTCATGGCGGCCCCCGAGGCCACCGATCGCTTCGACACCACTATTATTCAGTCACGGAGGCAATATAAATGACCCAAGCCATTCGCTTTCACGAAACTGGCGGCCCTGAGGTGTTGCGCTACGAGGAACGCGACCCTGGAGAACCCGGCAGCCAGGAATTACGCGTGCGCGTCGAGGCGATCGGCCTCAACCGCGCCGAAGCGATGTTCCGTGCCGGCAATTATCTCGAGGACCCGCAGCTACCGGCCGGTCTCGGTTACGAGGGCTCGGCGATAGTCGAAGCCGTGGGCGACGGCGTCACCGAGTTCGCCGAGGGCGACGCGGTAAGCGTGATTCCCGCCTTCTCGATGAACCGCTACAGCCTGTACGCCGAGCGCGCCATCGTTCCCGCTCATGCCGTGGCGGCCCGCCCGTCGGGGCTCGACGCGGCTCAGGCCGCGGCGATCTGGATGCCGTTTCTGACCGCCTACGGCGCGCTGATCGACATTGCCCACTTGTCACGCGGCGAAGCGGTGATCATCCCCGCCGCGTCGAGCAGCGTGGGCCTGGCAGCGATCCAGATCGCCAACAGCGTGGGCGCGGTATCGATTGCCGTGACCCGCAGCTCGGCCAAGGCGGACGACCTGCGCCGTGCCGGGGCGGCCCACGTCATCGCCACCCAGGAGCAGGACATCGTCGCCGAGGTCAAACGCATCACCGACGATGCCGGCGCCCGCGTGGTGTTCGACCCGGTCGCCGGCCCCGGTGCGCAGACACTGGTCGACGCCATGGCGCCTAACGGCACCTACTTCGTCTACGGTGCGCTGAGCGGCGAGCCGACGCCGTTCCCGATGATCGCTGGCATGAACAAAGCGCTGACCATGCGCGGCTACACGCTGTTCGAGATCATCGGCGATCCCGAGCGCTTCGAGGCTGGCAAGCGCTTCATCTACGCCGGTATCGAGCGCGGTGACTTCAAGCCGACCATCGCCCGCACGTTCGGCTTCGCAGAGATGATCGACGCCCACCGCTACATGGAATCCAACCAGCAATTCGGCAAGATTGTGGTCACCGTGCCCTGAGCCGAGTCCACTTCAAGGCAAGCTCTCCCGCTCAGGTCTGGCTGGCGTAGGCGTAGAGCAGCGTCTCCTGCGCGCTGATCGCTTCGGTATCGCCCGGGTCGCGCAGATGATACTGCCCGTCGGGATCGAGCTCCCAGCTCTGGCAGTTATCCAGCAGATAGGTGTCGAGATCCTTGCGCACCTGCTGCGCGACTTTCTTGTCCAGCAGCGGGAAGCAGGTTTCCACGCGATGGAACATGTTGCGTTCCATCGCGTCGGCGCTGGAGCACCAGGTCTCGTGCTTGCCGTCATTGTGGAAATAATAGACGCGAGTATGTTCGAGGAATCGACCGATGATCGAGCGCACTCGGATGTTGTCCGATATGCCCGGTATACCTGGGCGCAGACAGCACATGCCGCGAATGATCAGGTCGCAGGTCACGCCGGCCTGGGAGGCGCGATAGAGCGCGCGAATCAGCTTGGGCTCGGTGATCGCATTGCACTTGATCACGAGTCTGGCCTTCTTGCCACTCTCGGCCAGCTTGGCCTCGCGCTCGATCATTTCGACCAGCGTCCGATGCAGCGTGAACGGGGCATGCAGCAAGGTATGGATCTTGCGCGGCTTGCCCATGCCGGAGAGTTGCTGGAACACCTTGTGCACGTCTTCGCACAGCGCATCGTCGGCGGTCATCAGGCTGTAGTCGGTATAGAGCCTGGCGGTTTTGGCGTGATAGTTGCCCGTGCCGAGATGAGCGTAGTGGCGTAGCACGCCTTTCTCGCGGCGCACGATGTGCATCATCTTGGCGTGAGTCTTGTAGGCCATGACGCCATAGATGACGATGGCGCCGGCTTCCTGCAAGCGCGACGCCAGCACCAGATTGTCGGCCTCGTCGAAGCGCGCCCTTAGCTCGATGACGACGGTTACCTCCTTGCCGCCGCGGGCGGCCTCCACCAGGGCGCCGACGATCGACGAGTCGGCGCCGGTACGATAGAGCGTCTGCTTGATCGCCATCACATCGGGATCGCGTGCCGCCTGACGCAGCATATCCTCCACCGGGGTGAACGATTGGAACGGATGATGCAGCAGAATATCGCCCTGGCGGATGGCAGCAAACAGATTGACGTCGCCGCGCACCGGCTTGGGCAGGCCGGGCGTGAAAGGGCGATAACGCAGATCGGGCCGCTGGACGTCGCCCAGCACGGCCATCATCCGGGTCAGGTTGACCGGACCGTTGACCCGGTAGAGATCGTCTTCGCCCAGCTCGAACTGCTTGAGCAGAAAATCGATCAGGCTATCAGGACAGTTGTCGGCGACTTCGAGCCGCACGCCGCTGCCGTAGCGTCTCGCCAGCAGTTCGCCGCGCAGCGCCGAGGCCAGGTCGGAGATCTCCTCGGGGTCGACCGACAGATCGGCGTTGCGCGTCAACCGGAACTGATAGCAGCCTTCCACCTCCATGCCGGGAAAGACCTCGTGGGCATGGGCGTGGATCATCGATGACAGGAACACGTAATCGGTGAAGCCGGCTTCGCACATCGCTTCCGGCAGGCGGATCAGTCGTGGCAGCGAACGCGGCGCGGGAAGAATCGCCATGCCGCCTTCGCGGCCGAAGGCATCGGTTCCCTCGAGCTCGACGATGAAGTTGAGACTCTTGTTGACCAGTCGCGGGAACGGGTGCGAAGGGTCGAGGCCGATCGGGCTGATGACCGGGGCGATCTCGTTCTCGAAGTAGTCGGCCACCCAGGCGGCCTGTTCCTGCGTCCACTGGGCACGGCGTCGGAAGCGGATTTTCTGATCTTCCAGCGCGGGCACCAGCACATCGTTGAGGATGCGGTACTGGCGCTCTACCTGTTCGTGGCTGATGCGCGAGACCTCGGCCAGCACCCGTGCGGGTGTCATGCCGTCGGCGCCGGTCTCCTCGTGAAACGAGGCGAGCTGGTGCTTGAGCCCGGCAACCCGGATCTCGAAGAACTCATCGAGGTTGGAAGAGACGATCAGCAGAAACATAAGGCGATCGAGCAGTGGATGTGAGGCATCCAGCGACTGTTCGAGCACGCGGATGTTGAACTGCAGATGCGACAGTTCACGGTTGAAATAGAGCGTCGAGTCGTCGAGAGCGGCCTGAGAAGAGGGGGTCTGCTTGGCATGAATGCCCTTGCGCGTGCGATTGACGCGCAAGGGCGAGGCATTAATTTCTTCACCGCTGACCGACAGCGACGTATCGGCGGAGGCGTTGGGCGTGTCTGGCGTGCCTGAGTCTGTCATCACGAGTCTCCGGTGCCGGGGCAGACACGCCCACGGCCTTCAGGTTTTGAGCAATTGAGCGGCGCGCTTGGCGAAGTAGGTCAAGATACCGTCAGCCCCCGCGCGCTTGAAGCAGGTCAGTGATTCCAGAATTACGCTGTCCGCGTCCAGCCAGCCTTTCTCGAAGGCGGCCATGTGCATGGCGTACTCACCGCTGACCTGGTAGGCGAAGGTGGGCACGCCGAACGACTCTTTCACTCGCTGGATCACGTCGAGATACGGCATGCCGGGCTTGACCATCACCATGTCGGCGCCTTCCTGAATGTCCAGGGCGGTTTCGTGCAGCGCTTCGTTGGTGTTGGCCGGATCCATCTGGTAGCTGAACTTGTCCGCCTTGCCCAGATTACCGCTGGAGCCGATGGCATCCCGGAACGGCCCGTAGTAGCGCGACGCATACTTGGCCGAATAAGCCATGATCTGGGTCTCGTGCAGCCCTTCGCGCTCGAAGGTGTCACGAATCAAGCCGATCCGCCCATCCATCATGTCGGAGGGCGAGATCACATCCGCACCGGCCTCGGCGTGGGACAGCGCCTGCTTGATCAGCGCCTCGATGGTGCGATCGTTGATCAGATAACCGTTCTCGTCGGGCACCCCGTCCTGGCCGTGGGTGGTGTAGGGATCGAGCGCCACATCGGTAATGATGCCGAGATCCGGGAAACGCTCGCGTAGCGCTCTGATCGCGCGCTGAATAACGCCGTCCGGATTCCACGCTTCGGCGCCGTCGACCGTCTTCTTTTCCGCCGGGATGAACGGGAACAGGTCGATCGCCGGGATGCCGAGCTCGACCAGCTCTTCGGTCTCACACAGCAGTTCGTCGATGGACAGACGTTCGACCCCGGGCATCGAAGCGACCGGTTCGCGGCGATTCTCTCCGTCGAGCACGAAGACGGGAAGGATTAGATCGTCCGTCGTCAGCGTCGTTTCTCTGGCCAGACGGCGGGAGAAGTCGTTCTTGCGTAGACGACGCAGACGGGTGGCCGGGTACTGACGCGGCAGGGTATAACGCATGAATCTCTCCACAGAAGCGGCGAACGCGTCTTTCGACACGCTCGCGGCGCCGACAGCTACGCTATCAGCGACAAATGACAAGACGATGACAGTGAGTTTGACGCCCCCAGTATAACAACCGCAATGGCCGATCGTGTGGGGGCGATTGTCGCAGCGGCTGGTTACGCAAGTATTAAGCGAACCGGTCAGTCTGCGGGGTCTGGCTCGTCGTGTCGGCGGCGCTGGACGATACGCCCGAAGAGGATTCCGACCTCGAACAGCAGCCACATCGGCACGGCAAGCAAGCTTTGCGAGATGACATCCGGCGGGGTCAGCAGCATGCCGATGATGAAGCAGATCAGGATCACGTAGGGCCGCTTCTTGCTCAGGCTCGCGACATCGGTGATCCCGGTCCAGATAATAAGGAAGGTGGCAATCGGAATCTCGAACGCCACACCGAAGGCAAAAAACAGTTTCAGCACGAAATTGAGGTAGGCATTGATGTCGGTCATTACCGTGACGTCCTGCGGTCCGGTATGCACGAAGAAGCTGAACAGCAGCGGGAACACCACGTAGTAGGCGAAGGCCGCGCCAGCGTAGAACAGCAGAATGCTCGACGCGAGCAGCGGAAACGCCAGCGCCTTCTCGTGCGTATAAAGCCCCGGCGCGATGAACGCCCAGGCCTGATAGAGAATGAACGGAATTGCCGCGAAGATGGCAACGACCATGGTCAGCTTGAACGGTGCCAGAAAGGGCGACGTGACCTCAGTGGCGATCATCTTCGATCCCACCGGCAATAACGCCACCAGCGGGTCGGCCACGAAACGATAGATATCGTTGGAAAAAGCGTAGAGACCGATAAAGATCACCACGACGATGATCACCGACTTCATCAGTCGCGAGCGCAGTTCGATCAAATGCTCGATCAAGGGGGCCTGCGACTGCTGTTCTTCTGGCGGGGGCGTGGAGGCATCGCTCATCGGGAGGCCGGATCCTTGTCCGCGGGAGAGGAAGTGGCGTCGTCAGGCCGGGCATCCGGTGCCGCTGACCGATTGCCAGGCGAAGACGATTCGGCGGAATCGAGTTCCGCCTCCCGGTCATGGCCATCGGGGGCAGCGGGTGGCGGAGCCGAAGTGGATGGTGGCGTCGAAGCGCCGGAATCGCCTGGCTTCGCGGTATTTCCGAGACTCGTTTCTAACCCGCGGCGGGCCTGATTGATGCCTTCGTCCAGCTTTTTCTGCTGTGCGTCCAACTTCTGGCGCAGCTCCTCGGCTTCGAGCTGGGAGGTGATTTCCCGCTGCATGGTCGCGACGCTGCGCTTGATGCGGCCGACCCAGAGACCGGCCGTACGCGCGGCCTTGGGCAGGCGCTCGGGGCCGAGTACCAGCAAGCCGACGATGCCGATCAGCAACAGCTCGAAAAAACCGATATCGAACATAGGGGTTACTGTCGCCCGGCCTTGTCGCTGGATGACGATTTCGTCTCGTCGGGGCGATTATCGAAGTTGACGTCGTGAGTCGTGTTCTCGTCTTCGGAATGGTTGATGCTGTGCTGCGTCGTGCTCTCTTTCTTGTCGTCGTCATCGATGGCTTTCTTGAAGCCTTTGACGGCGCCGCCCAGGTCGCTACCGACGTTGCGCAGTTTCTTGGTACCGAAAATCAGGATGATGATCCCGAGAACGATCAACAGCTGCCAGATACTGATCCCACCCAGCATGACTTTCTCCTTACCGATGCGCCTTGGCGCGATGATGATTCAGGGATCCTGCCGACGCGACGCTTTTTCGTCCAGTCCGGAAACATTGAACCGTCGCGCCAGCTCCGCGAGCACCTCGCGATGATCGATGTCGAGATGCGACAGCATGACCAGACTATGAAACCACAGATCGGCGACCTCTCCGATCAAATCCTGACGACTCTGAGCATCATCTACCTCGACATCCTTGGCGGCAAGCAGCGTTTCCGTGGCTTCTTCGCCAACTTTTTCCAGAATCTTGTTGAGACCACGCTGATGCAGCTGGGCCACGTAGGAGCTTTCCGGATCCGCGCTGCGACGGGCATCGAGCACCGCCGCCAGTTGTTCGAGAGTATCACTCATGACAAGACATTCCTGCTACAAGGCTGAATATTAGGGCTACACAGTAGACTTCATACACCAGCTTACGGGCACTGTCACAGGCCGCGTCGAGCTCATGGGTTCTGATCATTATCATGAACTCAGCGCCAGGCCAGCAACACCATACCCAGGCCGGCCGCGACCAGCACCGGCCACGGCTGTTGTTGCGCCCACTCCAGCATTGGCTGCCACGCCAGTGCCAGCGCCAGCAGCACGGCGCCCAGGCGCAACCGCCTGGCACGAGGCACTGCCCGCTGGGATCGGGCCTCCAACCCCGCCAATGCTTCGGTCTGCTGACGGTAGAGCCGGCGCTGCTGTTCGCGATCGGAGAGCGCCTGATAGGCGAGTACCGGTAACTCCGGAATCTGGTGTGCCAGTTCGGGCGCGTGCTTCTGCAGGGCCTTCCAGAAGCCCTTGGGACCGGCACGCTCGCGCATCCAGCGCTCCAGATAAGGTCGGGCGGTGCTCCATAGATCCAGGTCAGGGTAGAGCTGGCGGCCCAGCCCTTCGATATTGAGTAGCGTCTTCTGCAACAGTACCAGCTGTGGTTGGACTTCCATGTTGAAGCGTCGCGCGGTCTGGAACAGTCCCAGTAGCACCTGGCCGAACGAGATGTCCTTCAACGGCTTTTCCAGAATCGGTTCGCAGACGGCGCGAATTGCCGAGGCAAACTCGTTGGCCCGAGTACCTTCGCCGACCCAGCCGGACTCTATGTGCAGCACCGCGACCTCGTAATAATCCTGGCGGAAGAAGGCCAGCAGGTTACGTGCCAGGTAGTCCTGATCCTCGCGGGTCAGGCTGCCGACGATGCCACAGTCGATGGCGATATAGCGGGGCTCGATGGGATTTTCCCGCGAGACGAAGATGTTGCCGGGATGCATGTCGGCATGGAAGAAGTTGTCGCGGAAGACCTGGGTGAAGAAGATCTCCACCCCGCGCTCGGCCAGCTTCTTGAGATCGGTGCCCTGGGCGCGAAGGGCATCGATGTCGGCGACGGGAATGCCATGGATACGCTCCTGGACCATCACTCGACGATGGGTCAACGCCCAGTGAATGGCCGGCACGTAGAGCAGCGGCGAACTCAGGAAGTTGCGCTTGAGCTGGGAGGTGTTGGCAGCTTCCTTGTTGAGATCGAGCTCGTCGAACAGGGTCGCTTCGTAATCCTTGATCACCTCGACTGGACGCAGGCGGCGCGCTTCGGGAATCCGCCGCATCAGGCGTGCGAAGGTGTATAACAACCCGATATCCTCGCGCATGGTTCGATCGATGCCGGGGCGAATGATCTTGACCACCACCTGCTCACCGCTATGTAGCTCGGCGGCATGTACCTGGGCGATCGATGCCGAAGCCATCGGCTCGGTCTCGAATGTGGCGAAGGCTTCTTCGATGGTCTTGCCGAGTTCGACCTCGACCATGGCGCGGGCGGTCTCGCCGGGGAAGGGCGGAACCTGATCCTGAAGCCGCTTCAGTTCGTCGGCGATGTCGGGTGGCAGCAGGTCGCGACGGGTCGACAGCATCTGGCCGAACTTGACGAAGATCGGCCCGAGCGACTCCAGCGCCAGACGCAATCGCTTGCCGCGCGAGTGGTCGCCGATCGGGATCAGACGGACAGGCGCGAAGCGCCACAGCCAGCGGATGACAGGCGGTAGCCGTTCCTGGGGAACCAGGCTGTCGAGACGGTAGCGCGAGATAGTCCAGGCAATGCGAAATAGCCGCAGGCTCATGAATGAGGCTCCCGGCGGCGTTGCAGTCGAGCGACTCGGGCGCCAAGGCGATCGACGTCCTGCTGGAGCTCGGTCAAGTGGTCTCGGGCGACGGCGAGCTGGTCACGTCCGGCCAGCCAGCGCTGTTCCTCGAACAGATATTCACGCATGTCCTGTTGCCACTCGCTGGCCATGAAACGGGCCTGCCGATCCAGATGATGAATACCCGAGGCGACACCATGAGCGGTATGGCTACCCAGCCCCTTGGACAGCGCGCCCTCCCAGTCGAGATCGAGATCCATGAACAGCGCCTGGAGGGTCGGCAAGAGCGCGGTCTGGCCGGTGACCGGCAGCTGTCCGCTGAACAGCAGGCGCTCGAGAGAGTCGCCCGCTACCAGGCGTGTCATGGCGTGTCGGGTCACGGTGATCTCGAGCTCGTCCGCGTCCTGCCACTGATGTGCCCGGCTCAAGGTGAGGCCATCGGCGTGGAATCCCACCCGCAGCCCGAGGCGGGCGTCGGCGAGATTCAGCCGCAGGGTCTTGCCGGACAGCGCCGCCAGTCGCGCGGGTGCCGCCGGGTCGCGGCGCAGCAAGGTGTTCAGCGAGCGCTCGAGGGCGACCAGGGCAAAGGTATCCAACATATGGCGTCAGCCTCAGAGCTTGATGCCGCGATGTAGCGCGACGATACCGCCGGTCATATTGGTATATTCGACGCGCTCCAGCCCGGCCGCCTGCATCATCCTTTTCAGGGTTTCCTGATCGGGGTGCATGCGGATCGACTCGGCCAGATAGCGGTAGCTGTCGGCATCGTTGGCCACCAGCCGGCCCATCTGCGGCAGCAGTCGGAACGAATACTGATCGTAGGCTTTCGACAGCAGCCCGTTGACCGGCTTGGAGAATTCCAGCACCAGCAGGCGCCCGCCCGGCTTGAGGACGCGAGTCATCGAGCGCAGCGCGGCATCCTTGTCGGTGACATTGCGCAGGCCGAAGGCGATGGTGATGCAATGAAAGCTGTTGTCAGGAAACGGCAGACTTTCGGCATTGGCCTGCACGTATTTGACGTTATCACCGACGCCATGGTCGATCAGCTTGTCGCGGCCGACACGCAGCATCGACTCGTTGATGTCGGCGAGGACGACGCGGCCGTGCGGTCCGACGCGCTTGGCGAACTGACGCGTCAGGTCACCGGTGCCGCCGGCGATATCGAGCACGCTATGACCGGGTCGGACGCCGCTGCGCTCGAGCGCGAGCTGTTTCCAGAAGCGATGAATACCGAATGACATCAGGTCGTTCATGACGTCGTAGCGCGCGGCCACCGAATGGAAGACGTCGGCCACGCGGGCGGCTTTTTCGTCCACCGCGACCTTCTCATAGCCAAAGTCGGTCGTGCGCTTGTCCATGTGCTTTTCTCCGAGATGACGCGAGCGGCGATCGTTGCGCTGCCTGAGCGATCGTGACGCTGTCGAGAGGATGTGCCGAGCGGTTCGAGTCGATACCACTGTCGTCGATACAGCTATCGAGCGGTTCGAGCCTGTGCCGCGCTCGAGACCGAAAAAACGATATAAGTCGACCGAGTGAGCATCGTAGCGTCTGGCATTGTAGCGTCTGGCCGCAAACTTGTCTTTGCGCATCAGCGCCGGTCGTCGCGGAAAGCGAGCCGCGGGTGCTCGACGATCCCCGGATTCGCTTCAGACCTGATGGATCTGGATCACGCTGGCATCGCGCGAAGCACCGGCGCGCTCCAGTCGGGCGAGATAATCGTCCCACCAGGCCTGGCGGTGAATGGCCATGTCATGGAGATATTCCCAGGTATATAGCCCGGTATCGTGGCCATCGTCGAAATGCAGCTTCAGCGCGTAACGGCCGGTTTGGGAAATATCCAGCAACCCGACCTGGCGCTTGCCGGTCTGCAACACCTCGTCACCGGGACGATGGCCCATGACCTCGGCGGAGGGGGAATAAACGCGAAGCAGCTCGATCGGCAGGCGGTAGCTCTCTCCGTCGGGATAGCCCAGCTCGAGCTCGCGATCGGCTTTGTGGTAATGAACTCGGGTAGGAACGGGGGCGGGCATAAGAAACTCCTAGCTATAAGCTGTGAGCCGTAAGTTTTGGTCTGCTAGTGCGCAGAGCCGCAAAAGAAAGAGAAGAACGTCATTCTAGAGTTCTTCTCTTCCAACCGCGAAGCGGCGCTCTTCAAGCTTAAAGCTTACATCTCCTCGTCAGAGGATGTACCGCGACAGATCTTCGTCCACGGCCAGCTCGCCCAGTTTTTCGTTGACATAGTCCGCGTCGACGACCAGCGGACTCTCGAAATCGCCACCCTGGAAGGAAGCTTCCTCGAGCAGGCGCTCCATCACGGTATGCAGGCGGCGGGCGCCGATGTTCTCGGTGCCGTCGTTGACCTGCCAGGCGATCTCGGCGATACGGGAAATGCCGTCTTCGGTGAACCGGACCTCCAGCCCTTCGGTGCCGAGCAGCGCCTGGTACTGCTTGGTCAGCGCTGCCGACGGTTCGGTCAGAATGCGCTTGAAATCGTCCGGAGTCAGCGCCGTCAGCTCGACCCGGATCGGCAGACGACCCTGCAGTTCCGGAATCAGATCCGACGGCTTGGCGAGGTGGAAAGCGCCGGAGGCGATGAACAGGATGTGATCGGTGCGCACCATGCCGTGCTTGGTGGAGACGGTGGAGCCCTCGATCAGCGGCAGCAGATCGCGCTGCACGCCTTCACGGGAAACGTCACCGCCGCTGCCGGACTCACCGCGTTTGGCGACCTTATCGATTTCGTCGAGGAACACGATACCGTTCTGCTCGACCGCTTCCAGCGCGCGCTGCTTGATCTCTTCCTCGTTGACCAGCTTGGCGGCTTCCTCGTCCTGCAGCAGCTTCCAGGCTTCCTTCACCGGCACGCGGCGTGTCTCGGACTTCTGCTTGCCCATGTTGGCGAACAGGCTCTGCAGTTGGTTGGTCATCTCCTCCATGCCCGGCGGGGTCATGATATCGACGCCCTGACTGGCCGGCGTCACCTCGATGTCGATCTCCTTGTCATCGAGCTGGCCCTCGCGCAGCTTCTTGCGAAACACCTGGCGCGCCGATGAATCGTCGCGGCCGGCGTCATATTCGCTGCCTCGCGGGCGCGGCAGCAGCGCATCGAGGATTCGGTCCTCGGCGGCGTCCTGCGCCTTGTGACGGACTTCGACCTTGGCCTGCTCGCGGACCATCTTGATCGCCATTTCCATCAGGTCGCGAATGATCGATTCGACGTCGCGGCCGACGTAGCCCACTTCGGTGAACTTGGTCGCTTCGATCTTGAGAAAGGGCGCGCCGGCGAGCTTGGCCAGGCGACGTGCGATTTCGGTCTTGCCGACGCCGGTCGGGCCGATCATCAGGATATTCTTGGGCACGATCTCGCCGCGCATGTCCTCGTCGAGCCGCATCCGGCGCCAGCGGTTGCGCAGTGCCACGGCGACGGCGCGCTTGGCATCGTGCTGGCCGATGATGTACTGATCGAGAGAGTGAACGATCTCGCGCGGGGTCATCGAAGACTGGGTCAGTGCCGGTACGACGTCGGCACCTTCGTGACCGGCACCGTTCTGGGAAGGGCTCTGAGACGGGGTGTTTGCAGACGGGGTGTTTGCAGACGTAGTGTTCGCAGACATGTGTTCGGCCTCGTTACAGCTCTTCGAGCGTGATCTGGTGATTGGTGAAGACGCAGATGTCAGCGGCGATATCGAGCGACTTCTCGGTGATCTCGCGGGCGCCGAGTTCGGTGTTCTCGAGCAGCGCCCGCGCCGAGGCCTGGGCGAAGTGGCCACCGGAGCCGATGGCGATGATGCCGCGCTCGGGTTCGACCACGTCGCCGTTACCGGTAATGATCAGCGAGGCGGTCTTGTCGGCGACGGCCAGCATGGCTTCGAGACGACGCAGGGCACGATCGGTGCGCCACTCTTTCGCCAGTTCGACAGCGGCCTTGGTCAGGTGGCCCTGGTATTTTTCCAGCTGCGCTTCAAAGCGCTCGAACAGGGTAAAGGCGTCGGCGGTACCGCCAGCGAAACCGGCCAGAACCTGACCGCGATAGAGGCGGCGGACCTTGCTGGCGTTGCCTTTCATCACCGTATTACCCAGCGAGACTTGGCCATCACCGGCCAGGGCGACCTGGTCGCCACGGCGCACGGATACGATTGTGGTCATGCAATTGACTCCCAATGGCGCGCCGCCAAACTCATCGGCGGCGCCGAAAACGGGTGTGATCGCGTCGGCTGAAAGGCTCTGGAGAGCGTGACCCGAAACGACGCGATGCGGCATGCTTAATCAAGTATGGGCGAGATGGGAGGAAATCAAGCCGACGGTGAACGTCGAGGGGCAGGAACGGACGGGCGGCAAGATGTGCCGACCGCCATGGCGACTGACGATGATGGGTGGGCGCTAGTTCTGCAACCGCAGCAGCAGCGGCTCGATGCCCTGGGTTACCATCAAGTCCTGAGCGCGTGACAGCTCGCGCTTGTCTTCGTAGGGGCCGACCTGAACGCGATGCCATAGCTGATCGCCGTTGGCGCGCACGTCAGTGATCTTGGCCAGCAGGCCGAAATCCTTGAGCCGATTGGCGAGGCGTTCGGCATCGCCGAGATCGCGGAACGAAGCCGCCTGCAATACGTAGCGGCCACCGCTGGGCGTCGGCTGCTTGGTCTTGTTGGCGGCGTCGTCGGCCGCCGCTTCCTGGGTCGCCTTGGCCGATGGCTCCGGAGAAGCGCTATCGCTGCTGGGGGCGATGACCTCGGTTTCCGGCAGCAGCGTATAGAACTCGAACGTGGGCGTTGCCGGCTGCTGTGAGCCGCCAGCGCTACTGCCGTTGCCGCCACCTTCGGCGCTAGCGGCGTTCTGGTCACTGCCACCGCTGGCTGCCTGATTGGACGTGGGTCGGGGCACGACCGCAGCCACCGGCTCGGGCGACGACCGATTCAGGTACTGCGACAGAACGAAACCGGCGATCAGACCGGCAATGGCCCATAGCCACCCCGGGATACCGCCGAGACCGCCGCCGCTTGGCTGGCGTGATCGAGATTTCGTCGTCGCGCCTTTAGGGGGTGGACGACTAGCGGACGGACGGCTGTTCTGAGCGGGTCGGCGTGCCATGTTCTACATCTCCTCCGGGGCGCTGACGCCGAGCAGCGCCAATCCATTAGCGATGACCTGACGAGTCGCCAGGCCGAGTGCCAGGCGTGCGTTACGCAGTTCGGTATCGTCGACCATGACTTTCTGGGCGTTGTAGCAGGTGTGGAAATCGCTGGCGAGATCGGTCAGGTACTGAGCGATCTGATGCGGCTCACGAGCGCGGGCAGCGCGCTCGACGGTATCGGGATAGCGCGCCAGCCGATTCATCAGCGCCTTTTCCTGAGCGGCATCGAGACGCTCGAGATTGGTCATTGCGATCGCATGATCGAACGCCAGGCTGTCGCTTTCGGCCTTGCGCAGCACGCTGCAGACGCGGGCATGAGCGTACTGAATGTAGTAGACCGGATTATCGTTGGTCTGCGAGCGCGCCAGATCGATATCGAAGGTGAGCTGGGAGTCGGCGCGGCGGGCGGCCAGAAAGTAGCGAGTGGCGTCGCGGCCGACTTCGTCGATCAGATCGCGGAGGGTGACGTAGCTGCCAGCGCGCTTGGAGAGCTTGACCTCGACCCCGGAGCGGGTTACCAGCACCATCTGGTGCAGCACGTAGTCCGGCCAGCCCTGCGGGATCCCCGCTTCCAGCGCCTGAAGCCCTGCACGCACACGAGTCACGGTCGAATGGTGGTCGGCCCCCTGTTCGTCGATGACGGTGGTAAAACCGCGCTGCCACTTGTTGAAGTGATAAGCGACGTCGGGCACGAAATACGTATAGTCGCCGTCGCTCTTGCGCATCACCCGATCCTTGTCATCGCCGAAATCGGTGGTGCGAAGCCACAGCGCGCCGTCCGCTTCGTAGGTGTGCCCGCCGGAGACCAGTGCCTCCACGGTCTCTTCGACTCGGCCTTCGGCATACAGCGAGGATTCGAGGAAGTAGACGTCGAATTCGACCCCGAACGCCTTGAGATCCAGATCCTGCTCGCGGCGCAGATAGGCCACGGCAAAGGCCCGGATGGCGTCGCCGTCATCGGGGTCGGCCTTGGCGGTGACCTTGCGGTCATCGGCAATCACCGTGGCGCCACCCAGATAGGCCTTGGCAACATCGGCGATATAGTCGCCGCGGTAACCGTTCTCGGGCCAGCCTGCATCGTCCGGCCCCAGACCCTGGGCGCGTGCCTGTACCGAAAGCATCAGGTTGTTGATCTGGGCGCCGGCATCGTTGTAGTAGAACTCGCGGGTGACCTCAAAGCCGGTCGCTTCCAGCAGGCGACACAGGCAGTCGCCGATGGCGGCGCCGCGGCCATGGCCGACGTGTAGCGGGCCGGTGGGGTTGGCGGAGACGAACTCGACCTGAACCTTTTCCCCGGCCCCGATCATGCTGCGACCAAAGGTGTCACCGGCATCCAGGACCTGGCTGACGATGCCGGCAATGGCATCGGTGGCGGCAAAGAAGTTGATGAATCCCGGCCCCGCGATTTCGGTCCTACGGATGACATCGTTGGCGGGCAGCGCCGCGACCAGCTTATCGGCCAGGTCGCGCGGCTTGCCGCCGGCCGGCTTGGCGAGGACCAGTGCAAGATTGGTGGCGTAGTCGCCGTGGGCCTTGTCGCGGGTCGGGTCGACCTTGATTGCGGGATGCACGTCCGCCGGGAGATCGCCGGCCTGTTGCAGAGTGGCGACAGCGGCGTCGAGCAGTTGGGTAATCGTCTCTTTCATGGGCTACTTGGTCGTCATGGGGCCAGGTTTGGGGCTCGCAGCCCGACCCGGCGCGGGGTTCCGCGGATCTGGACGCCGTGAGCCTGCCGCCCCGACGCTGGAAAAAGGCGGCCATTATCGGTGATTGCGCCAACGCTTTAAACCCTGATGCGTTAGCTTGCGCGGCTCGCGTCGTCAGCTCAAGGTCATCGGGTCGATATCCAGCGACCAGCGAACCTTGCGCGAGGTGTTGCTCTCCAGCCAGCCGACCAGCCAGGCGCTGGCCTCGTGCAGGGCGCTACGTTTCTCCGACGATAGCATCAGCTGCAAGTGGTAACGGTTCTGCCGTCGTTCCATGGGGGCGGGTACGGGTCCGAGACAGTGTACGGACGACTGACGTTCGGCGAGTCTCTCGCGCAGAGCCTCGCCGGCGGCCTCCGCGGCCTCGAGCGCATCCTCCTCGCGGGTCGCCTCGAAGCGCGTCAGCGCCAGATAACGGTAGGGTGGCAGGCCGGACAGGCGTCTCTCTTCCAGCATCTGGTAGGCCAGGGCGTCGTAACCGCTATCGGCCAGCAGGCGCAGATTCGGGTCATCGGGATGCAGCGTCTGGACCAGCACGCGGCCCGCACGGTCGGCACGTCCGGCCCGCCCGGCGACCTGAACCAGCAGTTGGGCGCTCTGCTCGAGGGCGCGAAAATCGCTGGCATAGAGGCCGGCATCGGCATTGACCACGACGACCAGCGTCACGTGAGGAAGGTGATGGCCCTTGGCCAGCATCTGGGTGCCCACCAGCAGGCTCGGTTCGCCGCGACGAATCTCGGTCAGGATCTGGTCGAAAGCTTCCTTGCGGCGCGTGCTGTCGCGGTCGATCCGATAGACCGGGACATCGGGGAACAGCGTGGTCAGAGTCTCTTCGCTGCGCTCGGTGCCGGCGCCCAGCGGCCTCAGATCGGCGCTGCCGCAGCCGGGGCAGGCATCCGGCTGCGGCGTCTGGTGTTCGCAGTGGTGACAGACCAGGCGCGGGGGCTGGCGATGCAGAGTCATGCGTGAATCACAGTGGCGGCACTCGGCAATCCAGCCGCACTGATGGCAGGCCAGTGAAGGCGAAAAACCGCGCCGGTTGATGAATACCAGTACTTGGCCTTCGGCTTTCAGCGCCTGGCGGATGGCATCGATGGCCGGCGGAATCAGGCCGCCCTGGCGCAGCCGTCCGCGCAGGTCCACCAATTCCAGCTTGGCCGGCGCATGGCGGCTGGGGCGCTGGGTCAGCCGCAGGTGCCGATAGCGGCCGCTGCGTGCCTGGGCGAGGCTCTCGAGCGACGGTGTCGCGCTGCCCAGCAGAATCGGCACGCCATCGTGGTGGGCCCGCGCGATGGCCAGATCGCGAGCGTGATAGCGCAGCCCATCCTGCTGCTTGAACGAGCCGTCATGCTCCTCGTCGACGATAATCACGCCGGGGCGTGCCAGCGGCGTGAAAATGGCGGAACGTGTGCCGATAACGATGGGCGCGCGGCCGCTGCGCGCCGCTTCCCAGGCGTCGAGGCGTTCCATGTCGGTCAACCCCGAGTGGAGCGCCACTACTGGAGCGCGAAAGCGCTTGCGGAAACGCGACAGCGTCTGCGGTGTCAGGCCAATCTCCGGGACCAGAATCAGGGCCTGACGACCCTGGCCGAGCACCCCCTCGATCAGTTGCAGATAGACCTCCGTCTTGCCGCTGCCGGTAACGCCATGCAAAAGGCACGGATGAAAGCGGTCCAGCCCTTCGTGCAGGGCGGCCAATGCGGCTGCCTGCTCCCGGTTGAGCGGCAGGGACGGTTCGGCCAGCAGGGCGCCTGACCAGCCCTCGCTGGCGGTCAGCGGTTCCTCCGTGCGGACGATCAGTGCCTTGTCGAGCAGACTCTGCAGCTGAGCGCGGGTATACCCCTGGGCGGTGATAGCAGCGCTGATCATGCCATGGCGATGCTGGGCCAGCAGCTGGATCAGTTCACGCTGGCGCGGCGCGCGTGGCAGCGCGTCCAGAGCGAAAGACTCGGCGGTGTTCAATTGCCAGCGCTCGCGAATCCTGGCTTCGCGTGGCCGCCCCTGGCGCAGCGGTCCGGGCAGGGCGTGATGCAGCGTATCGCCCAGCGAATGCTGGTAGTAGCGGGCGGTGAACTGGCACAGCCATAGCCAGTCCGACGGTAGCGGCTCGTCGTCGAGGCGCTCGGTGATTGGCTTGAGCTGGTGTGCGGGCAGCTCGCTGCGAGTCGCGCACGCCATCACTATACCGACCAGATGGCGTCGGCCAAACGGCACCTTGACCCGAATGCCGGCACGCCAGCCTCCCGCGGGCGGCTGACCGGCAGGGCGATAGTCGAACAGGCGCCGGAGCGGAGTGGGAACGGCAACGCGAAGAATTCGGGGGGCGGCTGTTCGAGAAACGGCTGGTAGTGCCGCACGCTCGGGGTCGGTGCTGGAATCTGCCAATTGGCCTCCGTCAAGAGTTCTGCTAAAATACGCCGCCTTCCGACGTAGGGCGCGTCTTTTATCCGTGGTGTCATCGTCTTCAAACGGTGAGCTTCGGGATTCCAGGCGTTCCGGTCGCGCGGGAGTGAACCGCGATTCCCTATCCGTGTACGGTGCCTGACAAGAGATCAGGTGGCGGTACACCGCAAAGCGAGGCTTCACGATGAAACAGTCTATTCATCCCGAATACAAGAAGGTCACGGCGACTTGTTCCTGTGGCGCGACCCATTCGATCGGCACGACAGCTAGCGAAGATTTTCACGTCGACGTCTGCTCCGAATGTCATCCGTTCTACACCGGCAAGCAGAAGCAGGCGACGACCGGTGGCCGCGTCGAGCGTTTCAACAAGCGCTTCGGTGCTGCCGTGCGACCGACCAAGAACGCGTAGTTTCAGAATCGATCGGTTGTCGGAAAGGCCCGCCTCGATGGCGGGCTTTTTTGTGCCTGCTCGGTGGCTTTCAAGTTCAAAAAGACATCGAGTGTGATTTTTATCGCTTGGACGGAAGGGAAAGATAAGGAATGTTTTATGGCTGAGCGTCCAGGTATAAGTGTCGCCAAATGCATCTAAGTGGCTAAAATAGGTGCTTAAAATTCATGAAAGGTTAAAAATGGGATCAAGTTGTCTGGCAGATTTTTTTTCGCTAATCTGATTCGACTTGACGGCGAACGATGCCGAATATTCCCTATTGTCGTTGGAAAAACCTCCATGAATGATGAGAAGAGACAGGCGGCGCTCGATTATCACGCCAAGCCCATTCCGGGTAAATTGTCGGTCGAACTGACCAAGCCCACCGAGACTGCCAAGCACCTGGCGTTGGCCTATAGCCCGGGAGTCGCGGAGCCATGTCGGGAGATCGCCCTCGATCCCGAAAATGCCTATCTGTACACCGGCAAGGGCAATCTGGTGGCGGTAGTTTCCGACGGCAGTGCCATTCTGGGCCTGGGTAATCTGGGACCGTTGGCCAGCAAACCGGTCATGGAAGGCAAAGGCGTACTATTCAAGCGCTTCGCCGGTATCAACTCCGTCGATATCGAAGTCGAGGCCGACTCTGCCCAGGCGTTCATCGATACCGTGGCCAACATTGCCAACACCTGGGGCGGCATCAACCTGGAAGACATCAAGGCGCCGGAGTGTTTCGAGATCGAGGCTGCACTCAAGGCTCGCTGTCGTATCCCGGTGTTCCATGACGATCAGCATGGCACCGCGATCGTGACTACTGCCGGTCTGCTCAACGCGCTGGATATTGCCGGCAAGACATTGGGCAGCGCTCGCATCGTCTGCCTTGGCGCTGGATCTGCCGCCATCGCCTGCATGAAGCTGTTGATCGAGTGTGGCGCCAGGGCCGAGAACATCTTCATGCTGGATCGTAACGGCGTGATTCATAGCGGACGCAGCGACCTCAACCAGTACAAGGCGCAGTTCGCCACCGAAACACCGCTACGTACGCTGGATGATGCGATCGAGGGCGCCGACGTTTTCGTGGGGCTGTCTGGGCCGGACCTGTTCAAGCCCGAACAGCTCAAGAAGATGGCGGCCAATCCGGTGGTTTTCGCCTGCTCCAACCCCGACCCCGAGATTCATCCCGATCTCGCGCGGGAGACCCGTAGCGACGTGATCATGGGCACGGGACGCTCCGACTATCCCAATCAGGTCAACAACGTGCTTGGATTTCCGTTCATCTTCCGCGGTGCCCTCGACGTTCGGGCCACGGCGATCAACGAGCAAATGAAGATTGCCGCCGTCCACGCGTTAAAGGATCTGGCGCGTGAACCGGTGACTCAGGAAGTGCTGGATGCCTACGAGGTCGACTCGTTGACGTTTGGTCGCGAGTACATTCTTCCGACGCCGGTAGATTCCCGGCTGCTCGAGAAGATTCCGGCGGCAGTGGCGCAGGCAGCGGTGGAGTCCGGAGTGGCTGGCAAGCCTTATCCCGCTCACTACCCGCTGAAGAGCGTCAAGGAGATTTACGGCAAGTAATCGCCGACCTGTCTCCACGCGTTGATGCCGCCCCTCGGGGCGGCATCATGCTTTTACAGCGACCCGGGACCGTCGCTTTTATAGCGACCCGGGACCGTCGCTAGCTACCAGCTATACAGAATCGAGACTGACGTGGTGGTATCGGTACGTGCTTCGGCGCCGGGCGGGGGGTGCGTGTTGCTTCTGACGTCGTAGGACAGGCGCAGCGCGAGATGCGAGTTCAGCTGCGAGGTGATCTTCGATAGCGAGCGGGTGGTGACGCTGATGTGGGTCGCCTCCACCGATAGCTCCTGATCGAAGGAGATGTCATCGCTGAAGTTATAGGCGTAATCGAGCGCTGAATAGGCGAGAGCAATATTACCGCTTCCCCCCTCGACATAGGTGTCATGGCGATAGCCCGGGCCGGCTTCGACCGAGAGCGTATGCGTTGGCCCAGTCAGCAGTTGACGTCCATAACCACCGATGGTGGTGAACTGCGAGTCATAACCACTGAAGCGATCACGTTCCCAGCGCGCGAAGCCGAACAGATAGTTGCTATCCGGGAGTTCGTAGCGCTCGCGAGCGCCGATTAAATAGCGTTCCGAGGTGGTGTTGCCATTATCCTGGACGCTGCGAGTCTCGGCCCGAAACGTATGCGTATTGCGCCCGGTCAACCAGGTCAGTCGCCCCTTGGCGAGCAGGGTCTGGGTATTGGTGTTGCCGGTCAGCTTGGTATAGCCCAGTTCGGCGTTGCCGCTGAAATTAGGCGTGTTTTCATCCGGTGCCGGCGGCGCATAGAAAAGCTCTGCGTAGGACGGTGACGCCATCAGGCAGGCGGTCAGTAGCCACCATCGGCAACTGGGCAGGGGCATGACATTTCTCTCAGCGTCGCTGCGACGTCCTGTTGCGGTGAAAAGTGGATTCGGAGCCTCAAAGCCCTTGAATGAGCCCTGGAACGAGTCTTGACCGAAGCAGACGGGGCGCGAGCCCCATCTGGTTAGGTCTCGATCGACCAAGACTAGACTAATGTATCAGAAGATGGCTTCGTAAGTGCCAGTGCCTTGCGAACCACTCTTGTCTTCGAGCTCTTGGCGAACGCCGCGCGGTTGGTATTCGGGCAGATGATCCTTGCGGAAGATCTCGCTGATACCGCCCGGTTGACCATCGTGAAGGCGTTTGCCCGTATCCGGATCGATGCGCACCGTCACGATGTCATCCGGCGCTTTCGGAATCACTTCCGGCGTACCCTTCAGAGCCGGACCCATGAACGCTTTCCAGATCGGCAACGCCGCCTGGGCGCCGTATTCCGCCGTGGTGGTATTATCGTCCTTGCCGACCCATACGGTGGCCACGATCGAGTTGTTGAAGCCTGAGAACCAGGCGTCGCGCTGATCGTTGGTGGTGCCTGTCTTGCCGACGATATCGCCGCGGTTGAGCGACAGCGCAGCACGGCCAGTGCCACGTTCGATGACATCGCGCAGAATGCTGCGCAGGATATACAGCGCATCCGGCTCCACTACACGAGACGCGATGCGACGGGGTTCGCCGTCGACTTCGGTCTGGGTAGCGTCGGGCGCGCAGTCGCGGCAGGCCACCAACGGGTTGGCTTCCTCGACGACGGTATCCTGGCTGCCTTGAGTGACCTTTTCGATATACCAGGGCGAGACCTTGAAGCCGCCGTTCGCCAGCACTGCATAGGCATTGGCGATCTCCAACGGTGTCAGCGACGCGCTACCCAGCGCCAGCGAGAGGCCGTTTGGCAGGCGATCCCGCGAGAAGCCGAAGCGCTCGAGAAAATTCAGCGCATTGTCGAGCCCCAGTGATTGCAGCACGCGGATAGTGACTAGATTACGCGAGGTGTAGAGCCCGACACGCAGACGAGTCGGCCCCTGGAACTGGCGCTCGGCATTCTCGGGGCGCCAGTCGTCGCCACTGAACTGCGACATCACCACCGGGGCGTCGTTGATGATGGTCGCCGCGGTCATGCCGCCTTCCTGCAGTGCTGCCAGATAGATGAAAGGCTTGAAGTTGGAGCCGACCTGACGCTGGGCCTGGATCGCTCGGTTGAACTTGCTGGCGGCGAAGCTGAAACCGCCTTGCAGTGCATCGATCGCGCCGGTCTGAGGATCGAGCACGACGATCGCGCCTTCCGCGCCAGGGCGCTGAGAGAGTCGCCAGTGGTCACCGTCTTTGATGATGCGGACCAGGTCGCCACGCTGGGCGATTGCCGCGGCATTGGCCGGTACGTCGCCACGCCACTTCGCGCTCTTGTACTCGCGCGCCCAATTCAGGCCATCCCAGTCGAGCGTTATCACCTTGCCATCGGCATCGAGCACGCGCATCTGCTTGCCGTCGGTGGCGGTAACAATGGCGGGTTTGAGCGGGCCATAGGCTGGCGTGCGTTCGAGAACCTTGAGCCAGTTGCTGACATCGCCGTCGACGCCATCGATCTTGGCCTCACTGCGCTGGGCAGCCTGGCGAGCGGTCTCGATGACTTCGGGAGACTCGGATAGCTCCTCTTCCAGACCCTGACGTTCGGTACGTTCCTGCGCCTCGACGAGGCTTGGCGGGACGTCCTTCTCTTCCGCTCCGCGCCAGCCGTGGCGGGTGTCGTAGTCGACCAGCCCCTGTACCAGGGCGTCGCGAGCCTCCGCCTGCAGTTGGCTATCGAGTGAGGTGGTGATGCGAATGTTGTCGGTATAGGCCTTGTCGCCGAAGCGTTCGACCGCGTAGGCGCGTGCCATCTCCGCCACGTAAGGCGCATCGACCTCCGCCCGCGCGATATGTCGGCTGGCGGTGATCGGCGCCTTGACGGCTTCATCGTAGGCGGTCTGATCGATCGAGCCGAGCTGGCGCATGCGGTAGAGGATCCAGTTGCGGCGGATCAGGGCGCGCTCCGGGTTGGCCAGCGGGTTGAAGCTCGAAGGCGCCTTGGGCAGTCCGGCGATCATCGCGTATTCGGGCAGCGTCAGGTCCGCCAGCGGCTTGCCGTAATAGGTGTTGGCCGCAGCAGCGACGCCGTAGGAGCGATTGCCCAGATAGATCTTGTTGACGTAGAGCTCGAGAATCTCCGACTTGTCGAGGATCTGCTCCATCTGCAGCGCCAGCAGAATTTCACGAATCTTGCGGGTGAAGGTCTGATCCAGCGTCAACAGATAGTTACGGGCGACCTGCATGGTGATCGTGCTGCCCCCCGACTGAATGTTGCCCGAAGAAGCGAGCTCGACCGCGGCACGCAGAAGACCTTTGGGGTCGACGCCGGGATGGCTGTAGAAATTGGCATCCTCGGCAGCCAGCAGCGCGTTGATCAGCGGTTTGGGAATCTCGTCGTAGCTGACCGGCATTCGCCGCTCTTCTCCATACTCACCGATCAGCTTGTCGTCCTTGGTATAAATGCGCAGTGGCGTCTGAAGCTCGTAATTCTGCAGTTGACGCACGTCCGGCAGGCCGGGGGCAAAGTAGAGCCCCGCGCCAACGACTGCCAATACCACGCCGGCGCAGAGCGACAGCAGTAGCCAGAGGGCGGACGTCAGTAGGCGAGTAAAGAGCTTCATATAAAGGGATGATCCTTGACTGGTGGCGGTCCGGCCGCGTGCGTGCTCGCTATCCTTAGTCTGGCTGGCGCCCATCTCTCTGGCGTCGGGCATGACTCAGCATCGGGGCATTATATGGATGCGGCAGAGCCGGGGCCAGTTTCGTCCCGGTCACTTCCTGCAAGCAATGCGAATTAAGTGTAACGAAAGGTCTCAAGTTAGCCATATCGTCGCCGTTAACTTCAGTTAGCATTTTCGAGTTCCGGCGAGGTGAGACAGTGTTGCGCTTGAAAAGATCCTCTGAAGGATTGGTGGGCGTGGACATTACGTCTGCCACCGTCAAGCTGCTGGAGTTGGGACGTCACGCCGGCGGTTTGAGAATCGACAGCTACGCAGTGCGGCCGTTGCGCGAAGGGGCCGTCATCGAGCGGCGGATTCGCGACAAGAGCGAGATCGTCGACACGTTACAGCGCGCAGTGGAACACGCCCAATTACGCTCTCGTCGTGCGGTGGTGGCCGTGCCCAATTCAGCGGCCATTACCCGGATCGTCTCGTTTCCGGCGTCGCTCAGTGACGAGGATATCGAAGCGCGGATCCAGTTGGAGTCCGACAAGTATATTCCGTTTCCGCTCAATGAAGTCGCCTTCGATTTCCAGCGAATGGGGCGTCACCTCCGTTACGATGATCAGCAGGAAATCATGCTGGTGGCGTGTCGCCTGCAGGATATCGATACGCTGACCTCAACGCTGGATGCTGTGGGGCTCGAGGTGGTCGCCGTCGACGTCGAGGGCTTCGCGCTCGAACGGGTCTGTCAGGCGTTGCAGGTTTCTCAGGATGACGAGAAGGATGGCAGCACGGCACTGGTCGATATCGGGGCCAATCTGTGTGCGTTCCATGTGCTCAAGGGTGGACGGATCGTCTACAGCCGCGACAGTCTCTGCGGCGGACGCCAGCTTACCGACGCGATTAGTCGACACTACGGCATGAGTTTCGATGAAGCGGGACGGGCTAAGAGGCGTGGCGGGTTGCCAGAGGATTACCGGCAGGCTGTGCTATTGCCGTTTATCGATACCCTGATCCAGCACATCGGCCGTTCGCTGCAGCTTTATTACACCTCGGCGGGGCAGCAGCAGGTCCGGCGACTGATACTGGCCGGTGGATCGAGTGCGTTGCCGGGTCTTGCCGAGCGTCTGCGAACTCAGAGTGGTCTGGATGCCATGCTGGCCAACCCTTTTATCCACATGGGGATTGATGCCCGGCTGGATGTCAGCGCGCTGGCTGCGGACGCGCCGGCGATGCTGACGGCCTGTGGGCTTGCCATGCGGGCGCTGCCATGACGATCGAAATCAACCTGCTGCCATGGCGGGAGCAGCGTCGTGTTCGCCGTACCCGACGTTTCAAGCATGGCTTGCTATTGACGCTGGTGGTCGGGTTACTGCTCGGATGGAGCATTGCGGAGTACGAGAAGACCCAGGTACGAGCGGGGCAGGCGCGTCTGGCAATGATCCAGCGCGACACCGAATTGCTCACCCGCGATATCCAGGCGATGCGTGATTACCGCGAGCTGCGGGAGCGAATGTTGAAGCAGATCGAGGTGATTGGCGAACTGCAGTCGAGCCGTCCATTGACCGTTCGCGTTTTCGACCAGCTTACGGCCACGCTGGTCGATGGCGTTCACTACACCGAACTGGACCGCAAGGGCAATCGGCTCGAGCTGAGTGGCGTTGCGGCCTCGAATCGGCAGGTGTCCGATCAGATGCGAGCACTGGACAACAGTGCCTCGTTCGATGTCCCGCTGCTCTCGGACGTCCAGTCTGCAGAGGGCGGTGTGGCCGCCAAGCGCTTCCACATGAGCGTCGATGAACATCCGCTCGAGCCGGCAGAACCGGAGCCCGGCACATGAGCCGTCTGACGCTCTCTCGTCTGGGTGCGAGTGGCTTTGCAGGTGCAGCCAGAGATCAGTGGCGCCAGCTGCGCGAACTGCAGTGGCGTGAGCTCGACATCAAGGAAGCCGGTAGCTGGCCGGTCAGTCTGCAGACGTTGATTGCCCTGCTGATGCTGGTGGCATCGATCGGAATAGCGCAATGGTTGCTGGCGTCAACACCGCGGGAAACCCATCGGGGTCTAGTGGTGCAGGAACAGCAGGCGCTGCAACGCTACGAGATGCTCTCCTATCAGGCCGTCAATCTGCCAGCGATGAAGGCGCAGATGGGGGAGCTCCAGTCGCGTATGCAGAGCGCACTTGAGATGTTGCCGAGCGATGCCGAAGTGCCGGCGCTGTTGGATGCCATCAGCGACGCCGCACGGGACCAGCAGCTCGATATCGACAGCATCACCTTGCGTCCTGCAGTGGAACAGGATTTTTACATCGAGCAACCCTTCGATATTCAGGTGCGGGGCGATTTCCATCAGATTGCATCGTTTCTGGCACGCGTGGCCGCGATGCCGCGCATCGTCACGCTTCATGATTTCACCTTGACGCCGGTGGACGATCATCTACGTCTGGTGATGCTGGCCAAGACCTATCGCTATCGAGAAGACGCCGATTCGAACGTCGATCCCAAGAAGAAAGGCGAAAAATCGTGAGGTCGATTCGTCAGTATCTTGCTCGCCTAATGGTCGGATTGTTCGTCGGCAGCGGCCTGGTCGGTTGCGGGGATGCCGATCTGACGACGTTGCAGGCTCATCTCGATACGCTGCGGCACAAGCCGCAAGGGCAGATTGACTCGCTGCCGGAAATGCCCAGGTATTTGAGCGCAAGTTACGACCAGGCAAACCGACGTAGTCCGTTCGTCGCCGAGCATGCCGACGAGCCCAGGCCCGAAGAGACCGCATCGCTGCCGAATGCCGATCGTCCGCGTCAGCCGCTGGAGGCCTTCGAGCTCGACAGCCTGAGTCTGGTCGGCACGCTAACCGTGAGCAAGATTCCGTCGGGCCTGATCGCAGCGCCGGATGGCCGAGTCCATCGACTGTTCCTGGGCGATTATCTGGGCCGGGATTATGGCCGTATCGTCAGTATCGAGTCGCGCGAGTTGGCATTGATCGAGACCGTGCGCGATCCTGCGGGGGGCTGGACCGAACGACGCCGGCAGCTGCAAATGGCAAAACAGGAATCCGACGGTGCCAACCGGCGGCAACAGTAGCAGGGGAACATGATGACTTCTCGAGGGCGGTTCGCCGTTTGCGTGGCACTACTGACGTTGTGGGGGTCGGCGTTTTCCGCCTGGGCGGCGCCGGCGCTAACGACGCCGACGCTGACAGCAATGACGTTTACGGACCGCGGAGCAGGTCGCCTTGATGTCGGTCTGAATTTCGTTGGTGGATTTCCGCAGATTCGCGGTTATCGGACGGATGCTCCGCCGCGATTGGCGCTGGATCTGCTGCAAGCTCAGAGTCGCTTGTCGCAGTCGACTTTTTCTATCGGTAGTGGCGGTGTCAATTCCGTCCGGGTGTTGGCGACGGGGGCGCGCACACGACTGGTATTCGATCTGGCATCGGCAACCGATTATCGGCTCGAGCAGCTCGATGACAAGATCGTCGTTCATCTGGGCGACGCCGCCGCTGAGACCGTGACGGCCGCTGACGCTGTGGCCACTCCCGGCGCTGTGACCACTCCTGACGCGCGGGCCAAGGGCCGGCCGGACACCACAATGAACGAAGGTGCATCGTCGGCGATCTCTGGCGACCCCAAGGTAACCTCGATCGACTTTCGCCGTGGTGCAAATGGGGGCGGGCAGTTGCAGCTGGAGCTCGATCGCACTGGGGTGGGGGCCGAAGTTTCCGGGCAAGGACGTCAGGTATCGATCACGCTGCCCGGCGTTTCGTTGCCCGACGATCAGTATCAGACGCTGGATGTCGCCGATTTCGGTACCGCCGTGCAGCGTATCGTGCCCCAGCGCGACGTAAACGGGGTCACCTTTAACATCACCGCATCTGAAGCGGTGGAGCCGCTGGTGACACAGAGCGGACGCCGTTTCAACATCGAGCTGGCACCCATGGGCAGCATCGAGCGTCCCGAGACGGAGCAACGACCAGGCTATAGCGGGCATCGCATCACTCTCGATTTTCAGGATATTCCAGTGCGCGACGTGCTGTCGATCATCGCCGAGGAGTCGGGGCTCAACGTGGTCGCCAGCGACGGGGTCCAGGGTAATGTGACCCTCAACCTGACCGATGTGCCCTGGGATCAGGCGCTCGATCTGGTGCTGCGCAATCATGGTCTGTCGTCGCGACGGGAAGGCAACGTATTGATGGTGGCGCCGACCGGTGAGCTGGCCAGCCTGCAGCGTCAGACGCTGGAAACCCGGGAACAGTCGCAGCAGTTGGCCCCGCTGACCACGGAGTTTCTGCAGATTCGTTACGCCAAGGCGGAGACTCTTGCGGCGTTGCTGCAAGGAGGCGAAGGTGTCGGCATGATGTCGGAGCGGGGGCGCATTACCGTCGATCCGCGCACCAATACGTTGATTTTGCAGGATACCCGCGATCAGCTCGATGCCATTCGGCGGACCATCGATCATCTCGATGTGCCGGTGCGGCAGGTGCAGATCGAAGCACGAATCGTGATCGCACGCGATAATGCGAGCCGCGAGCTGGGCGTCAACTGGGGGCTCTCCGGGGCTGCCGGACGGCATTTCGACCTAGGTAATCGGCCGAGAGGAAGCGGCGGAGGCGCTGCCGATGGCAATCCGTCGACAGTGCCGACGACATCGGACGACCCGGCCTCATATGGCGG
>Ga0207878_100182_pt1 | contig 48559 bp, 42 predicted proteins | sample LinPmetageLP41_FD_184053 | JGI IMG/M metagenome (GOLD analysis project Ga0207878, IMG submission 184053) | Marine viral communities from the Pacific Ocean - LP-41 (SPAdes) | ecosystem: Environmental > Aquatic > Marine > Oceanic | place: Pacific Ocean | collected 2010-08-27 | reverse complement strand
CCGAGCCGACCTCGAAGGCCAAGTATGTACGCTTCGAAACGCTGGTCGCCCCGGAACAGATGCCGGGACAGAACTCGTCTTTCGCGCTGATCGACTGGCCCTATACCGAAGGCCTGCGCATGGACGAAGCGATGCATCCGCTGGCGATCCTCGGGCTCGGCATGTATGGACGCGAATTGCCCAACCAGAACGGCGCCCCCTTCCGGCTGATCGTGCCGTGGAAGTATGGCTTCAAGAGCATCAAGTCGATCGTACGCATCTCGCTGGTCGAGGAGCAGCCGGTCAACTCGTGGCAGGCGATCGCCCCGGACGAATACGGCTTCTACGCCAATGTGAACCCCGAGGTCGACCATCCGCGCTGGAGTCAGGCCACCGAACGACGGTTACCCAACAGCCTGTTCAATCCCAATATCATCGATACGCGGATGTTCAACGGCTACGCCGACGAGGTCGCGAGCCTCTATCAGGGCATGGATCTGAGGAAGAATTTCTGATGCCGATGCCCCGCTACGCGTTCACGCTGTGGCGCATCGCGGTCTTCATCGCCGCGCTGGTACCGCTGGTCTACTGGGGCTCACAGGTTGCCATCAACGCCGCCGGCCCGGAGCCGGGGCGCTATCTGCTGCTCAATATCGGCCAGGGCATTCTGTGGATGCTGCTGCTGACGCTCAGCCTGACCCCGCTGACCAAGCTGACCCGCTGGAAAGGTTTCGCGCTGATCCGGCGCCAGCTCGGTCTGTGGACCCTGACCTACGCCGTGGCGCACCTGTTCTGCTACGCCGTCTTCATTCTCGGGCTGGATCTCTCGCGGCTCGGCAGCGAGATCGTCCGCCGGCCCTATATCATCGTCGGCATGCTGGCGCTCACCGGGCTGATCGTGATGGGCGTGACGTCCAATAAATGGTCGATGCGCAAGCTGGGCAAGCGCTGGAAGACCCTGCACAAGATCGTCTATGTCGTCCTTGGGCTGGGGCTTCTGCACTTTCTGTGGGTCGTGCGCGCCGACATGGAGCAGTGGAGCACCTACGCGGCGGCCGGTGCTTTGCTGATGATCCTGCGCGTCCCGCCCATCGCTAGACAGCTGCCGAAATTCCGCCAGTGGGTCAAGCGCCCCAAACGGGCGCACGCTTGATCCCCGCGCTGGGTCTCTCCATGGTCGGTATTCAAAACCGCGTCGCGGCGTAGGGCGCGGGATCGATGTAGGGCGTCTCGCCGCAGATCATCTCCGCCAGCAGACGCCCGGAGGCCGGGCCTAGAGTGAAGCCTTGGTGAGCATGGCCAAAATGCAGCCACAGCCCAGGATGCTTGGGCGCCGGCCCGATGACCGGTTTCATGTCGCTGGTGCAGGGCCGAGCGCCCAACCACGCTGACGTCTCGACCGCCTCGCCCAGGTCGAGTATCTGGCGCGCGGCGACTTCGGCCTTGCCCGATTGCAGCGGGGTGGCACGGGCATCGAGACGTGCGAATTCAGCCCCGGTGGTAATCCTCAAGCCGCGATTCATCGGCGCCAGCATGATGCCGTTCTCGGCATCCAACATCGCCATGCTGAGCGGTTTTTCCATAGCATAGTGGCGGTGGTAGCCACGCTTGACGAACAGCGGCAGGCGGTAGCCCAGCCGCTGCGTCAGCGTCTCCGACCAAGGGCCAAGAGCGATCACCGCCTGTTCGGCATCGATCACGCCGTCTTGCGTGATCACGCGCCAGCCGTTGCCGTGACGGGACAGCGTCAGCGCATCGCCGCTGGCGACATGGCCGCCTCGCTGTCGGAAGAGATCGGCGTATCCGGCCACCAGCGCGCCGGGATCGCGCACCGACCAGGGTTGCGTCCAATGCACCGCGCCGGCCATGTCGCGTTTGAGGCCCGGCTCCAGCCGGCTGAGCTCGGCACCGTCGACGATAGTGTGCTCGACGCCATATTCCTGCTCGAGCCGCTCCGCATGCGCGATTCCCTGGGCCATGGCGGCCGGAGTGCGAAACGCCGTGCGCCAACCGGTCCGACGGATCAGTGCTTCGGTGTCGGACTCCTGCGTCAGGCTCTTGTGCTCACTCAGGCAGTGTTCGATCAGTCGGCTGTACTCTCGCGCCACGCGGGCGTAGCGCGATGGAGATGACCACCACCAGTACTGCGCCAGCGGTGAGGCCAGGGTCGGCAGCGCCAGCGAGTGATAGTTGACGTCGATGCCGCCCTTGCGCATGACCTTGAAGATCATGCGACTGTCGTGAGGGAACGGATAGGGTTCGACGGCCTCGCGCTGGATCAGTCCGGCATTGCCGTAGGAAGTCTCTTCGCCCGGCGCTCGCCGATCGATCAGCGCGACCTGCTTACCCCGCCGCTGCAACTGTAGTGCCGTCGACACGCCAATCATGCCTGCCCCGAGCACCAGAACGTCCGCTTGCATCACCATGCCTCGATCATCAGGAGTACCCTGCCACATTACAACGTTCCGCCAACGACACCACCCCATGACAAAGGGGTTATCGACCCGACTTTCATGCGTCCACGCTTCCATTGGGCCTGGCTCTCGGTAACATTTCCGATCCCGATCCCGATCCCGATCACGCTCGCGCTGACTGGACTAGACTTTCGTCGAAGCATCGCATCAAGAGCCCGGGTTTGTCGGTAAGCTCGTGCGTCCCTTACCCCTGCCAGTGATGATGTCATCGTCAGCGGATATTCCTATTTTTCAGCCGGAGAGTCTTTCATGAGCAAGCGCATCCTGGCGTACCGCCGCCTCAACGACCAGCAACTCGACCAGCTTCGCAGCCGATTCCATGTCGACTATTTCGGCAAGCTCGAGTCGCCCGACGATCCAGCGTTTCGCGAAGCGCTGAGTCAAGCTCACGGTCTGATCGGCGCGGGCGTGACCCTCACGCCGGAACTGCTCGATGCGGCTCCCAACCTTGAGGCGATCGCCAGTATCTCGGTCGGCGTGGATAACTATCCGGTGGACGAGCTGACCCGACGTGGCATTCTGCTCTGCAACACCCCGGACGTGCTCACCGAGACCACCGCAGATACCGGCTTTTCGCTGATCATGGCGAGCGCCCGGCGGGTGGTGGAACTGGCCGAGTACGTCAAGCGCGGTGACTGGAAATCCGGCATCGGGCCCGAACAGTTCGGGTGCGACGTTCATGGCAAGACGCTGGGCATGGTCGGGTTCGGACGTATCGGCCAGGCGGTAGCGCGGCGCGGGGCGCTCGGCTTCGGCATGAAGATTCTCTACGCCAAGGCCTCACCCAAACCCGCGCTGGAAGCGGAACTGGGCGCCCGCCACTGCGAACTCGATGAACTGCTCGAGACCTCCGACTTCGTCTGCGCGATCGTGCCGCTGACCCCGGAGACGCGCCAATTAATCGGCGCTCGTGAGTTCGGGCTCATGCGGGAAAGTGCGATCTTCATCAATATTTCCCGCGGTCAGGTGGTCGACGAAGCCGCGCTGATCGAGGCCCTCGAAAGCGGCCAGATTCGCGGCGCCGGTCTCGACGTGTTCGAGCAGGAGCCGCTGCAGCCCGACTCGCCGCTGCCAACAATGCCCAACGTGGTGGCGCTGCCGCATATCGGCTCCGCTACCCACGAAACCCGCACTGCCATGGCGCAACGAGCCGTGGACAACATCATGCTGGCGCTGGATGGCAAGCGCCCGCTCAGCCCGTTCAACGAGGAAGCCTGGGGCGACAGGCTGAACTGACGCACCATCCCATGGCAAGCTGCACTTCGCTATTGATCAAGCGTAAAGCGCTGCCTTCGTGGCTCAAGGATAGTGTCTACGAATGGGCAAGATGCTGGGTAGCTTCTATCGAGCTTGAGCTACGCTGATTGGGTCTTTCCGATATTCCCTAAGGAACATCATGAAAAGGGACGTCATGAAAGGGACATCATGGAAAAGGAGACGTCATGAAAATAGCCATCGTGATTTTGGTGCTGAGTTTGGTTGGCTGCATCTACCTGATCTCGCACTGGGGAGAAACGAAGGATTGCGCCGATTCGGCCAAGTCCGAAGTGAAATGTCAGACGGAGTAGTGAGCACTCAAACTGGTGGGCGGCAGCTTGTCGCCCACGTCTAGCCCCCTTATTTCGCCATACGTCGAATATTTTCCACTCGCTCGTTTTCCACTAAAGGCGAATAGGCGCATGCCAATGGCGCGACTAACCTGCTGACAGCTTTTTGGATCGATCCAAAACGGAACGCAGCATGCCCGAAAATTCCAGAACCTCTCCCCGCCCTCGCATCACGCTGAGGGATATCGCGGCTCATGCCGGGGTCTCGCGCTCGACCGTCTCGCTGGTGATGCAGGAGAGTCCGCTGGTCGCCGAGTCGACCCGCGACAGGGTCCGGGAAGCCGCTGCCACGCTGGGCTACGTCTATAACCGGGGAGCGGCGACGCTGAGAAGCGCGCGTACCGCCACCGTCGGTGTCGTCGTCCACGACATCGCCAATCCATTCTTCGGAGCCTTGATGGCGGGAATCGACGAGACACTGCAGGCCGCCGATTACGTCCCCTTCCTCGCCAGTAGTGGCGATAGTCTGGTTCGTCAGGAGCGCTTCCTAGCACGCATGCGTGAGCATCGAGTCGATGCGCTGCTGCTATGTCCCGCGGAGGAGACACCGGCGTCGTTGATCGAGACGATCGCCGGCTGGGGCATGCCCTGTATCGAGGTCATGCGGCATGTCGGACATTCGCCGCTCGGAGACTACGTCGGCGCGGATCTTCGCGCGGGGATCGCCAACGCCGTTCGTCATCTGATTGGCCAGGGCCATCGCCGCATCACCCTGCTCGCCGGAAACGCCGAACACTCCGCCGACCGCGAACGTCTCGCAGGTTACCGACAGGCCATGAGCGAAGCCGGACTCGATGATCTCCTGCATGTCGTCCGCGGGCCGTTGACCCGCTGTGCCGGGCGTAAACGGACCCTTGAGCTGATGCGTGGCGCCAATGCGCCCACGGCACTGATCTGTCACAACGATCTGGTCGCGCTCGGGGCGCTGCTGGCGCTATCCCATCTTGGGCTTCGTGCGGGACAGGACTGCGCCGTGATTGGTGTCGACGACATCGATGAGGCCGCTCTGACCGAACCTGCGTTAAGCAGCATCGCGACGCACCCGCGATCGATCGGTCGAAGCGCTGCCGAACTGGCCTTAAAGCGAATAAAGGCACCGGATGGCGAGCGCGTACGCATCGTCCTCGAGGCGCCGTTGATGATTCGCGCCAGCTCTCAATCCTCACACGTTCGTTCGCAGGAGATCTCATGAGGTTTCACGAAGTTCCACGCTATCTCGGGTGGCGACTCGTCGTCGCCACGGGGCTTATTTTTGCTACCGCCGCGCTCGCCACCCCGGCCGAAGCCCGCGAGCTGATCTTCGCTCACGGCGCCACCGAGGATACCGCCTACCACCTGAGCGCGGAGCGCTTCAAACAGCTGCTGGAGGAGAAGACCGACGGTGAGCTGACGGTCAATATCTATAGCAACTCGGTGCTGGGTCACGAGACCGAGATGTTCGAGCAGCAGACCGCCGGCGCGCTGGATTTCTCGATCATCAATCCCGGATTGATCTCTGAGTTTTCCCACACCGCCAGTATCTTCTCGATTCCGTTTCTGTATCGCGATCTCGATCACTGGCGTCACGTGCTGGATGGAAAGCCCGGCCAGGAAATCGCCCAGCGCATCGAAGCGGAAACCGGCGTCAAGGTACTCGCCTACTACGGCGGCAGCACGCGTCAGATCGTCAGCACCCGGCCGCTGGAAAGCCTCGATGATCTCAAGGGCATGAAGCTGCGCACCAACCCGACCCGACCGGTCATTACCGCCTGGGCGGCCCTGGGCACCCAGCCGACGGTGATGGCCTACAAGGAGATCTACACCGGCCTGCAGCTTGGCGCTATCGACGGCCTGCTCAATGAGGCGGAGTGGATCTACCGCATGCGCTTTCATGAGGTCGCGCCCTATATCGGGCTCTCCGAGCACGACATCACCGTGCGTCTGTTGACCCTTTCCGACGAGACCTGGGACTCACTGACTCAAGCTCAACAACAAGCGGTCCAGGCCGCCGCCGACGAGAGCGAGCAGTATGCGCGAAATCTGCAGATCCGGCTCGACAAGGAATCTCGCGACAAGCTCAAGGCAGAAGGCGCCACCTTCTACTCGATGGATCGCGAGCGCATGCAGCAGATCATTGCCGAGCCGCTCGGCAAGGTGATCGACGACATGGACCTGCGCGAGCTCTACGAACTGATCATCAACACGGACTGAGGAGAGAATTCATGGCATTCGCAACGGCCCTGGGCCGCGTCAATCGCCAGCTGGAACGCCTCCTCAATGGGGTATTGCTGCTATTGCTGGCCGGCTTCATCGTGCTGATCGTTTATCAGATCGTCAGCCGCAATCTGGGGTTTTTACCGCGGCTCTACTGGACCGAAGAGATGAGCCGCTTTGCCTTCCAGTGGATGATCATGCTGGGCACCGCGATCGGCGTGCTGCATGCCGATCACTTCGTGCTCGAGGCTTTCCCCCACGGCTCGCGACTGGACCGAGTCACCCGCGTGATTCGCGATGTCGCTTGCCTGACCGTCGGCTTGATCTTCATCGTCTTCGGCCAGGCCTTCGCCCTTTCCGGCTTCAACCGGATCGCCAGCGCCTCGCAGCTGCCGATGGTCGTGACCTATTCGACGTTCTTCGTCAGCGGCGTGCTGATCGCGCTGTTCAGCCTGCAACGTCTGCTATTGACGATGGGCCAGGGCGTCGACGCCATGGAGCGTGAACTCAACACGCCTTCAAAGATCGATGAGCTAGGGGACGCGCCACCGACGCAGACACTCGATTCACCAAAGACCACTGACTCGCCGGAGACCAGATCATGATGCCGACCGACTGGTTACCGCTGCTGCCGTGGCTGCTTTTCGTGCTGCTCGGCGTGTTCATCGTGCTCGGTGTACCCATCGCGATGTCGCTGGTGCTGACGTCGTTCTCCATCATCGTGCTCGATCCGCGTCTCATCCCGTGGGTCATGTTCCAGCGCATGTATTACGGCATGGACTCCTTTGTGCTGTTGGCGGTGCCGCTGTTCCTGCTCGCCGGCAATCTGATGAATGCCGCGCGCATTACCGATCGGCTAATCACGCTGTGTCTCAACCTGGTCGGTCACGTCAAAGGGGCACTGGCCCACGTCAACGTCCTCGTCAGCATGCTGTTCGCCGGGGTCTCCGGTTCCTCCACCGCCGATAGCGCGGGCATCGGCACGGTATTGATTCCGGCCATGAAAAAGGAGGGTTACCCGACCCATTTCAGCGTTGCGGTGACCGCCGCCTCGTCAGTGATGGGCATCATCATTCCGCCTTCGATCAACATGATCGTGTGGGGCGCGCTGACCAGCACCTCGATTGCCGGGCTGTTCCTCGGCGGCATCGTCCCGGGGATTCTGATCGCTGCCGCGCAGCTCGCGCTCAATCTCGGCTACGTACGCCGCTACGACGTACCCACGCGCCAGCGCGCCACCCTCAAGCAGCTGGCCAGCTCGGGCAAGGATGGCCTGCTCGCCGCCGGCATTCCGGTGCTGATCATCGGCGGTATTACGCTGGGCATCGTCACACCCACAGAGGCCGCGGTGATGGCGGTGCTCTATGCGCTGCTGCTGGGCTTTATCGTCTACCGCGAGCTCACCTTCAAAAACGTTCTCGACGCTTCCACCGACACCGTGCGGCTCTGTTCGCTGTCGCTGTTCAGTCTGGTGGGCGCGGCTATCTTCGGTTACCTCATCAGCTTCTACCGGATTCCTCCGCAGCTGATGGCCGGCGTCGAGATCACCGACCCAACCACGCTGTTGATCATCGCTACCATCGTCATGCTGCTGGTCGGCACCTTCATGGATTCACTGCCGGCGATGGCGATCCTGGCACCGATCTTCCAGCCGTTGGCCGCGCAGGCCGGCGTCGATCCGCTGCAATTCGGCGTCATCAGCGTCATGGCGCTCGGCCTAGGGCTGATCACCCCGCCTTACGGACTGTGTCTGATGATCTCGGCCAAGATCGGCGGCATTCCGCTACTCAAGGCGCTGGGCACGACAATGGTTTACCTGCTGGTGATGTTGGTGGTCATCGGCCTGCTGATCGCCTTCCCCGATCTGATTCTCTATCTGCCTCAGACTTTCGGGCCCGACGCCGGCTGACGTCACTGATCAGAAAGTGTGCAATTTATAGGGAGTCTCACGCCTCGGCTTGTCAATCCAAGCCGGGGCGACTAAAGTTGGAAATGAGGATTGAAAACAGTGTTCCGTAACCCAATTTTCAATATTGTGGCTGTCGTGCCGATAGACGGAAGACTGAAACGGTTTTGGCGGCAATTACCACAAGCGTTGCCAAACTCACTCACCGACCGCGCCCCCGAGGCGACCCATCATGCCCGATCCGCTCTGTTTACTTTTCGATTGCGACGGCACGCTGGTCGACAGCGAACCGCTGCTCGCGGAGATCATGGCCAAGTATCTCAACGAAGCCGGACTCCCTTTTAAGCCCATCGACTACATGAATGACTTTCGCGGCGCTCGCTTCGCTAACATCGTCGCGCATCTCGAACGTCAGTACGGCAGCTTGACCGACGAGCGTCGTCAATGGATCGAAACCAACATGCGCGCCGAGATGCACGAGCGTATGGCGACCGAGCTGTTGCCTATCGACGGTGTGGCCCAGGCGCTCGATACGCTTGCCGGACTGCCGTTGTGCGTCGCTTCCAACGGTCCCGAGGCCAAAATTCGACGAGCGCTGGATAGCACGGGATTGCGTGGTTTCTTCGGCGACCATATCTACAGCGCCTATACCGTGGGTAGCTGGAAACCGGCGCCGGGCCTGTTCCTTCATGCCGGGCGCGACATGGGTTTCGACCCGGCCGATTGCATCGTGATCGATGATGCCCAGGTCGGCGTGCGTGCCGCGCTGGCAGCGGGTATGCGAGTCATCCACATCAATCGATTCGCCGATCTCGAGCCCACACCGACCGGCGCTATCGGAATCCGCGATATGCGCGAGCTCCCGGCTGCGATCGACAAGCTGATACCCGCACTAGCCGTGGGCAATCTCTAAGCCCCGGTTTCAGGCCCCATAGCCAGCACCTGACGCAGCCACATCGGTACCGATGATCGCAGCCCGAGCCAACCGCTCGGGCTGCGACTGTTTTCGAGCAACCATTTTTCGAGCAACCATTTTTCGAGCAACCGTTTTCGAGCGGTCGTGCACGACGACGCGACCGCGCTATCATGTCGTTTTATTGGCTCGACTCGGAGTTCCCATGCCTTCGTTACAGGATCAGCTGCGCGGTCTTGTCTACTCCACCGAACACGGCGAGACCTGTCCCGATTGCCGTCGTCCCATGGCAGAATGTGAATGTCGTGAGCGCGCGGAAGCCCAGCGGATCGCAGCACTCGACGGTATCGTGCGCATTCGTCGCGAAACCAGCGGACGCAAGGGCAAAGGCGTCACGACGATCCAAGGTGTCCCGCTGGGTAGCGACGATCTGAAAACGTTGGCCAAGGCGCTGAAAAAGCGCTGCGGTACCGGTGGCGCGGTCAAGGATGGCGTGATCGAGATACAGGGCGATCATCGCGACGTCCTCAAGCAAGAACTCGAGTCACGCGGGTTCAAGGTCAAGCTGGCCGGCGGCTGATCCATCATTCCCGACTCATGTCGCTTACCCTGATCAGGGCCGACGACAGCGGGAATTTCCGCCGTCAGCGCGTGTCACACCTTTGCCGCTTCTACCTTCAGTAGGAATTTCGATGTTTTCGCTCAATACGCTGCGACCGATCTATTTCATCACCGCCCTGCTGGCGCTCGGGGCGCTGGCGGGCTGTGCCGGCGGCCCTCAGTTCGAGACACTCGCCGCCCGCGTGGTGTCCGAAAAGCCGGTAACGCTCCCCGCGTCCGCAGCGCTCGAAGTCCAGTTGAAAGATGTTTCCACCGGCGACGTGCTGGCCAGCAGCCGCTACGAGCAGCTCGGCCAGCTTCCGATACCGATCACGCTGCAATATGCCCCTGAAGCGATCAATCGCGACGATCTCTATCGTCTCAGCGCACAGATTCGCGACGATGACCGCATCCTCTACCTGAATCCCGAACCCGTATCGGTATTTAGCGATGGTGATGCCGCCGAGCCGGATATCCCGGTGACGACCACCGGAGCCAATACGAGTCGCTGAAAAGCCGAGTCGCTGAAGGCATGACTCACCAAAGGTACGGCTTGCCGAAGGCACGCTGTCACTTCACTCTGTGAGGACTCGATTCATCACCAGAGAGGGAAAGATGGAAACATTGACATTACCCGGTACGGATATCGTCACGTCGCGTATCGGCCTTGGCACTTGGGCCATGGGTGGCCGCCAGTGGGGCGGCACCGACGACGCCAATGCCATCCGTACCCTTCATGCCGCCATCGACCGTGGCGTCAATCTGATCGATACCGCACCGGCCTACGGCTTCGGCCATTCGGAAGAGGTCGTCGGCAAGGCCGTCGCGCAGTCGAATCAGCGTGACAAGCTGGTGCTGGCGACCAAGGCGGGCCTCGAGTGGTACGACGACGCAACCGTGGCACGCAACGCCACGGCGAAGCGGCTGGAGAAAGAACTCAACGACTCGCTGCGTCGGCTGAACACCGACCATATCGATCTCTATCAGATCCATTGGCCGGACCCGCTGGTCGACATCGCGGAAACCGCCGAGGCGATGGCGCGTTTCCATCGCGAAGGCAAGATTCGTGCAATCGGGGTGAGCAACTTTTCTCCCGAGCAGTGCGACACCTTCCGCCAGGCGGCACCACTGCACACGCTACAGCCGCCCTACAACCTGTTCGAGCGTGACATCGACAGCGAGATCCTGCCCTATGCCGAGAACAACGACCTGACCCTGCTGACCTACGGCGCGCTGTGTCGCGGTCTGCTCACCGGCAAGATGTACGAGGGTTACGCGTTCACCGGCGACGATCTGCGTAACAAGGATCCCAAGTTCCAGTCACCGCGCTTCGCTCAGTATCTGGCCGCGGTCGATGCGCTGACCGAACTGGCGCGCACCCGCCATGACAAGAGCGTACTGGCGCTGGCCGTACGCTGGATTCTCGACCGCTCCCCCAACATCGTCGCCCTGTGGGGCGCACGCAAGCCGGAACAGGTCGAACCGCTAGGCGACATCACCGGCTGGAAACTGAGCGACGAGAACATGGCGGATATCGACGCCATCCTATCGAAACAGGTGAAAGATCCGGTCGGCCCTGAGTTCATGGCCCCGCCGACGCGTAAATGAGCGTGAAACGTAAGCGATCATGAAACGTGAGTGACCTTGACGTCACACCACTGTCAGAACCCGGCCGACGCCGGGTTCTGTCGTTTCGGCGCGTCTTCACGTTGCCATGGCTCCAGTTCGTCGATCAGCGCCGCCAGTGTCGGTCCGATCGGCGCCATGATCTTGAGGTCGAAGAGGTCGTCGGCGCGCGTGGCGCCCAGATTGACACAGGCAATCGGCTTGCCGGCCTTGGCCGCCCGACGGGCGAAACGGAAGCCGGAATAGACCATCAATGACGACCCGATGATAATTACCCCCGAAGCGTCCTCGAGCGCGCTGAAGGCCTGCTCGACGCGCGGCTTGGGTACGTTATCGCCGAAGAACACCACGTCCGGCTTGAGAATACCGACGCGGCAGCGATGACAGCCCGGCACCTCGAAGGTCGAAAAATCGTAGCCGTCGAGATCGGCGTCACCGTCCGGTCCTACCGCGGCGGTCAGCGACAGCCACTCGGGATTGCGCCGTGCGAGCTCGTCATGCAACGCGTGGCGCATCAACGTCGCGCCACACTGCATGCATTTCACCACGTCGGCCTGCCCGTGCAGATCGATGACGCGCCGGGACCCTGCACGCTGATGCAGACCATCGACGTTCTGCGTCACCAACGCGGTGATCCGCGATTGACGCTCGAGGGCCGCCAGGGCCACGTGAGCCTGCCCCGGATGAGCGGCCGCCAGCGCCCGGAACCCCACCAGACTGCGCGCCCAGTAACGTTGCCGGACGCCGTGACTGCCCATGAAAGCCTGATGGCTGACCGGCGGCGGCCGCTTCCAGTCGCCTCGCGCATCCCGATAATCGGGAATCCCGCAATCGGTGCTCACCCCCGCGCCGGTGAGCACGAACAGGCGCGGATGACGCACGACGAACTCGACCAGCGCCTCGACGTCGTGACTGACTCCATCGAACATGATCTCTCCTATCGAAAGCCGCATCGCAAGACGTGACATCCCCCCTCTCATTCTGACATCGCGCCTCGCGCGCTGCCTTATCCCAGCGCCGATTCACCCCCCGCACGCCCAGCATCAGGAACCGCTGTCACGGCCCGTCACGAAACCATCGGGTGTCCTCGCGACACATCGTTTGGACGCCAACATCGCAGACGACGCTGGACCTCGGCTAGAATGGTCTTCTTCCCGCCCACGCCACTGCAAGGACAACCGCTCATGGCCTGGTTGGAGTATGTGCTGCCGCTGATCTTTCTCGCGCCTTTGGGCGCCGCCGCATTGGTGGCGATCACCCTGCGTGACGTGCAGACCGTCGGCCTGCGCTCTCCGCATGACGGCGAGCCGATCCACGAGATCGCTCAGGCGCACCGCGACCGCCTGGAGAGGGCCCGTATGGTGTTCTTTCTCGACGCGACGCTGGCGCCGACGCTGACCTTGATGCCACTGGTCTACGGCATGGGCCGAATGCTGTTCGCCGAAGAGCAGAGCTGGCTGGAATGGTCGTTGTACGGTGTCGTCAGCACCCTGCTGGCGATGCTGTTCTGCTTTTTGATCCTGCGCGACGTACAGCGGCTTCGCCGACTGACGCGCAGCCTTGCCTGTGAACTGGCGGTGGGCCAGGCGCTGGATCATCTGATCCGACCGTTGGCCAAGCCCTACTTCGTGTTCCATGATTTTCCCGCCGACAGCTACAGCATCGACAACGTGCTGGTGACGCCACAGGGCGTGTTCGTCATTCAGACCGTGGCGCGCGAATTCCCGCTCGACCTCGAAGGCCGCCCCATCAATACCGTGTCGGTCGAAAGCGAACGCTTGCGCTTCCGCGGCTGGAATGAGCGCCAGGTACTGCGCAAGGTGCGTCTCTCGACGGTATGGCTACGTCAGTGGCTGTCGCGCCACGCCAAATTGAGCGTACCCGTGAGAGGCATCCTGGTGCTCCCCGGCTGGGTCATCGATGACGAAACCGAACACCTCGGCGATAACCGCGACGTCCGTGTCGTCGACGGCATCGACCTCGCCACGCAGCTGGGTACCGCCGAAGGCGAAATCATCGATGACACGCAGCGCCAGCATCTGGTGGATACCCTGAACGTGCGTTATCAGCGGTTGGAGAGCAAGCCGCCGATCCGTTGAAGCGCGCCTCGCCAAAGACTGGCGCTTTCATAAGACTTTTCACAGCGACACCAAGACTTTTCTCAACGACGCCAAGACTTTCACAACGTCCCCAAGACTTTTCATAACAACCTCTCACAGACGCCAGGAGACGCCATGCCCCGTTCCGATTCCCGCCACGATTCTCGCTACGATGTCCTGACTTTCGGCGAGGCCATGGCGCTGTTCGTCGCCGACGATCAGGGCCCGCTGGATCAGGTTAAGCGGTTCCACCGCCGCACGGCCGGCGCCGATACCAATGTAGCGATCGGGCTATCACGGCTGGGCTTCGATGTGCGCTGGCTGAGCCGCGTCGGCGCGGATCACAACGGCACTTTTCTGCAGCGAGCGCTGGAGGCGGAGGGCCTCGACTGCCGCCATGTGCAGCGCGACGAGACGCACGCCACCGGCCTGGTGTTCAAGGAGCGCGCTGTCGACGGTGCCGACCCCTATGTCGAGTACGTACGCCGGGGCAGTGCCGCAAGCTACCTGAGCGTCGTCGATAGTGAGAGTGTCGAACTGGAGACCGCACGTCACCTGCACGCCACCGGCATTCCGCCGGCCATTTCCGATTCGGCGCGCGAGTTGTCGTTTCATCTGTTGCGTCGGGCCCGCAGCGCCGGCCTGTCGATCTCGTTCGACCCCAATCTGCGTCCCAGCCTGTGGCCCAGCGAAGCGGTGATGATCGAGACGCTCAACGCACTGGCTGCCGAGGCCGATATCGTCATGCCGGGCCTCAGCGAAGGACGCCTGCTCACTGGCTGCGATACCGCTCATGACATTGCCGGTAACTATCTCGACCGAGGCGCCAAGGCCGTGGTGATCAAGCTCGGGCCGGCAGGCAGCTACTTCCGCACCGCAGACAGTGAAGGCACCGTCGACGGTTCACCCGTGACGCAAGTCATCGATACCGTGGGCGCCGGCGATGGCTTTGCGGTGGGCATCGTCAGTGCGTATCTGGACGGGTTGGACTGGGCTGCGGCGCTGCATCGTGGCAACCTGATCGGCGCCCGTCAGGTTCAGGTCATCGGCGACATGGAAGGCCTGCCCAGCCGGGAACAGCTGATCGGCATGGAGCGCAGCGGTGACCCGATTTAAACCCGACGGCGAGGCGATCTAACCCGGTTCGATATTTTGACCTGGGGTCGCAGGGCGAATGGCATGCGTTTGCGCTTTCGTCCGGTCGCGAAGCCCCGCCAGTACCGCCGGTTTGAGCGCCCCTAGCGCCTCGCCGGAAACCCCGCTGAGCACGATCAGTCGAGTCTCGCGCCGCTGCCGATAGCCGAGCCAGAGCGGGAGCTGGACGGCTCTGATCGTCGATGGCTGCACGCGTAGCGACCAGCGGCGAGGCCGAGCCAGGCGCTCCCACAGCCACCAGCGCTCGAATTGGGCCGGCGAGGGCCGTTGACCGCAGCCCAGCTCGAGAGCGCCATCATCTTCTCCCGACCGGGGGTTCAATTCCCCCGGCCACAGTAGCGCCCGGGACAGGTTCTCGGCGGCCAGCAGCCAGGCAAGCGGCTTCCCCGCTTCGCGCCCGATCGCCACGGCCCACAACGACAACCATGCGGGTTCGAAGCGCTCGGCACCGAACCGACGCAGCTTGGGCTCGGCCGCGACGGCATCCAGACGTCGGGATAGTCTCGACGCTTGCGCTATGGCGCCATCGTCCGGGTCACGCTGCACTGCGCTCGTCGATTCAAGCATTGGCCCAACCCTGCAAGAGTCCCAGCGCAATCAACGAGACGAAGAACCAGATCACCAGACCGATGCAGCGTCTTCGGGTCAGACGAGCATCGCGAGTGACCTCGGCAGCACGGCCACTGCGTCCCTTGAGGATCGCCTGCATGTCGGGCGCGGTCTCGTCGATCACCACATCCGACAGCTGCTCCTCGGTGGGTGCGGGTGCGGTCAGACTCACGACATAGCCAACGACCACCGAAACCACCAGCCCCACGAAATTCTGATAGAGCCAGGAGATATCGGTCTGCGACACGGCCCACACCGCCGCCATGCCGAGAATGATACCGGCCACCGCCCCGCGCCCGTTGCTGCGGCGGCTTAGCACGGCCAGCAGGAAGGTGCCCAGCAGTGCACCGTAGAACCAGGAGCCGATGCGATTGACCGCCTCGATGACCGGCCCGAGATTGCCGGCGAAGAACGCGAACGCCGTGGCGTAAAGCCCCCAGAAGACGGTCGCCCAGCGTGACGCCTTGAGATAGTGCTTCTCGTCGGCGTCGGGCTTGACGTAGCGAGCATAGAAATCGCGAACCGTCACCGCTGATAGCGAGTTGAGTGCGGAATCGAGACTCGACATCGCTGCGGCAAAGACGCCGGCAATCACCAGCCCGGTAATCCCGACGGGAAAGGCATTGACCACATAACGCGGGAACAGCTCATTCAGATTCTCCGGCGCGGTCAGGCCATGCTGCTGATAATAGGCGGCGAGCATTACGCCAATGAACAGAAACAGCAACATCTGTGGCACCAGCAGATAGCCGCCGATCAACAGCGAGCGCTGCCCCTCGGCGATCGACGGGCTGGTGAGAACACGCTGGATCTGGCTCTGGTCGGTGCCGAAGTAGGCGATGTGCATGACCACGCCCCCGATCAACCCCGCCCATAGCGAGTAGGTCACGGTAGGATCGAGCGACAGATCGATGCTATCGAACATACCGTTGGCGGCGCCGTAGGCAAACACGTCGCTCCAGCCACCGGGCAGGCTCGAAACCATCAGCACCATGCTCAAGATCGCGCCGAGCCACAGCACGAACATCTGGATCACGTCGGTCCAGATCACCGCGCTGATACCGCCGAGCACGGTGTAACTCACCGCGATGACCGCCATCAGCACGATCGTCAGATTGACGTCCCAGCCGGTGACCACCGAGAGCACAAGCGCTGGCGCGTAGAGCACGACACCGGTAGCAAGACCGCGGGCAACCAGAAACAGCAGCGCCGCGAGCGAACGCGTCAGCGCGCCGAAGCGCCGCTCGAGCAACTCATAAATGCTGTAAATCCCGGCGCGGTGGAAGATCGGCACCAGAATCACGATCAGCACCGCCATTGCCAACGGCACGTTGATGAAAGTCACCAGACGTTCCAGCCCGCCTTCGAAGCCCCAGCCAGGCGCGCCGATGAAGGTGATCGCACTGGCCTGAGTCGCCATGACCGACAGGCCGATGGCCCAGCCGGGAATCTTGCGCCCGCCAAGGAAGTAGTCCTGCGTACTTTCCTGATCCTTGCCGAAACGGGCTCCCACCCAGGCAATGCCCACGACGTAGACGATCAGAACTGCGGTGTCCCACCAGGTAAAGGCGCCCACATCCCTGTCCCCGACTTTTTGTTATCGACAAATTGAGCGTAGCACGTCGATTGCGTGACGCACCGAACCCGCCGTTGACATTGTCGCAACGAAAAACCCCGGCCAATGGCCGGGGCGAGTTGTGGTGAGTGCGAGCTCGGTTCAGCCTGGCGGCTGCTCGGGGCTATCGGGCATATTGACACTTCCCGGTTCCATACGATTGAGATGCAGGAACTGCAAATGGCGCTCGTACTGATCGAGAATGTCGTCGATGACCTGCTCGCGGTTATAGCCCATCAGGTCGTAGCCCTGGCTACCTTCCAGCAGATACACCTCCAGACGATAGTAGCGACTGCTGCTACGCGGCGTTCGCATGGCGAAGGACGGCGTGGAGAACGGATGCGTCCAGATCTGATAGGCGAAGTTCTGTTCACTGCCGAGATCGACGTAGAGTGACAGGTAGTCATCGTCGTTCTGTGTGCCATCACTGATGTCGACCTGAACATCCTGTTTCAACAGCTCCTCGCGTACCGCCTCCATCGCCGGTCGCACTGTCTCCTCGAGGAACTGCTGCGCCTGCTGGCGATTGGGGAACGACATGGCACGCTTGAGTCGTGTCTTCCAATCATGGCCGCGGTCACGCCCCCCGGTAGACATGCGTCCCGACAGCGAGCCGGAAAGGCTGAAGCGATGGCTATCCTCCTTGAACGCTTCGACCTTCAACGCCTTGTAGAGCCCTGCGATCATGAAGAACAACACGATCGAGAACGGCAGTCCGGTAATGACCACCGCGCTCTGCAGCGTCGATAATCCTCCGGCGAGCAGTAGCGACAAGGTCAGGATCCCGATCACCGCCGACCACAGGATACGCATCCAGATGGGCGCGTCGCTGTTGACGTCCTTGAGCTTGGAGGTGAAGTTCGACAGAACCAGTGCGCCGGAATCACCGGAGGTGATGAAGAATACGATCGCCAAAATGCTCACGGCAATGGTCGAGAAGACCGGGAACGGGTATTGCTGCAGGAACAGATAGATCCCCGCCGGAGGCGTATCCATGACCTGCTGGCCAAATTCCGTGGCGCCATTCATGGCCATGTCGAGGGCGCTATTACCCAGAATCGACATCCAGATCATCATGAACGCGATCGGCAGCGTCAGCGTACCGGCGACGAAGGTGCGGATGGTGCGACCACGCGAGATACGCGCCAGGAACAGCCCGACGAACGGACCCCAGGCAATCCACCAGGCCCAGAAGAACAGCGTCCAGCCGTTCAGCCATTCGGTCGGCTGGTCGAAGGCGTAGGTATTGAACGACATCGAGATGAAGCTGGACAAGTAGTCGCCGACGTTCATTACCAAAGCGTTGAGTAGAAATACCGTCTTGCCGGCGAACAGCACGAACAGCAACAGTGCGATTGCCAGCAGAATATTGAATTCGGAAAGGCGGCGGATGCCCTTCTCGACGCCGGTCACCGCGGAAATCGTGGCGAAGAGGACGATCATCAGCACCAGAATGGTCTGGGTCCAGGCGCTTTCCGCGATACCAAACATGAAGTTCAGTCCGTAGTTGAGCTGGATGACACCGATACCCAGGCTGGCCGCGATCCCGAACACCGTGCCCAGTACAGCGGCGATGTCCACTACGTGGCCGATGGGACCGTAGATTTTCTTGCCAAAGATGGGATAGAGCGCACTACTGATGGTCAACGGAAGGTTGTGCCGATAACTGAAGAAGGCCAACGACATCCCGACCAAGGTATAGATCCCCCAGCCCGACAGCCCCCAGTGCAGAAAGGTCAACTGCATCGCGTAGCGTGCGGCGGCAATCTCGTCGCTCGGTGCGTTCGGCGCGTTGTAGAACTGGGTCAAGGGTTCCGCCAGGGCGAAGAAGATGACCCCGATCCCGATCCCGGCGGAAAACAGCATCGCCGACCAGGAAAAGATGTTGAAATCGGGTCGCGAATGCTCGGGCCCGAGACGAATCTTGCCGAAGCGGGAAAAACCCACGAATAGCACGAAGGCCAGATAGATGACGACTGTCAGAAAGTAGTACCAGCCGAAGGTATTGGCGATCCAGCCCAGCAGCGCGTTGATGATGCCGTTCGCTTGCTCGGTAGCCACCATGGCCCACAGCGAGAAGGCGACGATGCCAATGACCGACCCATAGAAGACGACTGGATTCAGTCTATCCTGGGTAGTGGAATTATTATCGGGGCTTGTACTCATGCGGCTCCCATCATATTCAGATAGTTTGCGTTGACGAGTGGAGAAGGCGTCCTGAGGGTGAGACTGGCCTGCAGGGGTCGCTAAGCGACAATGGCCCTCCACTCGTTTCCGTGTTCCCGCCGCGAGGCCTTGCGACCTCGGATTGAGTTAAGTCGACTTCGGCCGTTGAATCCAGCAATGACTTCAACGAAAGCCTCGACTCAACCCACGCTACTGACCGTTTTCCTTTCCTCGCCTGGCTTGGTGTCAGAGGGTGGCTACACCGCTTGGCGGTGAGTCTTCGAGCGTCTGGCGCCGAGCCGAACCGACGCTTGAACTATGATTCATTGCTGCGCAAAAGCGAGCGCTATTTCATGCCGCTCCACTTCATGCGCCGCGAACTCATAGCGCTTGGTTCGAAATCTTTCACTTCAAACCTTTCACTTCAAATCGTTCGCTTCAAACCTTCTTCGAAGCCTTCCCTTCCAACGCTTTTCGAGAACCCGGCAGGTTGGCGCACAGTCTCGACGCGCTTTCGCATCGACGTCAGCCGCTATCGACGCTGCTATCGATGAAGTGAATTTTTATTAATTGACTGTTCAATTAAAATACGGCGTTATGCATCATCTTTCAACAGTCACACCGCAAGACTCTCACACCATGCTGACCACTCGAGCACCCAAAGCGACGGCGCCAGACCCAGACCCGACGCCAGCGAAACAAAAGGGGGCGAGGTGTGATCACTCGGCCTTGAGGCGTCCGCCCATCTCCTGGGCGAGCTCGACCGCGTAGTGGTCGGTCATCCCGCCGATGAAGTCGAGCATTCGGCGATAGCTATCGTAGAGCGGCCAGTTCGGTTTCGGCGTATTCTCGCCGATCAGGGCAAGGACGCGCTGATGCTTGAAAGAAGAGTGGCCGGTGTGGTGCAGCTCGTGGGCCGCCCCGATGAAGGCTTCGAGCAGAATACCGAGCGTGGTATAGGCGCCGATCTCGAGCTTGGCCTTGCGCTCGTTCTGGAAGATACGCTCGCGGGCCAGTTGCTTGGCCGAGGAGACGCCCCAGGTCAGGTCCGGATGGCACAGTTCGAGCAGGTCGTCTTTCAACGCGCCGTTGAGCAGCGCCTTCTCGTGTTGCACGAAGACGTCTCCGACTTCGTTGACTGCCCGCTCCATCGCTGCACCGCGCAGCGCCGCGATACGCCGACGCTGAGACACGCCCTCGGCGGCCATCTGCTCGTAACCGACCGGCGGCTCGCCGGCAATCTGCAGCAGCACCCGCGCGACTTCCTCGTAGCGCAGAATGCCCATCTCCAGGCCATCCTCGAGATCGAGCAGCGCATAGCAGATATCGTCCGCCGCCTCGACCAGATAGGCCAGCGGATGACGACACCACTTGGAGTCGCCGACCGCCTTGAGCCCTAGACGCTCGGCGACTTCGATCAACAGCTGCTTTTCGGACTGATAGCAGCCGAACTTACCCATCTGGCCGCCGTGTTCGACCGTCCATGGATACTTGAGCAGCGTTCCCAGCGTCGCGGCGGAGAGTCGCATGCCGCCACGAAACTGGTTGTACTCGATCTGGGTCACGACCCGAAAGCCCTGAGCGTTACCCTCGTAAGTCAGCAGATCGCGGCGCTGCGCCTCGTCGAGCCCTTCCAGCAACCCTCCGCCCTGGGCTTCCGCCCATTTGAACCAGTCGCGAATCGCGTACTCGCCGGCATGTCCGAACGGTGGGTTGCCGATATCGTGGCCCAGGCAGGCCGCCTGAACGATCACCCCGAGATCGGCGGGCGTCACCCACGCCGGCAGGCTGTCACGCAGCTGTTCACCGACGATCATTCCCAGGCTACGGCCAACGCAGCCGACTTCGATCGAATGGGTCAACCGGGTGTGGATATGATCGTTGTCGGTCAGCGGATGCACCTGGGTCTTGCGCCCCAGGCGGCGGAAGGAGCCGGAGAAGACGATGCGGTCGTAGTCCTTGTGAAAAGGCGTGCGGCCAGCTTCACCACGCGAGGTCCGGGCATCGTGCAGGCGGACGGGATCGAGCAGGCGTTCCCATTGCATGGTGGTCATCGTGGTCTCCGTTAACAGTAAAGGCAGCTTCGAGCTTCGAGCTTCGAGCTTCGAGCTTCGAGCTTCGAGCTTCGAGCTTGACAGCATGCCGCGACCGTTCGGCGAGTCAAGCGGCTGACCTACCCAAATCAATCCTTGATAAATATACAGCTCGGGTTTTCAGCTCGTCGCTCGCAGCTCGTGACTCGGGGTTACTCTTTGACGTCCATGTACTCGCGCGCCCAGATCCGATACTCATCGACCGTCGAATAACGCGTCGACAGCTGCGAGGCGTCCAGATCGTTGGTGGCGATGTCGCGCTGCTCGCGCAGGCAGTCGTAGGTCGCCTTGATCGCGGCGAAGTAGGCGGCGTGGCCATTGACCACGATACGTACGCCGAGCTTGGCCAGGCGCGCCCGATCACGCAGTTTCGGGTTGTCGTAGGTCACCAGCATCAACGGTATCGTCAGCGGTGCGGCGAGCGTCTCGAGATGCTCGAAATCCCGCACGCCGACCAGACAGATGGCATCGACGCCGGCGGCCTGATAGGCGCGGATGCGCGCCACCGCGGCATCGTCATCGAGCTGACCGGCGTTGGTGCGCGCAATGATCGACAGGGCCGGATCGATACGCGCCTCGAGTGCCGCACGCATCTTGCCGACGCCCTCCTCGACTGGGATCAGATCGGTCGATTTGTGCCCGTATTGCGCCGGCAGCAGGGTGTCCTCGATGGTCAGCGCGGCGATACCGGCCCGTTCGAGCTCGGTGATGGTGCGCATGACGTTGAGCGCGTTGCCGTAACCATGGTCGGCGTCGGCGATCACCGGCAACCGAGCCACGCGGCCGATGCGAGTGGCCTGCTCGACGAACTCGCTCAAGGTAATCAACGCGAAATCGGGCGCCGCCAGCACCTGTAGCGAGGCGACCGACCCCCCGAGAATGCCCACTTCGAAATCGAGATCGGCGGCAATACGAGCGGACATCGGATCGAATACCGATGCCGTGTAGTAGCACGAATCACTGGCCAACAGTTGGCGAAACGCGTTACGTAAATCGTGTTGTGAAGGGGTTGTCACGGAACACTCCTGTTCTTTTACCCATGTCGTTAGAACGCGAAGGCGTCAGCGTAGAAAGTCCCCACCGACAGCCGATGAAATCACGATGAAGGCGTCGGTGCGGGGCGACAATCCTACCACTAAAGTTTGAGAGAAGACGCCGGTTCCGAGGCGCTGCATGTGGGCAATGAACGACATGCATATCAGTCTTGAGCGCGCTTCATTGGCCGATTCCTTTCCAAACCCGCATCATTAGCGGCCTCAGTATCGACATTCGCCGGTGACGCAGTATGGCGAAGCCGCATGACAAGAGGAAAATGCATGTCACAAGCGCATCCCCCATTCCGAGCCGATATCGTCGGCAGCTTCCTGAGACCCGCAGCGCTGAAGGAAGCTCGCACGCAATATCAGCAGGGCGATATCGATGCCGCGGCACTCAAGGCCGTCGAGGATCGTGAGATTCGCCGCGTGGTCGAACAGCAGGAGGCTGCCGGCCTCGATGTGGTGACCGATGGCGAATTTCGCCGTGCCTGGTGGCATTTCGATTTTCTCGAGCAGCTCAGTGGTGTCACTGGCTACCAAGGCGATCAGGGCATTCAGTTCCAGGGCGTGCAGACGAGTGCCAAGCAGATCCGTGTCGACGGCAAGGTCGGGTTCGACGCCGCACACCCGATGCTGGATCATTTCCGCTATCTGGCCAGCGTTGCCAACGTCATGCCCAAGATGACGATTCCGAGCCCCAGCGTGCTGCACTTCCGCGGTGGCCGCAAAAAGATCGACAGCAGCGTCTATCCGAGTCTGAACGCCTTTTTCGCCGATACTGCCGATGCTTACCGCGATGCCGTTCATGCGTTCTACGCTGCCGGCTGCCGCTATCTCCAACTGGACGATACCGTGTGGGCCTATCTCTGCTCGGAGAAGGAGCTGCAGGCGGCGCGGGACCGGGGCGACGACCCGGACCAGCTGCAGGCGATCTACGCCGAGATGCTCAACCACGCGCTGGCCGACAAGCCGGACGATCTCTACGTGTCGCTCCACGTCTGCCGCGGCAACTTCCGCTCGACCTGGATCAGCGAGGGTGGCTACGAGCCGGTGGCGGAGACGCTATTCGGCAAGGTCGGTGTGGATGCCTGGTTCCTGGAGTACGACAGCGACCGCGCCGGCAGCTTCGACCCGCTACGCTTCATCCCCGAAGGGCATCAGCAGGCCGTGCTCGGCCTGATCACCACCAAGATGGGCGAACTCGAGGATCCGCAAGCCGTCAGGGCGCGTCTCGATGAAGCCACGCGGTTCGTCAACAAGCAGCAGCTCTGCCTGAGTCCGCAATGTGGTTTCGCCTCCACCGAAGAAGGCAACAACCTCGCCGAGCAGGCGCAGTGGGACAAGATCCGGCTGACGCTGGAGATTGCCGATGCCTACTGGAATAAAGGCTGAGACGCTGGGGTACGTCTCGGGGAGGTGCCACATCTCTCCGAGTTCCATCAGCTAATCCCGATTTCGATCAGCCAAGCCCCATCACCCCATCCCTATCACCCCATTCCTATCAACCCGTCTCCATCAACCAAAGGGGCTCGCTGTCACTGAGACTCGCTATCCTCGTTGCGCATTAGCGATCCCAGCAGCCGACTGAGGAAGCCCTTGCGCTCGGGATCCGGCTCCTGCTCGATCAACGCCCTGGGATCGATACTGCTACGGTCGATATGCACGAATGCCGCTTGAAAAGCCGGTAACGTCAATCCGCCATCGCTCAGGTGCGCGGTAAACCCGGGCTGATAGATGATCTCGCCGGCACCGGCCGGCAGGCTGGTGGAACGTGGTTCACTCGTAAGGTTGAAGAGCGCCAGAATCGCCTGATCGTGGGAGACTCGAAGCCAGCCCAGCAGCTCGTCATCGAAGTCGCTCAGAATCAGTGTTCCGTCGACCATCGCCGATTGCGATTTGCGCCAGCGCAGGAATTCCCGCGTCACGCGCAGCGTACTCTCGGCGTTGGAGAGCTGCCTCTCGACCGAGAGCTGGCGATGATGTCCGTCCACGGGCAACCAGGGTTCGACCGACGTGAAGCCGCCGAGCTCACCGCTCGTCCACGGCATCGGCGTGCGGCAACCGTCACGCCCTTTATACTCCGGCCACAGCGCCAGCCCGTAAGGATCGACCAGCCGCTCGTAGGGCACATCGGCTTCCGGCAACCCCAGTTCTTCCCCCTGATAGAGGCAGATGCTGCCGTAGAGCGAACAGAGCATGACGGTGGCGACCTTGGCCACCAGCGGCCCATGCTGCTCGAGATTTTCATGTTGGGTCCAGCGCGACACGACGCGCATGACGTCGTGGTTGGAGAGCGCCCAGCACGGCCAGGCGTCGCCGGCATAGTACTGGAAGTGCTCGATGATGTTGCGCAACGTCTGGGCTTTGAACTCCGCGTCAAATAGATCGAACGTGTAGGCCATGTGCAGGCGATCATTGCCGACGGTGTACTCGACCATGCGCTCCAGCGGCCGGTCATCGGAAATTTCCCCCACCGTCATCGTGCCGGGGTACTCGTCCATCAGCGTGCGCAGTTCATTGAGAAAGCCGAGATTTTCCGGCTGACTGATATCGAACTGATGACGCTGCATCGAGTACGGATTCGACGCCGGCACGCTGGGCGTCTTGCTCTCGCCGCTGCCGAGTGCCGGATTGTCCTGCAGCGCCAGACTATGAAAATAGAAGTTCGAGGTATCCAGCCGAAAGCCGTCGACGCCGAGATCGAGCCAGAAGCGCGCGTTATCGAGCTGCTCCTTGCGCACTGCCGGATTGTGAAAGTTGAGGTCCGGCTGGCAAGACAAGAAGTTATGCAGGTAGTACTGACGTCGCCGGCTATCGAACGTCCAGGCACTACCGCTGAAGAACGAAAGCCAGTTGTTGGGTGGCGTGCCGTCGGGCTTGGGATCGGCCCAGACGTACCAGTCGGCGCGCTGATTATCGCGAGAGTTTCGGCTCTGCAAGAACCAGTGATGCTGATCGGAAGTATGGCTCAGCACCAGGTCGATGATCACTTTCAGGCCCAGTCCATGGGCGCGCTCGAGCAGCATCTGGAAATCGTGGAAGGAGCCGAACATCGGGTCGACACCGCGATAATCGGTGACGTCATAGCCGAAATCCTTCATCGGCGACGGAAAGAACGGCGAAATCCAGATCGCATCGACGCCCAGCTCGGCCACGTAGTCCAGCTTGGCGGTGATGCCGGGCAGATCGCCAATCCCGTCACCACGCGCATCCATGAAGCTTCTGGGGTAGATCTGGTAGATGACGCTGCCACGCCACCATTGGGTCGAATCGGACATAAAATTTCCCATTGGTGTCTTTAGGGAAACACTGCATAAATGTCTGCGCGGGCAAATCGCTTCGTTGTGCGGTGCGCGGAATCCTCACCTATACCCCATAGGCTTCGGTTGACTTGAAACCTACGGTTTCTCGCCCCTTCGGGGCCGTCCTTCGGACGTTCTTTCCGCTTCGCTTCAAGTCTGTGCTCCGTACGCCTTGCGCTTTACCCCGCTCGTCGATTTATTCAGCGCTTCCTTAGGTCTGACTTCGAGTGGAGCCGGCGTTATTCGCCGGCCAGCGCCGGCAGCAGCACTTTCACCTTACGCGTCAAGGTATTGCGCCCCCAACCCAGGAGTTCGGCAGCCTCTCCCTTGCGCCCGCCGGTATGCTTCAGGGCGGTCTCGATCAGAATGCGCTCGAAATCCGGTACGGCCTCTTCCAGCAGGTGCGTGTGCCCAGAGGCCAGGGCGCGATCCGCCCATTCGCGGAAGGCGTTGCGCCAATCGCCGCTCGGCGCCTCGCTGCCCTCGAGATTGCGCAACTCCGGCGGTAGATCGTCGATCAGCACTTCACGCCCCGACGCCATCACCGTGAGCCAACGACAGGTATTTTCCAGCTGACGCACGTTGCCGGGCCAGGGCAAACGTGTCAGATGCGTCTCGGCATCCTGGGTCAGAACCTTGGATTCGGTCGAAAGCTCCTTGGCCGCATCGGCGAGAAAGTGCTGGGCCAGCCGCGGGATATCCTCGCGGCGCTCCGACAGCCGGGGCAGATGGACGCGAATCACGTTGAGACGGTGGAACAGATCCTCGCGGAAGCGCCCCTCCGTCACCCGTTTTTCCAGATTTTGATGGGTCGCCGCAATGATCCGGACATCGACCTTGACCGGCACATGCCCACCCACCCGGTAAAATTCGCCATCCGCCAGCACGCGCAAGAGACGGGTCTGGGTATCGGCGGGCATATCGCCGATCTCATCCAGGAACAGCGTGCCGCCGTCCGCCTGCTCGAAGCGCCCGCGACGCTGGGCGGCGGCGCCGGTGAAAGCGCCCTTTTCATGGCCGAAAAGCTCCGACTCCATCAGATCCTTGGGAATCGCCGCCATGTTGAGCGCGATGAATGGGTGACCACTACGCGGGCTGTGCTGATGCAGCGCCTGAGCGACGCGCTCCTTGCCGGTGCCCGACTCACCGTTGATCAGCACGGTGATATGCGAATGAGACAGCCGGCCGATCGCTCGAAACACCTCCTGCATCGCCGGCGCCTCGCCGATGATCTCGGCGGAGAGCCCCTCCGGCATGGCGGCGGGCGAACGCCGCTCGCGGGCGTGCGCCACGCCACGCCGAACCAGCGCCAGCGCATCGTCGACATCGAACGGCTTGGGCAGATATTCGAACGCACCGCCCTGATAGGAAGCCACGGCGCTATCCAGGTCAGAATGCGCTGTCATCACGATCACCGGAAGGTCGGGATGCATCGCGCGGACTTTCGCCATCAGGTCGAGCCCATCGAGACCCGGCATGCGAATGTCGGTCAACAGCACGTCCGGCGGGTGTCGCTCGATCGATTCGAGCGCGGCATCGGCGCGCTCGAAGGATTGCACCTCGAGATCCGGCTGCGCCAGCGCCCTTTCCAGAACCCAGCGGATCGCACGATCGTCGTCGACGATCGCGATACGGGCGACTTCAGTCATGGCGTTTCTCCAGCAGAAAGGTGAATCGCGCTCAGCGACTTACGATGTCGTCCGCACGCATGCGCTGCTTTCATACTTGCTGTTGTCTCGTGAACGACAGCCACAGACGCTCGCGAACGGCGAGGGATGCTTGGACTCACTGCGGCGCCTCGAAAGGGATCAACAATCGAAATTCGGTGACACCCGGATGCGATTCGCACTCGATCAGCCCCTGGTGCTGATGCAGGATCGACTGCGCGATCGACAGGCCCAGACCGCTACCCTCGGCACGTCCGGAGACCATCGGGAAGAACAATGTCTCGCGAATGTGTTGCGGAATACCGGGGCCGTTGTCGATCACCGCGACTTCACAAACCAGTCGATGGCGCTCGGCGCCCAACGTGAACTGACGGCGAACCCGCGTGCGCAGCAACAGGCGCGGCTCGAGCGTGCCGAACTCCTCCATGGCTTGAACCGCATTACGCGCAATGTTGAGAACAGCCTGGATCAACTGTGATTCGTCGCCGATCAGATCCGGCACGCTGGGATCGTAATCACGCTCGAAACTCAACTGATGATGCTCTGCCTCAAGCAGCGCACGCACCCGCTCCAACACCTTGTGCACGTTGAGCGGTTCATGATGGACCAGCGTGTTCGGCCCCAGCATGCGATCGACCAGATCGCGCAGCCGATCCGCCTCCTCGATGATGATTCGGGTGAACTCGGTGAGTTGCGGGTCGGGGAGATCCCGTTCCAGCAACTGCGCGGCGCCGCGGATTCCCCCCAACGGATTCTTGACCTCATGGGCGAGACCCCGCATCAGTACCCTGACCGTCTCCTGGCGCGCGATCAGCGCCTCCTCTCGCGAGATTCGCAGCAGTCGATCCCGCGGCTCGATCTCGAGCAGCAGTTCGCGGCTGGTGATCGGCGTCGCAGTGAAATCCACCGTGATCACCTCTCCTGCAGTCAATATCAGTGTCGCTTCCCGCTGCGTATAGGGATGAAACTCCTGCATCGCCTTGAGCAGGACCTGGCGTACGCTACCGTCCTCACCGTTCAAGGATTCGAGCCACTGACCGGCCACCCGTAGCCGACTCGCGGCCAGCAGCGCCTCGGCGGCGGGGTTGAGCCAGCGCACATGAAGACTCTCGTCGAGTAGCAGGACGGCAGTCGTCATATGCTCCAGCAAACGTTGATACATGCGTCGTTCCATCGTGGTGATCCGGTATGTGCTTATACAGTGCAAAAACCGCGCCACTCTCCGATTTCGCTCACTAGCGGGCAATGCTCGATAGAAACCAGACTTCCATTCACCAAAATAGTGCATTCGACCGATCGAATGCATACCGATAGGGATCAATGCTCGGCGATTGAATGCCCGGCAACCGAATCTTCGGCGACTGAATGTCCAGCGACCGAATATCCAGCGAATGAATGTTCAGCGAATGAATGTTCAGCGGTTGGGGTTATTGGGATTTGCCGGAAGATTGATGCTGGCACGCTGAACATACAACGTCACAGGCGGCGTCGATAACCTTACCCGGCCTTGCGCGTCGAGCAGTTCGGCCTGGAGTCGGTGTTCGCCGCGATCGAGCTGACTCAACGCGAATACGCTGGTATGCATCGGCGATTGGCTCACTTCACCGTCGACCCGCAGCTGAACGCGATCACCCCGCTGCAACGCGGGTTCGATCACCAACCGCACCTGAACGTTACCGGCCTGGCCGGTCGGCAGCGTCTGGCCGTTATTCGGGCTGGCGATCGCGAAGCGGTCATATTCGATCGCCGTCGGTGTCGTCGTCGGCTTGGCCGGGCGCGTGCCGGTTTCGATCTCAGCAGGATCCACCACCGTAATGGGTTTGAGATCGATCCGTCTGCCCTGCTTGGGTTCGTCGCTATAGACCGCATTGCCATCGGCATCGATATGCCGATACACCGGTGCCGCCGTGACGGGCAAGGCGAACCCGATCATCAATCCGCCCAATATCATCAATTCAATCGCCGAGGTCCGCATCGTTAGCAGCTCCGTTATCGTCCACTGCGTTTATCGGCCGGTCAGCCATCGCCTGAAAGCGTCTGACACGTCTGTCCGCGGCTTGACGCATTCGAGGAGCGTAGCGTCAACGAATGAGCCGCGGCGCATAGAACTCTCTGCATAGAACTCCCTGACGAAAAAGCCCCACCGAGGTGGGGCTTCATGACAGATCAAAGCTCGAGCCTTAGACGCTGTAGTAGAGATCGAATTCGACCGGATGCGTCGCCAGGCGCAGACGCTCGACATCTTCCCCTTTCAACTGGATATAAGCGTCGATCGTCTCGTCGGTGAACACGCCACCTTCGGTCAGGAAGGCGCGGTCGGCGTCGAGCGCTTCCAGCGCCTGATCGAGACTGGTCGCGACGGTCGGCACCTTCTTGCCTTCTTCCGGCGGCAGGTCGTACAAGTTCTTGTCCATGGCATCGCCAGGATGAATCTTGTTCTTGATGCCGTCGATACCGGCCATCAGCATGGCAGCGAAAGCCAGGTACGGGTTGGCGGTCGGATCAGGGAAACGCGTCTCGACACGCTTGCCTTTCGGGCTGACGGTATACGGAATACGAATGGACGCCGAGCGGTTACGCGCGCTGTAGGCGAGCATGACCGGCGCTTCGAAGCCCGGCACCAGACGCTTGTAGGAGTTGGTCGACGCGTTGGTGAAGGCGTTCAGGGCACGCGCGTGCTTGATGATGCCGCCGATGTAATAAAGCGCCATTTCGGACAGGCCTGCGTACTCGTCACCCGCGAACTGGTTGGTGCCGTCTTTCCAGAATGACTGGTGCACGTGCATACCGGAACCGTTGTCACCCACCAGCGGCTTGGGCATGAACGTCGCGGTCTTGCCGTAAGCGTGCGCCACGTTGTGGATCACGTACTTCATTTCCTGGACTTCGTCGGCCTTCTTCACCAGCGTGTTGAACTTGACGCCAATTTCATTCTGACCGGCGTTAGCCACTTCGTGGTGATGAACTTCGACTTCCTGACCGATGGCCTGCAGCGTGTTGCACATCGCGCTACGAATATCGTGGAAGCTGTCGACCGGCGGTACGGGGAAATAACCGCCCTTGACGCGCGGACGGTGAGCCAGGTTACCGCCTTCGATCTGACGATCGGTGGACCAGGCGCCCTCTTCGGACGAGATCTTGTACATGGAGCCTTCGATATCGGTCTTCCAGTGCACTTCGTCGAAGATGAAGAACTCGGGCTCGGGACCGAAGAAAGCGGTGTCGCCCAGGCCGGTGCTGTTCAGATAAGCTTCGGCGCGCTTGGCGATGGAGCGCGGATCACGCTCGTAACCCTGCATGGTCGCCGGCTCGATGATGTCGCAGCGCAGGATCAATGTGGCGTCTTCGGTGAACGGATCGAGGAAAGCGGTGCCGTCTTCCGGACGCAGAATCATGTCGGATTCGTTGATGCCCTTCCAGCCTTCGATGGAAGAACCGTCGAACATCTGACCGTCTTCGAAAAATTCCGCATCGATGACCTTGGCAGGAATGGTGACGTGCTGCTCCTTGCCCTTGGTATCGGTAAAGCGCAGATCCACCCACTTGACGTCGTGTTCTTCGATAAGGGCGAGGGTTTTCTCAGACATGTTGTCCTCCACTGTGAGCCATGGCTCGATTCGTTGGCGAATATCCAACACCTTTTGTGGCGTGCGTGTTTTGTAGCACGAACCAGGCGCCATTGCCCACGCGCACACCATTTTTACATTACCCATGCAGAGAATGTGCCAAAATGAAGCAGACCGACAAATCGCAGCGATAACCGCATGATGGAAAAGATAATTTTAAAGCTTCTTGCGTGCACATCCGCTCTTGAGTACGCACATTCGCTATTCTGATGTACGCCTAAATCGCTTAAAGCACTAATTTGGTGCATTGGTTTTGCAATATGCACCAAAATAAATCGCCCAAATCCTCGCCGGAAACTTTGCCGAAATTCGATAGGCAACGGATACTGTCGATAATGGATACTATCGATAATGGATAGTATCGATAGACGCCATGTTCCATGGCGATCAATGACTTCAGTAATGGAACTACCCCATGCCAAGGCTGGATCGCACACAGGATGTGGTACAGCGCCTACGCGGTCATTGGCGCCTCAGCCTGAGTGAACCGTTATGGGGGCGAAGCGCCGTCCTGGCGCTGCGCCGAGTGCTGAATGATGAAGCCGAGGCCCGCCTGCCCCATCGTGCCGATTGGTGTCTGGGCCCGGACAGTTTTCAGCAACTGCTGGAAAGTCTCAGCGAAAGTGCGCAGATCGTCAGCCTGGAGAGCGTACTGCAGTTGCATCACGATCAGCGGCCGCGTATCGCGCTCACCTTCGACGGCGGCTGGCGCGACACGCTCAAGCAGGTCTCTCCGGCGCTGGAGCGGCTGGCACTGCCGGCCAATGTTTTCCTGCCCTGCCCGGTTACCCAGCAAGCCTGGAGCAGCTGGCACGAGGTCCTCGGCGAAGCGCTGTGGCGCAAAGATACCGCCAACAACGCGCATCGGCTGCTCGCCGACGCAGGCCTGCCAATGCCGCCGATTGCCAATGGCCACCGGGACGAGCGCTATAGCCAGGCAATCAAGACTTACCTCGGAGAGCTCGAGCAGTCTCAAAGTCCCATCATGCTTCGCTCCATTGCCGCGACGCTCGGCGCCGAACCGGCATTCGCCGACGAGGCGCTGGACGCGTTCAGCATCCGTCGTCTGGAACACAACGGACTGTTTCGCTTCGGCAGTTTGATGCCGTCCCGGACAACGACACACGACGCCCAGGCGCTGAGCCGACTCCGTGATAGCCAGCATCAGTTGGCGGTGCTATGCCGTCATCCGCTCAACATCGCAGCCTGCACCGATGCATCCCCGGACGAAGCCTTGGCGCAACTGGCCGTCAGCGCGGGCATCGAGCGCGTGTTGACTTGCCGAGCGGGCTGGCTGGAGCCGCCTGTCGATACGGTACTTTTGCCACGTTTCGCCATCACGCAGCCGATCGCCAACAGCCCGGGACGACTCTTCGATTGGCTACTCGGCAACCTGCGCTCCTAGAGGCGATTCCGGAGGCTGCGCTCCTGGTAGCCATGCCGCTAGCGACTAGTCTGAAGGCTCTGAATCTCGAGTCTCGGCCACCGACATTGCCATCCCTTGGCAACGACTCGGTCACGGAATATCCCGGGATCGCCATGTTGCGGGTTATGCGTTACCCGTCCGGCCAACAGCGACGCGATGCCGAAGGGCGCGATCAGGTGGAGACGATCATCGTCGCCTAGCGTTATCCCCACCGCCGTCTCGCATTCGACCCAGGCGCTCAGCGCTTCCTTTATAGAGGTATAGGCGGTGTGGCCATGGCGATGATGCATTCGTGCCTGGTTCTTGACTGACCAGGGCAATCCGGATGTTCGCCTGAGACAACGTTCGTGCTCGCGATCGATACGCGCATCGACATGGGATGAATCGAAGTAGATAAGATCGATATCATTCAGCGGCGTCGGCGGCGTATAGCCGTGCAGCCGATCCCAGACCAGGTTGCGCACGAAGCCGGCGGCCAGCCACCAGTCGCGAAGCGCCAACGCGCGCGCCTGACGCAGCGCGCTCATGCGCCAGCTATCGGCACGAACCCACTCGCACAGCCTTTCAGTATCATCCATAAGCGTCCTCGAGCCGCAGCCTCCACCGCCATCGTCATGCGCGGAAATCGCACAAAAAGATCTTGCGCCACGTCGATAGACTAAAGTAGCCAGTGTCGCGCGCTTGCCTGTACAATGCGCGCCCGACCCTCCTACTCAGTGCCCAGGGGACTCGTCGATCCGGCGCCGCGGCGTGGATCATCGACTTAGACATGGGCGCACACATTTTACGATGGAAACCGCCCCATGAGTGACAACGCCTCTAACGCTCGTATCGAGAGCATTAGGAACATTGCCATTATCGCCCACGTGGACCATGGCAAGACGACACTGGTCGACAAGCTCCTGAGCCAGTCCGGCACGCTGGATCGTAAGGCCGAAGGTCAAGACCGGATCATGGACTCCAATGATCAGGAGAAGGAACGCGGCATCACCATCCTGGCCAAGAACACCGCGATCCGCTGGGATGACGGTAAAGGCCACAACTACCACATCAATATCGTCGATACCCCAGGACACGCCGACTTCGGTGGCGAAGTCGAACGCGTCATGTCCATGGTCGATTCCGTATTGCTGCTGGTCGATGCCGTCGACGGCCCGATGCCGCAGACCCGCTTCGTGACCCAGAAAGCCTTCGCCCAGGGTCTCAAGCCGATCGTCGTGGTCAACAAGGTCGACCGCCCCGGCGCGCGTCCGGATTGGGTCGTCGATCAGATCTTCGATCTGTTCGACAATCTCGGCGCCACCGACGAGCAGCTCGACTTTCCGATCATCTACTGCTCGGCGCTCAACGGTATCGCCGGCATGGAACCGGACGCGATGGCCGACGACATGACGCCGATGTTCCAGTCGATCGTCGACATCGTCGAGCCGCCCAAGGTCGAACTCGACGGTCCGTTCCAGATGCAGATCTCGGCGCTGGACTACAACAGCTACGTCGGCGTCATCGGCCTGGGCCGCATCAAGCGCGGTAGCGTCAAGCCGAGCCAGCAGATCAGCATCATCACCAAGGAAGGCGCGACCCGTAAGGGCAAGATCGGCCAGGTCATGACCCACATGGGTCTGGAGCGCGTGCAGACCGACGAAGCCACTGCCGGCGACATCGTCTGCATCACCGGCATCGACAATCTGGCGATCTCCGACACGCTGTGCGACGTCAACGTCGTCGAAGCGCTGCCGCCGCTCTCCGTCGACGAGCCGACCGTCTCGATGACCTTTCAGGTCAACGACTCTCCGTTCGCCGGCAAGGATGGCAAGTACGTCACCAGCCGCAACATCAAGGATCGTCTCGAACAGGAGCTGATCCACAACGTGGCGCTGCGCGTCGAGCAGGGCGAATCCTCCGAGAAATTCAAGGTTTCCGGACGTGGCGAGCTGCACCTTTCGGTGCTGATCGAAACCATGCGTCGTGAAGGCTTCGAGCTGGCCGTCGGCCGTCCCGAGGTCATCATCCGCGAGATCGACGGCGTCAAGCAGGAGCCGTACGAAGAAGTCATCATCGACTGCGAAGAGCAGCATCAGGGCTCGGTGATGGAGGAGCTCGGCTACCGCAAGGGTGAGCTCTCCAACATGAATCCGGACGGCAAGGGTCGTGTGCGCCTGGACTTCATCATTCCCGCACGCGGTCTGATCGGCTTCCGCGGTCAGTTCCTGACGCTGACGTCAGGTACCGGTATCCTGACCAGCCGCTTCGATCACTACGGTCCGTTGAAGCCGGACGCCTCTATCGAGCGTCGTAACGGCGTGCTGGTCTCCATGGTCCCCGGCAAGGCGCTGGCCTATGCGCTTTACGCGCTGCAGGAGCGCGGCAAGCTGATCATCGATCACGCCACGGAAGTCTACGAAGGCATGCTGATCGGTATCAACAACCGTGCCAACGACATGGTGGTCAACCCGACCAAGGGCAAGAAGCTCGATAACATGCGCTCGACGGGTAACGATGAAAACATCGTGCTGACGCCACCGATCAAGTTCACCCTGGAACAGGCGATCGAATTCCTGGATTCCGATGAACTGGTCGAAGTGACGCCCGGATTCATCCGCCTGCGCAAGAAGCATCTGACCGAAAACGAGCGCAAGCGAGCCGGCAAGAAAGGCTAAGCTCCGAGTCGATCGCGTGATACCACGCCAAGACACCCGCCCTTCGGCGGGTGTCTTCGTTTGGGGCTTTCGAGCGTTGATTAAGAAAAACTACTCATCGCGATCGACGGCTGTACAATCGGCAACATCATCGATACGTGGATCACAGGTACGTAGACAGATACATGGCAGCCAGGAGCGCCACCCGACCGGTGTGCTCTCTCTAACAATAGTAACGACGCTCTAAGGGAAACCCGATGACGCCGATCATCGATGTCCGCAATATTCGCAAGTCGTTCGGGGGCCTGACGGTCATCGATGACTGTTCCATTCAGGTTGCCAAGGGTTCGGTCACCGGCATGATCGGTCCCAACGGTGCCGGTAAATCCACCTTGTTCAATATCATCGCCGGCAGCCTTGCGCCCGACAGCGGCGAGGTCCTGCTCGACGGCCAGGCGATAACTCACCTGTCCGCCAACCAGCGTTTTCATCAGGGACTGCTGCGCACGTTTCAGATCGCCCATGAGTTCAGCCATCTGACCTCGCTCGAGAACCTGATGATGGTGCCGCCGAGCCAGGAGGGCGAACATCTGTTCAGCACCTGGTTCAAACCCGGTGAAGTGCGTCGCCAGGAAACCGAGGTTCGCCGACGCGCGCTCGAAGTGCTCGATTTCATCGGACTCTCGCATGTGCGTAACGAGCTGGCCGGCAATCTCTCCGGCGGTCAGAAGAAACTCCTCGAGCTTGGCCGCACGATGATGACCGACGCCGCAGTGGTGCTGCTCGACGAGATCGCCGCCGGGGTCAATCGCACCCTGCTCGGCGACCTGATGGGCAATATCGAACGCCTCAACCGCGAACTGGGCTACACCTTTCTGGTCATCGAACACGACATGGACATGATCGCGCGGCTGTGCGATCCGGTCATCGTGCTGGCTCAGGGGAAGGTGATGATGGAAGGCTCGATCACCCAGATCCAGAACAACCCGGAAGTGATCGAAGCCTACTTTGGCTCTGAAACTGCTTAGCAAACAGCGTTACCAACAAAAATCGAGCACCCCATGCCACTACTCGAAGCGATCGACGTTCATGGCGGTTACGGCGGCATGAACATCTTGAATGGCGTCAACATGACGATCGAGGCCGATGAGATCGGTGTCATCGTCGGGCCCAACGGCGCCGGTAAATCGACCATGCTCAAGGCCATATTCGGCCTGCTGACGATTACCCAGGGCGAGATCCGGCTGCGCGGCGAATCCATTACCAATCTCTCTCCGCACAAACTGGTGGAGATGGGCATGGGCTTCGTCCCGCAGGAAAAGAACATCTTTCCGAGCCTCTCCGTCGAGGAGAACCTGGAGATGGGCGCGTTCCTCAAACCGGGTACCGCTTCACGGCTCAAGGCGCAGATCTACGAATTCTTCCCCCCGCTGCTGGAAAAACGCCGCCAACCGGCCGGTGAGCTGTCGGGTGGCCAACGTCAGATGGTCGCGATGGGACGCGCGCTGATGAACGAGCCCAGCGTGCTGCTGCTCGACGAACCTACCGCCGGGCTCTCGCCGCGCTACATGAACGAGATATTCGAGCGGGTGAAGACCATCAACGCTGCCGGTGTCGGGGTGTTGATGGTCGAGCAGAACGCCAAGCAGGCCCTGCGTATCGCGCACAAGGGCTTCGTGCTCGCGGCCGGACAAAATCGATTCAGCGATACCGGCGCGGCGCTGCTCAACGATCCGCAGGTGGCCAAGAGCTTCCTCGGTGGTTGATGCCATCCCGGCGTGCCGAGGGCCGCGATTCGGGAGAATCCTAGTGCCCAAGAGCTCGTGTTCCACAGAGTCCGAATTCCAGAGCGCCCGTACTCAAAAAGAGACTTTTCCGTTTAAAGAGACCTGGTCGTGAATGAGCTGATCTATTTCTTCAACTACGTGGTGATCGCCGGCAGCGTCACCGGTTGCATCTACGCCATCGGCGCGGTCGGCGTGACGCTGATCTACAGCATCCTGCGCTTCGCCCACTTCGCCCATGCCGACATGATGACGCTGGGTACCCTTGCCGTGCTGTTGCTGACGCTGGCCTTTCCCCACGCCGGCGACCCGCTCGGTCTGCCCACGGCCATCGTCATGCTGCCGGTGGGAATGGCGATCACCTCACTGATCGCCGTGGGGATCGATCGCGCCTTCTATCAGCCACTGCGCAATCACGGCGTCAAACCGATCGTGATGGTGATCGCCTCACTCGGCGTCACACTGATGTTGCAGGGTCTGATTCGACTCTTCGCCGGCACCGGATCGCAGAACCTCTACGTCGATGCGCGCAAGGAGATCTTTCGTATCGACGTACCCGGCGTGACCCGGCCAATCATTCTCACCGAGCCGCAGATCATCCTGTTCGTGATCACCATCATCGCCGTGGTCGGGCTGCACCTGTTTCTGACCCGTGCCCGACTGGGCAAGGCGATGCGGGCGATGTCCGACAATCCCGATCTGGCTCGAGCCTCCGGCATCAATACCAAGCTCATCATCACCCTGACCTGGATCATCGCCGGCTCGCTGGCCACGCTCGCGGGGACGCTGCTGTCGCTGGATGTCGCCTTCAAACCGGATCTCAGCTTCTTCCTGCTGCTGCCGATCTTTGCTGCCGCCATCGTCGGCGGCGTCGGGCACCCGTATGGCGCCATCGCCGGCGGTTTTCTGGTCGGTTTTGCCGAGACGCTGGCAGTGTTCAACTGGTCGGTGCTGCTCAGGCCGCTGCGCGATAGTCTGCCGACATGGCTGGAACTGCCCACCAATCTGGCGTTGGTGGGTACCGAATATAAAATCGTCGTGCCCTTCTTCATTCTGATCGCGGTACTGATCTGGCGACCGACCGGCATCTTCAAAGGGAAGGTGATCTGATGAATCCGACTTCCAAGACCCCGATCTCCAACAACTCGGCCTCACAGCACGCCGCTTCCCGCCGCGCGATGCCGATGCGCGAACTCGTCCTGTTCGGCGGGCTGGCCATTGCCGTACTCGCCGTGTTCGCGACCATGGGCCCGGCCTATTCCACCCGCATGCTGGTGGAAGCCTCCTGCTACGCGATTCTCGCGCTCGGCCTGACGATCCAGTGGGGCTACGCCGGCCAGTTCAATGCCGGCATCATGGGTTTCGTGGCGCTGGGGGGGTTCTCGGCGACGTTCTTCAGCATCCCCGTCAATCATGAATTCTGGTCGAGCGATCTGCCTGGGCGCTTGGGCTGGGTGCTGCTGGCGATGATCGTGGTGACGGCCATCGTTTTCGGCATCAGCCGCCTCGATCGCATCGGCGTACCCAAGCTGCTGCGTACGACTCTGGCCATCGTCGCGGGGCTCGTCGGCTATCTGGTGGTGATCAGTTGGTTGCGTAGCGTGACCGGCGATATCGAATCCCAGGTGGAGTTCATCGGTGGCCTGGGGTTGCCGGTATGGCTCGGCTGGATCGTGGGTGGCGTGCTGGCCGGCGGTGTCGGTTATGTCATCGGCCATATCTGTCTCGGACTTCGCAGCGACTATCTGGTCATCGCCACGCTGGGTATCGCCGAGATCATCAAGGCGTTTCTCAAGAACTCCGACTGGCTCACTCGCGGTACCGCGACGATTTCACCGCTTCCCTGGCCGGTCCCGGATCCGGGTGAAGTCGGCTTTCTGACCGCCCGGGCGCTCTATCTATCGGTGACCGTGGTGATGATCGCGGTGGTCTTCTTCCTGCTCCATCGCGCCTATCACGCCCCCTGGGGTCGCATGATCCGCGCCATCCGCGATAACGAAGTCTCCGCCGCGGCCATGGGCAAGTCGATCAATCGCCGCCGTCAGGAGATCTTCGTCTTCGGCTGTATTCTGATGGGAATCGGCGGCGCGGTGCTGACCAGCTTCAACGGGTTGTTCGATCCGCAGGGCTATCTGCCGCTGAATCATACGTTCCTGGTGCTGGTGATGGTGATTCTCGGCGGCCCCGGCAACAACCTGGGTACGCTGTTCGGCGCCGTACTGGTCTACGTGATCTGGATCATGTCGGGGCCGTTGGCGCTGGCATTGATGCATGCGATCACAGCGCTGGGCGGAAGCTGGTTCGACTGGCAGCCGGGCAACCTCGACAGTCGCGCGTTGCAGGCGAGAGTCTTCGTGATCGGTCTGCTGATCCTGCTGGTGCTGCGCTTCGCCCCGCGCGGGCTGATACCGGAGAAGGTCGTGCATCACGATTGAGATCGACGACAAACTACTGCGCTTGGCCATGCTGTGTTGAAACCGGTCTCGTGCGCGAGTCCGATCAAAATGTCATTTACCTGCGTAAACTGCGCTTTCTCGATCGGTTTCGCCTTGCCTGACCCTCGCTCGTGACGTTTGTCAGCTACCTCGAAGAACCTTTCTGCTATCAGAAACAAAAACCCCGAGCCTGAGCTCGGGGTTTTGCCATTCGGAACGCCGACGATGGTTATTCGTCGATCGCCCCCTTGGTGACACTATTTATTCACCAACCGCCCCCTTGGTGACACTATTTATTCACCAACCGCCCCCTTGGTGACACTATTTATTCACCAACCGCCCCCTTGGTGACAAATTTACCATCCTCGATGGCCATTTCGACCACGATGCCCGGCACGTCGCCATTATCATCGAACTCCTGGTTACCGGAAGCGCCTTGATAGTTGATCTCCTTGCCTTCTTTGATCAGCTTCTTGGCCTTCTCCCATTCCCCCGGCAGGATCGTCTCACCCGGCGCCATGGCAACATCGCGCAGCGCCGCGGAGAGCCCCTCGCGATCCGCGCTGCCGTTCTTCTCGATAGCCAGCGCCAGCAGGAAAGCGGCATCGTAGGACTGCGCCGCGAACACCGCGCTCGGATCGATCTCGGCTTTCTCGGCAAGGCCTTTGAAGACATCTCCGCCCGGCGCATCCGGCGAGCCAGGGCGTGTCGCGATCATGCCTTCGAGTACGTCAGCGCCGACGGCATCGACCAGCGCGTTGCCGACCATGCCATCGCCGCCGGCATATTGGGTAAAAGCGCCGCTTTCATAAGCCTGGCGCAGAATCGTCTGACCGGAGGTATCGGCGTAGGCCAACACTACCAGTGTCTGCGAACCGCCGGCGGAGAGCTTGCCGATCTCTGAACGATAATCCGCTCGGTTGTCTTCATGCGCCAGATTGGCGGAGACCGAACCCCCTTCGGCTTCGAAGGTCTGGGTGAAGGCGTCGTCGAGTCCCTGCCCGTAGTCATTGTTGACATAGGTCACGGCAACGTCCTCGATACCCTTGGAGAGCAGCAGCTTGGCCAGCTGCTCGCCCTGGAAGGCATCGGACGGCACGGTACGGAAGACCAGATCGTTGTCGTCCAGATCCGTCACCGCAGGGGCGGTGGAAGCCGGCGAGACCATGACGACATTACCGGGGATCGCAGCGTTGTTGGCCGCGGCGATGGTCGCCCCGGTACAGAGCGCGCCGACGATCGCGGTCACCTTCTCGCTGTTGACCAGACGGTCGGCGGCGTTGGACGCGGCCGAGGCGTCCGAACAGGTCGTATCGCCGGAGGGCATCACCATCTCCTCGCCATCGAGCAGGCCGCCTTGCTCGTTGACCTCCTGCACCGCGAGTTTGGCACCATCGAAGATCGGCGGCGTCAGGCTTTCGATACCGCCGGTAAAGCCCCCGAGAAATCCCACTTTGACATCCGCCTGCGCGACACCGGCGCACGCCGTGGTCGCCGCAATGGCGAGTGCAAGTACTGTCTTCTTCATCGCTGTTGTCGCTCTTTGTAGGGTTGCGAAAGACCACGTTAACTCTGCTGGTACGCCGCCCAAAACACAAGCCTTCGTAACCGTTCGTGTCTCCACCTTTTGGCGTGCCTGCTCCGCTCATAGTCACGCATGGCCTTAGTAACACATGGTCATAGTAACGCATGGCGTCGGGTGCGCCCCCGCCATCATTCACGCAACGACAAACAGGGCGATTAACGGCTACGCTGAACACGCACGCTTACCAATGTTAAGGAAACCGCTATGCACAAGCATGTTGAATGGGACACACCGGGTGGCGCGAGTGTCGACGCCCACTATGCCAAGGACGAGCAACATCGCGTCACGCCGCAACCGGGGATGATGCTGACCGCGCGCTATCATGGCTCTACGGTGCGAGTGCAGGTGGAAGCCTACAAGGACGGCGTCAGTATCGGTAAGGTCGCCGCACTGATCGGTGACGACGGCGAACGCCATGACAGTCACGGCGAACTCAACCTTGGCGACATGGTGCGGCTTCCCGACGACAAGCGCGCTTTCCAGGCGGCCGCCACAGACGACGACTGAGCCGATCGGGCTGGCAACCGGTTCAACGGCTCGTCTACGCTGACAAGGCCATTCACTGCCACGCCTGCACCGAGTTCAATCGTCCGGCGTGCTGACTGGGGAAGGCTTTTAAGCCATCGGCCCTAATCACGGAGGATGAAGAGATGCAGAAACAAGCCCGCGTCGAACCGGTCTTCGACAGCAGCGACCTGAAAGAGACGATTACCGGCTGGGTGGTCATCGATGAAAGCCAGCCCGACAATGAGAACGTCGTCTCCGAGCATACGACCCAGGAGGAGGCGCTGCGTGCCGCCGAGCGCTTCGAACAGGCCGAGCACTAAGTTGGCAAGTACTAAGTTGGCGAGTACTTGTCGAACAGTACTCGTCGGATAGTATTTGTCGAACAGTGCTTGTCGAAAAGTGCTTGTCGAAAAGTGCTTGTCGAAAAGTGCTTGTTGAAAAGTGCTAGGCCGGACGGCGCCACTGCCTATCCGTTTCCGTCCGAGAAAAGGCGCACCAGGGCAATACCGGCATGCGGCCGGTGTTGCCAACCGCCGCTCCGACCTATCGATCGTTTGCGATATCACTTTGCGCCGGCTTGGAGCGGCCCAAGCGGGATGCGCCGATGAACCCGATCCTTCACTTAGATGAGCTCGCGCAGGCCAATGCCAAAACCTTCGACGCATCTTTCTTCTTCACAACGTCCTTCTTCGCGGCTGCCCTTGCCACGCCGCGACTGGGCGCTGTTTCTCGACTTCGACGGTACCTTGGTGTCGCTCGCCGCCCATCCCGACGATGTCCACGTATCGCCGCGATTGAAGGCGCTGCTCGGCGAGCTCGTCGAGACCTACGAAGGCGCGGTGGCAGTGGTCAGCGGGCGTCCGCTGGACCAGCTCGAACGCCTGCTCGCGCCGGTTTCCCTGCCGATGGCGGGCATTCACGGACTGGAGTGGCGCGATGCCGACGGCTCGCGCCACTCGGCGGTCGATCAGCCCACCCAGTTGGCTTCCTGCCGCGATGCCCTGGCAGCCTTCGTCGAGGATCACCCTGGCCTGCACTACGAGGACAAGGGCGTCTCGCTGACCCTGCACTACCGTGGCGCCCCGGAACTCGCCGAGGCGTGTCGCGAGTTCTTCGAGGCCCAGCACCAGGCGCTTGGCGACACCTTCGAGCTGATTCCCGGCAAGTGCGTCCTCGAGCTGCGCCCCAGCGGCTATCATAAAGGCACTGCCGTTGCCCGCCTGCTCGACGAGACATCGGCCTTTCAAGCCCGCACGCCGGTCTTCATCGGCGACGACGTTACCGACGAAGACGCCTTTCGCATCGTCAACGCTCGCGGCGGGCATTCCGTACGTGTCGGCAGCCAGGATGAGACTGCCGCAACCTACTATCTCGAATCAGTACAGGAGGTACTGACATGGTTGGAGAGCCTGATAGCGCGAGATCCTTGACTCCGCACCACCATGCGGAACACAGCCTCGAACTCGGCCTCATCGGCAATTGCCAGATCGGCGCACTGATCGACGCCCAGGCACGCATCGTATGGTGCTGCCTGCCCCGCTTCGATGGCGATCCGTTCTTCTCGCAGTTGATGGACACCCAGGATCGCGGCTATTTCAGCATCGAGCTGCAGGATCTGGTCGACACCCAGCAGTATTATCAGCGCAACACCGCGATCCTGTGCACCGAACTCACCGACAAGTACGGTGGGCGCATTCGTATCAGTGACTTCTGCCCGCGCTTTAATCAATTCGGGCGCGCCTTCCGTCCGGTCGCGCTGGTGCGTCGCGTCGAGCCCCTAGAAGGCACGCCGGTGATCCGCGTCAAACTGCGTCCGACCTGCGACTATGGCGCCCACACGCCCGATACCACGCAAGGCAGTCACCATATTCGCTATATCGGTCGCAATCGGGTCACGCGCCTGACCACCGACGCCTCGATCACTTACGTCCAGCAGGAATCGCCGATCACGCTCGACGGCGAACTCAACTTCCTGCTCGGCCCCGATGAAAGCGTCACCGAATCGGTGACCACCCTGTGCCAGCGTTTCCACAGCGAAACCGCCACTTACTGGCACCAATGGGTCCGCGGACTGTCGATTCCCTTCGAATGGCAGAATGCGGTGATCCGCGCGGCGACCACCCTCAAGCTGAGCACCTTCGAGGATACCGGCGCGATGATCGCGGCGATGACCACCTCGGTGCCCGAAGCCGCCGACAGCCAGCGTAACTGGGACTATCGCTACTGCTGGCTGCGCGACGCCTACTTCGTGGTCCACGCGCTCAACCGGCTAGGCGCCACCGCCACCATGGAGAATTACCTCAATTACATCCTCAACCTGGTCGTTAGTGCCGCCAAGCGTGAGTTGCAGCCGCTCTACGGCATCGGCGGTGAGGCCCGGATTGACGAGTTCGACGTGCCCGGATTGGACGGCTATCGCGGCATGGGGCCGGTGCGCACCGGCAACGCCGCGTACAGCCAGATCCAGCACGACGTCTACGGCGCTGTCGTGCTGGCGGCCAACCAGACGTTTTTCGACGAGCGCTTGACGTGCCCCGGCGATGAGGCGTTGTTTCGCCGCCTCACGCTGCTCGGCGAGCAGGCCGCGCGATTGTTCGACAAGCCCGATGCCGGCATCTGGGAATACCGCGGACGCGCCCGGGTGCACACTTACTCGGCGATCATGTGCTGGGCGGCCTGCGACCGGCTGGCGCGCATCGCCGGCCAGCTCAAGCTGTCCGAGGACTCGACCCGCTGGCGCCGACAGGCCGACCGTATGCACGAGGTCATCTGTCGCGAGGCGTGGAGCGAATCGCGCCAGGCCTTCACCGAGAGCTTCGGCGGCGAGACCATGGACGCCAGCCTGCTGCTGATGCACGAACTCGACTTCCTCGAAGCCGACGACCCGCGCTTCGCCTCCACGGTCTGCGCCATCGAGGCCGAACTGCGGCGCGGCGATCACCTGTTCCGCTATGCCGCCGCCGATGACTTCGGCCGCCCCGAAAACGCTTTCAATATCTGCACCTTCTGGTTCATCGACGCGCTCTGCACGATCGGCCGCAAGGACGAAGCACGGCGCCTGTTCGAGAACATGCTCGAATGCCGTAACCCTCAAGGGCTGCTCTCCGAGGATCTCGACCCCGCCAATCGCGAACTGTGGGGCAACTTCCCGCAGACCTACAGCATGGTCGGGTTGATCAACTCGGCAACACACCTCAGCCGTAGCTGGGAGGAGGCCGTATGACCCGTCTCGTCGTCATTTCCAATCGCGTATCCATTCCCGAGCCCGACAAACCCCAGGCGGGCGGCCTGGCCGTGGCGATCACCGGCGCTCTCAATGAATATGGCGGCATGTGGTTCGGCTGGGACGGCGAGGTCAGCCAAACGTCCACTAGCCGGCCCACCACCGTGCAGCGCGACAACATCACCTATGCCACCCTGCCGCTGTCCCAGGAGGATTACGACGACTATTACCTGGGTTTCTCCAACGAGGTCGTCTGGCCGGTCTTCCACTTCAACCTTGGCGCCATGGACTACCAGCTGAAGTACGCCAAGGCTTATCGGCGAGTGAACGAGCGCTTCGCCCGTTCACTGTGCACTCTGCTCGAAGGTGGCGAGCTGATCTGGGTGCACGACTATCACCTGCTGCCATTGGCCAAGGAGCTACGCAAAGAGGGCGTCAAGGACCCGATGGGGTTCTACCTGCACATCCCGTTCCCCAGCTACGATCTGCTGCGCGCGCTGCCCGGCTACCGCGAACTGCTCGACGACCTGCTGCACTACGACCTGCTCGGGTTCCAGACCAACAACGACCTGCACGCTTTTCGCCAGGCGGTGATCGAAACCTTCGGCGCCGAGGTCTTCGACGACACCATCGAATGCAACGGCAAGCAGGTGCGCACCGGCGTCTACCCGGTGGGCATCGACGTCGATGAGCTGGCCGGTGAAGCCGAGCGTTCCTGCGCCAATGAGCAGGCGCGTCAGCTCAAGGAGGATCTCGGCGAACGCGACCTGATCATCGGCGCCGACCGACTCGACTACTCCAAGGGCCTGGTGCAGCGCTTCAATGCCTTCGAGGCACTGCTCACCAATTTCGAGCATCGCCGCCAGAAGACGATGTTCATGCAGATCGCCAGCCCCTCGCGCAGCGCGATCCCCGAGTACGATGAGCTGCGCCGCCAACTCGAGGAGATGGCCGGGCACATCAACGGCACCTACGCCGATCTCGACTGGGTGCCGGTGCACTATCTCAACCAGACCTACCCCCGCGAAGCGTTGATCGGCCTGTTCCGCTCCGCCCGGGTCGGCCTGGTGACCCCGCTGCGCGACGGCATGAACCTGGTCTGCAAGGAGTTCGTCGCCGCCCAGGATCCCGACGACCCTGGCGTACTGGTGCTCAGCGAGCTGGCCGGCGCCGCCCATGAGCTGAGCGGTGCGCTGCTGGTCAACCCGTATGACGTGGATGCCATCGCCAGCGCCATCGAACAGGCCCTGAACATGCCACTCGATGAACGCCGCGAACGCTTCCAGCAGATGATCGGCGTGCTCAGGCGCAACAGTCTGCTCGAATGGCGCCGGCGCTTCATGGAACACTTGCGCCAGCAGAAGACCGACGCCGACGACAAGCGTGACCCTCAGACATCCAGCGACGACGAGGATTAAGTTGGTTTCGCACACAAAAAGCCCCGGACCAAGGGATGGACCGGGGAAGTTGGAGGACCAGGGAATCTGATACTGGAAATTCTAGAGCGCTGGGAATTCAGAGGAGCCGAAGCGGCACTTATTCAGCTCGAGTCTCAGCTCATCTCAAGGCGCCCGATCACGCGGGCGCCTGCTGTTGCAGCAGTCTCGATCAGTCGAGGCTAGCGAAAGTCACTTCGACATCGCCATGTCCTGCCTCACCGGCGCCATTCGCATTCTGCAGTGCCTGAGCGGCGGCAACACTCTGCCCTTGACCGAGTAGTGCATTATTCCCGCCATCGATATCAGTCGCACGTTGCGTCGTGGCGGCCACATAGGCCAGAGAGCGATCAGCTTGATCGCTGTGACCACCGCTGACGGTATTGATGCGGTAGTGGGTCGGCAGCACCTGATAGCCGGAAGTCGTCTGGGTATTCAACGTTTCATGCTGCTGAGCGAAGGCCCGTTGTTCCATGACACTGTTGGCCTGAGCGGCGGCAGGCAGAGCGACGGCCAGTGCGATCGCGGCGAGAATGCGAGTTTTCATGTTGAACCTCCAATCATCTTCGTTTGAGTGGTTGGCCCCTTGGCCTAACCGATGACGAGATTATGGGGGTTATCTGATTAGCTGGCTAATCAGTTGATGCAAAGTCGAATATCACCGGGATTGATGGATACGGGCTCGATGTCAGCGTCTTGCTCGGTTCAGTCGTATCCGGTTATTGATCGAGATACATTTTGAATCCTGTTTTACGCGCTGCGCGTGTATCAATCCCGCCATCCTTTTCTACGCTGCCTACCTAAGCCACATGAAACCAGGCCACATGAAATAGCCGACTGAAAGTCAGCGTGTGGATTCACTCTCGACAAGGAGGTAGGCAGACGATGGCAAGAGTGCTTTGTGTTCTGTATGACGATCCCATCGATGGGCACCCCACCGAATATGCCCGTGAGGACATCCCCAAGCTCGAAAAGTATCCGGATGGTCAGACCATGCCCAAGCCGAGCCATATCGACTTCACGCCCGGCGAGCTTCTGGGTGACGTGTCGGGCGAGCTGGGGCTACGCCGATTCCTCGAAGACAAAGGTCATGAATTCATCGTCACTTCCGACAAGGACGGTGAGGATTCGGAGTTCGAACGCGAGCTGCCAGAGGCCGATATCGTCATCTCCCAGCCGTTCTGGCCGGCCTATCTCGATGCCAAGCGGCTGGAAAAGGCCAAGAAGCTAAAACTGGCGATCACCGCCGGGGTCGGCTCCGACCACGTCGACATGGACGCCGCGGAGAAGCAAGGCGTGAAGGTCGTAGAGATCACTCAGTCCAACAGCATCAGCGTGGCCGAACACGTGGTGATGCTAATCCTGACCCTGGTACGCAATTTTGTCCCTTCCCATCAGTACGCGGCCGATGGCGGCTGGAATATCGCCGACTGCGTCAAGCGTGCCTACGACCTCGAGGGCATGAAGGTCGGCACGTTGGCACTGGGGCGGATCGGTTTCGCCGTGCTCAAGCGGCTCAAGCCTTTCGACGTCGAACTGTACTACAACTCGCATCATCGCCGTTCCGAGGAACTCGAGAAGGAACATGGCCTGACCTGGTGCGACAACATGGAGGAACTGGCCAAGACCTGCGACGTGATCACCCTCAACGCGCCGTTGACCAAAGAGACCAAGCATATCGTCGATGCCAAGATGATCAGCAAGATGAAGCGCGGCACCTATCTGATCAACACGGCCCGCGCCGAGCTATGCGATCGCGATGCCGTGGTCGAGGCGCTCGAAAGCGGTCATCTGGCCGGCTACGCAGGCGATGTGTGGTATCCGCAGCCTCCGGCCAAGGATCATCCCTGGCGGACCATGCCGCACCACAACATGACGCCGCACGTCTCGGGCTCGACGCTGCCGGCCCAAGCGCGCTATGCCGCTGGCGTACGTGAAATTCTCGAGGCCTATTTCGCCGGTCAGCCGATTCGCGAAGAGTATGTAAAAGTCGGCGATCCCTGATCGCTGACTAGCCGCGAGGCGTTGATGACGATATGCGTGAAATCGCCGATCGCTAGCGGTCTATCCTCGTGTCTGCCTGAGCGGCAGCGCACGAGGATCGCTACATCAACCCGCTCGGTTTCCTCTTCTGAGCTGCCTGGGCGGCAGCGCACAGAATCATCGAACACAGCTTGGCGGGCGCGTTTTCTGAGCTGCCTGGGCGGCAGCGCACTCCCGCTGCAGTCGCTGCTCGATGTTCTCGATTTTCTGAGCTGCCTGGGCGGCAGCGCACGTGAGCGTTATCGATGCTTGCGTCCTGGCGTTTTTCTGAGCTGCCTGGGCGGCAGCGCACAAAACCCGCGATCATCAGCGCCTCGCCAAAAATTTCTGAGCTGCCTGGGCGGCAGCGCACTGCCGGCGGACGGCAGCTGGTACCTGCAGAAGTTTCTGAGCTGCCTGGGCGGCAGCGCACCCCTGCCCGAGGACGGCGCCGAGGGCTGCGAATTTCTGAGCTGCCTGGGCGGCAGCGCACGGCTCGTAGCGGCTGACCAGCGCGGAGATGTCTTTCTGAGCTGCCTAGGCGGCAGCGCACGATAGCTCTGTGCTCCTAGGCTCTCTGCCTGCTTTCTGAGCTTCCTAGGCGGCAGCGCACGATGTGTTCGGCCACCCCATGCGTCCCCTGTAGTGGCACAGTGAATTTGGCCACCTGGTTTTGAGTGTATGATCACTCACAGAGAACGTCAGGTGGATAGGATGACCAAGAAAAGAAACTTCAGCCCGGAATTCCGTCTGGAAGCAGCCCAGCTTGTAGTCGACCAGGACTACACACTGAAGGCGGCCTGCGAGGCCATGGGGGTTGGCAAGTCCACCATGGAGT
>Ga0207878_100181_pt1 | contig 48561 bp, 44 predicted proteins | sample LinPmetageLP41_FD_184053 | JGI IMG/M metagenome (GOLD analysis project Ga0207878, IMG submission 184053) | Marine viral communities from the Pacific Ocean - LP-41 (SPAdes) | ecosystem: Environmental > Aquatic > Marine > Oceanic | place: Pacific Ocean | collected 2010-08-27 | reverse complement strand
GTGGGGGACACCCTGCTTCTGGAAGGCGCGGGCGACGATATTCACAGGCTGGCTCTGGACATGCATCTTGTCGAAGTCAGCGCACCGCGAGAGCAGGCATTCCGCCGCGAACGCAGCTGGATCCCGGTGGTCGTGGTCGCGGGCATCGTTGTGTTATCGGCAATGGACCTTGCGCCGATCCTGGCACTTGCAGTGCTGGGTGCGGTGATCGTTCTGTTGACGCGCAGCGTAGACGCGGACGAGGCGTTCGGTTTCGTCGACGGCCGATTGCTGGCGATGATCTTCGCAATGCTGGCCGTGGGCGCGGCGCTGGAATCTTCGGGTGCGGTCGAGATGATCGTTAACGCGGTCGCACCGTATTTGCAGGGATTGCCGGGGCCGCTTCTGGTACTGGCGGTGTTCGCGCTGACCTCGACCCTGACCGAACTGGTCAGTAACAATGCCGTGGCCGTGGTGGTCACGCCGATTGCCATAGCCTTGGGGCAGACCCTTGGCGTAGACCCGCGCGGACTGGTGGTGGCAGTGATGGTGGGGGCGAGTTGTGCCTTTTCGACACCCATTGGCTATCAGACGAACATGCTGGTCTATGGTCCGGGCGGATATAGGTTTACCGATTTCGCACGGGTGGGAATCGGCTTGAATGTCATTGTCGCTCTCGTCTCGTCTGCGCTGATCCCTCTGATCTGGCCGCTTTGAACGATCATCTGGAACTGCCTGGGAGGCCTAAATGCGCTCTATCCTGATTTTTTCGCCGCTCGTCCTCGGGGCGTGCCAAACCCTTGCTACCGCGACTGGCGGGGATGTGCCGCAATCCGATGTGATCGTGCCTCCGGGTGAGGTGCGGGTCGTCTCGGCCGCAGCAACGCCCGGCGAAGTCACGATCCGGTTGTCGGATGGAGCGCGCTGCACCGGAACCCGCCCCGAGGGGACGCCGGGCGGTTGGTCGGGCGTGACTGCCGATTGCGGTTATGCGCTGCCATATACGGTGATGTTCAAGCAAGGCAGCGTGCCGCAGCGATTCCAGATCGAGGTCCCCGCTGCGGGCACCGGGCCGCGCGCGGAAATACTGGTAGTTGACGTGGATGGTGTACGCCGTCTGTTCGCCGCGCCGCTGGGCAGCAACGTACGGTTCGAAACTCAAGGTTGACGCAAGAGGCGGGGGGCCATGTGCCCGCCCGCGCTACTCTCCCGCCAGTAAGGTCCGGGCATGATCGGGCCGGGGGGCCGGTTCCAGATTACCGGGGGCCGTGCGACCCTCGGCGGCCAGTTGCGACAGCGCCGCGTTCAGGCGGCGGCGGGCGATTCGACCCGCCCCCTTGCGAACCATGTATCCTGTGATCAGCGCCGCAAGCCACGGACGATCCAGGCGATCGATCTTGCGCATCAGACCCGTCAGCCAGACCGGGTCCTGCCGACGTCCGCGCCAGAGCTGGGCGAACCGCAGCGGGGTCAGCGTGTCGTTGACGGCCCCGGCGATCAGGCGATTGAGGATGCCGATCCCTTCGATCCGGGCCTGAATGTCCGTGCCTGCATGGGTCGCGGGCAGGCGCATGACGTGGCCGGCCTGGAACAGGCTGGCGTGCATCGCATCCGCAGACTCGGTCGGGTCCGTGATCAGATAGACCCGCGCCGCCCCGTCGATCATCCGCGCGGCATTGCCGTAGCGCGGGCCGAAAGGCAGCGACCACGCGTTGCGGAACCGGCGTTCCCAGGGCGCGATATCGCGGGCGAGTGTGGCGTAGGGCTGCATCAGAAAGACGATCGAACCGGGGGCTGCCACGCTGTGCGCCGCGGCACCGTAGGCTCCCATGCCGCCGCCGGCGAAGACTACGGTGTCGTAGTCGTCGAAGAAGCCATCGTCGGTCAGGCCGTCGAAGAAGTCGTGCAGATCGTCGTCGCGGAACCAGGTCCGCCCCTCGGCCATGATATCGAGGGTGGCCCAGCCCCGTTTGCGCGCCAATCCGCTGCTGAGCGGCAGGCCGCCGTCGCGCGCCCGCGTGGAGTCCAGACATTCGAACGTCACCAAAAGAGTGTCGCCGCCAGGCCGGTGCAGCGCCAGATGCTCGTCACCGATCTGTCGCAGATACCCGACGTCTCCCGCTGCCTGCGTCAGCGCGGCGCGATGGGCGGCGCGGGTCATCAACTGGGGCATGGATTTGGACATGAGAATCCTCGGGTCGCGGGTCAGGAGTATATCGTAACGCGAAACCCCCGCAGTTTCAGGCCAAAAAACGTCCCCTTTGCTTGATATTCCTGCCGTATTGTCGCCGTATCGGCAATGATGAAGCCGCCTGTCGCGGATTTACCCGTCAGGAGCAACATGACCGAATCCCCGATCCAACATCCCCTACCGACGATTACCGTTGTCACTTGCCTGCGCGATGAAGGACCGTTCGTGGTTGAATGGATCGCCCACCTGCGGGCTTTGGGTGTCGGGCAAATCCTCGCCTTCACAAACGATTGCCGCGACGGGACAGGCGCGCTGCTGGATGCGCTGGCACCCGCAGGGGTGGTTCATATGCCGCAGGGCGACATTCTGGGGTCGAACCCTGCGCCGCAGTGGCGCGCTATGGCCGCGGCATGGGATCATCCGGCCTGCCGCGACGCGGACTGGCTGGCGCATCTGGACCCGGATGAATTCATTGCGCTGGACGGGCCCGCGACCTTGCCGGACCTTGTCGCCCGAATGCCCGACGCACAGGCCATCGTGCTGCCGTGGCGGTTATTCGGCTGTGCCGGACGGCTGGAGCCGGGGCAGGGCAGCACGCCGGAACGGTTCGACCGCGCCGCCCCCGCGGGCGTGGCCTATCCGGCGCTGGCGTCGTTCTTCAAGACGCTGTTCCGGCGTGACGGCCCGTTCACCGGTTTCGGCATCCACCGCCCGCGCCAGTCTGCGCCCCCGGTCCTGTATGACGATACCGGCGCGCGGAACGACGCACTTGCGCAGGCCGCGAAACGCATCCTGCTGTGGCGTGGCGGACAGGTGCCGGACGGGCGTATTGCACAGCTGAACCATTATTCTACACGGTCCGTTCATGAATTTCTGGTCAAGCGGGACAGGGGCCTGCCGAACCATGTCGGCAAGCCGGTCGATCTGGAATATTGGGTGGAACGCAATTTCAACGAGACGCGCTGCAATATGATCGCTTCCCAACTGCCTGCCATGATGGCGGAGACAGCGCGCCTGCGCGACATGCCTGGCGTCGCAATGGCCGAGGCGGCGGCACGGGCATGGCATGACGCGGAGCTTTCGCGCATTCTGGCCACGCCCGACGGCGCGCGTTTGTGCGGCAGGTTGGTACTGGCAGCGGGCAGTCGCGCCCCCGCACCCGCCCTTGGCCGCAGCCTTCTGGACCTTTATGCCCGCGCGCAGGAGGCGGGCAGATGATCGAAACGCGGGTTTTGAACGGGCAGGTGATCGAAGGCGTCACCGTGCTGGACGCGATTGGCGATGCCGAGGGCCTGCGGGTATTTTTCGCTGCCGGAACCGATCCGAACCGGATAGGGCGGCAGGGCAAGGTGGTGCCGCAACAGGCGATTTCGGTCAATTCGTCGCTGATGGTGCGCTGCGACTGGTCGGGCAAGGGCCGGGCCGCGTTGCCGGTGCGGGGGATCGCGGCCAGGATTGACGTCGCCGCACCCGAGCCTGGATTATTCACGGGCGCGCGCGTCCTGATGGGGGCCCGCAATGGCGAGACACCTGAACTGGTGCGCGACTGGCTGCGCCATCATGTCGCGACGCAGGGGGCTGATGCCGCGCTGATCCTCGACCGGGTGCGACCGGGCGAAAAAGGGCTGGCACCGGCGCTGGACATGTTGCTGGAGGCCGCGCCCGTGGCGGGTCTGACACGGGTGGTCGTGGTCAGCAGTCCCGTGCCCCTGGGCCATGACGCGATCAGCGAACGGCATCCGCTTCAGGCCCCGGACGCGCCCGGCAAGGACCGGATGGCGGTACCCGAAACCGATCCGTGGACCGCACCGATGGCGGCGATGATCGTCTGGGAGGCGTTGCGCTGGCGGTTCCTGACCGATGCGCGCGCGGTGGCCTTTCTGGACGTGTCGGACATGTTGTCCCCCGCGCCGCCGGGGCGCCGCGCTTTCGACATGATCGACGGGTCCGATCTGGGCGTGGTCGCGCTGATCGGGCGGCGGATATACCCGTGGCGCGTGCGCAAGGGGCAGGCTGCGACATTCGGCGATCATATCTGCGACCAGTTCGACAATCCGGGTGGCAACCGGCGCTGGGTCGCGGCACCTGCGCGCTTGCCCAGGGATGCGCCGTTTCGTCTGGTGCGCGTCGGCGGGTTGAAGCCTGGCGCGCGCGATGTGGCGTTTTTCTATCGTGCGATGGCGGCCAAGACCCCCGAGAATGACGCCGATACGCCACTGGCCCCCAAGGCCGGGCTGGTGGTGGACGACGATCTGCTGGCGCTGGCCCGCAATGGTTTCGGTCACGACCCGATCCTGCCGCCGGTGTCCGAAGGGTCGGGTGCCATCGGGGTCGCGGCGTCGGTACCCGGTCGGACGGCCATCGTGACCTGCATGAAGAACGAAGGGCCGTTCGTTCTGGAATGGATCGCCTATCACCGTGCGATCGGGGTCGACGATTTTCTTGTCTACACGAACGATTGCTCGGACGGGACCGACACGCTTCTGGACCTGTTACAGGATCAGGGCATCGTCGCGCACCGCGAAAATCCGTTCCGAGCAACGGATATGAAGCCCCAGCATGCCGCCTTGGAGGCCGCCGAGGCAGAGTCGATCATGGCCCGTGCCGGATGGGCGATCTGCATGGATGTGGACGAGTTCATCAACATTCATGCCGGGAACGGTCATCTGCGCGACCTCTATGCAGCGGTCGGCGACGCGAACATGATTTCGATGACATGGCGTCTGTTCGGCAACTCGGACCTGCACGGTTTCGAGGATGCGCCGACGCCCGCAAGGTTTGATCGCTGTGCGCCGCAACTGATCCGCAAACCGCATCAGGCCTGGGGGTTCAAGACGTTGTTCCGCAACAACGGCATCTATCGCAAGATGGGGGTGCATCGGCCCAAGGGCCTGAAACCCGGCTTGTGGGAAGAGATTTCCTGGGTCAACGGGTCGGGACAGCCGATGCCCAAGGACATGCTGCGGACCGGATGGAGGTCGTCGCTGGATACCTATGGATACGATCTGGTGACGCTGAACCACTATGCCGTGCGGGATGCCGAAAGCTTTCTTGTCAAACGCGACCGGGGTCGCGTGAATCACGTCGAGCGCGATCAGGGACTTGGGTACTGGTTTCGAATGAACAACAATGCGGAGCAGGATCGGTCGATTCAACGGATGTTACCCGCGCTGGAGGCGGAGATGGCGGCGTTGAAAGCGCTGCCCGGCGTGGCGGCGCAGCATGAGGCCTGTGTCGCGGCACACCGCAAGCGGATCGCGGAATTGCGGGACGGCGATGCCTTCGCCGCATTCTATGCTGAGATCACCGGGCGGCGGATGCAACGGCTCAGCCGGATGCACGGACATTTCGGAGCGAACGTGTTTCTGGCGGGGCCGGATTGCGTGCCCGACCAAGTTTTGGACGCCGACGTGGCCGGGGATTTCTTCTTCACCGTGGGAGATGTGGACGAGACGGCGCATTGAACGCGTGACAGGCTAGCCATTGCAGATTTCGCGTAGCGCCTGCCAGCTTGGATCGTCCAGCGCCGGGGGCATCCGCGATGGCGGGACGTCGCCACGGGGCAGGCCCACGGCCGTGGCATAGGGTCCCCATGCCAGGCGCGCCATGTCGAAACCCGGGCGCAGTATCTCGACCGAAAGGCTGCGTTCGGGCGCGAGCAACAAGCCCTCGACATGTTCGGTGATCGCCCGGTCGGTGATCTGCCCCTTCATCAGAAGCCGCAGCAGGTCGATGAAGCCCATCTGTTTCAGGAACCGGGACAGGGGAGCCTGCTGTCGGGCCGATATGGCGGCGGCCAGAATATGCCCGGCGGCGACGTCGGGGTCGTCCTGAGTGACCAGGATACTGTCCGAGATCGCAATTGTTCCGCCGGGAAGGGCCATTGCCGGTTGCGGCAGATCTCGCAGTACTGTCAGCCGGATCGGTGTGGTCGGCAGAATACGCTGTCGCAGGATGGACAAGGCTTCGTTTCCTATCGCCGTGCCACAGGGTGCACCGGTCAGAAGGGTTAGTTCGCCCAGCATCCGGTCGCCCACTTCGGCCCGCTGTGCGACGGGCATGAAATTCTCGGCTTGACGTCGCAGCGTATCTGGCAACCAGATCAACGCGACCCCGACCAGAAAGCCCGCGACCAATCCGAGGATCAGTCGCCGCAGCGCCCCCGGTCGCTGGCGGCCTTTCTCGACGGCGGCCATGACCCGGTCGAGGGCGGCGATCATCGCAGTCTCCTCGATTTCGAGTTCCTCGTCATCGGCGGCGGCAGGCCCATAGAGGGCAGGCGTCTCGCCCGGATTGCGACGGACTAGTGCAGGCAGGGACCAATGCGACAAGGCCGCTCCGGTACTGTCCTGAATGACCAGTTCGGCGTTGCCGATGGCAACGTAGACATCGCGCCGCTGCTGCCCCGCTCCGGGGCGCCAGAGCGCGGGGGATTCCAGTCGTTCCAGTCCGTCGATTGCAGTCATCCGGGGCGACCTGCCGGGGCGGCGCGCACCTGATCGCGCAACAGGTATTTCTGGATCTTGCCGGTCGAGGTCTTCGGCAATGGCCCGAAGGTGACCGCCTTGGGCGTCTTGAAACCAGCCAGGCGTGCACGGACGTGGGCGATGATCTCCGCCTCGGTCACGTCCGCCCCGTCGCGCAGTTCGACGAAGGCGTGCGGCACTTCGCCCCAGTAATCGTCGGCCGCGGCAACCACGGCGCAAAGCGAGACGGCATCGTGGTGCATCAACACGCCTTCGACCTCGACCGAACTGACGTTTTCGCCGCCTGAAATGATGATGTCCTTGGCGCGGTCGCGGATCTGCACATAGCCGTCGGGGTGTTTGACGCCCAGATCGCCGGAATGGAACCAGCCGTCCGCAAACGCTTCGGCCGTGGCATCGGCGTTCTTGAGATAGCCTTTCATCACGGCGTTGCCGCGGATCACGATTTCACCCTGAGTCGTGCCATCGGCTGGCACAGGCCGGCCGGAGTCGTCCAGCACATCGACATGTTCCATCATCGGATAAGCGACCCCCTGTCGCGATTTGAGCGCGGCCTTCGCGGCAGGGTCCAGTGCGTCCCACTCGCCAGGCTGCCAGACGTTCTCGACGACGTGGCCGTAGGTTTCGGTCAGGCCGTAGACATGGGTGACGTTGAAACCCAGCGACTCCATCCGCGCCAGAGTCGCGGCGGGGGGCGGGGCACCGGCGGTATAGACTTCGACATGCTGGGTAAAATCCCGGCGGTCGGGCGCATTCACCAGCGCGTTCAGTACAATGGGCGCGCCTCCGAAATGGGTCACGCCTTCGTCCGCCAATGCGTCGAAAATCGCAGGTGCGGTGACGTCACGCAGACAGACGATGGTCCCACCCAGAACCGGCACCATCCAGCTGTGACACCAGCCATTGCAATGGAACAGCGGCACGACGACCAGCAGACGGGGATAGAGGGTCAGGCGCCAACTGACTACGGTGCCCATGGTCATCAGATAGGCGCCGCGATGATGGTAGACGACGCCCTTGGGCCGCCCCGTCGTGCCCGACGTGTAGTTCAGCGCGATGCTTTCCCACTCGTCCTGCGGCAATATCCAGTCAAACGCCGGGTCAGCGCGGGCGAGTTCATCCTCGTATTCCGGATGACGACCGGATGCCGGGTGACCCGCAGCGTCGTCCGCGATCTCGATCAACAGGGGCGGCGTGTCGAGCGTGGCGCAGGCGTCTTCGGCCAGCGACAGGAATTGCGTGTCGACCAGCATCAGTTTCGCGCCACCGTGCGACAGGATGTAGGCAACGGTGTCCACATCCAACCGCGTATTGATCGTGTTCAGGACGGCCCCGCAGGAAGGCACGCCAAAGCTGGCTTCGACCTGCGCGGGGACATTTGGCAGAAGGGTCGCCACGACGTCACCGGGGCGGATACCACGCGCGGCCAGCATCGCGGCCTGCCGGGTCACGCGGTCGCGATATTGCGCATAGGTCCAGCGGTACGCGCCGTAAACCAGCGCCTCGCGCCCCGGCCAGATCTGCGCGGCCCGGTTCAGGTGCGACAGCGGCGTCAGCGCGACGTGGTTCGCCGCGCATCGCTCCAGTCCCATCTCGTCGCTGAGCCAGCCCATGCGTTTCCCCCCTGCGCCGTTGCCCTTGTCCCCCGGGCTCGCGATAGTGTGCAGACAGGGCCGCCGAGGACAAGGGACGAGATGCAGAACAGACCCCTCATTGCGGCCGCACATATCATGACGGCGATGGCGATCATCGGGCTGATCGACCAGTTCATCCGTGTCATCGCCATCGACAGCAGCCTCTGGACGTTCCATCTGCTGCGGTCGGTGATGATCTGGGCGATCGCGCTGATCTGGCTGGCGATCTCTCGCAAACGGCTGGAGGTGGTCAGCTGGAGGGGCGTGTTGGCCCGGTCGGCATTCAATGCCACGGGTCTGCTCATCTATTTCGGCGCCCTTGGGTTCCTGCCTGTGGCGCAGGCGGCGGCGGGCCTGTTCTCCGCACCGATCTTCGTGCTGATCCTGTCGGTCGCGCTGTTCCGGTTGCGGATTGGGCCGGTGCGGATCGTCGCGGCCTTCACGGGGTTCGCTGGTGTCCTTATGGTTCTGTCGCCGGATGTATCGACCCTGTCACCTGCCGCATTCGTGCCGCTGGCCGCGGGGCTGTTCTATGCCATGGCGGCCATTGCCACGCGCGAATGGTGCCCGGACGAACACGCACTTACCCTGACACTGGGTGGGTTTGCTTTCATGGGGCTTTGGGGTCTTTTGGGTATCGTCAGCATTGCGGTCGCGGGGGGCGAGGGGGCCGATTTCCTGACGCGCGGATGGGTCTGGCCGACGCCCGAGGTCCTGTGGTGGTGCATCGTACAGGCACTGGGCAGCCTGATCGCCGTGGTCCTGCTGACACGGGGCTATCAACTGGCCGAGGCGTCCCTGGTGTCGGTGTTCGAATATTCCGTTCTGGGGTTCTCGGCGCTGTTCGGCCTGTTGGTCTGGGGCGATGTGTTGTCGTTGCCGGCGATGCTCGGACTTCTATTTATCGCAGCCGCGGGCAGTCTGATCGCCTTGCGCGGGCGGGGTGTTCCGGCATGATCCTGTCACCGGGCCGGGGATATGCCTTCGTCCATGCCCCCAAGACCGGCGGCACCGCCATGGCACTTGCGCTGGAGGCGCGGGCGATGGCCGACGACATCCTGATCGGGGACACACCCAAAGCGCGGCGTCGCCGGGGCCGGTTGAAGGGTGCGCAAACGGCGGGGCGGCTCTGGAAACATTCCACGTTGCGGGACGTGCGCGGTTTGATCCCCGATAGCGTTCTGGACGCCCTGGTGCCAGTGACGCTGGTGCGCAATCCATGGGATCGTATGGTCAGCTACTATCACTGGCTCAAGGAACAAAGCTTTGATCATCCGGCGGTCGGGCGGGCAAAAACGTCCGGCTTTGCGGACTTCGTGATGGATGCGGAGGTCGGCGAGGGATTCCGGCGCAATCCCTATGCCAGCTACGTCGCCGGGGGGCGCGATCCGGTCTTTATTCGGCTGGAGCATCTGGACACCGACCTTGCCCCGTTCAGCGCATTGCTTGGCTTCGACCTGATGCTGCCGATGGCCAACCGTTCGGTGCGGATACGCGATTGGCGCGGCTATTACGACGATGCCACACAGAAACGTGTGGCGGATATCTGCGCGCAGGATATCTCGGCCTTTTCCTACTCATTCGATCCGGGTGAACCGGCGTAAACTCGCCGTGGCATCAAGGCGACGCTAGGTTTCGCCACGGCGGCGGCCAAAGCGCGGCAGGGTCGCATCGGTGTCTGCCAGTACATCTTCTGCCGTAACACCCAAGGGACGAAAGAAACCCGCATGTCAGACGTCAAATTGTTCAGTCACGACGCTTTTCCGATTGCCGGGTCGCCCGAAACCATCCCACGGTTCGTGCCGGGCACCCGGCTGTCCACGCCGGACGGGCCGTGCGGCATCGAGATGCTGGCTGTCGGCGATACCGTCATCACACGTGCCGGACCGATGCGGATCGCGCGTCTGGGCGAGATGCGGAAATCCCGCGCAGACTGGACGTTCGACAGGTCGACCTGGCCCGTCCGCATTCCGGTCGGCAGCCTGGGGAACAGTCGGCCCATGCGCCTGTCGCCCGATCAGCGCATTCTGCTGTCGGGTGAGACTCTGGCGCGGATCTGCGGCGTCGCGGAAGTGTCTGTACCGGTCCGCGACCTGATCGGCCTGCGCGGTCTGATCGTCGAACGGCCCCTTGCCGACCTGCGCTACCATGGCCTGTCCTTTGGCCTCCCGGCGGTGGTCGAGGCCGAAGGTGTGCCCTGCGAAGTCGACACGGGAGAGGCCGCGACACTGGACCGCGACCTGGTGCGGGCAGCCTTTCAGGCGATGCACGCAGTGGGTGAACCGGTCATGAAGCGCTAGGTCTGCGTCCGTTCCGGCGTCCGTGGTGCCCGGAAGAGAACGTCAGACCCGGGGAACCCTACGGAAGGTCCAGCGCCTGCGCCGTAACGGCGCAGGCGAGCAAGGCGTTGATCGCGGGTGTTGCTTTTCAGGTGTCGGTTTCGGTTCCCATATCCCAGTCAGTTGGGGGGCTTAGGGGTTAACCATACAGGCGAAATACGGCGGGACCGTGGACGGATATATGGGTCGTTGGGAAACAATCGAGGCCTGACCGCGCGGCCTGTTCGCCTTCGCAAGATGCCTCCGGCGGGGATATTTTGACCAAGAGGATGACCCCCGATGAGCAGTCGAATTGACTGGCTGCCCATGGGGATCGAAGAAGCCGGGGCTTCCCCTTGGACGGTCATCGGCGTCCCCGCCTGTACCGCTCGATTGTCAAATCACACAAGTCTTAACAGCCACCTAAAGCCTGCATCCTCTTGGTGAAAATATCCCGCGGGGGTCCGGGGGTGTGAAACCCCCGGCACGTTCGGAATGCACGCGTTCAGGCCGCCTGCTGCGCGGTGTCGCCATAGAACGCCGTTCCGTCTTCGGCCATCCGCCGCAGCATCGAAGGCGTCTTGAAACGGTCGCCGTACTTGGCCGTCAGTGCATCGCAGGTATCCGCAGCCCAGGCCGCGCCAACAATGTCGAGCCAGCTGAACGGTCCGCCGGACCACGGAGCAAAGCCCCACCCCAAGATCGCACCGACGTCGCCTTCGCGAATGTCCTCCAGTACGCCTTCTTCCAGAGCGCGAACCGCCTCCAGCACCTGCGCGAACATCAGGCGGTTCTGAACCTCATGCAGGTCGGGCTGCTCCCCGGCCTCCGGATAGCGCGTGCCCAACTCCTGCCACAGGCCTTGCCGCTTGCCCTTGTCGTCGTAGTCGTAGAAGCCCGCATTCGACTTTTTACCCAGACGGCCCGCGTCCTTGAACGCAAACAGAACCTCGTCCACCGCGCCATCGGGATAGGCGTCGCCCATTGCCGCCCGCGTCGCGACCGCGATCTTGACGCCCAGATCGATGGAGGTCTCGTCCACCAGTTGCAGCGGCCCCAGCGGGAAGCCCAGCATCTTGGCCGCGTTTTCGATCAGCGACGGGGAAACCCCTTCGGCGACCATGCGGATTCCTTCGTTGATATAAGGGATGATGCAGCGGTTGGCATAGAAGAACCGTGCATCGTTCACCACGATCGGGGTCTTGCGGATCTGGCGCACGAAATCGAGCGCCTTGGCCACGGCGATGTCACCCGTCTGCTTGCCCTTGATGATCTCGACCAGCAGCATCTTGTCGACGGGCGAAAAGAAGTGAATGCCGATGAACTGATCGGGCCGGGCGCTGGCCTTGGCCAGTTCGGTAATCGGCAGGGTGGAGGTGTTGGTGGCGAAGATGCAATCCTTGCCCACGATTGCTTCGACCGCTTTTGTCATATCGGCCTTGACGTCAACGTCTTCGAAGACGGCTTCCACGATCAGGTCGCACCCTTCGAGTGCCTTCAGGTCCGTGGTGGCAGTGATGCGACCCAGAACCTCGGCCTTTTTGTCTTCGGTCACCTTCTTACGAGAGATGCCCTTATCGAGGATGCCTTCGGAATAGGACTTTCCCTTGTCGGCGGCGGCCTGCTCGCGGTCGATCAATACGACTTCGATACCGGCGTTCGCCGAAACATAGGCGATGCCCGCGCCCATCATGCCCGCGCCGATGACGCCGAGCTTGGAGACCTTCTGATCGGGCGCATCGGGCCGGTTCGCGCCTTTCTCCAGTGCTTCCTTGTTGATGAACAGGCTGCGGATCATCGCCTCGGACGAGGGGTTCATCAGAACGTGGGTGAACCAGCGTGCTTCGATCTTAAGCGCTGTGTCGAAGGGCACCAGCGCACCTTCGTACACCGCCGACAGCAGGGCCTTGGCAGCAGGAAAGGCACCTTGGGTCTTGCCATTCACCATCGCGCTGGCTCCGACGAAGGTCATGAAGCCTGCCGGGTGATAGGGCGCGCCGCCGGGCATCTTGTAACCTTTGGCATCCCACGGTTTGACGATATCGGCATCGGTCGCCGACAGGACCCAGGCGCGGGCGTCGGCCATCGGATCGGAGGAAACCTCGTCGATCAGGCCGGCCGATTTGGCCTTCTTCGGGTCGGAGAGCTTGCCTTCCAGCAGGAATGGCGAAGCGGCCATTGCGCCCATTTTGCGCGCCAGACGGGTCGTGCCGCCCATGCCGGGGAAGATCCCGACCATGATTTCCGGCAGGCCGATCTTGGCCTTGGGGTTGTCGGCGGCGAAGATGCGGTGGCAGGCAAGGGGGATCTCGAACCCGATACCGAGCGCTGTGCCCGGAAGGACGCAGGCAACCGGCTTGCCCCCCTTATTGGTCTTGGGGTCCAGATTGGCCCGCTCGATCTTGCGCAGGATCGCGTGGGATTTCATCAAGCCGTCCATCAGGCCCGCCGCCGGATCGTCGCCGGACATTGCCTTCATCTTGGCGATGACGTTCAGATCCATGCCACCGGCGAACGTGTCCTTGCCGGAAGTGATGACGATGCCCTTCACCGCGTCGTCGGTCAGCGCGTCGGTGACACAGCCATCCAGATCGTCCCAGCCTTCGAGGCTGAGGACGTTCATCGATTTGCCCACCACGTCCCATGTGATGGTAGCGATGCCGTCGGCGTCCTTGGTCAGGGTGAAATCGGTCATGGCGGTCTCTTTTCGGTAAAGGGGAAAGGTGGGGATGAACGTCAGGCTTCGTCGTCCACCGGATATCGGGTGCTGCGCAGGACGGCGCGCACACCACTGCCCAGCCAGACCCCGTCGCAGAGTTTCAGGGTGGCTTCACTGATGTAGGGGTCGATCAGATGGGTCGCACCAGACAGGACATAGACGCGGTGAAAGCCACTGATCTCGCTTTCGTTCTCGCCGCTGATGGCGGCGGCGACGGCGACCCGGTGATAAGAAGTCGCGCCCAGTTCATCGAGATGGGCGCGAAACTCGCGCGCCCAGTCGACCATCGTCTCGGGGCGATCGACGACCGTGACACCGCGCGCGGTCGCCAGTTCATGCGGATAGGTCATGAGTGCCGTAACGCCTTCGAAATCGCGGTCCCAGATAAGCTGAGATACGGAGTCGAGGTGATATTGATAGATGGTCAGGGCGTCTTTCATCGGGGTCTCTTCCAGTTCGGGTCCAGAGCGGCAGCGGTGCTGGTAATCATTTCGGGCGCCCGGTGCGAGCGCGGATGTTGTCGGGATGATAGTAGGCCATGCCGCTTTTACGAACAGAAACATTGATGGCGTCCGCAAGCCAGCGTCCATCGGGCTGACGCATTAGCGACATCCGGCATTCATAGGGATCGGTCAGATAACTGCCGCCGCGCATGATGTAGGTTGTATGCGCGCCCGTAATCCGATCCGGCCCGTCAGGGTCGAATTGCGCGTCACGGCACAGCCTGTGGTAGGCCGTCGCGCCCAGGCCCTTGAGGCTTTCCCGGAACGCCTGCGCGTCCAGCTGTTGTTCGGCGGCGTTCTGGATGATGCGGTCCGTCTCGGGCAGGCGGATCAGGTGGGGATAAGACAACATTGCGGCGACAGTAATGTAGTCACGATTCCACAGCGCGATCGAGGCCGTGTCGAGGAAGTCCTGATAGATATCGTGCGCCTGCGTCATCCTCCGTCCTCCTTGCCGAACGTTTTGTGACGTTCGGGGCTGATGACAGAACAGGCAACCTTCCGTTGGCTGGATAGGATGGACGAACTGCACCACCTGTCACCGGCAAGCACCAGATCCATCTGCGCCGCATAGGGATCAACGGCGTATTGCCCACTCCTCATGTTACAGGTGCGATGCCGTCCGACAATGCGTTGGGGGCGGGGCGGGCCGACCGCCGCCGACAAGCAGACGCGGTGACAGGCCTGCGCGGCCAGACGCACCAGCGACGCATGGAACGCCTCCAGCGATTTTCGCATTTTCTGAGCCGTCTGAATGATAGCCACAGCATCCGCCGTCTCGATCCGCAGGGAAAAATGCAAATACGCGCAGGCACTATCGAAGACCCGCTGCCATTGCGGCCTCAACACCATGTAGAGGTGGTCCTGATAGATGGCTTGCGCGTCCTGCATCAGACCCGCTCAATGATCGTGGCTGCCCCCATGCCGGACGCCACGCACAGGGTGGCAAGGCCAACTTCCTTGTCCGCGCGCTCCAACTCATCCAACAGGGTGCCGATGATGATCGCGCCGGACGCCCCCAGCGGGTGGCCCATGGCGATAGCGCCGCCATTCACGTTCAGCTTGTCATGGTCGACATCGAAAGCCTGCATGAAGCGCAGCACGACGGAGGAGAACGCCTCGTTGACTTCGAACAGGTCGATGTCGCCGATGGTCATGCCATTCTCCGACAGGATCTTTTCAGTCACTGGCATCGGACCGGTCAGCATGATGGTCGGATCGGTGCCGATCTTGGCTGTGGCGCGGATGCGGGCGCGGGGTTTCAGGCCCCATTTTTCGCCGAATTCCTTATTGCCGATCAAAACGCCTGCCGCGCCATCGACGATGCCCGACGAATTGCCCGCCGTGTGGATGTGATTGATCCGCTCCAGATGCGGGTATTTCATCAGGGCGATCTTGTCGAAGCCGGGCATGACCTCGCCCATCGCCTGAAACGCAGCGTTGAGCGCGCCCAGCGACTGCATGTCGGTGCCTTCGCGGATGTATTCGTCGTGGTCCAGAATGGGCAGGCCGTTCACATCACGCACGGTAACGATCGACTTCTTGAAGCGGTCATTCTTCCACGCGGCGGCGGCGCGCTTCTGGCTCTCGACGGCGAAGGCATCGGCCTGATCGCGGGTAAAGCCATATTCGGTGGCTATGATGTCAGCCGAAATCCCTTGCGGGACGAAATAGGTGCTCATCGCGATAGATGGATCGACGGCGATGGCAGCCCCGTCGCTGCCCATCGGGACGCGGCTCATGCATTCCACACCGCCCGCGATATAGCCGTCACCGGCCCCGCCGCGGATCTGGTTGGCGGCCAGGTTCACGGCCTCCATGCCCGATGCACAGAAGCGATTGATCGACAGGCCGGGAATACGCTGGTCCAGATCGGAGGCCAGAACGGCGGTCCGGGCAAGACATCCGCCCTGTTCGGCGACCTGGGTGGCGTTGCCCCAGATCACGTCCTCGACCGCATGGCCTTCGAAACCGTTACGGTCCTTCAGCGCGTTCAGCACGCCGGCGGACAGGCGCGCAGCGGTGACCTCATGCAGCGATCCGTCCTTTCGGCCCTTGCCACGGGGGGTGCGGATGGCATCGTAGATATAGGCTTCTTCGGTCATGGGAGACTCCTTACTGGCGGTCCGAGGGACGGCCGGGCATCAGGTCGTAGGGGGATTTCCAGCCGGGCAGGGCGGCGATGCGGTCCAGCCAGGCGTCGATATGAGGCCAGTCGGCGCGATCAAAACCGAACGGCTCGGGATAGTAGAGGTAGCCGCAGCACGACAGGTCGGCGTTGGTGACACCCTTGCCGACGATCCAGTCGCGCCCCGAAAGATGGCGGTTCAGCACATCATAGGCGGCCTTCAGGCGACCTTGGCTGAAGGCGATCACTTCGGCGGGGCGTTTGTCTTCGGGCAGGAAGTTCATCAGGAACCGGGTCATGCCCGCCTGGCTCGACAGTTTGTGGTTGTCCCACAAGATCCACCTCAGAACCTCGTAACGGTCCTCGGGTGTGCCGCCGAACTTGCCGGTCTTGTCCGTAATCCACTGCTGGATTGCCCCCGACTGGCTGAGGCGCATGTCGTCATCGACCAGCACGGGCGCTTCGCCCATGCCGTTCTCGGCCCGCCATTCGGGTGTGCGGGCCTGACCGCCGAAGAAATCGACGAACACCGGCTCCCAATCCAGCCCGGACAGTTCCAGCGCCAGCGCGGCCTTGTAGGAATTCCCCGACTCGCCGAAGCAATGCAGCTTGATGGTCATATGCGCTTCCCTCCCGAAATACGGTCGTTGTCTGTGTCTACGCGCCGGTGTCGCCGCGTTTCGCGAGCATCGCCAGATGCAGGTCCAGCCGGTGCATCAGATTGTCCCGGTGCGTCACGCTGTCGAAGTTCTCGAACAGGAACGACAGCGCTTCACCTTCGTCCAGTCCAGCCTCCTCCGCGAATTTGCGGAGACGTCGGTATCCCGCCTCGGTCATACGGGCGGGAAAGCGTCGGGTCAGGCGTTGCGGGCGGGGCATGTATCCTCCGGTCGGGGTCGGCCCGGCGTGCGGACCGACCGTGGTTTTGCCTTAAAAAGCCGTGGGTTCAAGCGCCATTACCGTCTCCGACCCGGTCTGGATGCGCGCAAGGTGCATCCCTGTCGCCGGAAGCTGACGCGCCATGTAGTAGCGCCCCGTGGCGATTTTTGCGTCAAGGAAATCGCGATCCGCACCTGCTTCGCCCAGTTTTGAACCGGCAGCCTGCGCCATGCGGGCCCACATAAGGCCAAGGCAGACGTGGCCAAAAAGGTGCATGAAATCATAGCTGCCCGAGAGCGCGGCGTTCGGGTTCTTCATGCCCTGCTGCATAAAGTACATGCCCGCCGCCTGAAGGTCCTTGGATGCGGCCTTGAGCGGTTCCAGGAAGCCCGCTTTGAGAGTCTCGTCCTCGGCGTTGTCCTTGCAGAACGTCTTGACCATGTCGAAGAAAGCCATGACATGCTTGCCGCCATCGAGGGCCAGCTTGCGACCGACCAGATCCAGCGCCTGCACACCGTTCGCGCCCTCGTAGATCTGGGCGATGCGGGCGTCGCGCACAAACTGCGACATGCCCCATTCCTCGATATATCCGTGACCGCCATAGACCTGCTGCGCATTGGTGGCCATCTCATAGCCCTTGTCGGTCAGGAAACCCTTGATGACCGGCGTCAGCAGAGAGATCAGGCCATCGGCGTCCTTGTCTTCGTTGCGGTGCGCGCGGTCGATCATCATCGCGCCCCAGAATACGAAGGCCCGCGCACCTTCGACGAAGGATTTCTGGTCCATCAGGTTGCGGCGGATGTCGGGGTGAACGATCAGCGGGTCGGCCGGGCCGTCGGGGTTCTTGACGCCGGTCACGTCGCGGCCCTGGAGGCGGTCCAGCGCGTAGGCCAGCGCATTCTGATAGGCGATTTCGGCCTGGGCATAGCCTTGCAGGCCGACACCGAGGCGCGCCTCGTTCATCATCGTGAACATGGCGCGCATGCCTTTATGCGCCTCACCCAACAGATAGCCTGTCGCTCCATCGTAGTTCATTACGCAGGTCGAATTGCCGTGAATGCCCATCTTTTCCTCGATCTTGCCGACCGAGACGGCGTTTCGCGCGCCCAGATTGCCATCGTCGTCGACCATGATCTTGGGGACAATGAACAGCGACACCCCTTTGATGCCCTCGGGTCCGCCGGCGATCTTGGCCAGCACGAGGTGGACGATGTTGTCCGCCATGTCGTGATCGCCCGCCGAGATGAATATCTTCTGGCCGGTAATCTTGTAAGAACCATCGTCCTGCGGTTCGGCCTTGGTGCGCATCAGTCCCAGGTCGGTGCCGCAATGCGGCTCCGTCAGGTTCATGGTGCCGGTCCATTCGCAGGTGGTCAGCTTGGGCAGCCATTTCTGCTTCTGCGCGTCTGTGCCGTGGGCGTGGATCGCGGAATAGGCACCGTGGGTCAGGCCCTGGTACATGTTGAAGGCCATGTTGGACGAGGACAGGATCTCGCCCACCGCGGTGTGCATAAGGTAGGGCAGGCCCTGGCCACCGTATTCTGTATCGCAATCCAATGCCGTCCAGCCGCCATCGCGGACCTGATCGAAAGCCGCCTTGAACCCAGTGGGCGTGCGGACGACGCCATTCTCGAGAACGCAGCCTTCGCGGTCGCCGACAACGTTGAGAGGGTGCAGAACTTCGGACGCCATACGCCCGGCTTCTTCCAGCACGGCACCGGTAAAATCGCGGTCGATCTCGTCATAGCCTGAAATGTCTTGCGTCGAAGCCTTCAGAACATCGTGCAGCACGAACTGCATGTCCTTGGTGGGTGCGATATAGCTGGGCATGTTCGATCCTCCTCAAATCGTCGGGGGCGTCTCTGCGCCCCCGTTGGTCGCGGTCAGCCAAACTTTCGGGGCTGCGCCTGATTCATTATTTTCTCCCCCCAGCGCAGCTGTTCCGACAGCTCCGCGATGGCGGTGTTCAGTTCATCGCGCTGGGCGGTCATCGCTGCCAGACGCTCGTGACCGATCTCGTAGGTGCGGGAAACCTGTGTCAGCTGGCCGTCGTCCAGATCGTAAAGATCCAGCAACTGGCGGATATCCTCGAGGGAGAATCCGAACCGCTTGCCGCGCAGGATCAATTTCAAGCGCGCCCGGTCGCGGCGGGTGAACCAGCGTTTCTGGCCTTCGCGTTGTGGACTGATCAGTTCTTTCGCCTCATAGAAGCGAAGCGTCCGGGGTGTAACGTCGAACGCGTCACACATCTGTCGGATCGTCATCAGTTCGTCAGACATTACTTTCCATCCTTGTCTCGGTGCCACTTATGGCGATGCAGTCGAGATGCGGGTCCGACCATAGCGATACAACCCAGGCTGACGTTTACGTAACCCGAACGTAACGTCACTTATCGGGTTGACGTAAGGATCGCTTGCGTCAATCGCTGCGCGGATAACGTGCAACACTGAATATAGGGCGAGCCAGATCGCTGAGGTTGCGTCGGGTGGAGATGAATCACCTTGAGGTTGTGTTCAGTCCCTGGTTTTCAGATCGGCGTTTACGCCATCCCGCAGAGCCTGAAGTTCTGCGATGGCCTCGTCGAGATGACGCTTGCGGTCGGCCAGTTCGGCCAATTGGCCATCGGCAAGATTGATCCAGGCCTGCATCTGTGTGCGTCCCTCGGGATCCGCGTCATACAGTTCCAGCCATTGGCGGATTTCTTCGAGGGAAAAGCCGAATTTGCGACCTCGAAGGATCAGCGTCATTCGCGCGATTTCCCGCGCGCCATAATATCGCGCGCGTCCTTCACGCTCGGGGAACAGAAGTTCGATGTACTCGTAGTGACGCAATGTCCGGGGCGTCACGTCGAAACGAGCGCACATCTGTTTGAAATCCAGCCGTTCCGTCATCGATTCCTCCCTGCGTCAGTCTGGCACGGTCAGGACCGTTCTGTCCATCCGGGCCAGCAGCCGGGTCACTCAGCCGGACGCCAAACGGGCTTGCAGGTCGATACGCTTCGCGGCAAGGCTGCGGCATGACCGACGACACCTCAGAAGCCGCCGCCAAACGCATCAGGGCCGCGCATCAGTTCATCGCCGCCTTGCCGCATTGTCGCGCCCTGTCGATGACCGTCGAGTCGGTGGGCGAGGGGGAGGCAGCGATCTCCATGCCCTGGGCCGCCGATCTTGTCGGCGATCCGCTGACCGGCGTGATCCATGGCGGTGCGGTCTCCGCGCTGATGGACACGACCGGGGGTGCTGCTGTCCTCAGCCATCCGACCGCTCCCATTGCCACGGCTACCATGGACCTGCGGATCGACTATATGCGCGCAGCCACGCCGCACCAGACGATCACGGCGCGGGCCGTTTGTCATCATGTCACGCGGTCTGTCGCCTTCGTTCGGGCCGAAGCCTTCGACGAAGATACCGACAAGGGCCCCGTCGCAGTCGCCAACGGAGCCTTCACACTGGAACGGGCGCGCGCGAAATGAAGACGCCGGAACCCGTTCAGGTCGTCAAGCAACGACGCGATTCCGCCCTGCGTGGCCTGATCGACGGCGTGCCATATATCAAGTTTCTGAATATCACCTTCGACCGGCGCGGCGACGAGCTGACCGGGGTTCTGCATTACGACCCCAAGCTGATCGGCAACCCTGCGCTGCCTGCACTGCATGGCGGTGTGACGGCGGCATTCCTCGAGGTCACGGCTATCGTCACCCTGTCGTGGTCGATGCTCTGGGACGACCTGGAGGCCGGACGGCTGGAACCGGAGGGCCTGACCCATGACGCTCTGCCGCGTCTGCCCAAGACCATCGACTTTTCTGTCGACTACCTGCGCGCCGGGCTGCCCCGTGACGCCTATGCCCGCGCCCGCCTGAACCGGTCCGGTCGTCGATATGCCAGCGTCCATGTCGAAGGCTGGCAGGACAATCGCGCGCGTCTGTTTGCGCAGGCCACCGGCCATTTTCTCATGCCGCAGAGGACGGACCCGGACGGGTGAGTGACCCTGTGCCCCTGACGAAAGGGCGGCCCGAGGCGGCGCTGTCGAGCCGCCGCATCCTGAAGGTCGCCATACCCGTCGTCCTGTCGAACGCCACCGTGCCGATTCTGGGCGCGGTGGATACCGGCGTCGTGGGTCAACTGGGGCAGGCCGCACCGATTGCCGCCGTGGGCGCGGGCGCAATCATCCTGTCGTCGGTCTATTGGATTTTCGGGTTCCTGCGGATGGGCACCACAGGTCTGGCCGCGCAGGCCCTGGGTGCGGGCGACCGTCCCGAATTGGTCGCGCTGCTGTCACGGGCACTGCTGATTGCCGCCGTGGCGGGGGCGGGACTGATCGCACTTCAATGGGCAATTTTTGCGGGCGCGTTCTGGCTGGCACCCACATCAGCGGAGGTCGAGGGACTGGCGCGATCTTATATGCAGGTCCGCATCTGGTCGGCCCCTGCGGCGATCGCGATCTATGGCCTGACCGGCTGGTTGATCGCGCAGGAACGCACCGCCGCCGTTCTGGTGATCCAACTGGCGATGAACGGGGCGAATATCGGGTTGGATGTCTGGTTCGTGCTGGGTCTGGGATTCGGCGTTGAGGGGGTCGCCTGGGCCACTTTCATCGCGGAATGGTCGGGCGTGTTGCTGGCAGTCTGGTTCTGCCGGGATGCCTTCGTCGGGCCGGATTGGCGCGACAGGGTGCAGGTATTCGAGTCCGCGCGTCTGAAGCGAATGCTGGCGGTCAACACCGATATCCTGATCCGGTCGGTTCTGTTGCAGATCACCTTCGCGTCGTTTCTGTTGATGGGTGGCCTGTTCGGGACGGTCACGCTGGCGGCCAATCAGGTGCTGCTGCAATTCCTGTATATCACGGCCTATGCGCTGGACGGGTTCGCCTTTGCGGTCGAGGCGCTGGTCGGGCGTTTCTTCGGTGCGGGCGACAGGGGACGCTTGCGGCGATCGGTGGTCCTGTGCGGTGCATGGGGGCTGGGGACGGTGGCAGTTCTGGCGCTGGCGTTCGCGGTGTTCGGCGGACTTCTGGTCGACGTGATGGCCAAGGCAACCGAGGTCCGGGAGGTCGCGCGCGACTATCTGCCGTGGATGGTCGCGGCACCCTTGATCGGGTTCGCATCATGGATGCTGGATGGTGTGTTTATCGGCGCGACCCGCACGCGCGACATGCGCAACATGATGGTATTGAGCTTCGGGGGCTATCTGGTGGCTTTGGCAGTGCTGGTGCCGTGGCTGGACAATCACGGACTCTGGGCGGCGCTGATGGTCTCGTTTGCAGTGCGCGGCGTGACGCTGGGGTGGAAATATCCGGGGCTGGAGCGGGCGGCGACGGGCGGGGCGGCTTAAAGCCAGCGGTCGCGGTCGGTACCCACGGCGTCGGCGACATTGGCGAACCCGTCGCGGGCCAACAGATCGTCGAGACCTTTTGCGATACGCGCGGGCAGACTGATGCCGTGATAAACCAACGCGGTGTAAAGCTGCACGGCAGACGCGCCTGCGCGGATCTTGGCATAGGCTTGGTCGGCGCTGGCAATGCCGCCAACGCCCACCAGCGGCAGTTTACCGTTCGTCAATACCGACAGGCGGGCCAGGATTCGGGTCGAGGCATCGAACAGCGGCGCACCGGACAGGCCACCGGTTTGCGAAGCGTGGACGCTGTGCAGACCGTCGCGGGCCAGCGTTGTGTTGGTCGCGATGATGCCGTTCACGCCGGAGCTCAGCGCGACCTCTGCGATATCCTCCAACGCGGCGGCGTCCAGATCGGGCGCGATCTTGAGGAAGATCGCCGTATCCAGACCCCGGTCGTCGCGATGTGCACAAACCCGGTCCAGAATGCCCGCCAGTGCGGCCTTGCCCTGAAGGTCGCGCAGCCGTTCGGTGTTAGGACTGCTGACATTGACGGTCGCGAAATCGATGTGCCTGTCGCAATGCGCAAGGACCTTTACGAAATCATCTGCTCGGTCGTCACTGTCCTTGTTCGCACCAAGGTTCAGGCCGACGACCGCGCCCTCAGGTCGTTTCGCCAGCCTGTCGGCGATGATCGCTGCACCGTCATTGTTAAAGCCAAAGCGGTTGATTGCCGCCCCGTCCTCGGTCAGGCGGAACAGGCGCGGCCGGGGGTTGCCAGGTTGCGGGTGAGGCGTGGCGGCCCCGACCTCCAGCCAGCCGAAGGCGCAGCGCGACAGGGCATGCAGGGCGGTGGCATTCTTGTCGAACCCGGCAGCCAGCCCGATAGGGTTCGGCAGATCCATCCCCGCCAGTGTTGTCGCCAGGCGGGCGGACGTGACCGGCCCGCCGCGCGGCCCCAGCCCGGCGTTCAGTGCCGACAGGGCCAACCCGTGCGCACGTTCCGGATCGAAACGATGCATCAGGGCAAGGCCTGCCGCTTCGATCACATCAGGCCTGCAGGGAAGACGTGAACGCCGCCGACCATCGGCAGCGGCTGCGCCCAGGCCACCTGATCCAGGCGCAACGGCGCATAGAGGTGCGGAAATTTCGCGCCGCCGCGCGAGATCTCCCAGTGCAGGTTATCGGCGACGACGGCATCCTCGACGCCGATCAGCCACAGACCTTCGACCCCGGCAAAGTGTTTGACGGCGGTTTCGGCGACTTGCTCCGCTGTCGAGAAATGGATGAAGCCATCGGAGAGATCAATCGGCGCGCCCGTGGATGACCCCTCCGCGCGGAGGGCCTGCCATTCGGGCGTTCGGAACAATTTGTAGATCATTGCGCCGGGATGCCCGTGCGGTTCTGTCACGTCAAGCCGCGCCGCGTTCATATCGCTTTGACAATGGCCCGCTAGCTGCTCAACATCGACGATATCCAACCTAGGGGGTTAGACCGATGAGACGTATTCTGACAGCAACGGCGGCGCTCGCGTTGACCACTGGCATGGCCAGCGCCGAGTATTCGCTGACAATTCTTCACACCAACGACGTTCACGCTCGCTTTGAGCCGATCAGCAAATACGACGGTCCCTGTGCTGCGGAAGACAACGCTGCGGGCGAATGCTTCGGCGGCACGGCCCGTATGGTAAACGCCGTCGAGGCAGCACGCGCCAGGTCCGACAATACGATTCTGGTGGATGCCGGTGATCAGTTTCAGGGCACGCTGTTCTATACCTATTACAAAGGTAAGCTTGCGGCCGAGATGATGAACATGCTGGGCTATGACGGCATGACGGTCGGCAACCACGAGTTCGACGACGGCCCCGAAGTGCTGGCGTCCTTCATGGCGGCCATCGATTTTCCGATCCTGATGTCGAATGCCGATGTTTCGAGCGAACCGCTGTTGGCCGACAAACTGGCCAAATCGACAGTGATCGAACGGAGCGGCGAGAAGATCGGTCTGATCGGACTGACACCGCAGGATACCGACGAACTGGCATCGCCCGGTGATAATGTCACATTCAGCGACCCGATTGCGGCAGTTCAGGAAGAGGTCGACAAGCTGACCGCCGAGGGCGTGAACAAGATCATCGTCCTGAGCCATTCGGGCTATGGCGTCGACCAGGCTGTTGCAGAAGGCACGACCGGCGTCGACGTCATCGTCGGCGGACATTCGAATACCTTGCTGGGAAGCATGGAGCGTGCCGAAGGTCCGTATCCCACAATGGTGGGCCAGACGGCCATCGTTTCGGCCTATGCCTACGGCAAGTATCTGGGCGAGTTGAACGTAACGTTCGACGACGACGGCAATGTCATCGCAGCCGAGGGCGTGCCGTTCCTGATCGACGCTTCTGTTGAAGAAGATGCGGCAACCGTGGCGCGCATCGCCGAAATGGCAGCCCCGCTGGAGGAGATCCGGTCCAAGGTGGTTGCCCAGATCGATCAGGCGATTGAAGGCGACCGCACATTCTGTCGCGCGGAGGTTTGCGAAATGGGCGTTCTGATCGCCGACGCGATGCTGGACCGTGTCAAGGACCAGGGCATCGACGTCGCGATCCAGAACGGAGGCGGCATCCGCGCCTCGATTGAGGCGGGCGACGTAACCATGGGTGAAGTCCTGACGGTGCTGCCGTTCCAGAACACACTGTCGACGTTCCGAGTGGACGGCGCGACGCTTCTGGCTGCGCTGGAAAACGGTGTCAGCCAGGTCGAGGAGGGCGGAGGCCGATTCCCGCAGGTGTCAGGAATGTCGTTCGCCTTCGACGCGAGTGCCGACCCCGGCAGCCGTGTCAGCGATGTCTTGATCGGCGGAGTACCGCTCGACCCCGCCAAGACCTATGGCGTCGTGTCAAATAACTACGTCAGAAATGGCGGCGATGGATATGAGATGTTCAAATCTGCAGCAGACGCTTACGATTTCGGCCCAGATCTTGCTGAGGTCACGGCGGAATACCTGATCCAAAATGGCCCGTATACGCCGTTCACCGATGATCGCATCGTAGCGAAATGACATAGCGATTTTCTGGCACCTCTGATCGATGCGTGGAAATTATTATCGGGGCGAGGAAAACTCCTCGCCCCTTTCGATTGTGATGCAGGCTGGATACTTCGGTTGCAGACATCGGAAGAATAACATTACACGTTGGAAGCCTGTTTTTCGATACTTGTTCAATAATGATCACGATCAGGCCGATCGCGATTTTTAAGGAAGTTTCCGATGCTTGCCCCAATTCATCCCCATCAGAAAGAGCGGCTTGCTGCGATTCGCCGTTATGATCTGGGCACCCAAGCCCATGGGGGGGCCTTCGATGGCATCGTCGAGCTGGCGGCGCAGATGTCGAATTGCCCGATTGCCCTTGTCTCTATCGTGCATGCCGACGATCAGAAATTTGAAGCTGTTTGTGGGTTGGATTTCCATGGAACCAATTTGGAATCTTCGATGTGCAGTCATGCCATCCTTCAGGAAGAAATTCTTGAGATTCCGGATACGAGGGTAGATATTCGGACGCGGGATAATCCGCTGGTCACCGGTCCCGATCCGATTTTGTTTTACGCAGGTGCTCAGATCACCACAAAGGCGGGCATCCCGCTGGGTTCGTTGTGTGTTCTGGATCGGCGTCCCCGTCGTTTGGGCGATGCCGAACGCCGCGCGCTGAGGATCCTGGCCGATCAGGTCATGCAGCGTCTGGAATTGCATGAGGCGCTGCGACAGCAGGATGCAATGCGCCGGGAAGTTGACCACCGCGTCAAGAACAGTCTGGCCAATGTCGCGGCAATGACGCGCATGGCTGCCCGCAGCGCCACGCCCGAAGTGCGCGAGGCGATGCTGTCCGTTGAAAAGCGGATCAGCGTGATGGTGGAACTTCACAATGACCTGTACAGGTCCGACAACCCGGACGAGCCGATCGAGGTTACGAACTATCTGGAGCGGGTGGCCAGCCATCTGCGCGACATGTCCCCTCCGGGTGTGGAAATCGAAGTACATTTCGATGCCGTGGCCCTGATCGCGCGACGCGCGTCCGCACTGGGCGTTCTGATCAACGAGATGATTTCTAATGCCTGCAAGCACGCCTTTCCCGATGGACGGACCGGGCGGATTGTCCTGAGTGGCCAGAAAACCAGTGCGGGGCGATATGCCATCGCATGTGCGGATGACGGAGTCGGATCCGTCGATGCATCGGAGCCCGGCCTCGGCCAACGCATCATGGAAGCCTCGGCCGCGCAACTTGAAGGCTTGCTGCGGACTTTCCCGTCACCCGATGGCTACCGCACCGAAATCGAGTTTCCGGTCACAGTTGACTGATGAACCGAGCCGGAATGCCGATGCATGGCAGTCATGCAGTGAAATAGGCCTGAGAAAGGCGGATTTTCTGCATGGAGCGACCCGCGAAACACGCGGGCCGACCAATCTTCAGGGAGAGAGATAAGACAATCGACCCGACCGGGGGACCGCAAGGGGGGAGGATTTGATCAACCCCAACCGGATCGTCGCCTTGATCTCATTTATGCAGGTGAAATGTGGCGTGATTGGGGCAATGATGGGGTGAAGTCAGGACAATTCCTTGTGGTCACGGAATTGTCCCGATTTCGGAAACGATCACTTCTGTCGCAGGTCCGGAGGCGTCGCCTCCGCCGACAAGGCAGCCGTTACTTCGTCCAATGAAATCACCTGCGTGGCCTTTTCGCCCAGGCGGCGCAGGGTGACAGTGCGATCCTCGACCTCTTGCCGTCCTATGGCGAGAATCGCGGGAACCTTGCCCAACGAATGTTCGCGGACCTTGTAGTTGATTTTCTCGTTGCGGATGTCGGCTTCGGCCCGAACACCAGCCTTGGTCAATGCCTCCACGACTTCCGCCACGTAATCGTCCGCTTCCGAGACGATGGAAGCGACGACGACCTGCCGTGGTGCCAGCCAGAACGGCAGCTTGCCCGCGGAGTTTTCGATCAGGATACCTATGAACCGTTCGAACGACCCCAGCACCGCACGATGCAGCATATAGGGTCGGTGCTTGTTGCCGTCTTCGCCGATATAGCTGGCCCCCAGACGCTCAGGCAGGTTCGGATCGACCTGGAAGGTGCCGCATTGCCAGACACGTCCGATGGCATCGGTCAGATAGAAATCCAGTTTCGGGCCATAGAACGCCCCGTCGCCTTCCTCCACGCGGTAGGGGTTGCCAGTCGACTTGATCGCCGCCTCCAGTGCGCCTTCGACGTGATCCCAGCTCTCGTCGCTGCCGACGCGTTTTTCAGGACGGGTGGCGAAAGCGATGTCGAATGTCTCGAAGCCCAGATCGCGATAGGTTTCGGACAGGAAATTGATGAAGGCGGTGCACTCCGCCTGAATCTGATCCTCGGTGCAGAAGATGTGACCATCGTCCTGCGTGAAGCCGCGTACCCGCATGATGCCGTGCAGCGCGCCCGACGGCTCGTACCGCGCACAAGACCCGAATTCCGCCATCCTGAGCGGCAGGTCACGATACGATTTCAGGCCTTGGTTGAAGACCTGCACATGGCAGGGACAGTTCATCGGCTTGAGCGCGTTGATCGCCTTTTCGCGGGCGTGTTCTTCGTCTACCTCGACGATGAACATGTGGTCCTGATACTTGTCCCAGTGGCCCGAGGCTTCCCACAATTTGCGGTCGACGACCTGCGGTGTGTTCACTTCGACATAGCCACCGCGGCGCTGCCGCCGCCGCATGTAGTCCTGCAACGTGGTGTAAATTGTCCAGCCGTTGGGGTGCCAGAATACCTGGCCCGGCGCTTCTTCCTGCATGTGATACAGGTCCATTTCGCGGCCCAGGCGGCGGTGGTCGCGGGCCTCGGCCTCCTCCAGGAACTTGAGGTGCATTTTCAGATCGTCGCGGTTGCGGAACGCGATGCCATAGATCCGCTGCAACTGCGGGCGGGTGTTGTCGCCAAGCCAGTAGGCCGAGGACACGCGCGTCAATTTGAAAGCATCCGCAGGGATCTGGCCGGTATGCTGCAGGTGCGGGCCGCGGCAAAGGTCCTGCCATTCGCCATGCCAGTACATCCGGATCGGCTCATCGCCCGGAATTCGGTCCAGAAGCTCCACCTTGAAGGACTCGCCGGAATCGGCATAGTGCTTGCGCGCCCGCTCGCGGTCCCAGACTTCAGTGCGAACCGTCTCGCGCGCGGCGATGATACGTTTCATTTCGGCTTCTATCGCACCCAGATCTTCGGGTGTGAAAGGTTCCGATCGGTCGAAATCGTAGAACCAGCCGAAATCGCGGACCGGGCCTATGGTGACCTTTACGTCAGGCCAGATCGTTTGCACGGCGCGCGCCATGATATGCGCAAGATCGTGGCGGATCAGCTCCAGCGCGGCGTCGTCGTCCTGCATTGTGTTGATAGAGATTTTCGCATCCGCTTCGATCGGCCAGGCCAGATCCCAGTGCGCGCCGTCGACCTGGGCACTGATGGCCTTTTTCGACAGGGACTTGCTGATGCTTTCGGCTACCTGTGCGGGTGTCGTCCCGATGGGGACGTCACGTGTGTTACCATCGGGGAAGGTAAGGGTGATCTGGGACATCTTATCTGAGTCCTCCGTCGTTTTGGCGCCCACGGAACGCCCGATTGCGGGTATGATGGGGCGCTTTTGGCGGCGGGTTTGTTCCACGTCAAGGCGTCCGGCGAGTCGAAGGCCGCAGGGTGTAGCCATCCCATCGAACAGGAGGTTCCGATGAAAACAATTCTTGCCGCTACCGATCTAAGCGCGCGGTCTGACCGCGCCGTGCTGCGCGCCGCACATCTGGCCCGCGACACGGGGGCAGCGCTGCACATTATTCACGTCATAGATGAAGACTTGCCCGGTGCGATGTTGCTTGCCCAGACCACCGAGGTGGAGGCGACGCTGTCGGCCATGGTGGCCGAAAATCCCGCGCTCGCCGACCTGTCACCGTCCCTGGACGTAGAGGCCGGCCATCTCGATAGCCTTTTGCCCAAATTGATGCGCGAACGGGATATCGACCTTTTGGTTGTCGGCAGCCATCGGCGTCGGGGCCTGGCGGATGTCTTCGGCGCACCAACGCTGTCACGGCTGTTGCGCAGTGTCGATGTGCCGGTTCTCGTCGCCGTTGGTCGACCGGAGGGTACATATGAAGCCGTTACGATCGGCTGGGATTTTTCCCCGGCCGGCGAGGCTGCAGCGAAAGCAGTGCAGGATTTCGCGCCATCGGCCGCGATGACGCTGATCCATGCGTGGCAGGACCCGGTTGCTGGAACGCCCTATGGATTCGAGACGGGCGGTACGATTCCGCCGGAAGCCCTCGATCGTCTGCGGTCGAAACTGCAGCGCGCGGCAATGGAGATGGTGCAGGACGGCACGCCGCCCGCGACGGATGTGATCATAGGTCCGGCGGGGCATGTTCTGCGCCGATACGCGGCGGAGCATGGCGCCGACCTTCTGGCAATGGGGCGACACGCGCGCACCGGGCTGGCCCGTATCCTTCTTGGGTCGACGGCCGAGGACGTGGCGCTGAATGCGCCCTGCGACGTGCTGATCGCGCCGCCGCTTTGATCTTTGACGAATGGCAGCCTCTCGCAGAACAGCGAAAGGCTGCCGCATCACTACGGGGGGCCGTTTGTCATCAGAAGAAGTTGTGCTCTCCCGACTTCAGAGTGACGTCGGATGTCAAACTTAATTCACATCTGGAAAGATAGACCGGGGTCATCTTCTTAAGATCGGGTATGAGGTGTTGGCCGTCGGCTTCGACCTCAAGGCTATGCCTGACGCAATGACACTGACGGCCCGTTTGGGGTTGATGGGTATTGGTTCCAGTGGGATGACCTTCTTGATGCGTCCCGATTTTCTGAAGTGCATCTTCGTGCCCGATTTCAAGAAGCGAATGGGTCACCATCACGACTGACGGACTTGCCCTCGGCCCCCGCCCGTGAAACAGGAAAGCGCCAACCGATACCCGCCAACGGAGACCCCCGATGGAGATTCGCGAGGCCCTGACCTTCGATGATGTTCTGCTTGTTCCCGGTGCCAGCAAGGTGCTGCCCGGCACTGCGGATACACGCACGTTCGTCACTAAATCTATTGCCCTGAACATCCCGCTACTGTCGTCCGCAATGGATACCGTGACAGAGGCGCGCATGGCCATCGCCATGGCGCAGGCGGGCGGCATGGGCGTGATTCATCGCAATCTGGACCTCGACGACCAGCAGCAGGAAGTGCGCCGCGTCAAGCGGTTCGAAAGTGGCGTCGTCTACAACCCCATTACCTTGCGTCCCGATCAGACACTGGCCGATGCCAAGGCCTTACAGGAAAAATATCGCGTCACCGGTTTTCCCGTCGTTGATGACAAGGGCCGCGTGCTGGGTATCGTGACCAACCGTGACATGCGGTTTGCTGTCGATGACTCGACACCGGTGTCGACGATGATGACCGCAGACAATCTGGCAATCCTGCGCGAACCCGCCGACCTGAATGCGGCGCGTTCGATGATGCAGGCCCGCCGTATCGAGAAGCTGCTCGTAGTTAACGAGAAGGGCCATTTGACTGGCCTTTTGACGATCAAGGATATCGAACAGGCGGTGCTGAACCCGCAGGCGTGCAAGGATTCTCTGGGCCGTTTGCGCGTTGCTGCCGCGACAACTGTCGGCGATGCCGGGTTCGAACGGTCCGAGGCGTTGATAGATGCCGGCTGCGACCTGATCGTGGTCGACACCGCGCACGGCCATTCCGAAGGCGTCGGCATCGCCGTCGACCGTATCAAGCGACTGTCCAACAAGGTGCAGGTCGTCGCGGGCAATGTTGCTACGGCTGACGGCACGCGCGCCCTGATCGACGCGGGCGCGGATGCGGTCAAGGTCGGCATCGGGCCGGGATCGATCTGCACCACCCGCATTGTCGCGGGTGTCGGCGTGCCGCAACTGACCGCCATCATGGATGCCGCCGCGGCCGCAGGCGACGTGCCGGTGATCGCGGATGGCGGTATCAAGTTTTCCGGCGATTTCGCCAAGGCCATAGCCGCCGGGGCATCCTGCGCCATGGTTGGCAGCATGATCGCGGGCACGGATGAATCGCCCGGCGAAGTGGTTCTGTATCAGGGCCGGACGTTCAAATCATATCGTGGGATGGGGTCGCTGGGTGCCATGGCGCGCGGCTCGGCGGATCGGTATTTTCAAAAAGACGCGGCGTCGGACAAACTGGTTCCCGAAGGGATCGAGGGGCAGGTGCCCTACAAGGGCAGTGCCGGAGCGGTGGTGCATCAGTTGGTCGGCGGTTTGCGTGCGGCCATGGGCTACACCGGATGTGCTACGGTGGCCGAGATGCGGGGCGGTTGTACCTTCGTCAAGATTACCGGCGCCGGGCTGAAGGAAAGCCATGTCCATGATGTCCAGATCACCCGGGAAAGCCCGAACTATCGCTCCTGAGAGGCGGCCTGACATGACTGACACAAGGTATGGCGCGTGACTCCCGGCGCGCGCGTTCAGGCCGCAATCGAGATATTGGACCGTATCCTCGACGGTGGCGCGGCCGAGCGGGAGCTGACGGTCTGGGCGCGCGGCAGTCGCTACGCCGGGTCGAAGGACCGCACGGCGGTTCGGGACCACGTATTCGACGCGCTTCGCACATTGCGGTCATCGGCGTGGATTGGCGGAGAGGCGGAGATTGCGCCAGGTATCGCGCGCGCGATCATGGCAGGGCGTTTGATCGGTGAAGACGTTGACGTTAAGTCCATTTTCAATGGACAAGGCCATGCGCCGGAGCCGATATCTCCGCCTGTCGATCTTGGCCCCGCACCCGATGCCGTCCGCCTCGATATGCCCGATTGGCTTTTGCCGATCCTGCGCGCCGATCTGGGCAGTGCCGCCGAGCATGTGGCCCTTGCCCTGCGTACCCGCGCGCCAGTCTTTCTGCGCGCCAACATTGCCCGTATCACGCGGCAGGACCTGCTCGCGAAATTATCCGAGGAAGGCGTGGCAGCCGAACCGGACGCGGCGTCGCCCACGGCTATCCGCCTGACCGGCACACCGCGTGGTCTGACCGCTCTGCCGTCGTTCAGGGACGGTTTATGGGAGTTACAGGACGCCGGGTCTCAGGCCCTTGTTGACCGCGTCCCTGCATCGCCTGATGCGCGAATACTGGATCTGTGTGCCGGCGGCGGAGGTAAGGCACTTGCCCTTGCAGCAAGGGGTCCGGGACAGGTTTTCGCCCATGACGCGGATCCGGCCCGGATGCGCGATCTGCCCGCCCGCACCGCGCGTGCCGGTGCGCGAATCAGTCAGATCACGGCCCCGGAAGGTGCAGCGCCCTTCGATTGTGTGGTCGCGGATGTTCCCTGTTCCGGTAGCGGCAGCTGGCGCCGTGCACCCGACGCCAAATGGCGACTGACCGAGGCCCGCCTGACCGAGCTGACGCAAACGCAGGACGCCATCCTGGACCGGGCGATCGCCCTGACGCGCCCGGGAGGATGGATCGCCTACATGACCTGTTCCATTCTGGCGCGCGAAAATGCCGATCGTGCGGTGTCAGCGCTGAACCGCCATCGTGATGTCGCCATTGGTGACCAATGGTCCAGCCTGCCAGTCGACGGTGGTCACGACGGCTTTCACGTTTGTCTTCTCAAGCGTGAAAGCTAGGGGTCGGATCACGATCATGCTATGGATCGGGCGGTGTCGTTAAGAGCGTCTTAATACTTTTGCGGCCATAAAAAGCGTGAGAACGATTCTAGGGTGACCGCTCCTTGCGGGGATCGGTCCGGAGGCGAGGGCTTGGGCGAGACGACAATACTCCTACGAAGGCTTCGCACCGGATCGATTGTCCTTCTCGTTGTTGCAGTGGGCGCGGTTGCGATGGCATTCGTTTCAGCTGGCGCGATGCCGAATGCGCTGTTTCTCACGGCAGCGATGACATTGACTACAATCGTCGCCGCACTGCATGTCGCGACATGGATCATGGCATGGATATCGCATCGCCGACTTCGGATCGTGATGGAATTTCTCGAATATGACAGCGCGCCCGGCTTCTGCACGGACGAGATCGGGGCAATTTTCGCGCAGAACCGCGCTGCGACGGAGCGGTTCGGCGTTCAGGACGGCGGCACAATGACTCGCGCGCTCGAACCGCTCTTCGCCAATCCCGATGCTGTGGTGCACCGGCTGCGCAGTGCCGCCATAGACGAGAAAGCTGCGCGCGAAGATGTCGTGACCCGAAGAGGTCATGTTCGCGTTGCAGTCCACCGGATTCCGGGCGGGCATCTCTGGCGACTGGAGGATCTGGTCGATCGGCCACCCCGGTCTGCGGACGGTATCGGCCTTCCGATGCTGACATTCGGACCCTCCGGCACGATTCTTTATATGAACGAAGTTCTCCGCACTGCCGCTGGCCGTCGGGTCAAACGTTTGCGCGACCTGTTCGAAGAAGTTCCGTTGGTCAACGGCGGACTGAACCGCCTTGTTGCCAAGAATGGCGCTGAAAGCGTGCGGGTCGTTTTGTCCGCGCCTGTGAACGGTCGGCAAGAGGTTTTCGTTCTGCCCTCCGGCGATAGTACGGATGGTCAGGTCGCGCTCGATGCTCTGCCGGTCGCGCTGTTGCGGTTGGACAGCAGCGGGAGGGTGGCCTTTGCGAACCGGCAGGCCCGTGAACTCCTGCCTGCGACGAACACGGGGACCGAAAGCAGGCTTGCAGCGTTGGTCGAGGGATTGGGCCGCAGTGTCCGCGAATGGGTCAGCGAAGCGGCGGCCGGTCGCGGTCTTTACCGCGCCGAGGTCGTCCGCGTGACCGGTGCCGAGGTCGAGACCTATCTTCAGATCACGCTCGGTCGTCCGCTTGGCGATGGCGAAGGTGGGCTTCTGGCGGTTCTCAACGATGCGACCGAACTCAAGACTCTGGAAGCGCAATTCGTCCAAAGCCAGAAAATGCAGGCGATCGGTCAGCTGGCCGGCGGCGTCGCTCATGATTTCAACAATCTGCTGACCGCCATATCGGGTCATTGCGACCTTCTCATGTTGCGGCATGGCGAAGGCGATGAGGATCACGCAGATCTGACTCAGATCACGCAAAACGCCAATCGCGCAGCCGCTCTGGTCGGTCAGCTGCTGGCATTTTCCCGCAAGCAGACGCTGGAGATGCGTCCTATCGACCTTCGGGATACGCTTGGAGATCTTGCGCATTTGCTGAACCGCTTGGTCGGCGATCGCGTAATTCTGCGGCTTGAGCACGATCCTGCGCTGATTCCGATCCGGGGAGACAGGCGGCAACTTGAACAGGTTCTGATGAACCTCGTGGTCAATGCGCGTGATGCGATGCCAGACGGCGGCGAGATCCTGATCGAGACGGAGTGCAGATATCTTCCTGCTCCGCTGTTAAGGGATCGAGTCTCCGTTCCATCGGGTCAATATGTAATCGTCAGCGTGACGGATGAGGGAACCGGTATAACAATCGATAACCTTTCCCGCATTTTCGAGCCGTTTTTCACGACCAAACGTCCCGGCGAAGGAACAGGCCTGGGGCTGAGCATGGCCTACGGGATCGTCAAGCAATCGGGCGGTTACATTTTTGCCGACAGCACGCCGGGGCAGGGCACCCGTTTCAGTCTGTATTTTCCGGCGCTGACCGATGCCGCCGAAGCTGAACTTGTCGAAGCGCCCGATCTCCCTGACGCGACCGCCGCACCGGTTGACCGCGCACTCGACCAACTGCCTGTCCCCGAGCCTGTTTCCGATCTTACTCAAACCATTAAGACATCCACCCAACATAGCTCGGATGGGGCGAGGTACGATGGCGAAGTTGGCAACGACCCTGATGGTTCCATATCCACCATAAGCGATAGCGCATTCGATGGGGAAGTCGTCGATGCCCCGAAACCGGCGGAGGGGGAAGGCGAAATGTCGGCCATGCTGCGCGGCGTTTTGGAAACTTCACGATCTGATCCGTTGTCGCACCCGACACCACCTGATGCTGTCGACGAGCCGAAGAAGTTGCCATTTGCTGGCAAACAGGCAGAGTCCAAGGTCTCATCCGATGTCGACAAGTGCGATCTTCAGCCCACCAAGCCGGTTGTTCTCCTTGTCGAGGATGAGGCCCCCGTTCGCGCCTTTGCGTCCCGGGCGTTACGATTGCGCGGATATGAGGTGATGGAGGCGGAAGACGCCGAATCCGCATTAGCACAATTGTCAGATCGCAACCTTCTGGTCGATCTCTTCGTCACGGACGTAATGATGCCCGGACTGGATGGACCCAGCTGGGTACGCGAGGCGATGAAGATGAGGCCGGATGTGCGAACTGTTTTCATGTCCGGATATACTCAGGATGCACTGTCCGAAACCAGCGTCCCTGTCCCCAATTCCGTATTTTTGCCCAAACCCTTCTCGCTCTCGGATCTGACGCGGACGGTCGAACGCGCGCTTTTGTAATAGCTTTTGGGTCGGATTTTTTCCATCGCGTATCCTAGCCGATTCCATCCCAGATATCGAAGTCTTTGACGCGTTCGCTCTTCAATCTTGAATGCATTTCGTCAGACAGATCGAGATCTCCTCCGGGCGAGACATTCGTTTTTTCGAGGTCGATTTTCATCCCGATGCGGCCTTCTAAAAAGCGTAGCAGCCCATCGGTGTCGCCGTGACGAAACAGATGGTCCACGCCACCGTCCAGAAACTGTGCTTGCGATCCGACGCGAGCGAAAGGTGGCTGCGGATCGGTTAGATAGGAGGCGACGAAACTGTCGAAACTTATTCCTGCCGTCGAGTTGGGTTGTCCGGACAGGCCCGGCCGCGACCGATAGCGATACCAGCTACCGAGCCAAGAGACGGGTTCGCGCATCACTGCCAGCAACTCGAGCGGACGCTTCCCCTTTTGTTCGAAGAAACCGGCCAATTCCCGGCGATACTTTTTTACAGTGCAATGCTTCAGACCCGGTGGATTGAGTATTGCTGCGTCAGCATGTGGAGCAAGTGCTAACTCCAGCGCCGTCGTCCCGGTTTTGGGCACCGCAAGAATTGCCAGCCTGGCCTTCCAGAATATGAGCATCTCGTCCTCCGGGTTGGCAAAATTGCCGGTAACGCTTCTTTAACCCTGTGTCGCCACGATGGGGCAAGTCCAAAGGGCTTGTAACTGTTCCGTATATGTTCCATATCATTCAGGGAACAAGACGTGAACGATAACCAGATTGCCGCGCCTGCGGCAGCATGCAACAAGGGCCGAAATCATGGCAACGGCGAACCTACTCGACATGGCTGACAAACGTAGCGCGGACAAGCAGAAGGCGCTCGACAGCGCCTTGGCCCAAATCGAACGTCAGTTCGGTAAGGGGTCCATTATGAAATTGGGCGGGCAGAACCAGATGCCCGACATCGAAGCGACGTCGACGGGGTCGCTCGGCCTCGATATCGCGCTTGGTATCGGCGGTCTGCCGAAGGGCCGGATCATCGAAATCTATGGCCCGGAAAGCTCCGGCAAGACGACGCTGACCCTGCACGCAGTCGCGGAAGAGCAAAAGAACGGCGGTGTCTGTGCATTCGTCGATGCGGAACATGCGCTTGACCCACAATATGCCAAGAAGCTTGGCGTCGATCTGAACGAATTGTTGATTTCGCAGCCTGACACGGGCGAACAAGCACTAGAGATTGTCGATACCTTGGTCCGTTCGGGCGCGGTGAGTATGGTGGTGGTCGACTCGGTGGCCGCTTTAATACCGAAATCCGAACTCGAGGGCGACATGGGCGACAGCTCGGTCGGCGTACATGCGCGCTTGATGAGTCAGGCGATGCGGAAACTGACCGGATCGATTAACCGATCCAAATGCATGGTCATCTTCATCAACCAGATCCGGATGAAGATCGGTGTCATGTTCGGCTCACCGGAGACGACAACGGGTGGCAACGCATTGAAATTCTATGCATCTGTCCGCCTGGATATCCGCCGGATCGGTGCTGTAAAGGACCGGGACGAAATTGTTGGCAACACCACCAAGGTAAAGGTGGTCAAGAACAAGGTCGCGCCACCATTCAAGGTCGTCGAATTCGACATCATGTATGGCGAGGGAATATCCAAGACCGGCGAGTTGATCGATCTGGGCGTCAAGGCCGGTGTGGTTGAGAAATCCGGTGCCTGGTACAGTTACGGCGATGACCGGATCGGGCAGGGACGTGAGAATTCCAAGCAGTTTCTCAAAGACAATCCGTCGATTGCTACCGAAATCGAAGACAAGATCCGCGCGGCGCACGGACTGGATTTTCAAATGGGCGAAGCGGACAAGACCGAGATCCGGGACGAGATCCTCGACGATTGATGGTACTGGAATGTCCCGCCGGGTGGTGTGATCAGGGAAGGGCCGTCCGAAAGGGCGGCCCTTTCCACACGCGGGATTGGGATTGGCTTGTCGACAGGATGGGCCAAGGCTAGGACGGACACGCAAGGTACCAGAGGGAAGATCATGGCCAGCTTGAATGACATCCGCACGACATTCCTGGATTATTTCGCCAAGAACGGTCATGAAAAGGTTGCCAGTTCGCCGCTTGTGCCGCGCAACGATCCTACGCTGATGTTCGTCAATTCAGGGATGGTCCAGTTTAAGAACGTCTTCACCGGCGTCGAAAGCCGCAGTTACGATCGCGCGACGAGCAGCCAGAAATGCGTTCGCGCTGGTGGCAAACACAACGATCTGGATAACGTCGGCTATACCGCGCGCCATCATACGTTCTTCGAAATGCTGGGCAACTTCAGTTTTGGAGATTACTTCAAATCCGATGCGATCCATTTCGCGTGGGAGTTGCTGACCAGGGAGTTCGGCATAGATCCGAACCGCCTGCTGGTCACGGTCTATCATACGGATGACGAAGCCGCGGCGATCTGGAAGAAGGTCGCGGGCCTGCCGGATGAGCGGATCATCCGCATTGCCACCGACGACAACTTCTGGCGTATGGGGCCGACGGGGCCTTGCGGACCCTGCACCGAGATTTTCTACGATCACGGCGAGCATATTCCGGGTGGTCCGCCAGGCACTCCAGACGAAGACGGCGATCGTTTCATCGAGATATGGAACCTTGTCTTCATGCAGAACGAGCAGTTTGAGGATGGCACGATGCGCCCCCTCGACATGCAGTCGATCGACACCGGAATGGGGCTGGAGCGGATAGGCGCGCTGCTGCAGGGCAAGCATGACAACTACGACACCGACCTGATGCGCGCCCTGATCGAAGCGTCGGCCCAGGCCACGTCGACCGATCCCGATGGCCCTGAAAATGTGCATCACAGGGTTATTGCCGACCACCTGCGGTCAACGTCGTTCCTGATCGCCGATGGCGTGATGCCGTCGAACGAGGGGCGCGGCTATGTTCTTCGCAGGATCATGCGGCGCGCCATGCGGCATGCGCATCAGGCAGGCGCGAAGGATCCGTTGATGCATCGTCTGGTGCCCGCGCTGGTCACGCAGATGGGACAGCATTATTCTGAATTGACGCGCGCGCAGTCAATGATCGAGGAGACATTGCGCGGCGAGGAGGAGCGGTTTCGCACAACGCTGGATCGGGGGTTGCGGCTTCTTGAGGATCAGGTCCAGGCGCTGCCCGAAGGAGGCGTCCTGGACGGTGCGTCGGCATTCAAACTCTACGACACATACGGGTTTCCTCTGGACCTGACGCAGGATGCCCTGCGCGAAAAGGGTCTGTCTGTCGACAGCGATGGATTCGACTTGGCTATGGCCGAGCAAAAGACGCGGGCGCGGGCTGCTTGGTCCGGCTCGGGCGAACAGGCGGATGCGGCGGTCTGGTTCGACCTGGCGGACAGGTACGGAACGACGGAGTTCCTGGGCTACGACACAGAAGTCGCCGAAGGTCAGGTGCTTGCCCTCGTCTCGGATGGGGCGGCGGTTGATGTGGTGCGCGCCGGTGATGCGGTCAGCATCGTGGTCAATCAGACGCCGTTTTACGCTGAATCAGGTGGTCAGGTCGGCGATGCAGGCGTCCTGAAAACGGAAACAGGGCGCGCAACCATTACTGACACGCGGAAATCCGCAGGCGTTTTCATGCATATCGCGCAGATCGACGAAGGCGAGATCAGGCCGGGTCAATCTGCGGAACTGACGGTCGACAATGCCCGTCGAAGTTCGATCCGGGCGAACCATTCGGCGACACACCTGCTGCATGAGGCATTGCGCAGAGCCCTTGGCGATCATGTCGCTCAGCGTGGATCGCTGAATGATTCAGATCGTCTGCGCTTTGATTTCAGTCACGGGCACGCCGTCACAGCGGAGCAACTTGCTCAGGTCGAAGCCGAAGTGAATTCGTTCATCCGCCAGAACTCCGAAGTTTCGACCCGGATCATGGAACCGGATGCCGCCCGCGATCTGGGGGCGCAGGCCTTGTTCGGTGAGAAATACGGCGACGAAGTCCGCGTTGTTTCGATGGGGTCGAGGGATGACACCGGCAAAGGCAGCGATATGCGGACCTACTCGATCGAACTGTGCGGTGGCACACATGTTCGCAATACCGGCGAAATAGGGGCGTTTGTTACGTTGGGCGATCAGGCTGTCAGCGCGGGCGTGCGCCGTATCGAGGCGCTGACCGGGCAGGCGGCGATGGATCATCTGCAGGCGCAGGACCGTCGTATGTCGGAACTGGCCAATCTGTTGAAGGCGCAGCCCGATGAGGTTGGCACAAGGGTCAAGGCTTTGATGGACGAACGCAAGGCATTGCAAAATGAAGTCGCACAGCTACGACGAGAACTGTCGATGGGCGAGGGTGCTGAGGCAATTGAAATCAATGGCATGAAGACCGTTCTTCAGGTTGTTTCCGGCGTCTCGGGCAAGGATCTCGGACCGATGATCGATGCGCAGAAAGCGGCGCTCGGGTCCGGTGTGATCGTTTATATTGCGGATACGGGGGCCAAGCCTGCGGTGGCGGTGGGCGTCACCAGGGACCTGACGGAGCGGGTGTCCGCGGTCGATCTGGTAAAAACCGCGGTCGAGGCGCTTGGCGGACGCGGTGGTGGCGGACGTCCTGAGATGGCACAGGGCGGGGGCGCGAATATCGATCAGGCCGATGCTGCATTGTCGGCGGTTCGGGAGGCGTTATCGAAGGTATGATGCGGGGATGACGTTGGTATTATCTGCGTATCACCCGCTATGCCTCAGTGCCCGGTGGTCGATGAGAACAATTGCATGATGACGATGCCGGCAACGATCAGACCCATGCCGATGATCGCAGGGGCATCCAACCGCTGGCCGAAAACGATCCAGCCGATCATGGCGATCATAACGATCCCGACGCCGGACCAGATCGCATAGGTCACCCCGACCGGAAGCGTCCTGAGAACCAGCGACAGGAGAAACAGCGCCGTCACGAAACAGGTCAACGTCACGACCGACGGCCAGAGGCGGGTGAACCCGTCGGACGCTTTGAGCGCGGTCGTGCCCACCGTCTCGAATGCGATAGCCAGGATGAGCCAGAGCCAGTGCATCAGCGCCCCACGTAGCGGTCGCGGCGATGATTGGTGGCGATGATCAGGTTCACGACGACGGCTCCTGAAAGGGATGCGGCAACCAACCACGGGTCAAGCAGGGCGAAGGCCAGCGCGAACAGCAAGGCGTCGAACCCGAGTTGGACCCAGCCGGCCTGAATGCCGAACCGCTCCTGCACCCAAAGGGCAAGGATGCCAATCCCCCCCAGCGATGCACCATGCCGGAAGATCACGATCAATCCCATGCCGATCACCGCGCCCGACAAGGCCGATGCGGCCCAGGGGTTCAATGCCTCGAAGGTGACGACAAGGGGCATCAGGCGCGTCAGGACAGAAACCATAGTCACGGCAATCACCGTCTTGACGACGAAGCGCGGGCCCATGCGGACCCAACCCAGACCGTAGAATGGCAAGTTGAGCAGGAAGAACCAGACGCCGAAGCTCCAGCCGCCCATATAGGACAACAGCACCGCCGCGCCCGCCGTCTGTCCAGTGACCAGACCGGCGGCAGTCAGGAACTGCACACCCAGCGCGCAGAGCGTCGTGCCCAGAACGAAGGCCTGCGCGTCCTCCAGCATCGTGTGCCGGAGGGGGGACGGGCGATGGGGTTCGCGGCTGTCGGGAGGTGGAGAAGAGCGGGCCATTCCACGGACCTATTTGTCACGGATCGGGCTGTCCAGCAGCGGTCTCAACGGTCTGACGAAAAAGGGCGCACGGCGTTGGGCAAGCCCCTTACCAGAAGTGTTGCGCCGCGTGCACGGAATGCACGTAGAGCAGGGGCAGTATCAGCTCCTCACCCGCATAAATCTGCGGCAGCGTAGCTTGCGCCGAGGTCAGCTGTGCGGGGCGGAGTGCCGCTTCCCCTTGACGGCTTGTCGGCGCGGAAGCAAGCTAGACCGCGTCTAGAACAGGTTAGGTCGGGAAGGTTGGCCCGGCCCCCGCATCCGCGGGTCCTTCCGTTATGACCGTAGCGGCCCGCGACTATTCAGTCCCATGTGCAGTGCATGGGACGATAGAAAGGGCACCACCATGTGGCAGCAGACACCCGCGACTCCCGACGGAGCGAAGTTCTTCAACCCGATGCGGGTTGTTCCCGACGGGGACGCGAGGATCTTGAGCTTCATCCTCTTCCGACAGGACGGATGGGACGACGACCGCCTCGCAGGTGACGCCGCTTTGGTGCAAGCGGACCTGGATCGGTTGAAGGCGCATCTGAGCGCATAGCAAACCACGAACCAAATGGTTGCGACGTATCGCGGCGCGACCAACAACACATCCGGTAAGGGGCTTGGACGTTGGGCGCGTCCCGTCTTTGTTCTGCAAATACTCTGAGGAGCGCGAGGAGAAACTCCTCGCTTCGCCACTCAGGTCAAAGCCGCGTCGAGATTTTCAGCGATTTTTTCAAGGAAACCAATCGTAGTCAGCCATTTTTGATCGGGGCCAACCAGCAGGGCCAGGTCCTTGGTCATATAACCGGATTCAACGGTCCCGACGACGACTTTCTCAAGAGTTTCGGCGAAGGCCGTCAACTGCGCATTGTCGTCCAGCTTGGCGCGATGCCTGAGGCCGCCGGTCCAGGCGAAGATCGACGCGATGGAGTTGGTCGAGGTTTCCTTGCCGGCCTGGTGCTGACGGTAATGCCGGGTGACGGTGCCATGCGCGGCCTCGGCCTCGACGATCTTGCCATCGGGGGTCATCAGCTGCGACGTCATGAGACCCAATGAGCCGAAGCCCTGCGCCACGGTGTCGGACTGCACGTCACCGTCATAGTTCTTGCAGGCCCAGACATAGCCGCCCGACCATTTCATTGCAGCGGCGACCATGTCGTCGATCAGGCGGTGTTCATAGTTGATGTCGGCCTTCTTGAAATCGGCTTCGAACTCTTCCTCGAAAATCTGCTGAAAGATATCCTTGAAGCGCCCGTCATAGGCCTTGAGGATCGTGTTCTTGGTCGAAAGATAGACCGGAAACTTGCGGCCCAGACCATAGTTCAGCGAGGCGCGGGCGAAATCGCGGATCGACTCGTCGAGGTTGTACATCGCCATGGCGACGCCGGAGGATGGTGCGTCGAACACCTCGTGTTCGATGACCTCGCCGTCCTCGCCTTCGAATTTCATGGTCAGCTTCCCCTTGCCGGGGAACAGGAAGTCTGTGGCGCGATACTGGTCGCCGAAGGCATGGCGACCGACAACGATCGGCTGGGTCCAGCCCGGCACCAGACGCGGCACGTTCGAGCAGATGATCGGCTCGCGGAATATGACGCCGCCGAGGATGTTGCGGATCGTGCCGTTGGGGCTGCGATACATGCGCTTGAGGCCGAATTCCTCGACCCGGCCTTCGTCCGGTGTGATCGTGGCGCATTTCACGCCGACGCCGATTTCCTTGATCTTCTCGGCGGCATCGATGGTGATCTGGTCGTCCGTCTCGTCCCGCGCCTCGATGCCCAGATCGTAATACAGCAGGTCGATGTCGAGATACGGCAGGATCAGCTTGTCCTTGATGAACTGCCAGATGATGCGCGTCATTTCGTCCCCGTCGAGCTCGACGACGGGCTTATCTACCTTGATCCTGGACATGGGGGCCTCCGGCTGGAACATGTTTCGCGCGTCCCATAGCAGGGTCCGCCGCCGACGGCCAGATTGTATGCCGTGGCATACAGGTCGAGATTATCCAGAGAAGACAAAGCGGCCCGGCGTCAGTTGCGCCGGGCCTGCCGCCAGTTCGGTCGTGGAACCAAAAACCAGGCGGCGACGGGTCCATGCCGGAGGAAAAACAGCATGGACCAGGGGACCGCAGTCCGATGTGTCCGAACTGTCGCGGTCGATCCGGTCCCCGCAGCGCTCTTGGACCGCTACGGGGGAAGATGTGGTTATTCTGCGGTTACGACCGCCATCACGAGTGCGCCTTCGGGCTTGACAGGGCCGTCTTCGGTGGCGCCCAGCGTATATTCGAACACGCCGGTCTGAGTGCCCCCGGTTTCGCCATGGACCATCAGCATCAGCATCTGGCCGGAGGCAACGTCTTCCTGAAGGATGGCGGCGACATCGGTGGTCTTGCCTGCACGGATCGGGGCATAGCCGACCACGAGGCCAGGTTTCATGTCGGCATCAGTGCTGTGAACGACCAGCCAGCCGTTTTCCGACGCGGTAATGCTTTCGGCGGATACAACGCCGTTGGCGACGGATTGGTCCGATGCGGTGATCGAAGGGGCCATCGCATGCGCATCGGCAAGTGCGACCGAGGCGGAGGCCAGAAGGGCGAGGGCGGCAATATTGATAGTCGAAGTCATAGTCGATCTCCCGTTGTTATGCCCCCCAGACACGCGACGGTTCGACAGGAGTTTCACGGGTCCGTGAAAAATTTCGCGATCTTCGGGCCAAGCCAGGCCCAGAGCGTCGGTGCGCCGCGCTCGATCTTGCTGCCAATCCGGTTGCGGACCTGATCTTCGGTAACGTTGTAGGCAGTCCAGCTACCGCCGCCATTGGCCAGATTAAGGTTCGGCGGCTGGAACCGGTCGAGGGCTTTGGCGAACGTCGCATCCGGGGTGGCGGCGGCTTCGAACTCGTCCCAGAGGGCGCGAAATTCGCGGGCCTGCGTATCCGGCAACAGGGCAAAGATGCGGTCGGCGGCGGCCAGTTCGTCCGCCACCTGCGTGGAGGTGTCGCCATAGATCGGCGCGTCACCGGCGTCGATTTCGACGATATCGTGAAGGATCAGCATGCGGATGACCCGGTCGATCGACACGCCGGGCGGTGCTTGCGGCGCGAGGGTCAGAGCAAAAAGGGTCAGGTGCCAAGAGTGTTCGGCACTATTCTCATCGCGCGAGCCATCGGCCAATTGGGTGGCGCGGGTGATGGATTTCAGGCGGTCGGCTTCCATGAGGAACGCCATCTGCCGGTCCAGATCGGACGGAGGCGACACCGGATCAGCCATCGCCTTCCGGTGCCGCCGACTTATTCTCCATCTCGGCAATGCGCGCCTTAAGCTGGCGGTCGGCCCGGATCGCGGCGCGCTGGACCCGGACCGAGGTGATGAAAGCCTCCTGCAGCGTCTGCGAGCTGTCGCCCAGCGACTGGGACATGATCTTGATAATGTCTTCGTCGCCGGTCTTTTCGACATGCGCGATGACCTTGGCGGCCAGTTTGTTGGCAAGATCATCGGCGAGGGACATCTGCGAGGTCTCCGGGCGCTCAGCGCGTCGTTTCAGTCAGGCGACGCGCGACGTAGCCCTTCACGCTGTCGATCATCGGGTCCATGTGCGGGTCTTCGAAGAAATGGCCCGCGCCCTCCATCTCCTGATGGGTAATGGTGATGCCCTTCTGTTCGTGCAGCTTGCCGACCAGCGTGCGGGTGTCGGCGGGCTGGGCAACCCGGTCGTTCGCACCGTTGATGACCAGACCCGATGCCGGGCAGGGGGCGAGGAAGCTGAAGTCATAGCGGTCTGCGGGGGGCGAGACCGAGATGAAGCCGGTGATTTCCGGGCGACGCATCAGAAGCTGCATCCCGATCCACGCGCCGAAGCTGAAGCCCGCGACCCAGCAGTGCTTGGCGTTGGGGTTCATCGCTTGCAGATAGTCGAGCGCCGAGGCGGCATCGGACAATTCGCCGATGCCCTGATCGTATTCACCCTGGCTGCGGCCGACGCCGCGGAAGTTGAACCGCAGCACCGTGAAGCCCAGGTCGAGGAAAGAATAATGCAGGTTATACACGACGCGGTTGTTCATTGTCCCGCCGAACTGCGGGTGCGGATGCAGAATGATGGCGATCGGCGCATCCTTGAGTTTCTGCGGGTGATAGCGGCCTTCGAGGCGGCCTTCGGGGCCGGGGAAGATCACTTCGGGCATTGGCGTTCCATTCGGTCTGTTCTGGGGCCGGTTGGCCGGTCGTTGTTGACGCAGGGTTGGGGCGAGGGGTAAGCCCCATGAACTGCCATCCCCGCCGGGTTCTCACGCAGGTATGCGACCGGGGCGGGGTCGTCAACTTTTGGCGACTGCATCGGTCCCCTGAGGTCGGAGAAGTCATGAAGTTAAGCACCAAGGGCCGCTATGCAATGGTCGCACTGGTCGATCTTGCGCAACAGGTCACCGCGTCGGACGGGGAGGCGACCACCTCGCTGGCCGAGATTTCCAGGCGGCAGGATATTTCGCTGCCCTATCTGGAGCAATTGTTCGTCAAATTGCGCCGCGCCGGGCTGGTCGCATCGGTGCGCGGACCCGGTGGCGGCTATCGCCTGTCGCGGAGCGCATCCGAGATCCGGGTGTCGGACGTGCTGGAGGCGGTCGACGAGACGGTCAGCGCCATGCACACCGGCGCGGGCGCGTCGGGCGGGTCGTCCGGGTCGCGGGCGCAGTCGATGACAAACCGTCTGTGGGAGTCGATGTCGGCACATGTCTATGTGTTCCTGCATCAGACGCGCCTGTCGGACGTAGTCGGAAACGAGCTGACGCCGTGCCCTGCCGTGCCGATCCTGTTCGAGATCGTGGACGAGTAGGTCGGGGCCAGCCCCGAACCCCGGAATATTTGAAAGCAAAGACGAGGGCACGATGGCCGAGCGGCTCTATCTGGATTGGAATGCGACGGCACCGCTGCGACCCGAGGCACGGGAGGCAATGCTGGCGGCGATGGATGCCGTAGGCAATCCATCGTCCGTGCATGGCGAGGGGCGCGCGGCCAAGGCACTTGTCGAGCGGGCACGGGGGCAGGTGGCGGAGGCGTTCGGGGCCGTCGGGTCGGACGTGGTGTTCGTGTCGGGGGCGACCGAGGCGGCGGCGCTGGCGATGGCGGGGCGGGGGCTGGCCACGGCGCCGATCGAGCACGAGGCCGTGGCAGCCTGGGGCGACGGGTCGTTGCCGGTGGATGCGGCGGGGCGTGTCGGTCTCGATGATCCGTCACGGAGCGCGGTGCAGCTGGCCAACTCCGAGACCGGCGTGATGCAGGCCCTGCCCGAGGGGCTGGCCGTCAGCGACATGACGCAGGGTTTCGGCAAGGTGCCGGTGGCCTTCGACTGGACGGGAGTCGAGATGGCGTTGATCTCGGCGCACAAGCTGGGCGGACCGAAGGGCGTGGGGGCGCTGGTGATCCGGCGGGGCCTCGACGTCGCAAGCAGGATCAGGGGCGGCGGGCAGGAGATGGGACGCCGGTCCGGGACCGAGAACATAATCGGCATCGCCGGATTCGGGGCTGCAGCGCAGGCAGCGGTGCAGGAATTGGAGGCGGGGACATGGGATCGGGTTGCGCAACTTAGAACTTTTCTAGAAACAAGTCTTGAGGATGATATCAATCCGACTATTTTAGTCGGGAAGGAATCGAAACGCCTGCCGAACACTTCTTGCCTGATTACGCCGGGCTGGAAGGGCGAGACGCAGGTGATGGCGCTGGACCTTGCGGGGTTCGCGGTTAGCGCGGGATCGGCCTGCTCAAGCGGCAAGGTCCGCGAAAGCGCCGTATTGCGCGCAATGGGATATGGGCCGGGCGAGGCCGATTGCGCGATCCGCGTGAGCATCGGCCCGGACACGACGGAAGAACAGGTGGCGCGGTTCGTGAACGCGTTCCGCCGCCTTAAGGACAGGAGACGGGCATGACGGCTTTGGATGATGTGGTGGTCAAGGACGGTGTCGACGCGGAAACCGTCGAGGCGGTGAAAGGCCTGTCCGGTGTCTACAAGCACGGCTGGAACACCGATATCGAGATGGAATATGCGCCGAAGGGTCTGTCCGAAGATATCGTGCGCCTGATTTCCGCGAAGAACGACGAACCGGAGTGGATGCTGGACTGGCGTCTGGATGCCTATCGTCGCTGGGTCAAACTGGACGAGCCGAAGTGGGCAATGGTCGACTACCCGGAGATCGATTTTCAGGACCAGTATTACTATGCCCGCCCTGCTTCCATGGCTGTAAAGCCGAAGTCGTTGGACGAAGTCGACCCCAAGCTTCTGGAAACCTACAAGAAACTGGGCATTCCATTGAAGGAGCAGGCGTTGCTGGCGGGCGTCGAACCGGCACCGGAAGACCGCAAGGTCGCCGTGGATGCGGTATTCGACAGCGTGTCCCTGGGCACGACGTTCAAATCGGAACTGGCCAAGGCGGGTGTGATCTTCTGTTCGATTTCCGAAGCGATCAAGGATTATCCGGATCTGGTGAGGAAGTACCTTGGTTCGGTCATTCCGGCGTCCGACAACTATTATGCGACATTGAATGCCGCCGTGTTCTCGGACGGCAGTTTCGTCTATATCCCCAAGGGTGTGCGCTGCCCGATGGAATTGTCGACGTATTTCCGCATCAATGCCGAAAACACCGGCCAATTCGAGCGGACGCTGATTATCGCCGATGAAGGCTCCTATGTGTCCTATCTTGAGGGTTGCACCGCGCCGCAGCGCGACATCGCGCAGCTGCACGCGGCCTGTGTCGAACTCGTGCTGCTGGACGATGCGGAGATCAAGTATTCGACCGTCCAGAACTGGTATCCGGGCGACGAGAACGGCAAGGGCGGTATCTACAACTTCGTGACCAAGCGCGCCGATTGCCGGGGCGATCGCTCCAAGGTTATGTGGACGCAGGTCGAGACCGGCTCGGCGGTGACGTGGAAATACCCGTCCTGCATCCTGCGCGGCGATGACAGCCAGGGCGAGTTCTACTCCATCGCCATCGCCAACAACATGCAGCAGGCCGATACCGGCACGAAGATGGTGCATCTGGGCAAGAACACGAAATCCCGGATCGTGTCCAAGGGCATTTCGGCAGGCCGCGCGCAGAATACGTATCGCGGGCTGGTGTCCATGCACCCGAAGGCCAAGAATTCGCGCAACTATACCCAGTGCGACAGCCTGTTGATCGGGTCGAAATGCGGTGCGCATACGGTGCCGTATATCGAGGTGAAGAACAATTCCTCGCGCGTCGAGCATGAGGCGACGACATCCAAGGTGGACG